>Ga0214473_10002711_pt1 | contig 21695 bp, 29 predicted proteins | sample RVTome_7_FD_203509 | JGI IMG/M metagenome (GOLD analysis project Ga0214473, IMG submission 203509) | Soil microbial communities from uranium-contaminated site in the Upper Colorado River Basin, Wyoming, United States - RVT98D197 | ecosystem: Environmental > Terrestrial > Soil > Contaminated >... | reverse complement strand
CATTTGGCATTTGTCTGGCTAGCCGCATTGCCTGTAATTGTCTAACCACTCCAACGCCGCCATATTGATTAAGAACAGCCAACCCAAAAGGACGCCCGTGCCTTACATTTTGCAGCAATAGCCGTTCTGGTGGGTTTAACCCGAGCAATAGAATAGCTGGCAGACACATAACTAAATATTAATAAAAAAAGGCGCTATTTACTAGCGCCTTTCTTTATTTGAATGATGATGCTTTGTCGTCTTATTGGGACGCAGCATCACCACTGGTAGCATTACGACGCTCTAGAACGTCATCGCGCACAGCCTTGGCAAGATTACGAACTTCTTGCATTGCCTTACGGAGTTTAGTTCCGGCCGACTTGTTTCCCTTGGCTACCTTCTCTGCGAGAGGGCGGGCTTCGGTGAGTGCTGCTTCCAACTTGGTAAACGATTCCATTTGATTCTCCTTTGCCTTGTGGCTAAAAATAAGAATATCAATTTTTAGAACAAGAACAAGGATTAGACAGATGTTTTTACAAAATAATAAAGGGTCGTAGCTAAGCCAAGCCATAGCAACCATTTATTAAATTCGGTGGCTTCAATTCCGTGAAAAGATCGTTGCATTAATAATATATCTTCGTGCCGACCACCTTTTCTTCTAATATCTTCGGCTAAAGCTGCTTTTAAGTTGGCCTCCGCCGCATGAATTTTGGATGGGTCTCCCTGAGATAAAGCCATTTGGTAAGCGAAATTAGCATTCAGTACCCTGCGCTCGCCACCCACCATGGCCCGATTAGCCGCAGCAATTTCATCCCCCGCACCATTGGAATTTGCTTTCCAGCCTCGTAATAAATTAGTCATAATATAATTGTAACAGATGCGACATATTTTCGGACTGATTTTAGGCTTGCTGGCCGGGTGCAATACTATTGAGCTAACTAAAATACGAACTAATAAAGAGTATCTTGATATTGATACTCAATTAAAAAAGCATTTTACTCCGGAGGCCCAGAAGGCACTGACTGATATCAAAATATATGAGGGCCTTCACATCAATTCTTATGTGGTAGGCGTTAATTTTTGGTCAAATTTGATCTCCTTCTTAACTTTTAATGGCCTAGGTCGGAAAATTATTTCTTCCCAGGGAACTTTAAGTGATGGATGTGTCGATACTGTTATTCATGAGTACATGCACCAGCTAGATGACATGGATCGAGATGGTGAAATTGAAATTATTGATCAATTAGCATTTTGGAAGGCATTCTTACAAATGCATAGTGATGCGGCGACTCAGGAGATTACTAATAATATTTTAGATAAATCAGATCAGACTGTTACTAATATCTTTGGAATTGGTCCGGTATCGGAAGTTATTGCGTATACAGCTAGTTGGATTGTGGAAAATCCGGATTTGTGTCCGTTATATATGCATCAGGTATTTGCTGATGTATTAGTGGTGTCTCGTTCTAAAATGGACCTTGACTCATAATAATATTGTAGGATACAACATATTATGTTATAAATATATTGAGGTAAAATATGACAGTTCTTCAAACCGTTACATACACTGTGGGGAATAAGCTCATCACTCTTTGGCCCCACATTGGACAATGGAGTTTTGCTCGAAATGCCTCCTCCGCTACTAGAGATTCCTTCTTTTTAGGGCCTGGAGAAGTTGCTACCAATGCGCCAAGAACAGATATTGGATCCGAGCTAATTGAAATTGTTCCAACTGATGTTTCCAACCCTGAAGACTTTATTATAGGAGCGGCGACTGTGACGGGGCCAGTATCCCAACCACGCAATGCCTATCAAGAAACATATCCAGATGTTAATGAAGTTTTCCAGCCAGGTAGTATTAGGTCAGCATTACTGCCTAATACCGTCGGAGCTGTAGTCGGATATAAATGGAAAGTAACCGATGAGACATTTAGTCAACGCTATAATTTTAATTTTACAGTGAGTACAGCATTTCTCTCATCTGGTTCCATAGCAAATGGAAAAATCCTTAAACAAATTGGAATTAACTCGGATGGTGTTCCCACAGTCGCAGTGATGAATGGAGCCACTGATTCGCTGGCCTTAGGGGTCGCATTGGAAGATTGTTTTGGTGGGCATTTTGCATATGCTTCGTTAGCAGGAGATATGCCATACGGGTTTGTATCAGGAGCTACTCTTAATGCACCACTATTCGTTACTACTGCAGGAGATACAACTCTTTCTTCTGGAACTTTTCAGATAGGAAATGTAATTTCCTTATCTGATTCGAGCCTACGAGTTGGAATAATTCACAAATTCTAAATAAATTACCAAATCTAATTTAATCAAAGCTCAGCATTGCTGGGCTTTTTTTTCAATTTATTATATAATGAATAATGTGTCACACCCAACTAACATAGGCCCATACCCAGTTATTAAAGAGATTGCCCGTGGAGGCCAGGGTATAGTTTTTTTAGCCAGACACCCACAATTGACCAATAAAGTAGCGATAAAAGTAATGCTAGACCCTACTCCTGAGACTGTTTCTAGATTCAAACAAGAAGCTAGAATTCTGGCTAAAATCAGACACCCACATTTATTACACGTAGTAGATTACGGACTAGCTAATAATTTTCCATATATGGTAATGGAATATATTGAAGGATTAGACTTAAAAGGATATCTACAGCAAGGGCAGCCCCCTCTTAGTCAAATAATAGAAATTATCAAAACCATAGCCCATGCCCTATCCTATCTTCATCAGTATGGACTAGTTCATCGAGACATCAAACCTGGAAATATTTTAATTGAGAGGATGACTTTACGTCCTGTGCTTGCTGATCTAGGTCTGGCTAAAAGAAGTGATCCCAGTAAATTATCAATGGGCTCCATCGCCCCCCGCTTGTCGCACTCAGGAGAGGTTATGGGCACTCCGGCATTTATGGCCCCTGAACAGGTCAGTAGTGAGTTGGGTGAAATAGGGCCTTGGACTGATGTCTACGGATTAGGGGCAACTTTATTTCAAATATTAACTGGAAGAGCTGTTTATACTGGAACCAGTCCCATAAATGTCTTAGTCAAAATTCAAAATAATAATCCGCCGCCGCATCCTCGGGATATAAACCCAGAGATTCCTGAGTATTTGGATGAAGCTATCTGGGCGGCTATTCAAAAGCCCACTTCCGCTAGGCCTCAAAGTATGGAAGAATGGGTGGCAATGTTAAAACCTAAGACAAAAGTCCCCGTTAAACGCTCTAGAAAATGGATACCAATTGTTGGAACTACTTTGGGATTTAGTGGTTTAGTGGCTTATTTTCTTTCTTTGGGTGCGACGCCACAAGAGGCTAAGCAATTAGCCAAGCAAGAATTAAAATCTTCCTCCTCACTCATATCCAGCCCCACACCCACCGCGGCTACTATCACCACTAAAGTCCTTCCTGATAGAAGTCTTTCATCGGATCTTGAACTACAACAAAAAGCTGAGCAGGCCACCCAATTGTTTCAAAGTGGAGATCTTGATGCCAGCCTAGCTATAATAAACGAATTATTGGACGAACGGCCCCAAGAATACAATTGCTATTGGATACGTTCTAAGATTTACTGGGCTATTGCAGATCGCTTACTAGAAAAAGGGAAATTAGTGGAAGGTAAAGTGATGCTTAGAAAATGTCTTCAGGACATAATTATGATGGCAGATTACCTGCCTCCGGAGGCTTCTCTTCAAGACATCCAATCAACCAATGAACTTCGCAGAAACATAGAAGCAAGGATAATCGCAGTAGAGAATCAAATACTTAGCGGCCACCGTCGATGTCTTAGACATAATCCATTTCTCGCTAGTTACATATCCAGATGACTTGAGATCCCACGAGTAAGATGCTATAATCATTCCATGGCAAATTGTACTTACGTTAAACGCTCTGGAAATATTTGTAATCGCAAGAGCGGTGGAGTTCGGTGCGCCGACCACAAAGGAAAGCGAAATAAACTCCGTAAAAAGCGTAGAACCGGGAAAAAGCTGGCACACACTGCTACAGCGATTCGTTTTTATGACGTAGCAGAAGGCCGCGTAATTTTAGTGCCACGAGAGGACTGCCGGATTCGACGGTCACGCGGGCGGGGCGGGGATCAAGTGTATGCCGCAGTTAATGGCAAGAAGTTGTATACCTTTGTAACTCGCGGATTTCAACTTTAATCTGCTATAATAGTGATATGTTTTGGCATAGAAATCCAGATGTAGATCTACGTCGGTTAGAGCGAGATTATCATAATTCTGGTTCTATTTATGATGCGGCTCAACTTATGAAGGCTTACTTTCGTGCAGGGATGCCGTGGCAGGCCGCAGAACTTCTTCAACTAATTGAAGACCAGTACGCAGAGCCGGGGGCAATTAAAGATCTGGGACTTGAGGCCATAATTGTGAGGGCCTGTCTGGGGCTAGGAAGAAGATCTACGGACTTATGTGGTGGTGGGACAGTGGTGTGTAAATACGATAAAACTATTATTTGGGATTTAAAACGTGGGTACCCTTTGGGTACTACCCAAAGCTGGATCGATGAAATTAATACACATCTAACGAGAATGAAATGGGTGGATTCTATGCCTCTTCTTTTTAAAGACATTTTGCACCCACTGCCCAGAGAAACTTTCGAAGCGCAAAAAGATCCTATGTACGCCATTGCTCTTTTTCACGAAACTTTTCGAGATGATGATGATGATGATGATGATGATGATGATGATGATGATGATGATGATGATGATGCTTGGATCAGAGTTATGTGGCGAAACGTTTATTTACCACGAATCGAAGAAGATTACGCGACCCACAAATGGAATGTCTGGGACGATAGTGGACCAAAACGTCGGCCGACTTTAGCCCGTACAGATATTCTGCTGGAAGATGAGCCTATTGCTAGGGACTATGCCGGGCCCAAGATCTGTACTGGTTATTTAAAGCAAGCTGGCTCCGGGGGCAGGCCTACTTCTGGGGATAGTTTTACTTTACGAGTGCCTTTACAAATTGGAATCGAAAAGTCTCTCCGAACAATAGAAGAACTAGCTTATCGAATTTACTTTGCTTATGATTGGCGAGATGCTGCTGAAGCGTCTGGTACTGGGCTGTATTGGCCTGATTAGATTCAGGTCTGCCAGTGCTTAACACTAATTATATGCCCAGAGTTCCTCATGTTCAAAGCCTTCAGCTTTGGCATCTCCTTCCGAGAGCCACTCCTCACCTTCCCAATCACATTCTTCGCAGACAGCAAAATAGCAATCAATCATATTATTCTGAATAGAAAGCAGATAAGGCAGCATCTACATAATTTATAGCCTTATTGGTTTCTAGCGTACTAACCTCCACAGGGGGGCTATTAGTTGGATAAGCCACTGGAACTTTCTGTGTATATCTAAGTTTTCCTTGGGCATCAATACAGTAATTCAGCAATCTTCCTTGATGGCAATGATCGCACAGAGTAGTCTGTTTAATTTGAGAGATTCTTTCTTTGACATTAGCATCACTAAATCCGCCAGCTACCCCGGGGGTAATACTTTCAAATCGATCAGCAATTCTCAGCATCAATTCTCCGGCTCTAGTAGCATTGAAATCTAACCCCTGCCCACCAGAAGGATCGATCAGAGCATACTGAATTAAACCATCATAATCGCACAGTTGCTTAATAATTTGATCATTATTCGCAGTCAAAGCTGCTTGCGGTAGTTGCATGGTGATCTTAAATTGGGGTTCGAAGGCTTTTCGCATATTTTCTATTTGTTGTGGTAGTGGCCACAAGGCATTGATTTGTAGTCCCACACAAGAAGTATCTAACTGACAATAATCGAATAAGGCTATCACTTCATCGGCTAATTGTTCTGAGGAGTTGCTGCTAAAATAGTGAATCATCGGAAGATTACAGGTAACAATTTCTTTAACTAAAGAATTGATATCCAATAGCCGAGGAGAAGTCCCCCCTTGAGAGGTGGGATCTGCTAATCTTTTATTGCTGGAAGTAATTCCAAACATAAAATATCCGACAGGAAGCCGGAAAACATGGTCATTTAATTGTCGAACTTCTTCCGCAGTTCGAAAACCGGTAATTCCAATGTAACCAGGGGGTCGTGTCATGGCTTTGACCTTAGCAATAAATTAAAGCTATGCAATATTTATGTTAAAACTCGTTAATAGCATTCATCTCTTTTAAAAATGCCCCACATCGACATCCAACTGCGAAAAGTTGTCTAGTATTGCAACGACATCTAATCAAAAGATGAGGAATTAAGCTGAGCATTCTTTTGGTTACATAAAAAACATGATTAACATCATTTACGAGACAAACTTCATAATAATCTGCCAGAGTTTTTAATTTAGATCTGACCTTTACACGTTTACCAGAAATTTCGCCCCATTTAACATATCGAGGAGAATTTGTCTTCCCTAAATAATCGATTTTATCATCGGAAATATCCTGTGTGATGCTAAGAAGATACTCTTTACCATCTAGTATTTCCATTAATCATATAATACCATTTTTAATAAGTCTAATCATCAAGATCTTCTGCGTCTAATATTTTATTTCGTTCTTCTTCGGGAAGATCTTTTAGCATTTTCAATGTTTCAATATAATCTAATTTTTGTCTTTTACGAATTTCTTTACGTTTTAGTTCGTATTTATGCTTTTTTTTAAGTTTCTTCGTAACATTCTTTTGATGCTTAGGCTTTTTCATAATTAGATTTTCCTGTCAAAATTAGCTATTTCTACAAATGGACAGCTATTCTATAATAGGTTGCAACATCTGGGCCACAAATTCCATCATTTTTTCTTTTTCTGTAAAAATATGGGTCTCTATTCCAGGCCTAAGCCCACATAAACCTACAAAATCGCCCAGCAAGCCACCAGAAGTAGGAGATTCATCTGCAATTTTTTGGGCAATGGCCTCTATCTTTTGAAGGGCGCCCTTGGGGGTCTCCCCATCATCGGAATCTTCTACTTCATCCTCGTCCTCATCATCTGTCCGCTTCCACGGCTCCAATTCATCTTGTACTCCTTTGTATTGGGCTTTACCTGCGGCCTCCCCAATAATAGCCATATTTGCGAGTTGAAGTGTCATTTCTCGAACAATGCGCTTCTTTTCTCTTTCCTTTTGATCAACTGCCTGTTGGACAGCAGCGGCATCTCGTTTAGTTTGTGTTTCTGGGCTTATCTCTTTGTCTCTATTGTGATGATGAACCACCACAACCCAGCCATTAGTAACTCGTGTGACATTGAGTATCGGATTTTGGCCGGTATTATCCCCAAAAAGTTGCATACTTTCCTCTTAATGCAGATTATCATTAAATATTAAAATAAAAAGGATTAACGCGGATCTCTTACCATCTCCATACCATCAGCCATATCCATAGTCTTTTGGTTGTCATAATAATCATCATTGATAACAAAACCAAAATCTCGATACCAAGAAATTAATTTAAACAGCTTAATTCGCTTAGTTGGGGCACCAAAAGGTATGGCAGTTAATTCGACGGTTACTCCGCACTGATCTGCTATGCCACACACTAGTTCCATTAACTTGGTACCAAGACCTTGTTGAGGCGTCTCAACCACTAAATTATGTAGTCTGATATGATCAGCAGCCCTGATAATTTTAAAGCAAATTAGGCCTCCATTGGGAAATTCATAGTGAAAGATGGTTCTTTTACCTTGGGGCTTCAATTGCCCATGCTGCCCTATCAAACTTAGAAAGTCTTCCACAGAAGTCATGCACTAATTATGCGCTTTTTTGAACTCGTGGTCAATTTCTTCTAATAATTGATGAATACGATCTCGGGTATCATCAATCAATGACTGAATCTCCTGCACTGCTGTAGCAACACCATTAGATAATTTAGTTAGCTTAGCTTTCATGCTAGTAAATTCTTTGAGTTTCCTGCCAATCTCTTCTAGTTTCATCTGGACACTCCCGATATTTAAATTAGCACCTTCATTATTTGATAGTTGAACATAATATTTAGCATATTTGAGAGCCACGCCTAAATAGTCAATCGCACATACAATGCAATTATTGTAAGCATTCCAAGGTCCGATTTGCTTTTGCAATGATTGCTCATCAGGAGCAACTATAATTCCAAATTGAGCATCTCTTTCTTTCATTGCTTCTTTAATATAAGCCAACATTGCAGGTAATGATTTAATTTTTCCATAATTCTTAGCATCTAACACTACTTTAACTCCTGAATCTCCATATTGATATAGGAAGTCCCCTTTCTTACTATTAGAAATAGCCTCAGATTTAAGAGATACATCTTCTACTATATCTCCGAAGGCTTTGGCTATTTCCTCCAATTGTTGGAGCACTATTTCTTCGAAAATAAAACCTTTTTTAGTAGTCTGATCTATCAATTCCTGTTTAGCAATAATTCTAACCACAGTATCTCGTAATAGATTAATCTCTGCCTTGAGCCCTACGAACAATTGTCCCAGAGGAGTTCGTCCCTCCAAATCCATTTGCAGTTTGCTCTCAAAGAGCTGTAAAACCTCTCCGTTGGCTCCGAAGTAATCTCCCACACAAGATCTCAATTTGCCCACAAAGCTAGCTGTGTCCGTTTCATTAAACTGTTTAGTTAGATTATTCTCAAAATGCAGAATTTGGTTATGAATGGTGCCTAAGTATCCGGCCTCGTTAGTTGGATTCAATTTAAAATCTATTTTGGTGTATTCAGCTTCCAACTGACGAAGTTGTTGGATTAACATTTCTTGAGTATTTCGTATAACGGTATTCAAAGATGTAGAAATGACATCTGTTTTTTGCTGAATACTTTGGTTAGCTAGTGCTAAATAACTGCCCTCACGATGGGGGTCCAATGCAACTAGTAATTGATTCTGAAATTGTGTAGTGAGTATTTGAAACTCTTTTTCTACAGTATTTAAAGTTTTCAAAATCTGGGCGTCTAGATAATGCATATCATTATTAATTGATATTTTGTTTAAGACTGCTACTCCGATTTGCAGAGCCCGGGTAGCCTCTTGGATCCATTGCTCTGGGGGGAACTTTTGAAGATACCCAAGAATTTCTTCGTCTACAATCTCCAGGGAAAATTCGGAAAATTCTGTATCAACGGCCATTTGGAAAATGGTAACCGCATAAATTCAAAAATCAATTTGGTTTCTTAGAAGCCTCACATTGACAACCGGAAGCCAGTAATACTCGCATCTCACAATAACATTTGAGTTCCCAGCCCGTACATTCAGTGCACTTTTCACATGCAAGCCCGATGAATTTGGCATGATCAATTGTTTTGTGTCCACAAATACACTCATCCATCTTCAACCGCCATTGCATATCCTTCTCCTAGAGTAGTTACCCACTCAGCGGCAGTTAAAGATTCACCATCGGAAGAACCAATGGTGAAAGTTACATGTTCATCATCATCAATCTTAGACCACTCTTGTTCTGGGGGTTCTAAGCCCTCTTCTCGCAGAATCCAAGATGCGTGATAGGGATTTCGTGCAACTACGAAATCCCTACCATTGTGGTAAAGCTTCAATTCTTGATTTCTATGGAAACCGCAGCAGCATCCATAGCCGAATAGATCTTTTACGTCACAAATACATTCCACATATTAACTATAACATATATTACCAATCGTCGCTGGATGCTCTTTCATCCGGAGGAAATAAAGCGATTAAATTCGCTACTGATTTGCGTTTGGCCTCTAATTCCGCCTCAGAGGCGAGGGGAGGAGCTATGGGGGAGCTAGGAGGATCTTCTTCGATGATTTCTTCAGGTTTTAATTTGGTTTTGACTACAGGCTTAGCAGCTTGGACTGCTTCTGCTTCCAGCGTCTGGAGCGAAATACCTAGAATCGTCACCACATCAGATAATTCGAATTTACTAGGCCTCCCCCGTTGGCAGGTTTTATCATCGATCATTTTTGATGCGTACACCAATTTTTGCTGGACATCTTGTATCCGATACAGTTGCTTTTGCCTAGAAAAGGTTTTCCCTATTAGAACGTGGTCTTTTTTTGGTTTGGCCATTGATTTTCTCCTGATAGACCCCATCTTAGCCTAAACAGTAGAAATAGCAATAGTTAAGGCTTCATTTTTACGAACCATTTTTGCAAATTTTTGTAATAATTACTGGTAGTATGCGCGAAAATCTGGAGGAAGCAAAAAAGAATCTGGAAGATATTAAAACATCACTCCGTAATTTTTTATCACGGACTTATGAAGACGAGGAAACGGCCACTAATACCTACGAATATCTATCTAAAATAGTACGTCGAACCATAAAAAAAGAATCCATCAAAATAGAGTTCTCTAAGGGAGGCGATGTTTCTTGGTATATGAATATATTTCACTACTTGGCTAATTGGTTGGAAGCTGAGAAAAAAACATCAGATCTGCTTAATCAAGAATTAGAAGACATTAGCGAGGAAGATTCAGCTTCATAGTAACTAAATACTGCCAAGCCATTTCGCCGTTAAGAGTGATGATAGATTCTGGGCCGGGACCGGACATGAGGTCTACAACTAAATTATGATCATCTTTTGTAATAATAATATATTTATTGGGATAAAATCGTAAATCCCCTTCCACAGCCAGGGTATAAATCTGACACCCACCACTACGTTGAAAAGCAGCACAATAATATCTAAGTTCTGAAGAAGTAGGATTATCCTGAACTAACTCCTGCAATTTCGTAAAGTTACGAGTAGTATTAAATAGCAGTGAGGCCCATATTATTGTAACTAAAAGAAGTAGAGACCCTAATAACACTAGAATGCGCGATCTTTTAGATTTCATGCATACATGCTGAACCCCACAATTAAAAAAGCAATCTATGAAATCCGAACCTCGCAGGCTTCCTAGTTAATGCTACAATTTTATTTATGAGTGAAAAAATGATACGCGGGGTGAGTCCTGAAGAATATGCTAAATTACGCCATCAAGTAGAGAGTGGGCAAACTACCGAAGAGGAATTAATCAAAAAAGGACTTTTAACACCTGGCAAGGGAATGGCTGTCAATCTAGATGAAAAGGTATTTCGGAGAAGTAATCCGACCAAAGGCAAAACTGGAAGGCCCAATGAATGCCGGGTGCCGTCCTGCGCCGCCGCGCAAAGCCGTAGAGGACTTTGCAACACCCATCGGGTATATGCAGCTCGCTTGATTAAAAAAGGGGCGGCCAACGAGCAGAACTTAATTAATCGAGGTCTTTTGCAACCTAAGAGTAATCCAGTATCTCTTAAAAAACTTCCAATTAGACGGTCTAAAGTCAAAAACTCGCGATGCTCTTACCCTGAATGCAAGGAGCCATCCAAAAAAAGAGGTCTTTGTAGAAAACACCACAATCAATATGCGAGAAAACGTTCAAAAACACCTGCTTCTCAACGGGAACAATTGGACAAGGATCTGATAAGAAGAGGTCTGTTGCTGTCAGAACCTAAACCTGAGAAAGTAGATCCTTTCCAGTTAGGTTCTAAAATTCGCGGTAATCTGAAAAAATAACCAAGATCAGAGAAATGCTCTAGCTTTGTGATAAGCCGTTCTCTTATTGCTCTTCGTTTTACAAGGTTCACTTCCGGTGGCACCACAGGTCTCACACCGATTTGGCATTATTGTGGCCCACGTGTAAGTTAAAGATTCTGGCAAACAGCAACACTGATTATCTTCACAGTAGCACTGAATATTGCTACTATTTAAGGAGGAGCCATCAGGAACCAGATTTGCTTGACATAATAAATCTTTTATCTGAGATAGCGTAAAGCTTTTTTGATGGCTATCAAATTGCGGGGAAAACATGTAATTAATAAACTTCGCCGCGCGGGCGGGGCTCGGTCGGGGCGGGTATCGGTTGCGGATGACGCTCTCTCCAATCACCAGGCCAACGAAAAGAATTTTCGTCGAAGTATTCCTCATCGAAGTATTCCTCATCGGAGGATTTAGGCGCTACAGTGGTGCAGCCAGAACTAATAACGGCAGCAGAAGAGGCATACTGTGGGTCTCGCCACCATATATCCCCTGATTTCCTGGCACCTTTAATTTCCACTTTTCGGGTCTCAGTGACTAAACAACCAACCAGGACAAGGGTCGTAGAGAGCAGTAGTATCTTCTTCATGGTTTCTTTGTATCCTATTATTTTTGGAATTCAACTGCCAAACTTTTGATCTTTTCGGGCCGCGGTACTACCTTAGCTTTTACACTGTCAAAATGTATCTCATCAAACCACCCTTTATCCTCCAATAAAGCGTAAACATTAGCTAATACTGCCCAAGCCGCTGCCATATTAGCTAAGATAAGCTGAGGAGTAGAGGTCATCAAGGCCGCGCACCCCTCGACTGTACCAGGAATAAAATCAGTTGGAGCATTCATTTCGGGGTATTTCTGATAGGGATGATTTCCGATAGTTTTTCCCTTGTGCTTTACATAAGTAATAGCCTGCCCCGTAGAAAATTGATTGCCCGGAGAAATTAAAACGAAATTCAAATATTTATTAGTGTCCAGACAGTCGATAATCGCTTTGCGTGTGGCGTGGTTGTCTACAGACGTTACCACTAAGATATTAGATTTTTTATTAGGAGTGTGAGATTTTAACAATTTTCCAAAAGATTCTTCATTGACATAAGCCGCTACTGCTCGAAGATCTGGATGTTTAAGTCGTTCAACTGTTGCTACGGCTTTGTTAGCACCTTGCTGATTAGCAGCAAAGATTTGTCGATTAGCGTTCCCCTCTTCGTAGTCATCTCCATCGATTACAACGATGTTGGTGCATCCCTCTGTGTGATAACTCATCAACTGCACTAAGGGGCCAATTAGATGGCTGCCGGTTCCGCCTACTCCAACAACAAAAACAGCATCAAATTTCACTGGAACGCTCCAAATCTACGATGTCCCTCATGATCGCTTCTTCGATTTCTTCGTCATCTGTTAGCCTTTGTAATTCTTCATTTAGTGTTTCTTCTTTGAGAAGAGCTTTTTTAAGATTGTCAGGCAGAGAGAATAGGTCTATATCCTCAGGCACGTCATCAAACAAATCGGAGTTATTTCGATCTAAGGATCGGAAAAACCCATTGAGGTTTCCATTCTCATCTTCGATGGCTTCATGATAGCCCGAACCAAAATTAGAATAACTGCTTCCTGGGCCAAAATAGCGAGGAAATTTATAACTAGGACTCTCAGTTTTCTGGAAAAACCTCTTATTTCGTTCCAACACCACACTTATGTAGTCTAGAACCTTTTCATGGAAGGGGGAATCTGGTACGGGCTCTAGCTCGACTACATCATGTAGCTCTACAGTTTTTCGGTGCTTTTGCAGCACAATAGAAGGTTCAAAATCATATTCCATCTTTTGGTGATCGATAGCTCCAATTACTATGTGTAAGCCTGGAACATTTAATTCGCTAGTATCGTCTACAGAACTAAAGAAGGCTGGCATTGTATTGTGTGAGTGAGAGCTACCTGCATGTAACCACCCCATTGGTGGAAACATAGTATATTCCTCGCCCGTCTCTAAGTCTACTGACTTTTGCAGATTGGCTTCTACATGAGTGCCAGTCACTACTTGTTTTGGTACAACTATCTTCCATTTGGTAAGAGTCTCTCTGTCTCTTAGAAAACAAACTTGGACTTCTAGTTGATCATCATGGTCAAAACGGGTAAGCTTTCTAGCATTGGCAGGGCACATATAAAAACATAGACTTATATACCTAGTCCATGACTCGGCTGGTATTTTGGGAAAATTCTCATTTAAAGAAAAGCTACTAACTAATTTTTTAGGAACGTCGGTTCCTTCTGGGTCTGGCACTTTGACAAGATACTTTCCCCAGGCCTTAGAGCCATTAATCTTGTACATGCCTGCCGATTTAGACCGGACCAGAGTTCCAACCTCATGGTCTTTTAGTTGGAATTTCGGAGACGGTTCGTTCTGGGGTTCGTTAGGTTCCATTTTTAAACCACGCCTTGGGTATGGGAAGTTGGTGTTGATCTAACACACAATGATAAGAAGTATCATCTTCATTCAGAACAAATAAGAAAATATCAGGATATTTAAAGTCTTTCAATCCTAAAGAAATTGCTAATTTTTGCGGAATTACTACTAATTGTGGGGATCGAATTTCCAGTCGCAGAGAATTGACATTAAGTATAGTTGGATTTTCGCAATATTTGAACTTTTTTTGAGAGTATTCGGCTAAATATTGGTTAAAAAGTTGACTTTGAATGCAATAACAGGGGCAGTTACAAATTTCAATACAACAAGCGCAGATACAATTTTCTTCTTCACGGTGTCCAGCATAAGTATGTTTACTCGCTCCTAGACATTTATTTTTGTGGTAATCATAGTATTCGCTATTTTCCTGATTAAAGGAACTTTCCCAATAATAATTCCATGCTTGTCTAAGATCTCTGGGACAATGATCAAAAACATCGCCAAAACAGATAACACCATAGTCATAGACATTGGCTAACAGATATGGAGAAAATTTCCCATTTTGATGGGCGTGAAGCAAAAATTGATTTTTGTATAACAAATGAGTTAAATATAGCTCAGAAATCTTAATTTTAGTGTTGTTAGCATAAATGCGTCCTGAATCTGCTACAAAATTAACGTTGATATTTTTTTCATGACTAGGGCAAGCTATAGTAACAGCAATATCGTCCGCCAGATAAGTTATCACCAACTGGCGGGCGATTTTAGGCAGATAATACACGTAGGGAGTTTTCATTATGGTAAATCAAAGAAGCCCCCTTTCCAGCTTAAAATCTGGAGGGGGCTTCTTTGGTGACAGACTAAAGTCGTTTTTAGGAGCCCTTGCTATCATGCGTGATAGCTGCTAGGTACTCCCGACCTACGACGGGGACATCCTCACCAGTGAGGATGTTTCCCTCATTATCCCTGAAGCTCGTGCGTCTATCCAGGTCAAGACCTAGGACTTCGGACTTAGCCTGGAAAACGCTATTCAGCGTTTGGCCGGGCTTAGTTGCCATCTGAACTTCTTCAGTTCCAAAAAGCAGTTTGAAGCTGCCTTCCGTTTGGTTGGGCGTGTTTTCCCCTTTGGGGGCTTCTTCGCGTGTATCTGTCATCCGATTAAAAATGGACATCGGTTACCTCCTCGATTGTTGTTTTTTGTAACCAATTAAATAATAGCATTTATTTTGGGCGATTCAAGCCTCGGGATTAATAAATCCGAAAGCTTGCTCTAGCAATCAAATATACTAACATGAGGAAATGCAGAATTTAGAACCGGAATGGATCCTAGGCCCCGAAGGCCCTATCGCAAAACAATTTCCTGATTATGAGTCACGGCAGCCGCAAATTGAAATGGCTAAGGCTGTACAAAATACTTTTGAAAAACAGCGTCATCTTTTTGTCGAAGCAGGAACTGGGGTCGGTAAGAGCTATGCCTTCTTAATACCGGCCATCAAGCAAGCGATTAGTGGTAAAAAACCAGTAGTTATCTCTACTAATAGCTTAGCTTTGCAAGAACAGATTTACTCCAAAGACATTCCAGATTTAATGCGATATCTAAATTTGCCTAATTTAAAAGTGGTTCTACGCAAAGGACGTGGTAATTACCTCTCTCTTCGTCGCCTATTTAATGCAGGTAACCTAGCTTGGGCTAACGACGAATACTCTCAACTCGAAGATATTCAAACTTGGTCTGAGACTTCAAAAGTTGGAACCATCCAAAGCCTAAACTTTGTTCCCAAACCCAGCATTTGGTCAGAAGTGCAAAGTGATCAATACGACTGCCTGGGAAAAAAGTGTCCTACCTATAAAAAATGCTTTTACTACAAGAGTCGTACTGATTCGGAAGAAGCCGATATCATTATTACTAACCATTCGCTGCTTACTCTGGACTTGCTAGTTAAAACTACTACGGAGGATAACACTGGAATTTTACCGCAGTTCACCCAACTCATTATTGACGAGGCACACACCCTGGAAGATGCTATCAGACAGGCTGACACATTTGAATGGAAACTTGGAAGTGCAGCGTTCCTATCTAAACGTGCCAAAAACAAAAAAGATAATGGCTTGTTAGATATGCTTCACAAGATGAGTCATCTACTTAACGGGCGAATTCTAGATTATGCAGATCAGGCTAATAATCATCTCACCAACTTTGTAAAACATAACGAAATCTTTTTTGAAAAAGATGTGGTGGACTTTGCCAGAAATGATAAGGCAGAAGAACCCGGAGCCTCTGTCTCTAAGCGCATCAAGCCAGGGAATTTACAATCAGAAAATTCGACTAATCTGCTGTTATCATTAGCCAAAGCTAACATTGCCTTACAAGCTATTGTTTCCGAACTACGCCCGTTTGATCGCGAAGGAGACGAGGGAGAAAATCTTAAAGAGGTCAAACAAGCACTAACCTTAATGGAAAGCTATTCTAAGCAATGCAAAGAAATAGAAAACGACCTCAAACGCACGATTAATGTAAAACAGTTAGAAGGAGATATGCTGCCCGATTTTGTGTCGTCTGTTGATGTCAGCATCTTTAAAAAGCAACCAGTTTATGCCTTAACTAGTATGCCCATCTTTGTGAAAAAAATTGCGCAGAACATCCTATTTTCCAAGATACCTTCAATTATTCTGACTTCCGCAACGCTAACGGTCAACAACCAATTTCACTTCATCTGTAATAATTTAGGGGCTTACTCTGAAAGAACTGATACTTTAAAATTGGGCCATGTATTTGATTATTTGAACCAGGTCAAAATGATTCTTACTCCCCAGATTCCAATTGATCCATACAGCAACCCCAAAGAACGTCAGAAATACTTCGATCAGGTAGCAGCTAAGATAGAAAAATACGTAGAAATAACACAGGGAAATGCTTTTATACTCTGCACTAGCAACCTAGCTATGCGAGAACTTCACAAAAGATCCAGGGAAAAACTCAAAAGACTGGGGATGAATGTGATGTGTCAAGGTGAGGACCTGACTAAGGAACAGATTATTCACGAATTTAAGGCGGTAAAAGGTTCAGTGCTTTATGCGGTGGATAGTTTTTGGCAGGGCATCGACATTCCTGGCAATCATTTACAGAATATTATCATTCCTAAACTACCTTTTCCACCCCCCAACCCACTATCAGAAGCTCAAGAGGAAGCTTACAATATCTGGAATCGTGGTAAACCCCGAGACAGGCAGCGCAATGTCTTCGTAGAGCGCACCGTCCCAAACGTCGCCATAAAGCTACAGCAAGGCTTTGGGCGACTCATTCGACGCAAGACCGACACAGGCATTGTGGTATTAATGGACCAGCGCCTAGTTAATAAGCCGTATGGTAAAACGTTATTGAATAGTTTGCCGGAGTGCAAAAAATTGATTGACGATTCTGCCTAGGCTTGAATTCGCAGAATCTGTTATTGGTTACGAGTATTAGGTTTAAGCTTGTAATTTTACAAATTACTGGTAACCTTAGGTATGGCCGAAACTCTAAACGAAAGACGCGCCCGTCTTAAGCAAGAAGGAAAATGCACTAGCCACTCTAGCCGCCCAGTAGAGCCCGGGTTCTCGTCCTGTCGAGAGTGTATTGATAGAGAAAGACTTAGAAGCCAGAAAAGATATACGATTGCAAAAGAATCGAATAAATGCACTAAGCATAGAACTAGGGACGTAGTTCCGGGGCATTCTTATTGCGAAGAATGCTTAGCTCGGGCACACCTTCAAAATCTAAAAATGAAAGAAAACGGACACCTGAATGGGATGTGCACTAAGCATCCTTTTAGGCTCGCAGTCATAGACCATGCATTGTGCGAGGAATGCATTAAAGACCGCCGGGGATTACATCATCTTCGAAAGGAACAGGGAATGTGTGTTAAGCACGCTTTCCGTAAAGCTGAAATAGGAATAAATTGTGAGGAATGCTGGTTTCGAAATATCAGCAATGCGACGTTTGGAACACCCACTAGATGGCCATGTTTAAAAGACATGCTAGAAAAACAAAAATATATCTGTGACTACACTGGAATGATCCTTACGCCAGGAACCAACGCAAGTATCGACCACAAAATTCCTCGGGTTATTGTTAAAAACGATGATTTACGCAACTTACACTGGATTGATCTTGTAGTGAATTGTTCTAAGCGCGATATTCCTCACGATGAATTTTTATCAATAATCGAAGTGATTCACAATAGATGTAATCTAGGAATCTTTCGAACTATAGAGCTTGAGAAACAACCCATCAAAATTAATAGTAAATATTGTAAATCACATTCCAGCAGGTTAGCCGAGATAAATTCTCTATGTTTAGAGTGCTGGTTTAGACAAGCTGGCAATAATGCAGGCCTAAGTGTGGATAAGCGTGGCGAGGTTAGGGATATATTATCCAGACAAAAAGATGTATGCCCTTATACAGGCCACTTATTACTACCGGGAAGCAACGCTGCATTAGATCACATCATTCCACGAGCACAGCATGGTCCAAACGAAATTACTAATTTACAGTGGGTAGTTGATAAGGTCAATATTATTAAATATGACCGCAACCATTCTCAATTTTTAGAATTCTGCGCCCAGGTAGATGCTTACACCAAGAGAGTAACATGCTAACAACCGATAAAGAAATTTACTCAGAAGGAGATATTGTTTATAAGGAAGGCGCAGATGCCATCCGACAAAATGTCGCTATGTATGTGGGGGATTCTTCTTACAACGGGTTTCATCAACTAGCCAGCGAAGTCATCGATAACTCCATCGATGAAGCCTTGGGTGGTTTCGCCACACAAGTAATCGTTACCTTGCATAAAGACGGTTCTTGTTCTGTCGAAGATAATGGTAGAGGTATTCCAGCTGAACCGCATCCAGAATATAAAGTATCAACGTTAGAAGTTGTACTTACCAAGACGCATAGCAGCGGGAAATTCGAAAAGAACGCATATAAGTGGAGTGCCGGTTTGCATGGAATCGGTGTGAAAACGAGTAACGCACTTAGTGATTGGTTAGAAGCCAAAGTTCAGCGTAACGGAAAAGAGTATTACCAACGATATGCCGCTGGAAAACCAGTCAAACCAGTCGAAGTTGTCGGCTCTAGTAGTGCTCATGGCACATCCATCCGATTTAAGCCCTCGGATAAAATTTTCCGTGATGTTAAGGAGTTTGATACTAATTGGTTTTTGCGAAGACTAAGAGATCTAGCTTATTTAAATCCTGGAATAGAGATTACATTTAATGATCTACGTGCAACACCACCTATCAATAATAAATACCTCCAGAAACGAGGACTTTTAGATTATGTTGATACCTTATTAGAGGGCAATACTCCCTTGCTAAAAGAGCATTTTCAGTTATCTGTGGAGGAACCAGACGGCATTATTCGTGATGATGGATCTCAAGATGAGATGAAGATCGCACTAACACTTAATTATAGTGATTCCGATAACGAATTAGTGCTGGGGTTCACTAATAATGTTTTTAACCGTGATGGTGGCACCCACATCATCGGGTTCCAAACAGCCATGACCGCGTGTTTTAACAACTACCTCAAAAAGAATTTTGATTTGCTATCTAAAAAGGAGCAGAAAGAACTAGGTAGTAAAAATTTGCGAGGGGAAGATTATCGCCAAGGACTAGTCGCAATTCTTAGTATCAAATTACGACGCCCACAGTTTGCAGGGCAAACTAAGGATCGCCTTACTAATGTTGAAACTCAAGGCGCAGTTCGAAGCGCAATAAGTCAGGTACTAAATAAGTGGATCGAAGAAAATCCAGCACTTGCTAAAAAAATTCTAGATAAAGCAGTTCTTAACTTTCGTGCTCATCTAGCTAGTAAGCAAGCCGCCGAAACTGTTAAGAAGGACAACAAGTCGCTTTTGGGCGGCAATCGAAAGCTCAAAGATTGTACTGAAGAAGATCCTGAGAAGACAGAACTATTCATAGTTGAAGGCGACTCTGCCGGCGGCAGCGCTGTAAATGGTAGGGACCCTAGTTATCAAGCTGTCTTAGCTCTAGGAGGTAAGATACTTAATACATGGAGAGCTACTCCATCCAAGATGTTAGCGCATGAAGAGATTAGTTCTCTCATCAAATCCCTAGGAACTGGTATTCTCGATTCTTTTGATGCTGATAAGTGCCGATATAACAAGATCATTATCATGTGCGATGCCGACGTGGATGGACTCCATATTCGCACCTTGCTTCTCACGTTCCTATTCCAAAGAATGAGAAAACTAATTGAACAAGGTAAAGTCTATATTGCCCAACCCCCTTTGTATAAGATTCAACATCTTTACAAAGACAGTAAGTGTAATAAATGTGATGGAAAGAAATCCAAAAAAATAACCAACTGTGGCATATGCGCTGGTACCGGAAAGTTAGCGGAATATATCACTTACGACGCTGATTTCTATACTACTATGAGTTCTTTGGGGAGGGAAAATGCCATTTTAACCGATAGCAAGGGTGTCACATACAAAGTTGATGATATATTTGGCGCCTGTAACACTAAAGACGTTGCCAAATTACTTTCTCTGGGTTTTAAAGAAGAGGATATCTATACACCAAAAGTCGAAAGTGGCAACTTGTTACCTATGAAATTTTCCGTTAAAAATAATACGAAAATTAAAGCTGTGGGGCTGACCCATCTGTTGGATCTACCACAAGGTCTGGTTGAACTTGGTCAAAATTCAGTAGAGGTAATGAGATTCAAAGGTCTTGGCGAAATGTCGTCTGACGCCATCTGGGATACCACCATGGACCCTGAACGACGTTCTCTGATCCAAATCACGCTGGAAGACATTGTCTCCGCCAGTACTCAATTTGAGCTACTAATGGGGTCCAAGGCTGAATCCAGAAGAGAATTTATTATTGCCAAGAAAGCTTATTAAAAATGGATAAAAATGAAATCAGACGTAGACGACGTGAGGAAGCCAAAGCAAATGGTATGTGTGTTCACCATTTCAGAGAAATAGCCAAATTGCCATTGATGGAGGAACAGAACAATGGAAAATAGTTCGATCCAAATGAATATCACTGAAGAACTGGAAAGTTCTTACCTTCAATATGCATGTGCTACACTAAGCGATCGTGCAATACCGGACATTCGTGATGGCCTTAAGCCATCACAGCGACGTATCTTAATCTCTTTTCGAGATTTGAAATTAACTTCTAGGGTCAAACATCGAAAATCTGCTTTAGTGGTCTCCCAAGCGAGCGGCGTTTACCACCCGCACGGAGATCAAGTTATCTATCCGACTATGGTTAGGATGGCACAGGGGTTTTCTCTGCGATATCCCCTGGTGGATGGCCAGGGTAACTATGGAAATATTGGAGGGAGTCCATGTGCCGCAATGAGGTACACAGAAGCTCGAATGTCCATGGCCGCAGAGGATATACTAGATGAAGTAGTTGTTGATGGTAATTGGACTGTAGCTACCACAAAAAACTACGATGAATCAAGAGATGAGCCTACAGTTTTACCAAGTAAATTTCCTAATTTGATCACAAATGGTACAACCGGACTGGCCGTAGGTTGGAGCACTAATATCCCCTCACACAACATCAGAGAAGTTGTTGCGGGATTAACCGCCCTTGTTTGTAACAAGGATCTATCTGACGAAGAGCTATTTCAACACATCAAAGGACCTGATTTTCCGACAGGCGGGTTTATCCACGGAACTGATGGAATTAAGCAACTATACACGACGGGAGCTGGCCATCTGGTAGTCACCGGACGAGTCAAAATAGAACAAAAGAAGGGCGGCATGTCCACCATTACGGTTTACGAATTAC
>Ga0214473_10002710_pt1 | contig 21696 bp, 20 predicted proteins | sample RVTome_7_FD_203509 | JGI IMG/M metagenome (GOLD analysis project Ga0214473, IMG submission 203509) | Soil microbial communities from uranium-contaminated site in the Upper Colorado River Basin, Wyoming, United States - RVT98D197 | ecosystem: Environmental > Terrestrial > Soil > Contaminated >... | reverse complement strand
GCTATGTTGGAATCCTAAGCGCAGGATCGATGCGCGCGCCGCTGGCTTCGCGCGGCACCAAGCTCGCCAATCGCAGCAATTCGGCCTGGATGCGATTCCTGACCGCGAGCGTGCTGAGCTCATAGCGTTTTGTCAGGGTACGTACGTTTCTCACCCCATTGAGATGAAGTTGTAGCCCAACGCACGCGGTTGTAGGCTTCTGTCGGGAGACCCAACGGATGCAGGCAGCTAGGGATCCGCCCTTTATTCTCGCCTTAACCATGGCGGGCGCGAAATCCGCTGGGGCCTACAGTGCCGGTGTCTTCGATTTCCTGATTCAGGCCCTTGAGGAATGGGAAAAGGCCAAGGCGGCCGACGCCAAAGCTCCCGAGCACGAGCGGAGCGTCCCGAGCCATCGCTTGATCATACCGGTGATAAGTGGAGCCTCAGCCGGTGGCATCACAGCCGCGCTTGGAATTTTGGCGGTGGGTGCGGGAGATCGCCTTGCAAAGGTGGAAGCTGCGGATAGGCGCTGCGTTCTGCCTGCCCTCTATGAAGCTTGGGTGAACCGAATTTCGTTCACTCCCAGAGATGGGAGTCCGATGTTCCTGCTCGGTGTCAGCGATCTGCAAAGAGAAGGTCTCGTGTCGCTGCTCGACTCGACAATAATCCAAAGCGCCGCGGACGAGTTGCTCCATGCCGCGCGAAACTTTAGGGGGGCACGTCCCTATCTAGCGCGCCACCTCCACCTTTTTCTGACTGTCACTAATCTGCGGGGAATCCCGTACAGGATCGCATTCGCCGGATCAGATGGCCATGTGATGACTATGCACGGCGACCGAATCCACTACAGGTTTGAGGGATTTGGAAAGCGTCGCTTCGAAAGCAAGTGGCTCGAAAGCTATTTTGATGTGGGATTAAAGATCACGCCACAAAGCCTTAGCGATCGCCGGTTTCTGGAAGAGTACCGAGAGGCTGCGATCGCGACGGGAGCGTTCCCCATCGGCCTATCAGCGCGCCTGATCGATAGGCAAACCAGCGAGTATAAGTCTCGGGCCTGGCCCTTTCGCCGGCGAAAGGAGCAACTGGATAATATCGAGCCTCTGTGGCCGCCGCGTGCCGCCGACGGTGCCACAGAATATCCGTTCAGTTATGCCGCTTCCGATGGCGGACTCATCGACAACGAGCCATTCGAGCTCGCTCGCTGGACCATCATGAAATCACCCGGAGTGCCTAATGAAACGAGCGCTGAAAGGGCAGACCGGGCCGTGCTTATGATCGATCCCTTCCCCACTCCTTCCGCCTTCGATCCAGATCTTTCCGCCGAGGAACTCAAAAATCAGCTGTGGCTTCGTGCGGTTATTTCCAGCTTGTTTCCCACGCTCAAGAACCAGGCGCGGATCAAGGCCATCGATCTTGCTCGTGCAAGCCGCGAGGGCGTCTATAGTCGTTTTCTCATTTCACCATCACGTCAGATCAAGACCAAGCACAACGGCAAGGAGGAAGAAGAGGATGCTTTAGAGCACCTTGCTAGCGGTGTACTTGGCGCTTTTGGCGGTTTTCTCTGCCGTGAATTTCCTGAGCACGACTATCAGTTGGGCCGCCGCAATTGCCAATGGTTCCTCCGCCAGCATCTCGTCCTTGATGCTAACAACCACTTATTCAAGAACTGGCCGGAAAAGGCAGCCCACAACCCTCGCTTCCATGTTGAGCGGAACGGGAAAAAATTTCGCACGGTCATTCCGCTGTTGGGCTCGGCGGAACCCGAGGTCAATCCCTTTCCTTGGCCGCGCATCGGTAATGACGTCATCGATCGATTCATTAAGCACGTTAGGCTGCGGGGAGATGAGCTCGTCGCTAAGATCATCCGTGAGGAAATGAAACAACGTAAGGGGCGGGAGCGGCTTTTGGTTCGCTGCGGCTGGCGATGCTATAGAAACAATATCTTTGAATGGATTCGCTTGCGGCTCGTCGCGGATTTGATCCGGCGTGATCAGCACAAGGACTGGACAGCATTGCGGGATGATAAGGACCGGCTCATCATCGGGGCCTTGTTCGACCCGAGTTTCCGTGTTCTCGACCCGAGTTTCCGGGCTCTCACGGCGGAAGAGATTGCGCGGGATATCAAACGGCGCTCCCTCGGGCGGATAACCGTCAAAGCCGATCAGGTGCGTAAGCGTCTGCATGGCCACCTCGCCAAGCACGTAGAGCCTTCGCGCGAGGGTGACAAAGAAGTATTCCAGCTCTGCAAAGAGCCAGGAGGCTGGACTGCTTGGATTACGTCTTTTCGCAATTGGTGATGAAAAAAGCTCGGCAGGACCAACAAAGTCAGCTGCGCGAGCAGCCATCAGCATTTTTAGGCCCCTCACAAGTCCTCCGTGACTTAACAAGATCCGTTTCGAGCCCAGGCCTAATCTAGCTTTACCAAGAGGAAGCAAGAATCGCTCTAGAACGGATTTTGCCGAGACCTGAACGAATCGCATTCGATGTCCGCTGCGGGTCTTGAAAGGTCCAACTAGCACAGGCGCCATATGTCACGTTTTCGGTCTTAAGCGGTCTTGACATCACACACTTCCGGCAAGCAGCGCTAAGCGGACCCACTTGGATGTGTTCGCCACTACCGAGTGGTACCACGAACGGAGATCGAGCGCCCTCGTTCACCTTGCGACTGCGAGGTGCTCGATTCTCACTTCGTTGCTATTGGCTATCGAGCGGCTTGCCCTTCAATCTGCGCGTCGGCCGTGTTGTGAATTTCGTCCAGCCACTTGGCGCGCGTCGTGTCCCCCACTGCTTCGACCCGCCCGAACAGGCTTTCCCTAATTGGTTTGATCCCGGCAAACGTGAGGATTGAGCGTTCTAGTCCGCGGATCCCATGGGCTCCGAAGTACCGACGATAGAGATACACGGGCATCCCCATGGTCACAACGATCCGCGCCGAGACGAAAGACCTGCTCCACAAACGCCTTCAGTAGCGCGGGCATCGTGCCATGCCACAGCGGGAAGATGATGACGAGATGCTGTGCCCCAACGGATCGCCTCTTGCGCTTCTTGGATATCTCGGGATTGGGGTGGTGATAAGAATTCAGTTTGGGCCCGCAAGAGAGGAAATTCCATGCGCGCGATGTCCAGCTTGCGTACCTCATGTCCAGCTTTGGATGCGCCCTTCTCGTAGGCTGCCGCTAAGGGCGTGGCAGAGGTGGTCGGCGGCGGCATCAGGATGTGCTTGAAGGATGACGATTCGAGTCATGTGCACAGGCCTGGCCGTTTGGCGCTTCCACCGCTCTAAGGTCGAGCCTTGAATAACACACGGTTCTCGGCACTTGGGCTTGAAACGTATTCTAGAAGCAATCCTCGGAGCCCACTGGGCCTTGCCGGGCGATTAATAAGGTCCAGTGACGGGGTGGATTGATCCTGATCAAATGCAGCTTTGCCACACCACAAAACATGGCTCAGCACGAGGGAGGCGCCACTTACGATAAAAGTCGCAGGAACATAGGCTCTATTATCGCAGGGCCCGCCGCCAGCTAGCCTCACGCGCTTCCTGCTCGGTGCAAAAACCAGCGTTCGCCCTTGCTTTCATCAATCTTCACACGCGGGTAGAATTGCTGGAACGTTAGATGATAGATGTGCTCGCCGCTCCGCTTGATGTTGCCTTTTATGGCGCAAGGTCGGGTTTTTTCTGCGGTCTCAGCTTCGCCCAAGCGCCATTCCCACGGCTGCACGAATGAGGCAGCCCATAACCCGGCCTTAGCTGCTTCGGCTGCGTCTTCGTCTGCCGCATCACGATCCGAGTATTTGATGAAAGCGAGAGCCCAACCGTCGCGTACCATGGTCCTGTTGAGCTCGGTATCAGCCACCCTGCAGACGCCGAGAGCGCGGGCATAGTCATCTCTTCCGACAATCTCACATTGAACTGACCGACCCGAAATGAGACTTGCGAGCGCATGGGTAGCTTGCTTCCCGCAAGCATAGGTCTTGCCGTCGCGCTCGCAGGTCTGCCGACTCTCGGGAGCGTCGATGCCGTGGAGCCGAACCGGGATACCGCCTACCTTGTCAAGAGTCACTGCTGCGACCGCCGCATAAATGAAATTGCATAGGCTGGCGAGCGTGCCGCGAAGATGGGATCGTCAGGTGGCCCGGCAATGCCGTCGGGCAGGTTGGCTGGAAAGAAGCTGAGGGCATTGCAAGTGGCGTCGGGCGCAATTTTATCGATCAAGATCTTGCCGAGAGGTGCGGCGGCGCGGCCATCCTCATTGTCCCACCGCATCGTCGGATCGTTGGTTGGATCGCCCGCTTGGCCGGGAATGGCAACGAGATTGAAAACGACCGGAGCCGTGGCCAAGCGCTCCTTCAATTCGGGGGCATAGAAGTCCGGCCCTTTGGCCTTGGCCTCGTCCGGGGTGAGTCCGACTTCGCCCCCCTCGGGGATCGCCTTGTATTTGGCGAGCCGGCTGTCGCCTGCCGCATTGGTAAAGGTGAAGGCGTGCACTCCGAAATAGTTAACCCCGGCATAGCTCGCCGGCACAGGATGAGAGGTGAGCCAGGCGTTTTGCCGCGTCGATTCGGGATGGCTTTCAAAGAAAAGTTTGAGCCTTTCTCTGTCTCCAGCCCCGACGGCCTGTAAAAATTCGACGGCGAGCGCAGGCGTTTTCGCAAAAAAGACCGGCGCCGAGATCATCACGAGGTTGCTATTAGCACCCTCACCAAGATCGAAGCGTATGGCGAGCCCACGCACACCCGGGGCGCTGTCGGGTGCTTGCGGGTTCCCGCCACCCAGGGAAAAACGGGCGATAATGCCGACGGGCTTGGCGAATTGGGGTGCTTTGGAAAGCGACGGTGCGTCAGCTGACGGCGTAAAGGTGCCAGTTAAACATATGCCCTTGGCGTGAGCGGCACGTGCGCCTGGATGCTTGCCGAAGGCGCCGTTCAACGCGTCGACAAGTTGATCGGGTTTAGGCGGCTCTTGGGCAACGGTCACAGCTCCGGTCACTATGAGTCCAGTCAGCGCCGTCAAAGCCGCGATTGTGATGAGTCTGAAAATCATAGTTGGCTCTCCTTGGATACTGCAATCCGAACCTCCGATTGGCGAGGCTCTCATTCGAGGATTCGTCAAAAACGTTCGATCGCTCATTCAAGCTGAGCTTTTACGGTTGGCTAAGATCGCGCCCCTCCCAAGCATGCCAAATTGCAAGTTGCGTTAGCACCCATCGTGACGCCGTAACCCGTGAACTCAACCGACTTGGGCGCATGGGCGTGATAGAACGCAACTCTGGCGTGCTCATCATACCGGATGTGGACCGTCTCGCCTGAGATGCTTCACGAGATGACGGGGGAGTGGAGGTGCCTATTTCAGGGGGCCCACGCTGCTGTTTTGGGAACCCAGTACCAGCTTCCAGCTGACCGAAAAATAATCGATACTTACGTCTGCTGTGCCCAAAAGAGGAGGCGCTCCCTGCAAAAGCGTCGACGCCGGGAATTGTTCGAACGGAGCATCATCTTCATAAAATATGTGGCTGTATGCGAAATCGATGGAACTGTTCATACTCACTTTGTATGAAGCACCCACGCTCAACCACGTGTGATTATTGTCCGGAACCTGTACGAGACGTGATGTTGCGCTTTGAATGGGCGATATTTCGTAGCCAACACCGGCCCTAAGCGTCAAATTCGGTGACCAATCATATTCACCGCCAAGAGCGAACAACCATCCATCCTGCCACTTGAACACGAAATTGGCGACGCTTGTTCCGGGCTGCAATGCCGGAGTAAGAGGTTCGAGCTTGAGTGGCCCTTCCAACACCGCGGGCACGACATCAAAGCGACTCCAGTTCACCCAATCAATCGTGCCGAGCAGTCTGGTTCTCGGTGAAAGCGCTTGTCGAAAGCTAAATGTGACCTTTTCGGGAAGGTCAATTTCAACCTCAGAAGGTGCTTTGATGGTCGGAGCTAGACCAAAAAGGGCCGCGGTGGTGGGGTTAACCTGAATGGTTGTGTCACCCTCCAGATCATGATGGACCGAAGACCGAAAGCCGAGCCCGACAGAGGTGCCCGCTACCGGACTATAGTTTATGCCGGCCATGAACCCTACGCCGAAGTCATCACCATCGATCGTGGAGCCGCCCAGGGGCGTAGCCGCCCGGAGCTTTTGCAGCTCGAAATATTGAAGTTGTACTCCAGCGCCGACGGACAAACCCGGCAAGATTTCATATGAAATCGAAGGTACGGCGTCGATGCTAAGGACCTTACTGGTGATGGCAACGAACTTTCCAGCCCAGTTGACGTCATCGGGTTTTGTCGCAAGCCCAAAAGGTGAGATAACGCTCAAGCCCAAGACTGTTTTTTCATTTAACCGCCACGCACCGAAGCTCGCACCCAGCAGCGTGTCCCTGCCCATGTCGACTTGATTAGTACCGGGTGGAGGTAGCTGGGCGCCCGGATTAAGTACGGTGAGGTCTACCTGGGGCAGTACCACAGCATAGCTCGACTCTAGCGTCAGCCCATAACTCGCGAATGCCGAGGTGGCAGGATTCCACCCCATAGATGCCAAGCTTGGACCACCCGTCGCAACGCCGGCGAAAGACATGCCTTGGAAGTAGGCTGACTGCTGTATCTCAAAGGCGCCAGCGATGGCCGCACAAGAGGAGCCCGCAAGCAGCGGGGCTGCGACAATACCGCGAAGCCAGACTGTCCGGTTCAGTGGCCACAAGCGCATCATCACCCCCCGATTCTGATGCGACAGACCCTAGCCGCAACATATCGAGGCAAAGATGCTCGAGCAATCAAAATATGCGGCTGTCGAGAATACAGCGGACTCAGCTCTTTGGGGCCGCTTGATCATTTGTATGGACCGGCCGTGCATCGCAAGAGGCTTTGGCGATGGCGAGGTTGGTCTTGCGCTAATGTATCCGGCCTCCTTGTGGAGCTTCAGCTCCGGGCCATGATGGATATCCGCGCGCATCCGATCTCATTAGAGGATAGGCCTTAAGCGGCCATTAGGGTCACCAGATCACGGATGCGCCGGCGAGACCGTTCCTCATCTCCTGTTCCTCACGCAGACCTCGGTGGGACTCCACGACGTTGGTGGCCAGCGCCTCATGCGAGCTCGGCACTAATCCGAGGCCCGTATCCGCGACCGTGGTACAGCACGCTCCAGGCAATGCGAGTGAGCTTGTTGGCGAGTGCCGCGGCGACGACATGCGCCTGACGGCAGCCTCCAGCCACTGGCCGAAGTTGTGTTTGGGCCAGTTGGCCGGACGTAGGAGGACGACCCGAGCTGCCTGCACGAAGAGCATGCGAAGATAGCTGTTCCCGCGCTTGGAGATGCGGCCGAGGATGGTGCGATCGCCGGTCGAGATCTGTCGCGGCACTAGGCCAAGCCAAGCACCGAAGTCGCGGCCGCGACGGAAGGCCGATCCCCGATCGTCGCCACCATGGCGCTGGCAATGATCCGGCCGATGCCGGGTACCGTCATCAGCCGTTGGCATCGTGGCCGAGGGCGAGCAGCTGACGGCTCAAATGATGGGCGCCGACGCAGGCCTCCATGCCGACCAGGCACGGCGGTATGTTTGCAAGCCGAGCCGCGACCTGGCCGCGTGACAGCTTCTGGCGCAATACGATCGCGCCCCGCTTGTCTAAGCCGACCAGGTGGAACGTGTTCTTACCGATATCGATGCCAATCGCAGTCAGAATGCTGTCGCTGGCTTTGCGGTCCATGGCGCGTGCTCTTTGAGTTTGGTTGCGCCCGCAATCTGCGGGCAGGAGCACGGCCGGTCCATCCCATTAGCAGACGCTTCTCGTACGCGAGGTACCCACTTAGACGCTCCGAGGTTGTCGAAGCGGCCGAGGATGAACTAAAATTCTTCAGAATACCCGGGACAAACCCCATGGCGTCACCAACGTCTCTGGCGGCTACCGGAGAGCAGGGGAATGGCCATTCGGCGTGGAGATGGGGTAGTCGACACGTGCCTTGTTCCCTGGATAACCCGCGTCAGCCTCGCCAGCGGTCCGTCTTATTGTTATTCTTGCCTCAGGCACATTTGGAAGGCCGCTTGCGGTTCCATAGCGGACTCTGGCGTGTTTATGAGTTCACGCTCTAGCCAGCTAAGTGCTCGCTTTCGTGGAGGACAATCATGCGTGATCGAACTCGCGACGGTTGTTTGAATCGTGCCGAAGCTTATTGGCTTTCTCATTTCCCCCGCATGTGGCGTGCGATCATGGCGATACCGCCATTGCGGCGATTAGCCAACAGAAAGATCATCTCCCGGGCTGCTGGGCGCGTTAAGAGCAGGCCATATCGATTTAGCACACTGGCAGACTACACCTCGTGGGAGTCGCTAATGGACCGCACCTACTTCTCGCGGTATCTCCCACCTAGGGATCTCCCCAATCCTCCACTTCCCGAAAGCATGACGGGGCTTTTCAAGGTCCGACAGGGAGGGCCTACCCTGTCGGAGGACAGCACCGTCCTATTCATGTCCTTCGCCCAGTGGTTTGCCGACGGCTTTCTAATGACCGACCCAGACGACCGGCGCCGAACCTTCACCAGCCACCAGATCGATCTCAGTCCGGTTTACGGCCTGAGTCGTGCTCAAACCGACGCACTACGAGTCAACCCCGAGGCGCGAGGCGAGAAAGGCAGGATGAAAACGGAAACCGTAAACGGCGAGATTTACGCGCCTAGGCTGTTCGATGAAACCAAGCTCGTTCTTGAAGACCTTGCAAATCCGAAGTTCGATGAACAACAGGCATTTAAGTCTGAATTTAAGCATTTGCAGAAACCGAGTAGTTTTAAGAGAAATCGCGAGCGTCTCATAACAGTGCTTGGGCCTAAGCCGGCATCGGAACGCGTCGCTGAACTGGCAAAGACGACCTTTGCATTCGGCGGTGAACGCGCAAACATCACACCGTTTACGGCAGCGTTGAATACCCTGTTCCTGCGTGAGCATAATCGCTTGGCGGGTATGTTAGAGGACGCTTATCCAGGCTGGGACGACGAGCGAGTTTTTCAGACCGCCCGCAACACCAACATCGTCCTGCTGATCAAGATTGTGGTGGAGGAATATATCAACCACATATCGCCTTACCATTTTCAGCTCTTCGCGGATCCCTCAGTCTCCTGGCGCGCGATTTGGAATAGGCCCAACTGGATTCCACTCGAGTTCAACCTTCTCTACCGTTGGCACAGCATGACGCCCGATAAATTTTTCATCGGCCTCCAACACGTACCCGTGAAAGAGAGCCTTCAAGATAATAGCTATTTGACGACACGAGGATTGGCAGAAACGCTCGTCTCCGCAAGCAATCAACGAGGTTGGCGGCTTGGCCTGTTCAATACGGCAGATGATCTCGTTCAAGTCGAACTCGCCGGGATCAAGCAGAGTCGGGAAAATCGTATTGGCTCCTATAACGATTACCGCGAGGCGTTCAAATATCCCCGTGTCACCCGTTTCGAGCAGATCACAGATGATCAGGACAGGATTTCCGCCTTGCAGAACCTTTACGGCAATGTGGACAATATAGAATTCCTTGTCGGATTGTTTGCCGAAGACATTCCTCCCCGCGCTGCTGTGCCTCCACTCATGGGACGCATGGTCGCTTTCGATGCGTTTTCGCATGCATTCACGAACCCATTGCTCTCGGAGCAGGTTTTCAACGAGAAGACCTTTTCCAAGGAGGGCATCGAAACGATTCAAAACACACACACACTCAAGGACATTCTCAACCGCAATCTTGCGCCCGGGCAGCGCCCTGCTGAAATCAGCATGACTTACCGGTAATCTCCTCAAGCCGCATTATAACTTCGGACTCGTCTCAGCTCTTAGCGGTGGGCCATGCGATCCGTTCTAATTACGGGAAGCTCGACTGGAATTGGTCAGGCCACAGCGGTGACCCTGGCCTCGCGTGGGTGGCGCGTATTTGCCACGATGCGGGATCTGGCGGAACGGGGTCCGCTCGATCAGGCGGTGAAACAGGCGGGCGTACAGGATCGCGTGATCGTCGATCAGCTCGATGTGACCGCCGCCGCTTCGATCGCCTCGGCCGTCGCATCTGCGTTGTCGCAAACCGGCAACAGGCTCGATGCCGTTGTTCACAATGCCGGTGTGGCGGTCGCCGGAGCCTTGGAAGATGTGCCCGAGTCCGAGCTTCGGCACGTGATGGAAACGAATTTCTTCGGTGTGCTCGCCCTGACGCGGGCCCTGCTGCCGACGTTACGCGCACAAGGAGGCGGGCGGCTCGCGATCGTCTCGAGCGAGGCCGCCTTCATGGGACGGCCCACAATCTCGATCTATTGTGCCTCGAAATGGGCCCTCGAAGGATGGGCCGAATCCATCGCCTACGAGCTTGAGCCGTTTGGGATCGAGGTCATTCTTATAGAGCCCGGTCCGTATCGCACCGAGATCTGGGAGAGGGCGCCGCGTTTTCAGCCGCCGGACAGCCCCTATCGCGCATGGGTGCAGCATGTGTTCCATACAGGCCTGGCCCGTGCGGCGAGCATGGCGCGCGACCCAAAAGAGGTCGCTGCCGTGATTGCTGGAGCGATCGAGTCTCAGCGACCGCGGTTTCGTTATCCGGTCGGCCCTACGGCACGTCTTGGTCATTTTCTTAAGGGCAAGATTCCGAGCCGTCTGTTGCGGCGAGTCATAACGCGTTCCTTGGGGCTTTCGCGAAAGCGCCAATAACCTTAAGGCGCGTTTACGGGCGAGCCGCCGCCGCCATTGGCCGGCCTCTGCCTTTTCCAGGGCTTGAAGGGATTTTCTGTTCTCCACAGCGCCGGCTTAAGCTGAGGATAGTGTCTAAGCAGCACACTCGTCATATCATTGTTATTAATCCAATCCATCCCGGCCTGGGAGTAGATGCGAGGCGTATAGTCATCCGTGAAGAACCGGTCGCTCTGAAGGCGTCGAGGCGCCATGAGCAGAAATATGCGGAAAGTGGTTTCACTAATGGCAAAACCTTCGAGTGGTTTTTCCGCAAGCATGCCAACGAGAAGGTCAACGCTCTCGACGTCGTTTTTATAAACCTCGCGGAGTTTGCTTAGGGTATCCGGGCTATCCGTTAATTCCTCAAACGAACTGCAGGGCTTCATCCGCAAGAGTCTGCGGAACTGGTTGTAACGCGGCACGCCTCGCTCGCGATCGCGCAACACGTCGATTGCGCCCAAATCGACAACTTCCTCTACATCCGACGCATTGGGAGGAGTGTTAGGAGGTATCGTGAGGTTTCGCAAAAATTGCGGAAAATTGTGAAGCGTGAGAGCGCCAGGATTGGCGATGCCCAGAGAATAGAGAGCGTCGCCGGCGGTAATGTCTTGACCGATAACCGTGTGAGCTTTTTCACGCAGCACATCTTCCATTTGTATGGTCCGCACCGTCGTCCCGTCCGCAACGCGCCGGAATTCGATACTGTCCGGCAATAGAGGATGCAGCCGATACACCGACACGAATTCCTCCGTGAGGGCGAACGGCGAGTCTGCGTGATCGTGTGCCGAGCCGGGAATTCCGCTGATCACCGTTCCGCGTCCCAAGCGTCCCAAGGCCTTCGTTACGCGCTCACCAACAATGCCCCACCAAATTGCTCTCATGCCGAACTGGAGGGTTTTATGTCCAAGAATAGCCGGGGTCCATTCGACCTCATGGATCTTCGCGATGAGCGCAGCGTTCACCAACCGGGCAGTCTGAAAAAGTTGCTCGTCCTCCCACTGGGGATATTCAAGTCGGAGTCGATCGCAGATCGCGTTATGTTCGAGAGCAAAAAGAGTGTGCAAGATTTCCAAGCCGATCCACCAATTGGACGAGAACCCGGTCGATGCAGTTCCTGTTTGCGGGTCGATTGGCAGGCGCTGACTCTTCATCTCAAGCTTACCGTCGTGACGTGAACGGAGCTTTTTGGTTATGTTCAGTTGAGAGCCGTAGAGCGCAGAGGCATCCCACCAATGCGATGCTTTGTTGATAAATGTGGGCGGGACCTTGGCGCGATCTTCCTGATCCGTTCGCGTAAGATCGCGTCCGGTCCGCTTGATTCTCATCGGGCACGAATGCCAACGGTCGTTCGGGTCGAGCGGAATTTCGAAAGGCTGGTCCAACTCGTTATTCCCATGGTCGAACCAGTCGTGGACCTGAAATTGTATCCAAGCCGCAGCGAGCAGATTTAGGCTCTCGGCGGCCTTAAACTCAGTCCTGGACAGCAAGCGCTCACTCACCAGCCTTGGACTAGGCTCCAGAAGTCTCTCGTCAAGCTCCCGTTGAACGGCGAAGTTCCGGCCGAACCGCGTTTCGGCGGCGCCCATGAGAGGATAACTCAAGTCGTTAAACCGGCCATCTGCACACCGAAACACATGGCTGTCGTTCGGCGGAGAGTCTGGGGCCAGCGCGCGTAATGTGCCGTCGAGCGTGGGATAAAACAGGTTCTTTTCGCGAAGTTCCGCCCGCAAGGCTTCGGTATTGAGGCTACCCAGAAATGGCGGAAGCCGGTGCCAGGGCACAATCTTGTTAACAATTGAAAAGAACTTGACGCGAAGACGCATGCCGAGCGAGGGGCGCCAATCTCTCGGAGGCGGCCAAATCCCGCCCTCAGATGGTGCAGACGTCTTATCTTTGCCCTCCAAGGGTCGGTTCCTCCCAATTCTCAGGAGTGAAACTGACAATTATCATTGCGGAAAATCACGATATCTGCAAGGAATACGCTGAACCCAGGATGTTATCGCTAACTCCTTGGCATGCACCCCGAACACCATTTCAGGCAGCTTGGTGACGGACTCTTCTCTCTCGGTCAGAAGAAGGGCGGACGCGTCCATGCCTTTCTTGTCGAAGACCAAGGCAAGCTCACCTTAATTGATACTCTTTACGATACCGACGCCAGTTTCATCGACAAAGTCATTCAGCAGATGGGTCGTAAAGTGGACGACCTCGAGAACATCATCATCACCCATGCCCATCGATCGCATTTGGGCGGATTGGCTGCCCTAAAGACGCGCAGTAAGGCTACGGTATGGGCCCATGAGTGGGAGTCGGATATCATCGCAGGCCAGCGGAAGGCGCAGGCAGTCCCATTCTTCCCAAGACGACCTTATCACGTCTCTTTGCGGGTCTGGTTTCCCTTTCAGTTTGGTCTCGCGCTCGGGCTGGGACCTCACCCGGCTTGCGAAGTCGACAGGTTTCTCACAGACGGCTGTTCAGTGGGCCCCCTCACGATTTGTCACACCCCGGGACACTCGCCGGGCCATCTTTCGATGTTCTGGAAGGAACGTCGCACCCTCTTCGCCGGCGACTCCATTGCAACGTGGCCGGACCTTAGTCTTGGCTGGCCGGCTTTCAATCTTAATAAGCGTCAGCATTACGAGTCGCTTCACAAGATCAGAGAATTCGACCCGGAGATTATCGCTGTGGGCCACGGCGAGCCCGCAACTGGTGAGCAGGTCGCTCAATTGCATGAAAAGATCCAATCTGCGCGGCCCGACGGGCTTCCATGATGTGACGCCGCAATGTGATGGAACGATCAAGTCATTGACCGGCGGTGAGTGTCGTTATCCCGCTGCCGCGCGCAGTGTGGCTTGAAACGAAATGGCCAATCACCCGACAGATTTACGCCCGGTCGTAGGGCTGAGTGGGTACGAGTTAGAAGACATCTGGCTGGAGCAACCCCACTCGATCATCTACCGAGGGTATCGCAGGATTGATGGCCTGGAAGTGCTCGTTAAGTTGCTCAGGAACCTACGTCCCGCTGACGAGCGCGAAGAGTGGCTAAGGCGAGACTATCGCATTGCGCAACTGCTGAGATCGAAATGTGCGGTTAGGCCGTTTGCCTTCGAACTGACCGACCGGGGTCCGACGCTCTTCTACGGGAATGAAGGCGTGCGGTCTCTCGACGAAGTGATAAAGAAATCACCGCTTGCCATTGATACTGCGCTGGCGATTGGAATAAGCGTCGCGAAAGCCGTAGGCGCCCTGCACAAGGAGCGCCTCATTCACTGCAATCTTAACCCCGCGACCGTCTGGCTCGGCGAGTCCGACGATCCTCTGATATCGGACTTCGGCTGCGCACGCCACTCCTCGGATGAGGCGCCTGATACGCTATCGACTCACAATGAACTCGCAGACATCAGATACGTCTCGCCTGAGCAGACAGGGCGTCTTCAAAGAACGATAGACCAACGCGCCGACATTTATTCGCTTGGCGTCATCCTCTTTCAGCTTCTGACGGGTCGGGTGCCGTTCACCGGCATGAATTCGCTGCAAATATTGGATGGCCACCTGACTGGATGGCCGAATTTCCCAACAGATGTCACGCTCCCTACAGGCCTTCGGCAAGTCCTGTTGAAGGCGCTGGCGAAGGATCCTGAATCGCGTTACCTGAGCGTCAACGGTCTCATAGCCGATTTGCTGGAGTGCGAGGCGCAATGGCGCTCCAGCGGAACGATCGAAACGTTCGAACCCGGGCGCCATGACGTCCAAGGGCTGCTACGCATTTCGCAGCGGCTCTACGGACGCGATCGCGAGACCGCAACCTTATTGGAAAAGGCCAGGGGAGTAAGGCATGGCCGCTCGGCAACGCTGCTCGTCAAGGGTGCGCCGGGAATCGGCAAGTCGGTCTTCCTCGGGCAGCTGAAAAATTTCATGCGCGGCGAGAAGGGCCGCTTTGTTAGCGGCAAGTTCGATCAATATAAGCGGAATGTGCCGTACCTCGCTCTGATCCAGGCATTGCAGCAACTCGTCGCTCAGCTTCTCGGTGAAAGCAAGGAACAGACAGAAGTCTGGCGGTCATGCATTCTGGACGCGCTGGGGAACAATGCCGGGGTCGTCACCGATTTGATACCCGAGTTGGAGCTGGTCATTGGCCCGCAAGCAGCGGTTCCGACCCTGCCACCAACCCAGACCCGCAACCGTTTCAACCGCGTATTCAAGGATCTCATTCAGGCCTTCGCCAAACAGGACCAGTTGCTGTGTGTCGTCATGGATGACCTGCAATGGGTCGACAAGGCATCGCTTGATCTGCTGGCTCACGTGCTCAGCGACCCTGACGTGAACAACATCTTTTTCGTGGGCGCCTATCGCGACAATGAAGTCAATTCTGATCATCCGCTCGAGGTGACGACTCATGCCCTGATGCAAGCCGGGGTCGACGTCCAAATTCTGCATCTCAGCGAACTGACAGAGACTGACGTGATGCAGCTAATTAGGGATACATTTAACGCAGCCAAGCCTGAAGCCAGAAAGCTTGCGCAGGTGTTACACGCGAAGACCGGAGGCAGTCCTCTCTATGTGACGCAGCTTTTGCACTTCCTTTGCGATGAAGGACTAATTTCGTTCGAATATGGGACCGGAAAATGGGTTTGGGATCTCTCGCGCATCCGGATTGAAGGCGTAACCGGAGACGTCCTCGACCTTTTAAGACTCCGGTTAAAAGCGTTCAGCGAGGACGCACGCAACATTCTGTCGACCGCGGCGTGTATCGGCAATTCGTTCCAGATCGGAGGCGTGGCCGCCGCCGCCGACCGACGACCATCCGAAGTGTTGCAATGCCTCGCTATAGGAATGGAGCAGGGTTTGATCGTTGCCGTTGAGGAAGGCTCGGTCACGACCAGCCAATCCGAACCGAAGGTGGAGTCCGAGCGCCGAACGTGGTTCCGCTTCGTTCACGACCGCGTTCAGCAGGCCGCGTTCGATTGTGTCCCGAATGAAGCCAAAAAGGAGTTTCGACTGCAAATTGGCAGGCGGTTGGCCGCCAGATTGGGGCCCGATGACGAGCTCGTTCCACAGCTCGATGTGTTGAGCAACCTGGACGGCGCGTTGGACCTGCTCAAGGACGAAGAGGAAAGGCAGCGCGTGGCGCGTCTGAACCTCGTGGCGGGCCGTAGGGGACGGCAACTGCTCGCCTATCAGGATGCGCTGCGTTACATCAACGCAGGCTTGAGCCTGCTCGACGAAACCGCGTGGCAGAAGCACTATGAGCTTGCCTTCGCGCTTCACTCAGAAGCTTTGGAGTGTGAATACCTGTCGGGAAATCTTGTTCGCGCCGATCGGACGTTCAAGGTTCTCATCGCCAATGCCAGATCAAAACTCGAAAAGGCAAGAACGTATCTTACCAAGATCCTGTTGGATACCAGCGGTGAACGATACGAGGACGCGATCAAGATCGGAATCGAAGCCTTAAAATTATTTGACGTGCGTTATGTCAGAAATCCGTCGCGGCTGCATCTGCTTCTTGAACTGGTACGCGTTCGTCTGCGACTGAAGGGCCGCACCCCTCGTGATCTTATCGACGATTTGGATCTCGATGACGCCGAGAAGGTCGCCGCCTTGCGAATTCTCGTTGCGCTGATCCCCACGGCCTACTTTCTCGGTCCCAATCTTCTCATGTTCACGGGGTTGAAGGTCGTCAATTATTCGCTGCGCTACGGGATTTCGCCTATTTCGGCGGGCGGATTCGTGATCTATGGGCTCGGCCTTAGCGGAGTCATGGACGATCACAAGCGCGGTTACGATTTCGGCCGCTTTGCACTTGGTTTGGCCGAGAAAGGCAAAAAGCCCGCCACGATCTGCAAGGTTCTGTTCTTTTATGCCGCGTTCATAAAACTTTGGCTCGATCCGATCGACGAGACCTTTCCGCTGCTCGATCGCGTGCGGACGATGGCGCTGGAAGTCGGGGATCATCAATACGTCAACTACGCGATCTGCAGCAATGTGTTGGGGCGGCTAAGTCGCGGTACCAATTTGCACGATCTCCAAAGCGAGTGTGAGGAAAACTGGCCTTTCGTGCTGAATTCCAAAGATGCGCATGCGATCCAGGTGCTCACGATCTGCAAGAACTACGCTCTTGCTCTTCAAGGCAAGACGGCAGAACCGTACTCGCTCTCTGATGCGGCTTATGACGAGGATGAGGCCGAGGCCCATTACCGGCATAGCGGCAATTTCCTGCTCGTCTCGATGCAGCTGACGTTCAGACTTCTACTCGCCTTGCTGTTTGGCCGCTACGAGGAGGCCTTGGCTCTGGCCGAGAGGGGTGAGACGGCGGTTCGCGGCGCGCCAGGGTCCATCACCATCGTCGACTACTATCTCTATCATGGATTGGCTTCTGCAGTCGCTCTCGGCGCACGCGATGCCAATGCGGCAAAATACCGCAAAGCGCTGCGACGCTGCCTCGCTCGCCTACATTTCTTTGCGACCAGCAGCCAGTCGAACTTCCTCCAGCACGAAGTCCTGCTTAAGGCGGAGATTGCACGGGTGAAGGGCGACCTGAGCGCGACGTTGAAGCACTACAATCACGCCATCGAATTGGCGGAGCAGCAAGGCCTTACGCATCTGGTCGGGCTTGCAAACGAACGCGCCGCATCGTGTTGCATGGCCAATGAACAAGTGCGGCTAGCGACATGGTATATTGGCTGCGCCAAGGAGGCATTCGAGAAGTGGGGCGCAACTGCAAAGGTTAACTGGATTGGGCGCAAATACAATCTCCCGCATTCATCAGAGACACGCGCATCCGAGACGAGGGCGTCCAGTACCGCGGCGACCGATACGGCGGTGGGCACTGTCGTCGGTGCTCGAGAGGATAGCTTTGACATAGCGGCAGCGCTCCAGGCATCGCGCATCATCGCAAGTGGGAGCAATACCGACCTCCTGCTCACGCATTTGATGCAAGTCATCCGCGTCCAGGCAGGCGCGGAAACCGCTCAATTGTTGTCTCTGGAAGGCGGCAAGTTTCGGCACGAGGCCACGGCTACCGCTGAGACCGGCAACGTCATGCTGTTCCAATCGCCAGCCACGGCCGGCTTGGGATCATTCTCGCCGTCGATCGTGAACTACGTGCTTCACACCGGTGACGACCTCATGCTCGGTGAGGCCAATGCCGACCCGCGCTTCGCGCATTGCAGCTACATCGCAGAAAAACGCGTCAAATCCGTACTTTGCAGCGGCATCCGGCATCGTGGTGAATTGCTTGGAGTCCTCTACCTGGAGCACAATCAGTTGGTTGGCGCCTTCAATGAACGAAAGCTGGAATGGCTCCGTATTCTGTCGGGTGAACTGGGACTCGCACTCTGGGGCGGTAGGCTGAGCCGTTATCGAGATTACGTACAGAAATTGGCGCCAACCGAAGTCTCCAAGCAAATTGACGCCAACCCACAGAGCCCGGATCTCGAGGCCAGGGATTGCGACGTCTCGATCATGTTTGCCGATTTGGCAGGTTATGCTCAGTTGGCCGAGATGCTGGAGAATCGTCAGCTGATTGACCTAGTCAATTATGCCTTTTCTAGATTCGTCGATGAAGTCCATCGCTTTGGGGGCGTTCTCCTTGAGACCCGCGGCGATGAGCTGTTTGTCTTGTTCGGAGACGAGGACCCTAGGAACCACGTTTGGAAAGCGGCAAAGGCGGCGCTCGCGATCCGTCGGGCGGCGACTCAATTGAATAAGGAATCGGCTGGCGCTCATCCGCCGTTGACAATGAATATTGGAATTAATTCTGGAATCGCATCGGTCGGACTACATGTTCTAGATGCTTCCTCCGGGTCCAGATGGCAATATAAGGCGAGCGGCACCGTCGTTAACATTGCTGCACGCCTCCGCGAATTGGCGCGCGAAGGCAACATCCTGATGAGCGCCGGATCCATGGCCAAAATTGCCGATGATTTCGTGGTGGAATACATCGGAAAACATTCGTTGAAAAACATAAAAAGCAGTGTCCACGTTTACCGGCTCGTGGATGACCGGAGTAACACCACATCTCTATGACGGCGCATCACGCGTCCAAACGGGCAAAGGTTCGTTTCGAACCCAAGGAAGGCGCCGCCAGGGCGGAATCATCCTAAGAGTCGAGATCAGCGGAAGTACCAAAACAAAGAAGCCAACGCCGCACGCAACACCTATCCAGGCAGCACCCGGAAACAAGGACAGCCCCTTCCGGAAAGAGAACAAGAGAAACATCGCTTCAGCGACACAAAGGGGCGTCGACTTGAGGCCTGGGTTGGGGCGATAACCAAGTCCATAGAGAGACCAATGAGACACCAGCGTGTCAGATAATCGGGCTCCGATGATAGCCCCTAATGCCCAAGCTGAGGTGTGGATGCTAATGGGTCCGACAAAAGGAACCCATCCCGCTATCCCCGCAAGGCCCAGCCCCCACAAAAGGAGAGTTAAGCCCACCGTGAAGACAGGAAGGCCAAGCCAGTCGGGCAGAGACACCAACGATGGCCCCAAAGACGCGCCATAAGGGTACAATTCCACCCTTCCATTCTTCAAACGTGTGAATCGCTGTAACGGTCCAATTAAGACCCAATACGACAAGCAGCGCCACCAAAGAGGGCCCAAAGATCGAGACTTGACTTAAGTGGTGAATGGCGTTGCTCAAATTCTACTTCTTTTCAGTTGGCATGCTCCCCCTTCCGGCTCTCCATAACGAACAGAAGAAGCGATCATGACGTTTATTGTTAAGGCAGCACTCAGTAGTCGCAGCCGCTCCGGTTGCACTGGCCGCAATGAAGTTCCAAGCGCGGTGACCGAGATCCGGTGAATGAAGGGACTTTAAAGAGCGCGATTTTAGACCTAAGGCGAGGTCCCCGGAAAGATCCTCGATTCGCTTGGGGAGGTCATCAAATGACCGCACCGGCCGGTTAGGCCGCGGCGCTCCTAGGGCCCGGAAGCGCCAGAAATTTTCAAAAAATGTGGCAGTTGCCACAGCGCCGAAATGAGGCGCGTGCAAGACTCCGCTCACGCTCAGGACTGGTCCTGGGCCGAAGTCTAACGGGAGACTTGTCATGTATCCGCCAATACGGAACTGTCGCTTAGGCTTTGCTGTCATCTTCGCCTTACCGCAGCGAATACGCCGACCTCGTTGAGAAGCCTGTGCAAATCTCGGCCCGGTCGGGCCGAACGAACCCATTCTCGCGACTTTTGGCAATAAACGCGGCATCGCCTTCTACGAGGCAGATGGCAACCGTTGCGGCATACAAGTCGTAGTTTGGGACCGTGATGACGTCAGCGGTGGTTCAGCGGCGCGGTTTCGGGTAACCTTGGGCTCCCGTCAGATAGTTCATATAGGCATCACGGAGACTGAGTCGCTCGACCTTCGCTGCGGCGAGTCTGCGAGCAAGCTGGCCATCGTTGACGGTAGCAAATTCGTCTTCGCAGGCGCTGCCCAATCCCGGTCCTAAGTCGGTGACGCCTCTACCGGGAAAGCCCCTTCAGGTTGACGGCCAGAGGGGCTTTCTTTGATACTCATACGCGACAAACTCCTAGACTAGAACAGTCAAAGGTCAAGCTCCGACGTGGAAAAGACTCAAGGGATGTTGGAGGAGGCCAAATGAGCGCTGATGAGCCGGATAGGCCGTTTACAACGGATGGCTGTTCATTTGGGCTGACCTGGGTGTGGCAGCGAGTGACTGGTAACGATCCACCTTGGCAAGGCGCGTGTATTGAACATGACCGTTGTTACTGGAGAGGCGGCACGAGGCTTGATCGTTTTATGGCGGACATTAGATTGGCAGAGCGTGTAGCGGCCCGTGGGTATCCTCATTGGGCAGCTAGTGTGTTTTTGGCCGTTCGTATTGGTGGGCATCCTCTGTTACCTTTTCCCTGGCGTTGGGGTTACGGTTACAAATGGCCGAGGCCGTACGACTAAGCTCATTTGTTCGTCCCATTGTAGAGCGGTCGAAGGCAGTCGCGCATCGTCCATCTCAACTTTTTTCCCATCCTCAAAGGCTTCGGCGTTAAACCCGCTATAAAACATATTCGCTTTTCGAGGCTGATCTGGCACCCTACCTTCGCAAGTATTCGCCGGACATCACGGAGCCGTTCGCTGTAGCCGGACTGTGTTTGACGGCAGCGTGCCTGAAGGGCAACGCTTGTCGCCGGTAATGCCTTGCACGAGGACCGGCGTCGTTTCATCGATCAGAATACTCATGACTTTCTACTCCCGATGGCGCTTCAGGTCGGTTGCGTGCGCCGCATTCTCAGCGTCGCCGCAACCAGCCTCCCGCTTGCTTTGCGTGGGGATCCCCGCGTAGGAGCTGACAAACGACCCGTTTTCTTCATTTCCTCGTTTGAGGCGCGTAGCGGCGAAAGCGCATGTCTGGTTCGGGGTGATGCGGAGGCTAAGGCAAGCCGCCGCTTTGCTTTCAGGGGGGGCGCCAACTCCTCTCGCCCCACCGATCCGCAAATTGCCCACATCGCCTACACGGCAGTACAGCTCGATATTGAGGCGGCAAAGCAGGCCTTGGATAATCGAAAAACAAGGACGTCCGAGCCTTTGCCCAACGGATGGTCGCCGATCACACGTCAGTGAATAATGAGGCTTTGGCCTTGGTAAAAAAGCTCAACGTCACCCTGATCCTCCCCCACTGAAGTGGTCCGACTCGGAGTATGGCTTTTGGCCTGAGGAGGACCAGGAATGGGAAGGAAGCGACACAAGCCCGAAGAGATCATTGCCAAGCTGCGGCAGGTTGATGTGCTGACGGCGCAGGGAACACCCGTTGCAGAGGCAATCCGGTCGATCGGGGTCACCGAGGTGACGTATTACCGCTGGCGTCAGGAGTACGGTGGTTTGAAGTCGGATCAGGTGAAGCGGCTGAGGGCTCTGGAGACTGAGAACACGCGACTGCGCAAGGCGGTCTCCGACCTGACGCTGGACAAGCTGATCCTGCAAGAGGCTGCCAAGGGAAACTTCTTCTCTATTCGGGGTGCATGACGCAAGCTCCTTTTCTTTCAAATCCACAGTGTCAGAGATCATCCT
>Ga0214473_10002709_pt1 | contig 21705 bp, 12 predicted proteins | sample RVTome_7_FD_203509 | JGI IMG/M metagenome (GOLD analysis project Ga0214473, IMG submission 203509) | Soil microbial communities from uranium-contaminated site in the Upper Colorado River Basin, Wyoming, United States - RVT98D197 | ecosystem: Environmental > Terrestrial > Soil > Contaminated >... | reverse complement strand
GCAGTTCGGCGAGCTGTACCAGGACGCCGACAAAAGCCCAGCCCTGATCTCGTCCGTCGCGAGGATCGTTCCGTAGCACCCGGTTGACGCATCATCCATCGTGCGCTTTGCCGGGCGTGCCAGACCGGCAGGCGTAGCATCCCGGGTCGGATCATCATGACGGCGCCGCCGTCCATCCGACCCGCACGCCTTTTCGCGCTCGCCGTCAAGCTCCAAAAGGCTGCATGAGAATCACCTCCCCGTTCGATATCAGTCCCGGGACATGGTGTGCGCGTGCGGACTGAAACTAGGAGGTCCAGGCGGTGATCGCGCAGGGTAGGGAACGCATCACGGGCGGGAGGTTCACGTTTTCGGTCCGGCGGCGCCGTGACGGTGAAACGGCGGTATTGGAGCTGAACGATCGCGCCGCCGGCGAGCCGTGGCGCTGCTCGCCATGGCCCCGAGGAACGCGCGATCGAGCCGGAACGGTCCTGTGGTTGGCGGTCGTAGTCACGCTTTGGCCGCAAGCGACCCGCGCCCAGTACGTCGAGAGCTTCCAGGCCTGGTCGGCGACCTCGGCGGACACCTGGGAAACCAAAGACCTGAGCGGGGCCCCGTTCAACGTCCCCGCCGACGCGGTGGTGGAAATCGCCGTGCGGAACGCTGACGCGGCCGGCCAGCGCTGGGGCGGCGGGCGGAGCGCCGGCTCCTCGTTGGATCGGAGGTTCCTCCTGCACAATGCCGAGAGCGGCGGCACCGAGGTCGTCGTCCTGCACGTGCAGGCGGACGGCAGCTCTCAAATCGAACACTACTCGGACGATACCGCAGACGTCACCTTTGTGCTCCTGGGCCACTGGGACCGGGGCACGTACGTGGAAGCGCTCGATACCTTCTCCGCGGGGGCCAGCGCCTCCTGGCAGGACGTGAACCTGAGCACGTACGGAGTCGGAGCCGAGCAGGTCGCGGAGGTGGTCCTGGTCAACGCGACCGACATCGGCGCCAGGCAGGCAGGCGTGCGGACCAACGGATCGGCCGTCGCCCGGATCGTCGACCTTCACCGCAACAAGGATTTCGGCGACGACCTGGCCACCATGTTCGTGCAAGCCGACGGAACCGCCAGCGCCACCGTCGAGGCGTACGCCGAGGTCGACGCGGACGTGGCGTTCGTTCACGTCGGCTACTGGAGCACCCCGCCCGGCGCCTTTAGCGAACGTCTGGTCGACCTCGGCAGCCCCACCACGGACGCGACCTGGCAGGACCTGAATCTGAGCGGTTCGGTCCCGGCGTTCGCCGTGGCCGAGATTTCCCTGGCCAACTCGGCGGTGACCACCGAGGTCCTCATGGGTGTTCGGAGTAATGGATCAGCTCTTTCCAGGGTCCTTAACCTCACCGAAGCCGAGACGGGGATCAACGATGGCAGTGCCGACTTTGGCCGAATGCACGTGTCGACCGACGGGTCTTCGCTCATCGAGTTCTATCACGACTCGGTCGCGTCCGACCACCAGTTCCTCCTGACCGGCTATTGGAAGCCGACCCTTTCCGACCACGGCGCCGGCCAGGAGCGTGACGCCTTCACCGAGTCGGGCGGTGAGACCGACGCGGAACTCTTCGGCTTCAGTCTGACGCCGGTGGCTCCGTTCACCGTCACGCAGCTCGTATTCCGGCTCACCAACCTCAACGGCTTGACCGACGGCGACTGGGCCGGGGTGGAGATCGTGGTGGATGACGACATCAGCGGTGACATTGACCCGGGCGAGGCGACGACCGTCGGCGGGAGCGGCGTGGTCAATCAGGCGGCCGGCACCATCACCTTCTCTACGTCCATCGCGGTGAACGTGGAGACCCACTACATCCTCCGCGCCGACTTCGCCTCCTTGTCCGACGGCGACACGGTGACCCTCGACCTGGACAAGGACGACGTGACCACCGCGGCCGAGGTCAACGGCGGCACGACCGCCGCCGTCCATCGAGAGCGCTGCGCCGATTACCACCCGCGTTTTACGGCCTGGACGGCCGGCTCCGCGGACACCTGGGAAACCAAGGACCTCAGCGGCGCGCCGTTCAACGTTCCAGCGGACGCCGTGGTGGAGGTGGCGGTCCGGAACAGCGCCCTCAACGCGGAGCGATCGGGCGGCGTCCGGGCGGTCGGCTCCAGCCTCGAGCGGCGGTTCCTGCTTCGCGAGGCCGAAGGAGAGCTGGGCAGCAATGGCGTCGACGTTGTGGTCATACAGGTGCAGACCGACGCCAGTTCCCGGATCGAGCACTACGCTGACGACGTCTCCGATGTCGATTTCGTGCTGCTGGGCTACTGGGCCTGCGGCACGTACGTGGAGTCGTTCGAGACCTTTACGGCCGGGGCCAGCGCCACCTGGCAGGACCTGGACCTCTGCACCTACGGCATTGGTCCCGAATACGTGGCCGAACTGGTCATCACCAACGACGATACGGTAAACGCCCGTGAGGCGGGGGCACGCACCAACGGATCGAGCCTGGAACGCCGGGTCGACGTCCACGACGCCCAGTTCGGCGGCGTCGACGCTGTCACCCTGTTCGTCAAGGCCGATGCGACCGCCGGCGCCGCGGTCGAGCTCTACGCCGAGGATGACGCGGATATCGACTTCTACCTGGTCGGCTATTGGAGCACCCCGCCCGGCGCCTACACGGAGCTGTTCGCGGACGGGGGCAGTCCGGCGGTAGATGCCACCTGGGAAAACCTGGACCTGACGAGCCTCGGCGTCCCCGACAACGCGGTGGCCGAGTTCGTTCTGGCCAACGAGTATGGACCTGACGAGAACTCCATGGGAGTGAGGGCGAACACGTCCTCCCTCGCACGAGTCCTGGAGCTTCAGGAAGCGGAAGGCGGGGGAAGCGACCTCGCCCGCCTGAACGTCCGGGCGGACGAGACGGCCACGATAGAATTCTACCATGAAGACGTCAGCGACGCCCATACCTTCCACTCGATGGGTTACTGGAACACCTGCGATGCCTCCATCTCTTACACCATCTCGGATCTCGGGGCGCTGACCGCGGGCGCGTCGAGCGTAGGGCGTCAGATCAACGCGTACAGCAAGGTGGCCGGTTTCGATGAGGATGCCGGCGGTGATGCCAGCGCCTGGTTTTCGGATTGCGGGACGCTCACCTCGCTCGGCACGCTGGGCGGGTCGAACGCGGAAGCGCAGGGGATCAACGACAACGACTTGATCGTCGGCTGGGCCCACAACGGCAGCGGGGCGCGCCGCGCCTTCACCTGGACTAGCGGCGGCGGCATGACCGACCTGGGCGCGGTGTCCGGGCGGTCCGACAGCGAGGCCCACGCCGTCAACGCCAGCGGCGAAGTGGTCGGCACGGTGGTCGACGTCGGGGTCCCTCCGGGGCGTCGCCTGGCGTTTCTTTATCTCCCGGCCCCGGCGTACACCCTGCCGGCGGGCATGAACAGCCTGGGCACGCTCGGCGGCTTGCAAAGCGTGGCCATGGACATCAATGACTCGGGCCGGGTCGTGGGGGGCGCTCAGAACGGCACCGGCCCGAAGCTGCGCTACATGCGCCCCTTCCGCTGGCAGAACGGCACCATGACCGACCTGGGAACGCTCGGTGGCGAAAGCGAGAGCACCCTCCACCGGGCGGAGGGCGTCAACAACTCGGGCAACGTGGTGGGCGCGTCGTTCACCGCCGGCGGAAACCTCCACGGGTTCTTCTGGAACGGCAGCATGACCGATCTCGGCGTGCTCACCGGCGGAACCACAAGCATGGCCCTTGCCATCAACGACACCGATGAAGTGGTGGGCACGTCCAATGTCGCCGGCGGGGCCTTTCACGCCTTCATCTGGGACAGCAGCAATGGCCGGCGCGACCTGAACGACTTGATCGACCCCGCCAGCGGCTGGACCCTGACGCGGGCCAAGGACATCAACGACGACGGCCGGATCACCGGCTGGGGAACCAACGGAACCGGCGACGTCCGCGCGTTCCTGCTCACCCCGTCGTGCAGCGCCGGAGGAGGGGCGGCCAGGTCGGATGACCCGCCGGGTGCGCTGGCCGTCAGCGGCTCGGGCCTCACCGATCAAGAAGGGCTGTTCGAGGCGGTGGTGGTCAGCCCGGACGATGAGTCGCTGGCGGAGATCGTGATCGAGGCGGCGCCGGCCGGTGAGATCGTTGAATACGAAGTCGGCGAACCCGGTGATGGTTCGGCCGGGCGACCGGGCCCCGGCGCCGGCACGCTGGCGGGCTTTGCCGACGGCGTCGGGCTGTCGAGATCGCTCCTGGTTACCTCCAGTGCGTCCGCCGGAACCTTCAAAGCCACGATCAGCCTGGTCGCCAGGCTCGATGATATTGGCGAGGTCGGCCCCACTCCCGACGATCTGGAGCTGCACGTCCTCGACCCGACGCAGGGCCCGCCGCCGGGGACCTGGATCACCGCGGGCACCAACCTCGGCGAGTCGGGGCCCGGTGGTGTTCTCGGCGAATCCGGTTTCGTCGTGTACCCCGATGGCAGCGTGCACTATTGGGTGGTGCGCGATGAGCTCGGCACCTTCGCCGTCGGCCGCGGCGTCGCAAGCAACGACGACGAGCCGCTGCCGAATCGGCCGCTTCGTCGATCCACCGTGTGCGGTCTTGGTCTACTGGGACCGCTGATGATTTTCTCGATGATGTTCCTCGTGCGATGGTCGCGCCGGCGATTCCGTCGGACGACATCGTGAAAACAGCTCCTCCACCGCTCGGTCAATGTGGCGCCGGCAAGCGAGATCGGGTGGCCCGTCTCTAAGAAGATAGGACACCCGAATGGACGACGAGCTACGTGCAGAAGCCGAGCTGGCACTGGCCGCTGCAGCAATCCGTATCCGTTTCGCACAGTCCCCCAGTCACGACGCCGGTGGAGCAGAGGCCGCTGGGAGCGCTCGGAGCCGCGAACGCCTGCTGGGCGGTCAGCGTGAGCACGGTCGGAGCGACGTAGGCGAACTTGGCCCCGACGCGGAGCATCTCGCGCCGGCTGGCCAATCGAGCCACGGGATCGTGCCGAGCCGGTAGCCCGGCGCCGCGGATGGGTCGCCAGGCACGAGCGGGCGTTGCCGCACCGGCGGGCGGCGCGGCGCGGGTGGCCGCGGAGGCGCTGGCGAGCGGCGCGCCAATTGCGGCCGGCGCGCCGGTGGCGCCTGGCGAGCCAATGGCGGCGGGCGAGCCGGAAACTTCCGTCGCCCCGGGTTCGCTGGCGAGCGATTCGAGCAGCCTTACCGTGGCCTCCGGCTCGCCGACGGTGAGGCGAAAGCACCTCGCCTGGGCGACGAGCCGGGATAGCGCCGGAAGCGCCCCCTCGCGGAATGCGTGCCGGTTGAAGCAGCAGCGGTACAGGTCCAGGCCGGCGCGGGCCCGGGAAATCGGCTCGAGGCTCGGCGTCGCCCCAGGCTCGTATTTCGGAAACAGGATGAATCGCACGGGCGTCGGCGGAGCGATCGTGTCCGGCCCGAAGTCGTGCGGGCTGACGTAGCCCACGCGCCCCTTGAGCTCCTTGAGATGGTCGCGGCGCCGGGCGAAGCGCAGCCCCAGTCGCCGTACGAGGGGGTAGGACCCCGCCTTGATGCACAGGGCCTTGGGAAACGGGTGCAGCCGGAGCGTGGGCGGATCGACCAGGGCGAACTCGTCACAGAGGTAGCCCCATCCGTGTGCCATGAGTATGGCAGCAAGCGTCGACTTCCCGCAGCCGGAGTCGCCGGCGAAGATGAAGCCCTCGCCGCCGCAGGCCAGGGAGGCGGCGTGAAGCTGGAGATACTCCGGCCGGCGGGCGATGACCCGCAGGTTGATGCCCCACTCGACCAGGGGAAACAGCCCGTTGCGGGGGCGCAGGCCGCCGACCTCGACGCCGTCGGCGTACACCCGTGCGAGCCGCCGGCCCAGTCGTGAGCGCCCCGCCCGGCGGACCTCCAGGTGAATCACCGACTCGGGCGTGCCGGTCGTTTCCGGCCAGCCGGCGGCTTCCGGCGATCCGCCGGCCACGGGGTGCCGGGGCCCGGCGGGATACAGGGACGCAAAGTCGTCGAGGACCTGCGGCACGTCGCTTCGCAGAGATACGCTGATCTCGCCGATGGTGCGGTGGACGCTCGGCTCGGCCCGCCGGCGCGGCTTTGGCTTTCGGTCAAAGGGCATCCGCAGCCTCCCGGGCCAGCAGGCCGCCGATTTCGAACAGGCCGATGAGCTGGGCAACGTGGCCGGCCGCCGTGGCCTTGTCCACGTCGTAGGTGGCGCTGAGCGCGGCGGCCAGATGATCAACCGTTCGTCCGTCGCAGCCGCGCCAGACGCGGCAGGCCGTTTCGTTCAGGTGATATAGGACTTTCGCCTGGGGATCGTAGATCAGAGCTTCGTTGTCGATGGGGTACTCGCGAACGTCAGGGCGACGAGTGCAACACGGCGAACGTCGCAGCGCCGCGTCGGGGGCGCTTTGCGCGGCGAAGGCGTGCGCGGCGCTTTCCGCGGTCGATCGACACGGAACACTAAGCGCAAGCCCGGCTGCGCGGACGGGTTCGCCGGCGGCCACCGGCAGCTCTGACGAATCATGCCGCGGGAGGGAGCGGTGAGGGGCTTGCGGCACCAGGTCCGGAGACGCGCCGTCGGCATCAATCGCGGCGCGCTCGAGGCGGGGTGGACCGTACGCGAGTTTAAGACGCCGTTGAGAAACGCGACACCCTCCGTTTGCAGCGGCTTTTTTCGGTGCTCGGCGCCTGCCACGGGGGGCGGGCGCTACGTTCTTCAACAGGCTGTCAGGGGCCCGGTCATCAAGGCCGTCGCCATTCGAGGTCGGGGCGTCGGCAACTGCACGTCGGGCGCGTGAGCTTGACGCAGGGCTATTCGCCGGCGAGGTTGCGAGCGGACCGTGCGTCGCCGGGGCACCATGTACGGCGGGCACCGGGTTTTCGCTTACCGCATCGCATTCGCGCGCACGATCGGCTGGTCCGGGCACACCGTTCCTCCACACCACGCTCTGGTCCGAGAATCGGCAAATCCGGGGCTCGACTGTAGCCATCGGCCGTCAGCCGTGAGCCATCAGCCGCCGGAACCGCTCGCTTTGCGCTCGCGGCTCGTATTTGGCGCTTGCGGCTCGTATTTGGCGCTCGCGTCTCATACTTGGCGCTTGCGGCTCGTAGGCTGCGGTCGCGGCTCCTGCACGGGGCGGGTCGTGCGTAAAGCGGGGCGTAAACAAGGCGGTAGGACGAGTTATTCGAAGCGTTCGAGGTGGGCGACGGCGCGGGGGAGGACGCGGGTGATGGCCTCGTCGAGGCCGCAGTCGAGGACGGCGCCGGCGGACTGGCGGTGGCCGCCGCCGTTAAACTCGCCGGCGAGGTCCAGCACGGTCACCGCGCCGGAGCTGCGGAAGTTGATCCGGGTCTTGCCCCGCCGGCCCTCGGTGAAGAGCAGGGCCAGCTCCACACCCTCCAGCGAGCGGGGGACGTTGATTTGCTCGTCGATGTCCGCGGCGGTGCAGCCGGCGTCGTGGATGTCCTCGTAGCCGGCGAAGCTGTAGGCCAGCCGGCCGGCGGCGAGGACCTCGGTGTGGTCGTAGATCACCCGCAGCAGGGCGAACTCGCCGGCCCGCTGGCTGCGGCAGAGGCGCTCGCCGATCTCGGCGAGGTTCGCCCCGGCCTCGACCAGGGCGGCGGCGGCGCAGTGCGTCGAGGGGGAGGTCGTCGGCAGGGAGAAGCCCAGGGTATCGGTCTGAATCCCGGCGTAGAGCAACGATGCGATCACCGGCGTGATCGACCGGTTCGCAGCGGTCAGCAGGTAATAGACCAATTCGCTGGTGCTGGCGGCGGAATCCACCACCCAGTTGACCGTGCCAAAGCAGGTGTTGGTGGCGTGGTGGTCGATGTTGACCATCGGCCGGCGGGCGGGCCAGTCGGTCCCCTTCAGCGCCGGGTCAACGTTGCAGCGAGCGTGCTTGGCGGTGTCCAGCACGATGAAGCCGTCCGCGGCGGTGAAGTCCGGCGGGGCCGCCTCGACCACGTCGGCGGAGAGGCGCAGAAAGGTCAGCCGCTGGGAGAGTGAGCCGGGCGGGAGGGAGACCTTTGGGCGGCACGTGGCGGATGCCCAGGCCATGGCCGTCGCCAGCATCGAGCCCAAGGCGTCGGCGTCGGGCACGACGTGGGCCAACACCACCGGGGCGCGCATGGCGTTCAGCGCCGAGAGGACCTCGGCAGGCACGTGGGGCGACCCGATGGATTGTGTCATGCGCGTGACCTCCGCTCGCTCGGGGCTGGTAAACAGGCGTCCGCCGTTAGGTGCTGCAGAATCAGCAGCGGGCCCGCCTTATCAAGCTCCATTCCGCGAATCGGGCGAATCCGCCCGCTCGCTTTGCGCTCGCGGCGCGTACAGTGCGCTCGCGGCTCGTAAACAACCGTCAGCCGTCAGCCATCAGCTATCAGCCGCCGGCCGTCAGATGACGCGGCGGGCGGGGGCCCGCCCTACGACTGCCTCATGGACTCGATGAGGATATCGGCGATCTCCGGGCGGGTGAACTCGACCGGGGGGCGCTCGCCGCGAAGGAGCATCTCGCGGACCTTGGTGCCGGAGAGGAAGACCTGGTCGCCCTCGATCTTGGGGAAGGTCTTGCCGCTGACCATGCCCCCGGCCCGCTTGGACCAAGCGGCGTGCTCGAACTTGAGCGGCATGATCTTCAGGGCCCCGTCCGGGAGGGCGTCGAAGATCTCCTGAGCCTCGTAGGTGCCGTAGTAATCGCCCACGCCGGCGTGGTCGCGGCCGATGATGATGTGGCTGCAGCCGTAGTTCTGCCGGAGGATGGCGTGGAGGATGGCCTCCCGCGGCCCGGCGTAGCGCATGGCCGCCGGCATCACCGACAGCATGGTATGGTCCGGGTGGTAGTATCCCTCGATGAGCACCTCGTAGCATTTCATGCGCACTTCGGGGGCAATGTCGCCGTCCTTGGTGGCGCCCATGAGCGGATGAATGAGCAGGCCGTCGGTGATCTCCTGGGCGCACTTGGTCAGGTATTCGTGGGCCCGGTGGATGGGGTTGCGGGTCTGAAACGCGGCCACCGTGCGCCAGCCGCGGCGCTCGAACTCCGCCCGGGTCTGGGCCGGGGTGAGGCGATGGTCGGCGAACATGGGACCGTGGCGTGGCGTGACCACGTCGATCCGGCCTGCCAGACAAGTGTCACCTTCGTCCATGAGCACCTTGACGCCGGGATGGGCCGGGTCGTCCGTGCCGAACGCTTTGACCGCCTGCCTCTTCTTGTCCTGGCGGAACTTCTCCGTGACAGTGAGGTAGCCGAGCAGGCGACCGGCGTCGTCCACCAGCGAAACCGGCTCGCCGAGCTTCACCTTGGCGGCCGTGGCGTCGTCGACCGCGCAGGTGATCGGCATGGGCCAGAGCGTGCCGTCGGCCAGGGTCATCCGGTCGCACACGCTGGCGACGTCCGCGGCCCCCATGAAGCCCTCCAGCGGGCTCATCGCCCCGATGGCGAGCATCTCGAAATCACACTGCTGCCGCTCGGTCAGCGTGACCGCGACGCGCGGAGCAACCCGCTCCGGCGAAGCCCCGGTTCGATCGACCAATTCCCCGCCGTGCGGCGGTACCAGACCCGAATGGCCCATTGCCTCATTCCTTCGCTTGAGCACCGTTTCGATCGGTTCGTGTCCGCGAGACCCCCTCTGCGGACGATGATTTCACAGCCTAGGATTAACCCGGCCCGGCTGCAACCCCGCCGGCCTCCGAGCGCTGTCAGCGGACCTGGTCCAGGAGTCGGCCGAACGGGCAAACGCGACGCGGTTCGCGGTTCGCAACATCGTTGGCTGCGCGATTCGGGTCCCCCCCCGCTTAAGCGGGGGCATTCAAAGGAGGTGGGGCGCTCGGCCGGCGGTCAGGCAGGCTGCGGCTTTGGGGCGCTCTTGGCGCCCTGTTTCTGCTTGACCGGGGCGACGAGCATGGTCATGCGTCGGCCTTCCATCACCGCGTGACGCTCCACCTTGACGGTATCGGCCAGTTCCTGAAGGAGGACATCGAAGATCTCCTGGGCGCGTTCGCGGTGGAACCGCTCGCGCCCGCGGAAGAGCATGGTGAACTGCACCTTGTGCCCCTCGGCGAGGAACCCCTTGGCGTGGCGCATCTTGATCTCGCGGTCGTGCGGATCGGTCTTGGGCCGGAGGCGGATTTCCTTGACGGTGACGGTGTGGGCCTGGGCGGAGACTTTCTGCCGCTTCTTGCGATCGTACTTGAACTTGCCGTAATCCATGATCCGGCAGACGGGCGGCTTTTCCATCGGCGAGACCTCGACGAGGTCCAGCCCGGCCTCTCGGGCGAGATGGAGAGCCTCTGCCGTGGGGATGATGCCGAGCTGCTGCTGATCCTGGTCAATGACCCGAATCGGCGACACGCGGATCCGGTCGTTCAGGCGAAGTGACTTGGTGATGGTCGGCTACCTTTCAATAGAGCATCCGGCGAACCGCTTCGATCCTCCGGTGGATCGTCCCGTCACTGGCTCGCCATCGTTTCGGTGTTCAATCCGCCGCCGCAACGGTGCGGCGGCCCTTGCTGGCGACCTCCTCCCGGCACGCCTCCAGAAACGCCGCGAGCGGCAGGTTGCCGAGGGTGCGGCCGGCCCGGTCATTCACGTTCACCGAGCCGTCGGCGGCCTCCTTTTCGCCGACGACGAGGATGTAGTTCACCTTGGCCGTCCGCAGGCGGTGTTTCTTGGGCCCGATCTTCTCCGCGGATTCGTCGATCTCGGCGCGGAACCCGGCCTCCTTGAGCGACCGGAAGACCTGGCCCCCGAAGACAGCGCTGCGCTCACTGATCGTGGCGACGGCCACCTGCACCGGAGAGAGCCACAGCGGAAACGCTCCAGCGAAGTGCTCGATGAGGATGCCGACGAAGCGCTCGATGCTGCCGAAGGGGGCGCGGTGGATCATGACCGGGCGGTGCTCGCGGTTGTCCGGCCCGACGTAGGTCAGGTGGAACCGTTCGGGGAGGTTGTAGTCGGCCTGGACGGTGCCGAGCTGCCAGCTCCGGCCGATACAGTCCTTGACGATGAAGTCGATCTTGGGGCCGTAGAAGGCCGCCTCGCCGCGCTCCTCGGTGAACTCGATGCCGCTGGCCAGGGCGGCCTGCCGCACCGCCTCCTCGGCGCGGGCCCAGTTTTCCGCGGTGCCCACCCACTTGTCGCTCGAGTCGTCACGCAGCCCGACCCGGACGCGGTAGTCGTGCAGCTCCAGGGTCTCGAGCACGCTGCGGGTCAGCTTGACCGTGACCAGCAGCTCTTCGGCGAGCTGGTCCTCGGTGCAGAAGAGGTGGGCGTCGTCCTGGGTGAAGCCGCGGACGCGGGTGAGCCCGCCGATCTCCCCGCTCTGCTCGTAGCGGTAGACGGTGCCGTACTCGGCGATGCGGAAGGGCAGGTCGCGATAGCTCCGCGGCCGGCAGGCGTAGATCTGAATGTGGTGCGGGCAGTTCATGGGCTTGAGCAGGAAACCGTCCTGCTCTTCGAGCAGCTCTTCGATGACCTGGCGGTTGTGGGCGGCGCGGCCGGCGGCGGGATGGAACTTCCTCTCACGGAGGCGCTCGGGCCAATGCGGATCGAGGCGCTCCAGCTCGGCGATGATCCTGTCCTCGGCGGCGCTGAACCCGTCGGCGTCGCCGCGGGCCGCGGCGGCCTCCCACAGTTCATTGAGCCGGCGGGCGGCCTCACTCTCGAAGAGGGGCGGAAACTGCGAGTCCTTGTAGTAGGGAAAGTGGCCGCTGGTACGGTAGAGCTTGAGCCGCCCGATGTGCGGCGTGAATACCATCTCGTAGCCGAGCTTGACCAACTCCTGGGTGAGGTAACTCTGCAACTCGTTGCGGATGACGGCGCCCTTGGGCAGCCAGAGGGGCAGGCCGCTGCCCACCGCATCGCTGACGGTGAAGAGGTCCAGCTCTTTACCGAGGACGCGGTGATCGCGTTTCTTGGCTTCCTCCTGGCGCACGAGGAACTGCTCGAGCGACGACTTTTTGAAGAAGGCGGTGCCGTAGACACGCTGCAACGGCTGTTCGTTGACGTCCCCGCGGTAGTGCGAGCGGCTGACCTGGCGGACCTTGAAGGCCTTAATGGTGCCCACCGAGGGCACGTGGGGGCCGCGGCAGAGGTCCTCGAAGTGCTCGCCGGGACGATCCCCGGTCACATAGAAGCTGAGCGTGTCCCCGTCGGCCCGCAGGGCGTTGTCGATCTTGTAGCGGCTGCCCTCGTCACGGAGCTTAGCCAGGCCCTGGTCGCGGAGCAGCTCATACCGGCAGAAGGGGCGCTTCTCCTGGATGATCCGGGCCATTTCCGCCTCGATGCGCGGAAAGTCGTCCGGCGTGACGGAACGGGTCAGGTCGATGTCGTAATAGAACCCGTCCTCGACCGGCGGGCCGTAGACCAGCTTGGTCTCCGGGAAGAGCGTGCAAATCGCCTCGGCCATCACGTGGGCGGTGCTGTGGCGCAGGACGTAGAGGCTGTCCGGGTCGTCGTCCGAAGCGGTGAGGACCTTGATCTCGCAGTCGCCGGGCAGCGGTCGGTGAAGGTCGAGGATCTCGGTCTGCCCGTTTCGGGTGATACGTCCGGCGATGGCGCTCCGGGCGAGCTGGGGGCCGATCTGCGCGGCAACGTCCGCGGTGGTGGCCCCATCGTCACGTTCCAGCACGGACCCGTCAGGCAATCGGACTTTCAGAGACGCTCTCCACAACTACACGTCGGCACCGAAGTGGACGGCACGGAAAAGGAAAAAGCGGGACCTAGCCATTCGACCGCACACCGACCCGCTCGCCCATGGACGGACCATTTCGCGAACGACAGGCTAACATGCTGTGCGCGTCATCAGGCCTGGAACCGCTTCCGCAACAAATGCCTACCAAAAGTGGCGCCCAAACGCCGGCGCTGCGGCGCGAACCTTCACGTACGTTCAATATAGCATATTGGGCAGCCGGGTCAAGGAACACGGCCCGAACGGGCGCCGGCGGCCGGCGGCGGAGCCGCGGCCGTCGCGTTTCCGCCGGGCGGATACGCTCGCTGGGGGCGGATTCCGTCGGTGTCGAGGGTCCGTGGCTCAGAAGCACCCTGGCCTGTGCGACAACGAAGGGAGGCGTCCGGCGGCATAACGAATGTGCACCTTGGCAGGGCGCGCTGATGCCCGCATGGGCGGCTGGCGAAGCGCTCCGATTACGTCCCGGAGCCACCGAGCAGGCTGGCCAGCACCTCGCTGAGCAGCGTGGTGATGACGGCGGTGATGATGGACGCAATCTGCGTCAGGAATTCCGTGGAGGTTACGAACCCACCCAGGTCAATCATGGTCTTTCAAGCTCCCTGGCGCCATCGCCGAGGGCCGAATCCGCGCCGGTCCGACTCCACGACGGCTCGCATTATAGTCCCGGCTCCCCACCTGCCAACGGGCGACCGCAGCGGCTGGTGAGATAATCGGTCGAATCATCAGGGACAGTGGATCCTCAGCAGAGCTTCAGGTTTTGGACCGTACATGTCATCTCAGGACGGCCGCCGCCCATGTTGATGGGTCGATGTACCAGTAGAGGTCGTCCCCGATCGTCAAGTACTGCTGGCCATGATCGCGGTCTTCGAGCATGTAGTAGAAGCCGATGCGGGGATGCTCCGCTGGATCGAAGCCGCTCAGGCAGTCCGCGGGGACGCGGGCTTCGAGGGCGTAGCCGGTTGGCCAGACGCGGGAAGCCACCGGGATTCGGCCGGGCGGCACGCCCGGGGCGTCCTCGCGGGCACGCTGGAGGCTGGCGGACGCGGCAACGGGGTCCTGCTTCCGCGCTCCGCCGCCCGCCGGCAGGAAGAAGAACTGCTGGCAATAACGCGTGGCCCGCTTGTTCGATCGGGCGTCACGCATGTCGGTGCAGAGCCGCAGGTTGTCGCTGGTCCAGAAGCTCCTTGGGTCGCACCGGAGCGGCTGACTCTTGCCCTCGACCCGGCAGGCGACGGCGATGCCGGTTTCGTTCCAGCAGGCCCAGACGTCGGCGAACTCCGGCCGGCCGTCCAACTCTCCGAGGCGGGGCAGCAACTCGTCGTCCGACCAGTCGCTCACGTCGCCGTCTATGGCGGGCAGGCGCTCCCGATAGGGGAGGCGGAACTCGAAGTCGAACAGCAAGCAGTTGGGGACCAGTGCGGTCATGCGGACCTGAGCCTTTCGTCCCTGCCGCCGGGACGGCTGCGACCCCCCTCTCGTCCCCCCGCAAGCGGGGGGATGTCCTTCCCGCTTCCCGGTCGGCATCGCCGCCAGACCTCGCGGAGCTGTCGGGCGTCGTGCTGGTCCAGGGAACGGACCCAGAAGGATATCCAATCCTCCGACCCGTAATGTTTGATCTCAACGTCCTCGCCCAGGCGGTCGACCTCGGTCGGCGTGCACACGTTCTTGGGGCCGCGCAGCTCGAGGCGAAGACCTCGCGGCATGTTGGTGACGATCTTGCCCGCCGGGCGGTCCTCGCCAGGGACGGCGAACTGCACGGCGGTCTGTTGGTCCCAGCGGACGACGAGATCGGGCTGTATCGATTTGAGCCGGCCGAGCATCGACACCAGCAGCGCCGGCTGCCAGCGGAGCAAATGTCGCTTGCGGATGGAACGCTGCGACAAATGCCATTGCTGCCCATCCGTCTTCCACGGCTTGGCCCGCTGCGGATCCGCCTGGACCGTCTGGATCTGACCGAGATAGGACGCCACCGCGGTCTTGAAAAATGACCGGAAGCTCGGCTTGTCCACGTCCTTGAAATCGCGCAGGTACAGTCGGACCTCCTGCCAGCCCGCCTGAGGGGTGCGGAGGCGCACGCGGTTCCAGCGGCCGTAGATCGGCAGATCGGGCCGTTCGTCGAGCGGCTTGATTCCCAGGCGATCGCGCAGGGCCGCCAACGCGAAGGTGCCGTGCTTGACCCGGATGGCGACGTCGAGCAGGTCCTTACTGCCGGTGAGGACGTGACAGAACCAGGGCTGGTTCCCAGCGACCTTGAGCTCGATACGGGAGCGGTGGTTCCAGTCGGTCGGGGCGAAGTCACCGAGCGACTCCAGGGTTTCGACCACCCAGACGAGGAGCTGCGGATCCCACTCGACCGGCGCGCCCTGGTGGTCGAGGTGGCCGACGGTGTGCCAGGCGCGGCCGTCGCGTTCCCAAGGCATTTTGATGTCGTCCTCGATTCGGATCGGGCTGGCGAGGGCCTTCTCCGCGACTTGCTGGTGGTGGACGTCGAACACCGCGCGCGGCTCGCTGGGGCCGGCGGCGAGCACCGGAGCCAACGCCGCCCCGGTGTGTGACTCAGGCGTCGCGGCGATCGCCTCGGGCGGGCCTTCGGCGACGATCGTCCCCCCGGCATCGCCCGCCTCGGGCCCGAGGTCGATGACCCAGTCCGCGGTCTTGATCACGTCGAGGTTGTGTTCGATGCAGATACAGGTGTTCCCCAGGTCGACGAGGCGGTGGAGGACCGCGAGCAGCTTACGGAGGTCGTCGAAGTGCAGGCCGGTGGTGGGCTCATCCAGGAGGTACAGCGTCTTGCCGGTGGACGGCCGGCCAAGCTCCGCGGCGAGCTTGACCCGCTGGGCCTCTCCCCCGGAAAGCGTCGGGGCCGACTGGCCGAGCTGGAGGTATCCCAATCCGACATCGTCGAGTGTCTGCATCATGCGGCGGACCTTGGGGACGTTCTCGAAGAGCAGCAGGGCTTCGGCGATGCGCATGGCCAGCACGTCGGCGATGCTCTTGCCCCGGTACTGCACGTCCAGGGTTTCGGCGACGTAGCGCTTCCCCTTGCAGTTCTCGCACTCCACCCAGACGTCGGGCAGGAAGTGCATTTCGATGCAGCGCTGGCCCATGCCCTCGCAGACCTCGCAGCGCCCGCCGGGCCGGTTGAAGCTGAAGCGGTTGGGCGTGTAGCCGCGCACCCGGCTGACCGGCAGCTTGGCATAGAGGTCGCGCAGCACGTCGAACACGCCGGTGTAGGTGGCCGGATTGCTCGTGGGGCTGTTGCCGATGGGGGACTGGTCGACGTTGATGACCTTGTCGACACGTTCGACGCCGGTGATGCGTTGGTGGCCGCCGGGCACCAGCCGGGCCCGGTGGATCCGCGCCGCCAGGGCGTTGTACAGGATCGACGAGACCAGGGTGCTCTTGCCGCTTCCTGACACACCGGTGACACAGGTGAAGCGCCCCAGGGGGAAGGCGGCGTCGATCTCCTTGAGGTTGTGCTCGCGGGCGCCGTGAACGACCAGCCAGGCCTGTTCCGCGGTTTCGCGGACGGGCTCGGCCGCATCGTCGATTTCCTCGAGGTCGGGGCGCGGCTTGGCCGGAGTGGGGCGGCGATTGGACGGCACAGGGATAGACTCTCTGCCGGAGAGGAACTTCCCGGTCAGCGATGCACGGTCGCGCCGAATCCGACCGGGGGCCGCGGCCGCGGTGATCTCGCCGCCGAACGCCCCCGCCCCGGGGCCGAAGTCGAGCACGTGGTCCGCCGAATCGATGACCTCGCGGTCGTGCTCGACGACGATGAGGGTGTTGCCCAGGTCGCGGAGCCGGCGGAGGGCGCGGATCAGCCGGCCGTTGTCGCGCGGATGCAGGCCGATGGTGGGCTCGTCGAGCACGTAGAGAACGCCGGTGAGCCCGGTGCCGATCTGCGAGGCCAACTGGATGCGCTGGGCCTCGCCGCCGGAGAGCGTGGCGGTGGTGCGGTGCAGGGACACGTAGTCCAGCCCTACCTCGACGAGGAAGCGCAGGCGGGCGGTGATCTCGTGGAGCAGCTCGCCGGCGACCTTGCGGTCGCGTGCGGACAGCTTCAGATGCTCAAACCAACGGAGGGCCTGCCCCAGCGGCCTGAGACAGATTTCGTGGATGGTGCTGCCGGCCAGGCGCACCGCCGCCGCGTCGGGGCGGAGCCGACCGCCGGCGCAGGCCTCGCAGGGCACCTCCGTGACCAGTTCCTCCAGGCGCTTGCGGTATTGCCAGCTTGAGCGGGTGGCCCGATGGATGGCGGGGAAGAAGCCGTGCCATCGGAAGCGCAGGTGCAGGAGATCGCCCGCGACCTGCGGGGGCGTTTCTGCGGTGGGCCGCACCTCGATCCAGTCGTCGCCGCAGCCGTGCAGAAAGGCGAGCCGCTGCGCCTCGGTCAGCTCGCTCCACGGAGTGTCCAGGTCAAAGCCGAAGTGGTCGGCGAGTGCCGAGGCGATGGCATGAAACCTCGAGCCCGGCCGGAGCGAGCCCCATCCGGCGATGGCGCCGTTGCCGATGGATCGCGTCGGGTGGATGACCACGGCCGCGGGGGTGGCCCCCTGCTGCACGCCGAGCCCTTCGCAGGCGCTGCACCAGCCCATGCGGCTGTTGAACGAGAAATGATGGGGAGTGAGCGGCTCGTAGCTAGTTCCGCAGCGGTCGCAGGAATGATGCTGGGAAAAGCGATGCTCACCGTTGCGGTCTCTGCCCGCCTCGCCATCCTCGACCACCTGGGCGATCATCACGCCGTCTCCGACGGAGAGGGCCTGCTCGACGCTGTCGGCGAGCCGGCCGGCCTGCGCGCGCCGGACGATGACGCGGTCGACGACCAGCTCGACGGCGTGGCGGCGGCGGCGATCGATCTCGATCTCTTCGTCTAGGGCATAAACCTCGCCGTCGATCCGCACGCGGGCGTACCCGTTGGCCCGCTCGCGCCGGAACAACTGCTCGTAGGTCTCCTGGCCGGTGGGCTCGACCGGGGCGAGCAACAGCACCTTGCGACCCTCCCCCAGGGCCAGCACCTTCTCGACGATCTCGTCGCTGGCCTGGGTCCCGATGGGCACCCGGCACTTGGGGCAGTGGGGCTGGCCGACGCGGGCCCAGAGCACCCGCATGTAGTCGTAGATCTCCGTCACCGTCCCCACGGTGGAGCGCGGCGATTTGCTGGTGGTCTTCTGCTCGATGCAGATAGCGGGCGACAGCCCATAGACGTGATCGACCCGCGGCGGCTGGAGGCGACTGAGGAACTGCCGGGCGTAGGCGCTGAGCGACTCGACGTAGCGGCGCTGTCCCTCGGTGTAGATGGTGTCGATGGCCAGGCTGCTCTTGCCGCTGCCGCTGGGCCCGCAACATACCGTGGTCTTGCCGCGGGGGATCTCGACGGTGATGTCTTTGAGGTTGTGCTGTTTGGCGCCGACGACGGTGATGACCTCGCGGCGCCATTCCTGAGCCGCAGACTTCAGTCTGCGCGAACGATCCGTCGGCGATCGGTCGTCCCCAGTCTTCGCACGTTCGCGCGGGCTGAAGCCCGCGGCTCGGGTGTCGTCTCTTGACGCCCTGCCGTGCAGAACCTCGGCAAGCACCTCGCCGGTGTACGAGGTCTGCGAGCGTGCGACTTCCTCGGGTGTGCCCTGGGCGACGACTTCGCCGCCGGCGTCGCCGCCCTCCGGGCCGAGGTCGATGACCCAGTCCGCGGTCTTCACCACGTCGAGGTTGTGCTCGATGACCACCACGGTGTTGCCCGCGTCGACGAAGCCGTGGAGCACCGCGAGCAGTCGTTTGATGTCCGCGAAGTGCAGGCCGGTGGTCGGCTCGTCGAGCACGTACAGCGTTCGCCCGGTGGACCTCTTCACCAGTTCGCGGGCGAGCTTGATCCGCTGGGCCTCGCCGCCAGACAGCGTGGTCGACGACTGGCCGAGCTTGAGGTAATCGAGCCCCACCTCGTGGAGCGTGCGGAGCATGGCTGCGATCTTGGGGACGTTCTCGAAGTGTTCGAGGGCCTGCTGCACGTCCATCTCGAGCACGTCGGCGATGCTCTTGCCTCGAAAGAGGACCTGGAGCGTTTCGCGGTTGAACCGCCTTCCCCCGCAGACCGGGCAGGCGACCCATATGTCGGCGAGGAAGTCCATCTCCATCCGGTTGGCCCCGTTGCCCTCGCAGGCCTCGCAGCGCCCGCCGCCCTCCGCACCGGTCTTGACGTTGAAGCTGAAGCGCCCGGGGCGGTAGCCGCGGACCCGTGAGTCGGGCAGCTTCGCGTACAGGGCCCGAATCTCGTCGAAGACCTTGATGTAGGTCGCGGGGTTGGAGCGGGGCGTTCGGCCGATGGCGGACTGGTCGATGTCGATAATCTTGTCGAGGTGCTCGAGCCCGTCGATGCGATCGTGCTCACCGGGGCGGACCTCGATGGCTCCGTTGAGGTCGCGGGCGAGGGCTTCGCGGAGGATGTCGTTGACCAGTGAGCTCTTGCCCGAGCCGGAGACGCCGGTCACACAGACGAACCGCTGGAGCGGGATCTCGACGGTGATGTTCTTGAGGTTGTTGTGGCTGGCGCCGACAACGACCAGCCAGGGAACATCGCCGTCTGTGCGAACGCCCGGTTCCTGACCCCGTGATGCGGACCGTGCGGTTCGCTCGGCAGCGCGCCGACGACCATCTGCGCGCAGGGCGACAGTTGCCCGCTTTCGTGCGGTTCTGTAGCGTCCCGTTGAACTGACCTGCGTCGTCTTGGCCATCGGAACTCATCAACGGGCAGCACTCGGCCTACGTTCCTCGCCCCGAAGGGGTAGAATAAACCAGCCCAGGGCAACGCCCTGGGTAAATGGCCGAGGAGCGATTCCAGCCCTGAAGGGGCGCGATAAAGGCAACTCGCATCTATTGCAATCAATCCCACACGTACCGTTCATCAAATTCCACCCCATGCCGGGTAAGAAAATCGCGAAACTCGTCCTGAAACGAGATGTGCCGATGATGAGCCTCCTGGTCCTCGAGGTACCGCCGTACCGAGTTCACCTGCGAAGGGCTCACCGAAAAGACGCCGTATCCGTTCTGCCAGTGAAACTCGGCCAGGCCACCTCCCTTGGTTTTGAGCCATTTCGACGTGCTCGTCTTGACCTCCTGGATGAGCTTGGACACGGCGTGATTCTTCGATAAGCGGCAGAGGACGTGCACGTGGTCGGCGACGCTGTTGATGAGGATGGCGGGCGAGTCCAGACTCTTCAGGACCGTGGCCGCGTAGGCGTGTAACTCGGGGCGAACGTCCGCGTTGAGAAACGGATAACGTTCCTTCGTGCTGAAGATGACGTGAATGAGGATGTGAGCCAGAGATTGCGGCATTGAAATCCTCCTGGCGGACCATTAGTGCGCCCTTTCAGGGCTCGATTTCATCGGGTTCGCCGGTCTCCCAGGGCGTTGCCCTGGGCTGTAATAGCCGGCCCTTTCAGGGCCAAACCGCCGATGCATGTACAAACCGCGGACGAATGTACGGCCGCCGGATGCAGAAACAACGCGCCATCAACGGCCGCATGCCCCCATAGACGGCGACGAAGCAAAGGCGGTTGCAGCCGGCCCTTTCAGGGCCAACCCGCGGCCGTGGGCGGCACCTGCGATCCCGCCGGCGAACGGCAACAGGCGGCCCTTTTTTGGGCCGACCCGCGGCCGTCGCACGCACACAATGAACCAGAGCTCCGCCGCGGCGGGAGACATTCAACCATCCAACGCCCCGAAGGGGCACACTATATGAGCGCGTGCAACGCCCCGAAGGGGCACATTATATCAGCCCAGGGCAACGCCCTGGGACGACAGTGCCCCAAGGCAGCCAAGCCCTGAAAGGGCGCCATAAACTGCCCGGATATCGAAGATCAATCTCCAAGTAGCCGCCCTTGAGACAACCTAGCAATACCGCGGCCCGTGGTTCCACGCGCCGGGCTATATTCCCGCCTCGTCGCGGAGTTTGACGAGATCCTCTTCCACGCCGAGCACACGGGCATTGTCAAACAGGTATTTCCAGTCCATCCGCGCTCCGCGCACGCGGGCGACGCTTAGGGCATTGTGCCACTGCTTCTGCGACCGCGTGTCCTTCCGCCATACCAACTTCATCAGGATGATGTCTTCGGGCGTGACGACCTCGAGCGGCATTCGGCCCGGTTCGAATTCCACGCTCCGCTTTCGGGCGAAGACGGCCCGGTGAAATGGCGTCATCGGCACAACCGACAAATCCACCTTGAATACCGTGTCCATGTCGACGACATTAACGAGGCCACCGACCCGTGCCGCTTCGACCAACGACTCTTCGTTGCGATAGAAGCGCGGGGGGAGCGTTCGGGCGAGGGAGCGGGCCTGTGATTCGGTCATGCGGACGATCATATCCACGCCCTGCGTGCTCGCGGGCTCGCCGTGCAGACTGCTCGCGACCGAGCCGGTGATGGCGTACTCAATGCCCGCCTGCGTCAGGGCCTTCGCCATGATCTCGATGACCTCATAGATGGGATTGGCCGGCATCGCCTTGCTCATTTGTTGCTGAATCTGCCGGGCGCGCAAAAGCAAGGCCGTCATGTCGCATAAGAGCTTCGCATTGAGTGCCGGCCCCCGCGCCGCGGCCAGGAACACCTGCATCCGCCGATCCCGCTCCTGCGGGGTCATGTTCCGTAAGGACCCATTCATCAGGTCCCGAAGCCGCAGGGCCCGCTGCAGTGTGGCCTTGTCAACCATTGGGTCGCTTCCGTCCATTCGTTGTTCCCTCCAGGGTGTGCCTGCGTCCGACGGAGCATGTGCGCGTTCGGCGCGGTGGGGCGGCCACGGCCCGCCGCTGCCTGGGAACCTCGATCTCCTCATCCCCGCGAAGGTACTTGCCCGTGATCGACCTCCTCGACTTCCTGATGGTCTGTAAGTCTCCCTGGGCGACGACCTGGCCGCCGCGAACACCGGGGCCGGGGCCGAAGTCGACGATCTCATCGGCACGCTGCATGGTCTGCTCGTCGTGCTCGACCACGATGACGGTGTTGCCCATGTCCCGCAGGCG
>Ga0214473_10002708_pt1 | contig 21709 bp, 18 predicted proteins | sample RVTome_7_FD_203509 | JGI IMG/M metagenome (GOLD analysis project Ga0214473, IMG submission 203509) | Soil microbial communities from uranium-contaminated site in the Upper Colorado River Basin, Wyoming, United States - RVT98D197 | ecosystem: Environmental > Terrestrial > Soil > Contaminated >... | reverse complement strand
AGTGCCTTCCAAACACAGGGCGCCTGTTTCGAGCGACACTCAGTCGGGGGAGCCCTTGGCCATACCAATTTCTGAATTGCCGGCCAAGACCGAACCTGCGATTCTGCCGGGCAAGCAGCAGGAACAGAAACCGCCGGCCCGCGAGGACCAGGAGCCTCAGGCCGCGAGCGCCCCGTAGCATTTCGAATGCGCTTGCGAAATTTGCTTTTGACGTGTTCTGCCCTATACTTTAAACGGTAGGGAACAGACACTGCCGGCGAATCCAACAAATCGGCCGGATCGATCCATCGTTACGGCAACGGCAATTGCAGGGGCCGGCGGGCGAATGAGCGCGGCGGGAGGCCGAATGCGGGGGTTTTCACATAAACTTCGTTGCCGTTTACGTCGATTAAGTCATGTGGCCGGACTGCGCTGGATCGCGATCTGGGTCCTGGAAGCAGCCCGGCCGAGGCGGCCAACGTCATAAAGGTGCGGGAATACATCGTCTGATAAGAATCTGTTGCACGCATCGGCTACCACTGTCAATGACCGCCCGCGACACCTTACGCTTCTTGGTATTTTGAGCTGTCATTCACAGCGAGGAGAACGAAAATGGGTTCGAAGGCAGACAGAATTCGGCGTCGCCGGGGGATGTCCCTGGTGGGCACAATGGTCGCCGTTGTCATCCTGCTGATAGCACTTATCGGAACTTCCAGCTTCAGATACTGTGCGGCTCTGGATGCCAGGAGAGCGGATGCGCAGACGGGGGCGGCAAGAGTCGCCTTGATGCTCTGCGAAAGCTGGTCCGGCGTCGATGGCGCCCTCACCTACGATCCGATACTCCAGTTGGGTGACGACCTGGTCATCACACAGAGCATTACAGGTCCCGTGAAGCCAGCGGATTTCACCCTTTTGGGAACCTATAAGGTTGTGTTGAAGGATTTTCACGGTGTGAACCACTATGCAACGTTGTCCTGGCAAGACGTTCAACCCGGGCTAAGGGCCCTGAACGTTATCGTGGCCTGGGCCCAGCGGGGCGCGGGAGCAGACGGAGTCGAGAACGTGGATAAAACATTCAGGCTCACAGTCCACACGGCAACCTGGTAACCACTCAGGAGGATGAAAATGAACAGAAAAAGACCGAGGACATTGCGGGGCTTCACCCTGGTGGAGCTGGTGATAACCGCCGCGATTATGAGTATCATCGCGCTGGCAATCGGGGTGGTCATAGTTGACAGCCAGTCGAGCTGGAACGTCATGTATGACCGTGTCAACTGCGATGTTGTCACCGATGGCTACGTCGCGAGAAAGAAGTTTGACGCGGTGATGCGCCAGGCGAGCAGAGAGAAGCTCCTGCTCGGCGATGCTGGCGGCTCGGTCGAGGTCTATTACTATGCAGACGGCTCTTCGGCCGTTGTTGACCGGTACGCGCGTTTCTACACGTCCGACGGAGACTTGAACCTCGAGTACGGCCAACTCGACCCACGAGTGACGCTGGGCGTCGAGACGATCTGCGCAAACGTCTCTGCCTGCACGTTCAGGCAGGCAGGCCGATCCGTCCAAATGATCCTGGCACTGGACGATGGAAAACAGACGAATACCGTGGTTACCTCTGCGATGGCTCAGAACCAATAAAACCGTTTTCCTGCAGGAAAGAGAGGGCAAGATGGGTATGAAGAAGCTGCTACAATCGAAAAGGCGAGGTTCCGCCATAGCGTTGGTAGTGATCGCGATCCTGATATTGCTTGCGGTGGGTGTGGGGATGCTGGGCCTCGGATTCAGCGGTCGCGTTTATTCCCACCGGACCGCTTCGGATATCGCGGCGCGATGCGCTGCAGATGCCGGGCTGGCTATGGCGTTATTTGAGATGAACCAGAAGCTGCAAGTCAAACCCTTCAAGGAAGGGACGCTGCCGCTGGCAACAAACGTCAATCTGCCCTATTCCGACCAGGTCTGCAGCTACAAGGTCACTGGCAGTCTCGGTGGCGGCTATACCATCGAGTCTATCGGCGAATCCGGCCTGGCCACCAGAACCGTCCGTGCGACCATAGGATTGCAGAGTGCCTTCAACCACGCCATTCTGACCAAGCAGAATCTGACGCTGAAACCCGGTACACTCGTCGATGGCTACAATTCCGCGGATCCGCTCGATACCGATATAGACATAAGCATCGGCAGCCAGAGCGCTTCGGATTCGAGCGTGATTCTGAATATGGGCACAACGGTGAAGGGGGATGTCTTTGTGGCCGGCAGTCCGGACTCCGCCATCAAGGACCTCGGCGCGACGGTAAACGGGGACAAGTATGTTTCTGCACCGCAGCCCTTACCCGGTGTGACCGCACCCGAGGACCTGCCGGATATGGGAGCGATTCTCGCCGTGGGGCAGACCGTTAAAATCACGCCGGCAAACAGCGGGACCTATTCGAGCATTGATTTGCAGCAACTCTCGATTCTGGAAAAGAAGAAAGTAATTGATACCCTTCCGGCGATATTGGTCGTGGAGGGGGGAGATGTAGTGCTGCGTGTGACCGGGGACATTCAGCTCGGCAACTCGTGCGAGATCGTGGTGAAGGACGATTCATCTCTGACCATTTACTCTGACGGGAATATTCACTGCCGCAACGGCAGCGGAATCAATACCGAGAATCCTCCAGAAGAGGCCGACACGCTGCAAATATATGCTACGGGCACCGGCAGTCAGTTTTTCGACATCAAGGCCAAAAGCCAGTTTACGGGAATTGTCTATGCCCCGGATGCCGATGTCGATCTTTACGCCAACGGAGACGCGTACGGTTCTATCGTTGCTCGCGACTTTGAGTTCAAGGCGGGAGGCAGTTTCTACTACGACGAAGCGCTGCAGAAAAAGAACACCGTCAAAGATGATGGCGTCCAGTTCGCGGTCACCCGCTGGTCGGAAAGCGCGCCCAGTTTCGATTCAAGAACCGTCCTTGCAGAGCCTGTGCTGGTGGTAGAGCCGTAACAGTAGAGCCTTGGCCGCCGGCAGGCGAGCATCGGTGAATGGTGAATGAAACCGCGATAGAGGTGAGTACGTGAAAAGGCTGCTGGGAAAAAACAAGCGCGGTTCTGCCATGCCCCTGGCATTGGTCGCCGTGATGCTCCTGCTGGCGATGGGCGTGGGACTGCTGCATCTTGGACTGAGCAATCGCGTTTACTCGGCGCGAACCGCCGCGGCTATTGCCGCCCGATGCGCCGCCGACGCCGGCCTGACCAAGGCCCTCTTTGAAATGAACGAGAAATTGAAGGTCAAACCCTGGAATGACAGTAGCCTGCCGGAGGCGGTCAATGAAACCTTGCCCGGCTGCGACGCCACGTACAGCTTCACCATTACCGGAGACGCCGTCAGCGGCTACACGGTTGAATCCACTGGCACCTCGGGCCAGACGCAGAGAACCGTCATCTGCACGTTGAAGCCGCAGGGACCTTTTGAGTTTGCCGTCTTCGCAGATGACGCCGTGGATTTGAAAAACTCGGCCGTGGTGGACTGGTACAACTTCGGTGCAGACGATGACCCCCTGAAACTCGGCACGAATAGTGTCGAATCAGGGGCCATCACGTTGAAGAACTCATCGACGATAAACGGCGACGTGGTGGTGGGCGTGGGTGGAAACCCGAGCGTCGTCATCGATAATTACGGCGCGACCATCACAGGCGAAGCTCGCGCCCTGACGCAGAGAAATCCCTTGCCGACAGTCATCGTGCCGCAGTGGCTGGAGTCCCTGCCTTCCGGCGGGTTCATAGAAAACGATACAACCATAACCAATTCGGCGAAGTACAGCGGCATAGACCTGAAGAACAACAAGACAATTGTGATTGACGGCAACGTCACGCTCTACACGACCGGCGACGTCATCCTTAACAACTCTGCCGAGCTGCAGATAGAAAGGGACGCGTCTCTGGTCCTGTACCTGGGCGGAAATTTTGAGGGCAAGAACTCCAGCGCCGTCAATAACCTGACACAGGACGCCAGGAAGCTTCAAATATACTGTCTGGACAGTTGCGACGGTATGCAATTCAAGAACAGCACCGATTTCTACGGCGCGATTTACGCCCCCGGTGCGGATATCGTGATGGACAATTCCGCCGATCTGCACGGGTCGGTTGTGGCTAAGCACTTCGAGCAACGAAACTCCGGGACCTTCAGCTACGACGCCTCTCTGAGAGACGTGGGCGTCAATGACGAGGCCGTCCGCTTTGTCGTGACTGGTTGGCACGAACAGTAACCGACCGAATCAGTCGCTGCGAAAAACCTGTTATGCTGGCGCCAAAAAAAAGTGATAAATCCCGGGAATTGACGCCTGCCTACCTTTGTGACATGCACCCCGCAATTCTTGCACATCACGACGGCTCTTGACATCCGGAATATCATGTGTCATAATACTGGTTTTTCAGGGATTTGGGGCGGAAGGCATTTGCGATTGCCGAATGCCGATTTGTGATTGGTAATTGGTGACTGGTGATTGGTGAGCAAGCGGCGGTACGCGATTACCAATCACTATTCACCATTCACTACTTGATTGCCGATTGGGAAATCGAAAATCGAAAACCGAAAATCGAAAATTACGGACATTCTGGCCAGGCACCCCGCGGACCGGGGGAGCCTGATTCCCGTTTTGCAGGATATACAGAAGGATTTTGGCTACCTGTCGCAAGATGTGATAGACGAGCTGGAACGGCGGATGGGAATATCGGCCAACGAAATATACGGCGTCGCCACATTTTATACGCAGTTTCGCTTCAGTCCTCCGGGTGAGCACACCGTCGTAAGTTGCCAGGGGACGGCCTGTCACGTCCGCGGCGGGCTGCAGTTGCTCAAAGAGCTGGAGCAGCGCCTGGGAGTTACCGCGGGCCAGACCACCGCAGACGGCAAATTTGACCTTGAGCGAGTAGCCTGCTTAGGCTGCTGTGCGCTGGCGCCGGTCGTCGCCGTGGACGGCAAGGTGCACGCTCAGGTCACCGCCAAGAAAATCCCGTCCATACTCTCTCAATACGCCGGGGGAAGGAAATAGTCGTAAATGACTTCATTGCAGCAGGCTTACACCGCCGCCAGGGCCCAATGGGAGAAGCTCCAAGCCAGTGAAGTGCCCATTTTCTTTGTGGGTGCCGCCACGTGCGGCCGTGCGGCCGGCGCCACGGAGGTCTTGCAGGCGTTGCGCGGACGAATCGAGCAGGACAAGCTGGACGTCCTGGTCGTTGAGGTCGGCTGCCTGGGACCTTGCTCCTTTGAGCCGTTGGTGATCGTGCACAAGAGCGGTTCGGCCCGCATCTGCTATGGAAACGTCGGACCCGACGAGGTCATCCGAATACTCGAAAACCACGTCCTCGGTGACGATCCCTGCGCTCAATGGGCATTGGGAAAGATGACGGTTTGTCCGAACGAACGCCTTACGGCGTCACTACAAACGGACGGCATCGAGGACCTCAGTGCGCATCCGATGATGCGCCCGCAAGTCCGCAACATCCTGCGCAACTGTGGTCTGATCGACCCCGAAAACGTACATCATTACCTGGCCCGCGATGGATATCAGGGATTTCTGAAGGCCCTTGAGCTGGGCCCGGAGAAGACCCTTGACCAGGTCAAGGCTTCCGGGCTGCGGGGCCGGGGCGGGGCCGGATTTCCGACCTGGCGCAAGTGGCAATTCTGCCGCACTGCGCCCGGCCCGACGAAATACTTGATATGCAACGCCGATGAGGGCGACCCCGGCGCGTTCATGAATCGTTCCCTCATCGAGGGTGATCCCCACGCGGTGCTGGAAGGCATGTTGATAGCGGCTTTCACGTTAGGGGCTTCGCAGGGCTACATCTACTGCCGGGCCGAATATCCGCTCGCCTTGCAGCGATTGGACGTTGCCATCGGTCAGATGCGCGAATTGGGGTTGCTGGGCGACGACATCCAGGGTTCGGGCTTCTCTTTCGATCTGTCCGTCAAGAAAGGCGCCGGCGCCTTTGTCTGCGGCGAGGAAACGGCCCTGATCGCTTCCATCGAGGGCCGGCGGGGAATGCCGCAGCCTCGGCCGCCCTTTCCGGCGGTCAGCGGTTTATTGGGGAAACCGACCGTCATTCAAAACGTCGAAACGCTCGGCAATCTGCCTCTGATTCTTCGCAACGGTGCCGAATGGTACACTCAGTACGGCAGCGAAACCAGCAAGGGAACCAAGACCTTCGCCCTGGCGGGCAAGATCGAGCGGACCGGCCTGGTGGAAGTGCCGCTGGGCATAAAGCTCAAGGACATCATCTATGAAATCGGAGGCGGAGTCCTTGGGGGCAAGGCGCTGAAGGCCGTCCAGACGGGCGGCCCCTCGGGCGGCTGCATCCCGGCCGAAAAAATGGACCTGCCCGTTGACTACGAGACCCTCACCCAGGCCGGCAGCATCATGGGCTCCGGCGGCATGATCGTGCTCGACGAAGATACGTGCATGGTTGATGTGGCCAGGTATTTCCTCTCGTTCACACAGGCCGAATCCTGTGGCAAATGCGCGCCGTGCCGCGTGGGGACACGTGCGATGCTGAGCATCCTGGAACGGATCGCGGCCGGCGAAGGCCAGATGGCCGACCTCGAAAAGCTGGAGAGTATTGCCCGGACCGTCAAGGACGGCTCGCTGTGCGGACTGGGCCAAACCGCACCGAATCCCGTGTTGACGACGCTGCGCTACTTCCGAAACGAGTACGAAGACCATATCCAAAAAGGCCAATGTCCGGCATTTGTTTGCAGCCGGATGATTAGTCTCGATATCGACCCGCACAGATGCAGCGGCTGTGGCGCCTGCGCGCGAGTGTGCCCCGTCGTGGCCATCAGCGGCGAAAAGAAACAACCGCACGTTATCGACCAGGGAATCTGCATCCAGTGCGGCATGTGCCTGAGCGCCTGTCCTCCCCGTTACGCGGCGGTCTATCGCCGCAGCGGCGAACTTACCAGGTACGAGCAGCGTAAAGAAATACAGCGAAAGTCTAAGTAGATAAAGGGACGCGCTGACGTGAAACTGACCATTGATGGAAAATCCGTAATCGCCGAAGAAGGGCAAACAGTTCTTGAGTGTGCGCTCGACAATGACGTTTCGATCCCACATCTTTGCACGCACTCGCATTTGCCGCCGTTCGGCGCGTGCCGGCTGTGCGTGGTCGAAATCGACGGGGTCCGGGGATACCCGACCTCGTGCACGACACCGGCGGTCGAAGCGATGGTCGTGCGGACGGATACGCAAGCCCTGCAAAACCTGCGCCGCAACATTCTGGCGCTGATGATGCTCGAGCATCCCAGCGCGTGCCTTGTGTGCGGCCGGCGGGAGCTGTGCGAGCAATTCCGGCCCGAAGCGGAAAAGACCGGTCGCACCACCGGCTGTCACACGTGCAACAATAAAGATGTTTGCGAGGTCCGTGCGTTGTCGGATGAGCTTGGGTTTACCGAGTTGCCGGTATCGCCGACGTACCACGAGCGGCCAATCGAGCGCTCCGAGCCGTTTATGGACCGCGACCTGAACCTCTGTATTCTGTGCGGCCGTTGCGTGCGCATCTGCAAGCATCACCAGGGCAGGGCGGTCATTGATTTCGTCGGCCGCGGCAGCCAGACGCGCATCGGCCAGGCCTTCGGAAACTCGCTGCTCGATGCGGGCTGCCAGTTCTGCGGCGCGTGCGTCGATGTCTGTCCGACGGGCAGCCTGGCCGACCGGTACGCGAAATGGTACGGCAGGCCGGACACTATCACGGAATCAACGTGCATCTTCTGCGAACAGGCGTGCGCGTTGGCGCTCGGGACCAAGAAGGGCAAAGTCACCGCCGCAGAGGCGGTCAACGAGAATGTCCCCGTCTGCGTGCTGGGCAGATTTGCCGTTCCCGAATTTCTGAACGGGACCGACCGGCTGAGCACGCCGCACGTCCGCGTGGGTGATAGATTGCGTCAGACGCCGTGGGAGCAGGCCCTCGAAATGGCCGCCGGGAAGCTGAAGCAATTCGTCGGTGATGGTTTCGCCTTAGTCTGCGATGCGACGAGCACTCTTGAGGACCGCCACATCTTTAAGAAATTCACCCGCGAGGTGATGAAATCGACAAACTACGTTGAGATCGAGCCTGATGCGTGCGGCATCTCGCGCGGCTCACTGCCGGCGGGCGTCAAGGCAGCGCTGCTGATGGGCAACTTTGTCGATGTGGCCGCCCTAAAAGGGCTTGAGCTGTTGATTGTGCAGGACTGTTACCCAACGCCTGTAAGTCAGCGTGCCGACGTCGTACTGCCGGCGGCGGTTTTTGCTGAGGTTTCCGGCACGATGCTCGACCGCTCAGGGCAGAAACGGCCTCTGCACAAGGCGTGCGAGCCGCCGGGCCAGGCAAAGCCGGAATGGTGGATTATTTGCCGGCTGGCTCAAGCCATGGGGGCCGAGGGCTTCGAGTACGAGTCGGCCGATGCGATCGCGAGCGAGATGGGCATCTCGAATGCCCAATTATGGGTTGAGCGGCAGGAGGCGCCACCTGCTGCGACGAATTTCAAACTGCGGCGAACTTATTTCCGGGGACATCACATCGACCAGAAGGTGCGCGGCTTGCAGCAGTTGCCCATCGATGAGCCTTGTGCCCTTGAAGTAACGCAGGAGAAGCACAAAGGGGCGTTTGAAATCCTCGAAAAACGCGAGATCGCGCCGAACGTGCACGAAATTATTATCGAGGCGCCCGATGTGGCGAAGAAGGCCCTCGCCGGGCAATTCGTGATTGTGATGGTCGATGAAAAATCCGAGCGCGTGCCCTATACGCTGTGCGGCTGGGATGCTCAAAAGGGCACTATTACGCTCGTGGTGCTGGAAAAGGGCCAGTCCAGCCGCAAGCTCGTGCTGCTGAACGCCGGCGACAAGCTGGCCCACGTGGTGGGGCCGCTTGGCGTCCCGCTGGAGGTCAAACGGTATGGCACGGTGGTTCTTGCCGCGGGATGCTACGGGATCGGTGGGATCGTGCCCATTGCCAAAACGATGAAAGACGCCGGCAATCGCGTGGTTGTCGTCACCGAGGCCCGCAGCCATTATCTACATTACTACAAAAAGAAGCTTCAGGGCCTCTGCGACGAGTTTGTCGAGACGACGATTGACGGCTCCGTGGGAGTCAAGGGACACGCCATCGACGCCATCGTACAAAAACTCAAAGCCGGCGAAAAAATGGATTGCGTCATTGCCATCGGATGCCCCTTCATGATGATGATCACGGCTCAGGAAACCAAGCCCTTCGGCGTGAGAACGCTGGCGGCGCTGAACCCGATTATGCTCGACGGCACCGGCATGTGCGGGGCCTGCCGCGTCACCGTCGGAGACCAGACCAAATTTGCGTGCGTGGATGGGCCTTTCTTCGATGCCCACCTTATCGACTGGGATGAGCTTCGGGACCGGCGGGCTGCGTACAGCGCCGAAGAGATCCATTCGCTGGGCCGGACCGAAGCGGTCGTGGCCGGTCACGGCAAGGGGTCCGCGTGCACGTGTTTACATTAGCACCGAATAGAGAGTAACGAATGGTCAAAGAAAAGATTCCAAGACAGCCGATGCCGGAGCAGGCGCCGGAGGACCGGGCCAGAAACTTCGAGGAGGTCCCGTACGGCTACACCGAGCAGATGGCCATCTTGGAAGCGGGCCGGTGCCTCAACTGCAAAAAGCCCCGCTGCGTCACGGGATGCCCCGTCGGTATCGATATCCCCGGTTTCATCTCGCTCGTGCAGGAGGGCAAATTCATCGAGGCGGCCTGGAAGATCAAGGAGCAAAACGCTCTTCCGGCGGTGTGCGGCCGCGTGTGCCCGCAGGAAGAGCAGTGCGAGAAGCTCTGTGTGCTGGGGGTCAAGGGCGAGCCTGTGGCGATTGGGCGGCTGGAGCGATTCATCGCCGATTATGAGCGCAACAGCGGCAAAATCAAAGTGCCGGATATTCCCGCCAAGACGGGCAAACGCGTGGCCGTCGTGGGCGCCGGGCCGGCCGGGCTGACCGTGGCTGGCGATCTGATAAAGCGCGGGCACCAGGTGACGGTCTTCGAGGCCCTCCAGGAAGCGGGGGGCGTGTTGACCTACGGCATCCCTGAGTTCCGCCTCCCGAAAGTCATCGTTCAGGCGGAGGTGAATTACCTCAAGAAGCTCGGGGTCGAATTTGTGATGGATTACGTGGTCGGCCGCAACAGCACGATCCGCGAGCTGATGAACGACGAAGGCTACAACGCTGTGTTCGTCGGCAGCGGGGCGGGTTTGCCGTCCTTTATGGGCGTTCCGGGTGAGAACCTGGTCGGTGTCTATTCCGCCAATGAGTACCTGACGCGCTCGAACCTGATGAAGGCGTACCTGTTTCCCGGGTATGACACGCCGCCGATAAGGCGCCAGCGCGTCGCGGTGGTCGGGGGCGGAAACGTGGCGATGGATTCGGCGCGAACGGCGCTGCGATTGGGCGGCGACGTGACCATCGTTTATCGCCGGGCGCGGGAGCAAATGCCCGCCCGCGCCGAGGAAATCCACCACGCCGAGCAGGAGGGCGTCAAGCTCATGCTGCTCAACAATCCCACGCGGATTATCGGCGACGAGCGTCATCGCGTTGTGGCGATGGAATGTATCAAGATGGAGCTCGGTGAGCCGGACGAGTCGGGGCGGCGCAGGCCCGTCCCGGTCAAAGGCTCCGAGTTCATCATGGAGCTGGACACCGTCATCGTCGCCATCGGCAACAAGCCCAACCCGCTGATTCCGCAGACTATGCCTGAGCTGGAGACGACCAAGTGGGGCACCATCGTCGTTGACGAAAGCTCGATGCAAACCTCGGTTCCGGGCGTCTTTGCCGGCGGCGACATTGTCTCCGGTGCCGCCACCGTCATCTTAGCCATGGGCCAGGGCCGAATCGCCGCCTCCTCCATACACAAATACCTCAACGGCGCACAAGCAAAGTAACTCAGCCGGATGAACCAGAAAATCAAGCGGTGCATTCGCCGGGGGACGCCGTTGGGACGGGATAACTGGATTCGACAAACTGACGAGCGCCTGTCTCTAACTTCCACTCTACGACTTCGCGCCCGACCCAAGAATGCTCCTGACCCCTTTTTCTCCGTCAATGGTCTGCCAGGAGACCTTGTGCCTCCAGTTCTTGTTTTACCCTCTCCCAACTATCAGTTGAGTTAGCTTTGGGGTCAGTAACCATGTGGTAGAGTGTTCTGGACGACATCCATTTGCCTTCTGTGAAGATCTCTACTTCGCCAGTGATTCTATTGCCACGCAAGGCGAAATGTTTCCACTCTGGATAGAAGTAGTACTTTGGATAGAGAACGTAGAACAGAACAGCAACAATAATAGTCATGAAGGCCCATCTTGCTGTGTTTACCAGCCAGTCTTGGATTCTGCCGCGCATTTTCCTGCCTCACCATTACCTCAACTATTTCTTCGCTCCGCTCGTTTGAGCTTTGCCAACTTTATCCCCTTCTCTTCCAGATGAAAACGGCTGTGCAAAGGCAGCAAGGATGTTCTCGCTATCCTTATATCGGCTACATAGGCAGGTGATATAAGCTGGCTTGCTCCAACTCACCCAGAATACGTAGAAATACGTATTCTCGTCAGACACAGCCTTGTTTCTTACAGGGAAAAGCCCTGTGGAATCTGTTAGGGACTTTTACCGATTTCGCATCTCAATCGACCTTTCGCCAACGGCTTATTGGGGCGCAGAACACAAACAATTGGCATTGCTGGTCTTTTTGCTTATACGTCGCACAAATCTGGTCGATACTATCTCAACAGCAGCGAGATGCTTAACCTCACTCGTATTTGCGTTTGCAGTAAAAGGGGGCGAAGATGGTAAAGAAGAAAATCAGGCTATCCATCGCATTGGTGATCGGATTCTGTTTATTCGCCAGCTTGCTTCAATTCATGCCAGTCTCCATTTCGCTCGGCGAACGTTGCGACGTGCGTGCTGACCCAGCAAGCGCCTTTCTACAGCCCGGCCATGTTTACCTTGTTCGTGTGGACAAGCCCATGAATCCGCCGGACGGCATGAAGCCGATTCCACAAGGATCCTTCGGGGCAGGATTCTTTCACGACGGCAAACGTGATGACGATCCAAAACACCACTGCCAGGGAGACATTACAGTACTTCTGCAGGACGACGGCCATAGAAAGTACAGGTGCCAGAGATGCAACAAAGTCTGGGATAGGATCAATGAAAGTGAGAAAGGGGAATTGCGATGATGGAAGACCTCTGGGCAAATCTCACATATCATGTTTGCATGACTATCTTCTTTCTCGGCTGGCCAGTTGTGGGTGCTGTGGTCATACAATCGTGGCAAAAATCAAAAGGTGGTGACCATTTCTGCCTATGCGAAGCTCTTTACTATTCGCTGGCGACATACTTTGGCATGGATTGCCGTGAATCCAACCCACCAGTAACTAATTGGGCAAAACTCATTCATCGATTTGTTGGCCTTCTTGCTTGGGCTTATATCACAGCAGTCTTCATCACCACGATCACTTGATCGTCTACTCAGGGTAGCCACTGGTTTTTTGTAGCCTGCTTTACGCGGTATATAGCTTGGCTTGCAATGATAAGAAGGATGGTGGGGCAAGCCGCCACCCTACGTTTCTTCATTCCAATTTCTAATTTGCTGCGGCGTCTGTGGCTAATCTGAAGATTTCACTTGACGGCCAGGCTGGTCTTTGTACAATATATATCAAACTAAATGTTAGAAGAGTAGATAGTTCATGGTTCGTAGTTCAAAGACAACGAGGGGGACCGCGGGGATCAGGGGGATCAGTGAATTGGCGGATTGGTTAATTGGAGGGCAAGGGTATCTGGACATCAGGGGATCAGGTAGCGGATATCAGGATAGCAGGGAATCAGGTCCGTCGCGTCTGCGCTTCGCTCCGATGTAGAAGTGTCAATTCGTGTCTTGGCGGCTTAGTGGCAACGAGGCAATTATGCAAAACAAAGCCAATTTGAGGAAGGTCGTGACGAACCTAACCTGCTATTTCAAAAATGGTTATGAAAACAGAGGTGTTTTGTGGCTCCAAGAAAACAAACCCAATCCGTCAGGTCCGTCGGTGCGGCACCGGATGACGCACCACTCGATGCCGGTGTGGAATTGCCGGACTGATCAAGGCCAGTTTCAGAAGGGGCCTCCTCTCATCGGCCGGAGGAGCCTTGGTTTTCAGAAGTTCAAGAGCACCCGCTTGGTGTTTGACAATCAACCTACTGTTTAGTATTATCCGGGCCTCTAATTGGCGATTTTCGGTTGCCGGTTGAAAATCGAAAATCATAAATCGTAAATCACACAGGACAGGTATGCAAGTTGAGCCGTTCAAAGCATTTAGGTTTAATGCCGACGTCGTCGGTGACGTGGGCGATTGCATTGCGCCGCCCTATGACGTCATAGACGACGCCCAGCGGGAGCAGCTCTACGCAAAGAGCGAACATAACCTCGTGCGTATCACCAAGGGAAAAACAACCGCCGCCGACAGCGAGCGGAACAACCAATACACGCGAGCGGCCGACTATCTGAGCTGCTGGGTTAAAGAGGGCGCCCTGAAGCAGGACTCGGCCGAGGCGATCTACGCCTACGTGCAGGATTTTGAATTGGCCGGCGCCCGATACCAGCGCCACAGCTTCATCGCCCTGGGCAAACTCGAAGAATTCGGCACAATCGTCAAACCTCACGAGCAGGTATTCCCCAAGCCGATGATCGACAGGCTCAGTCTCAAGCGAGCGACCTGCGCCGATTTCGGCCTGGTTTTCATGCTCTACGAAGACGAGCAGAAGGTCGCCGACCAAATCATGGCGGAGGCCGCCGAGAGGTCCTTCGCTGGCGCTCAGGACGCCTGCGCGCGCAGGGCTGCGCCCGCGTGCTCGGCGCTTATCGACTTTGTGGACGAGTTGGATGTGCGGCATCGTCTGTTTGCGATCACCGCTAAGAATGACATCGAGCGAATCGCGACAATGATGAGCGACAAAAGCTGTATCATCGCCGACGGTCACCACCGCTACACCACGGGCCTGACGTATTCCAAGGAAAGCAAAAACCCGGCGGCCAAGTATCAAATGCTCGCCTTCGCCAACATCCGTCAGGATGGGCTGATCATCCTGGCCACCCATCGTCTCGTCGGCAATCTCGAAGACTTCAGTATGGGCAAGCTCATAGCCGGCCTTGGCGAGAGATTCAAGATTACCAAATATGAATTCGATTCGCCCAAGGCCAAAACACGGGCCAGAGAAAAAATGCTCAAGCAAATGAAGGCCGAGCACAAGAACGACAAGAATGCGTTCGGCATATACGGCGCCGGCAACGCTTTCTACTGTGCTGTGTTGCAGGACCGGGACGCCATGGACCATCTCGTGCCCGAAAGAAGCGAGGCATGGAGGGCGTTGGATGTCTCTATCCTGCACAAGCTCATTCTTGAGCAGCTTCTAAGTATCGATGAGCGGAGGCTGGCCCGGGGCGAGAATGTCGAGTATGTGAAAGACACCGCCAACGCGATCGATGACTCCATCGCCCAGATCGACCTGGGACGCAAACAAGCGGCCTTTTTTATGAACCCGGTAAAGATACAGCAGCTCAAAATGGTGACGGACGCGGGCGAAAGGATGCCGCAAAAATCAACGTACTTTTACCCCAAGGTCTATTCGGGGTTGACGATAAATAAGTTGTGATCGTTTTTTTGGAGACCTTATATGGCAGACTGGAAAAACCCGCCGAGATTATTTATTCCCGGGCCCGTGAAAGTCAATGAAGACGTCCTGCAACAGTTGGCGCGCCCGACGTTGGCACACCGCGGGAAGGAGTATTCTCAATTGCACGGTGAGACGGTCGATATGCTCAAGAAGATCCTCTTCACGAACCAGAACGTTTTTCTCTCCACGTCTTCGGCGTCGGGAATCTGGGAGGCGGCCATCCGCAACTGCGTGGGGCTCGACGAGACCGTTCTGTGCACCTGCTGCGGTGCGTTCAGCGAAAAATGGGCCGATGTGGCCAGAAGCTGCGGCAGAAACGTCGAAGAGCTGAAAGTCGAGTGGGGCCAGGCGACGACGGCTGAGATGATCGACAAGAAGCTGGCGTCCGGCAAGTACGCTGCGATTACCCTCGTATATAGCGAGACCAGCACCGGCCTGATGAACCCGGTGTACCAGATCAGCGAGATGATGAAACAGAAGTATCCGGATGTGCTGGTTCTTGTCGATGCGGTCAGCGCGATGGTCGGTCTGCCTCTGCACTTTGACGATCTTGGGTGGGACGTTGTGTTAGCTTCCGTTCAGAAGGCCTTCGCCATTCCGCCGGGATTTGCCGTCGCCGCGGTGAGCAAGAGGGCTTTGGAGAAGAGCAAGAGCGTCCCCGGGCGAGGCTATTACTTTGACTTCCAGGCATTTGCCAAGTCGGCGGAAAAGAATCAGACGCCGACGACGCCGAGTATCCCTCACGTCATGGCCCTGCACTATCAATGCAAGAAGCTGCTCAAAGAAGGCATGGAGAACGTCTGGCAGCGCCACAAGGAAATGGGTGATTACGTGCGGGTCTGGGCTAAGGCGCATTTTGATATCTTCTGCGAGGAACGGTACGCTTCGAACACGCTCACAACGGTTAAGAACACGCGGGGCATCAACGTGGGCGAGGTTATCAATGCCGTCCAGAAGAAGCACAATACGGCTTTTGGAAACGGCTATGGCAAGCTGAAAGAGCAGACTTTCCGGATCGCCCACATGGGGGATATTACCCTCGATGATATCAAAGAGCTCCTCGCATGGATCGACGAGGAGCTCGATTAGAGTCTCGCCGTGTCAGTTGTGTGAGCGGACAAGGACTTCATATTCAGCCCCCGGGTTCTCCCGGGGGCTTTTCTTGCAGCAGGACGGGCCGGTTGCGGATTCATGATGTTACGTGATAGCTGAAATCGAGAATTTTGGGCCGGACGAGCTTGCGATAATCGTCCATGCTCATGCGAATGGCCTGGCCGTGCCTGCCTGCCTGGAATGTTATGTGATCGTCCTTCTCCAGAGCCTTGTCCATGATTGTCTGCAAGTCGTACAGGTTCCCGAGAGGCGGCTCCGCTCCGAGTTCGCAGTCGTCAAACAGTGCGCCGGTTTCCTTTTCTTCCGCCAGGGCGACCGATTTTGCGCCAAGCTGACTTTTCAGCGCGGCCACGTCGATCTTGTAACACGCCGAGAGGACGCACATCAGGTACTTGCCGTCGGCTTTGACGATCACCGGCTTGGCGACGTACTTGCCCGGCTCATGCTCGATTGCCGCCATCTGCTGTGCCGTGAAGGCGGGTGCGTGTTCATGGACCTCGTAGTGAACCGCTGATTTGTCAAGGAATTCGATCACTCGCATGTCAGACCTCCTAAAGAACGGTTGTCAGGAATGACTTTGCGGACATGATACAAAAAAAGGGAGGCACAGGCAATCATAAAAACGGGTTTTAGGGCCTGCCTCCCTGTTGCGATGTGCCTGGTTGCGCGTTACCGCGGATAGCGCCTTGGCGAAATCGTCGACCTGCGCTCGCAACAACCATATTATAGAAAGAAATCATGCTTGTTGTCAAGTGAATTGTTGCCGGAATATGGGTTCTGCAAGAGTTTAGCTGGTGAGACTGGCTTTTGATGAAAGCACCACGGCTCAGACGGAACCGTGGTGCTGTATTTGACTGATATGGGTATTAGTCGTACAGATGCGTAGATTCTGTTTCTTCGACGGGCCGCGTGAGCTGATCAGCCTGCATGACGACCTTGAATCGTACATCTCCGGCCGTTGCGGCTTCGACTACCACGCGCCAGGCGGCCGTCGCTTTCGGCGCCAGCGTACCCAGCGGGAAGAATCTCACGGTCTGACCTTCTTTCGCGCCTGCGGTTGAGCCGGCCGACGAAATGTATCGGACATTGTCTTCCAGGACCGCGGCGACCCGAACGTTCGTGGCGGTTGCGGAGCCCTGATTCTCCACGCGTATCACGTAAGTGGCGTAGGACCCCACTCGAACCGGGTCTTCGACGTCAACGACTTCCATCAGCAGTGCGGAGATTCCGGTCACCGAAGTTCTCATCGACGCATTGACAGCCGCCGCACAGTAGGCGGTTGCGCTCGCGTTGTTTACCAGTATGCCGGCCTTGGTCGGAATGTAGGATATGCGTACATCCCTGGTAGCGCCGGGGTCAAGGGTGCCAAATTCCCAGATTAGCTTGGATCCGGCAAGTTTTGCGCCGGCGGTTGCCTGCACGGAGGTCACCCCGTCAGGGATAGTCTCTTCCATGACCGTGTTTTTCGCCGACACGTCTGATTTGTTGGTGACCTTTATTTCATACGCTATCGGACGACCGATGTATTGCTCCTCAGGCCCTGTCTTGCTTATCCCCAGCACGGGCAGGCCGACGGTGGTTGTTATGGGGGCGGATTCAACGCTCAGACCGGTGGTTGAGTTCGCCACGGCTTTGCTGACGTACTTGCCCGTCGCGGTAGCCCTTAGTTCCGCCGAGAACTGCCTGGACTGGCCGGCCAGGAGAGTGCCTGCGTCAAATATCAACTCGCCCTTGCCGTCGGTTGTCCTCAGACCTGCAGGAAGAGTCTCCACGATCTTGACGTTCTGCACGGACCCTGTTCCGGCGTTGGTCACCACGAACCTCACCGGGATCATGTCACACAGCAGAGCTTCGCCGGGCGCGGCCATTGTCAACTTCAACTCGGGCTGGATCACCTGGACCATGGCACAGGCCGGGATGACGGGTGTGATGACGGTCGTGCAGTGTTTGAGCGAGTCGATGTAGGTGGCCATGCCGGAAACCGTAAACTGTCTTGTGCCTTTTGGTCCGAGGGAGGCAATTTCCCAAACAAGCTTGTTCCCATCTTCTCTCGCTGTCGGGACGGCGCTCATGAATTTGAAATGACCGGGGAGTTCTTCAGTGATTATGATGTTGGTCAGAGTAGTTTCCGTCAGATTCGTAAGATTGATGGTGTAGTTGAACGATCTGTTGAGGCCGACCTCGTTGGGCATGGTCTTGTCCAACCGCACGATCCCGCACTCGGGCCATGGATAAGCCCTTGAGACTACAGACGATCCGGAATCCTGCACGGACACCATACCCGACTGTACGGCGATGGTCTCTGTTCGTATGGGAGCCGGCGCGGATTGCGCCTGGGGTATGGACGTGGAGGTGGGCGTGCCGGACTGCTCTCTGAATAGATCGCTGGCGCTGAGGCCGGGTTCGGCTCTCTGGGTCTTCTCCGGGCGGGACCAGCTTTCGCAACTGCCGGATAAGGCAGCCACCAGCACGAGGACCGAGATATTCAGAAGTCTCTTCATCATCATTGTTTATCTCCTTTCGGATATTCAGACAGCACGAAGGAAGAAGACCATCCTGTAGATTGTTGATCCTCCCCTTGGCTGCTCCGTCGAACCAGGTATAATTCCTGCGGCTTTCACGTGTTATATCGGTACATATTTTCTCTAAGTTAACAAAAAAGCCAGCCAAGCCCTTTCCTATATTATAGCGTCCCAACCGAAAAATGGAAGCCTTTGTGCACGAGAATATTCCCCGACGCACCTGCGGCAGGAAGAAATCCGCATAAGGCCTATAAAAACATGGCTTGGCAGCTAATAGTAGGGGTATGTCCGTGGTCTTGAGAGACGAGTTTGGATATGGCGCCTCAGAATTAGGACTCTGCGAATCAAAAGCTGTCAGGTTGGCAGAGCATGGGGCGCCGGCGGGAGATTTTGGCAGACACCTGAAGAACCACGGCAGACCCATAAACTCTATCAAAACAGGGGCTTACGTAAACATTGGGCTGTGGGAGTTGTTTGGCACGATTTTTGCACGTTCGCAGGCAAGGAATGTATGTATATGGTGTCCAATCTATCGAGATTTGAAGAAGTCAACGTATTGGCCAGCGACGCGAACTGGGCGTGGCCCGAGGCGCTGCGCTGCATATTTCGGCCCAGGGGTGTGAATCTGCTTGTCGCCGAGAGTGCGGCCGAGTTCGTCAACATTATCGAGCGCAAACGGATCCATACGACCATAGTCGATATGGACTGCGAGCAATCCAACGGGCTGGCGACGGTAAGAATCATTCGGAGGGATTATCCTCTGGTGCCGTGCATTCTGCTGGCCAGTTCCACGGGCGAATGCCTGCTTGGAAAAGCGCTTCGGCTTGACGTTTTCAGCGTGATTGACAAGCCGGTTGATATGCACATTCTACGCTTGCAGCTAAACAGGCTGTTCGTCAAGAAGTACGACAGCAACATATTCCAGTGAGAAGGGGCATGAACAATACCAAGAACGTAGAGAAAGAAGTTATCTGAAAGGAGTAAGTACAAAATGAAGATTCGACCATTAGCGGACAAGGTGCTCGTTCAGCGTCTCGAGGCAGAAACCAAGACGGCCGGGGGAATCGTCCTGCCGGACAGCGCCAAGGAAAAACCTCAAAGAGGCAAAATCGTCAGCGTCGGCGAGGGCAAGATGCTCGACAATGGAACAGTGAGAAAGCCGCAGGTGAAAAAGGGCGACACGGTGCTTTTCACGAGCTATGCAGGAACAGAGATAAAGATAGACGGCAAAGAATATTTGATTATGAGTGAGTCAGATATTATGGCCGTCGTTGAAAAGTGAGAAGGGCAAAGAGAGTTAGCCGCAGATTAGGAGAAAGATAAATATGGCAGCTAAAAAAATAGCTTTTGGTACTGACGCACGCGCCGCCATTCAAAAGGGTGTCAAGAAACTGGCCAAAGCAGTCAAGATCACCCTTGGGCCGTGCGGCAGAAACGTAGTTTTGGAAAAATCGTTTGGTTCGCCGACGGTAACCAAAGACGGTGTTACTGTGGCCAAAGAGATTGAGCTGGAAGATTCATACGAAAATATGGGCGCCCAGATGGTCAAGGAGGTGGCTTCCAAGACATCGACCGTGGCCGGCGATGGGACAACGACTGCCACCATCCTGGCCGAGAGTATCTTTGACGAGGGCCTCAAGAACATCACCGCCGGTGCTAACGCGATGCAGGTCAAGCGCGGCATCGAAAAAGCGGTCGAGCAAATCGTCAAAGAGCTTGCGAAAATGAGCACGGCCATCGAGTCCAGCAAGCAAATCGAGCAGGTCGCGACGTGTTCGGCCAATCAGGATGCTGAAATCGGCAAGAAACTGGCTGAGGCGATGGAGAAGGTCGGCAAAGACGGTGTCATCACCGTCGAAGAAGGCCAGTCCCTGGAGACTACGGTCGAATTGGTTGAGGGTATGCAGTTCGACAAAGGGTATCTGAGCCCGCACTTCATCAACAATCTGCAGAATATGACCGTCGTGCTGGAGAAGCCGTATATTCTGGTCCATGAGAAGAAAATAAGCTCCATCAAATCGCTTGTTCCTCTTCTTGAGAAGGTCGCCAAGCAGGGCAGCCCGCTGTTGGTGATTGCCGAAGACATCGAGGGCGAGGCGCTGGCTACGCTGGTTGTCAATAAGCTGCGGGGCGTGCTGCAGGCCGCGGCCGTCAAGGCGCCGGGCTTTGGAGACAGGCGAAAAGCTCTGCTCAGCGATATTGCGACCCTGACCGGCGGCGATGCTATCTTTGAAGACCTCGGACTTCAGTTGGAAAACATTGAGCTGCGGCAGCTTGGCAGAGCCAAGCGCGTGACTATTGACAAAGACGCCACCACGATCATCGAAGGCGGCGGCAGCACGGACGCCATCAAGGGCAGGATCGAACAAATCAAGAACGAGATTGAGATTACGACCAGCGATTACGATAAGGAAAAGCTGCAGGAGAGACTGGCCAAACTGGCCGGCGGTGTGGCCCAAATCAACGTCGGCGCTGCCACAGAAGCTGAGATGAAGGAAAAGAAAGCCCGCGTTGAGGATGCCCTGCATGCCTGCCGGGCCGCGGTGGAAGAGGGTATCCTGCCCGGCGGTGGCGTGGCAATGCTCAGAGTACTACCGGCCCTGGATAAGGTGAAGGTGACCGGCGATGAAAAGATCGGCGTTGATATCGTTCGAAGAGCGGTGGTCGCTCCGATCAAACAAATCGCTGAGAACGCGGGTCTGGATGGGTCGATCGTGGCTCAGCGAGTCATGGAGAGCAAGAACAAGAACTTCGGGTACGACGCGCTGCGCAGACAATACGGCGATATGATTGAGTTCGGGGTCATTGTGCCCACGAAGGTCGAAAGGGCCGCGCTGCAAAACGGCGCTTCCATTGCAGCTCTGCTGCTGACGACGGATGCGGTTGTCAGCGAGATTGCCGAGAAGAAGGAAACGCCCCCCACGATGCCCCAGGGTGGTGGAATGTATTAGCAATGCACCGAATGCGAAGCGGGTTCCATACAGGAACCCGCTTTTTGCTCAATCGAGAGGTGCGGCATGAGCTTTCGTTTTTACACCAACGCAATTTCCCAGGCGTCGAGAAACTTCGCAGCCGGACTTTTCATCGTGGGGCTGCTGCTCGTAGGCTTTGGATTCCTCGTCTATATCCTGAGAGATTTGTTCGCCGTGCTTGCCTCCATCGTATTCTTCGTGACCGGGATTGGTTGTGGGATTACTGCTGTCAAAATCTTTTGGGCGCAGAGAAAGTTGGACAAAATCAATTCCGACGATTCGCCGGGCTACAGAGAAAACGTCCAGATTCACATCGAGGAACATCGGGATCTCTGAGCGAGCCATTTGCGTTGTTTGGAAGTGGTTGTCTTTCACGGTAGTTGTAGAAATCTTCAAATCGTATTTACCCCAGGATTTCGCGATAGGAGTTCATTTTTCTCCAGCGAGAAGAAGCATTTGTGCC
>Ga0214473_10002707_pt1 | contig 21714 bp, 17 predicted proteins | sample RVTome_7_FD_203509 | JGI IMG/M metagenome (GOLD analysis project Ga0214473, IMG submission 203509) | Soil microbial communities from uranium-contaminated site in the Upper Colorado River Basin, Wyoming, United States - RVT98D197 | ecosystem: Environmental > Terrestrial > Soil > Contaminated >... | reverse complement strand
GAATCTCGTGAACGAAAAGATTAACGAAAACTTACCCGTTTCTTATACACTGATGGATAAGGATGAGGCGTTACGAAGCGGCGCGCTTGCATTTTTCGGCGAACGGTATGCGGACCGGGTCAAAGTGTATTCCGTCGGTAATTTCAGCAAAGAAATATGCGGCGGACCGCACGTTGCCTTTACAGGTACCCTGGGCCACTTTACAATAATGAAAGAAGAGTCGGCCGGCAGCGGTGTCCGGCGTATCTATGCGGTTGTTGACTCCCAAAAAAATTCTGACCATGGTCCGGAATCTTCTTCCGAAGAAGGCTGACCGGCGGATCATCTCCTATTCACTCCTTTTTACCGTTGACAGCGTTGCCGCAGCTGCGTGGTATCCCGGGAGGAACGGGAAAGTTGAGATCGTCGCTTCATCATGGCAGCCCCTCGCGTACGACACGTGGGAGGAGCGGGAAAAGGCCACCGATAGCGCCCTCGTTTCTTTGGAAACCAAAACGCACGACGTTGATGCATTGAACGTCGTATTCGGTCTTCCGTACAGTATGCTGACGCCGGAGGGGGACATGAAGAACGACGTTCGGACGCATATCAAGAAACTGGTACGGGATCTGAACCTCACACCGCTCGGATTTGTCGCCTTTGATCAGGCGCTTGCATATACTCTGAAACAGGAAGACGGCGTTCCCGCAAGCGTTATTCTTCTCGGTATTTCCGGTAGCGTCGGAGTTCTTACCGTCTATAAAGTCGGACACGTGATCGGACGGGTAACGATCAGTATCTCAGACACGGTTGCCAGTGAGGTTGAGGCAGCGCTGAAGAGTTTTAAGAATCTCGACGTTCTTCCGTCGCGTATTCTTCTGTACGGCGGGAAAATCGAGCTCCTAGAGTCCCTGAAGCGCAGTCTGATGCAGCATCCGTGGACAACAAAGATGAATTTTGTGCATTTTCCGAAAATCGACGTCCTGTCAACCGCACGCTTTGTCGCTGCCGTGTGTTTCGCCGGTGCAAGTCAGTTATCTACCGGAACGACGGAAAAAACGGATACGGCGGACAAAGACAGTACCGGGACGGGTGATACCGTTGCGGACCGTGCCGATGCGACGCAAGTCGAGAGAGCGGAGGTTGAAGAGGCCTCTATTCAGGAGGAAGAAGGGGGCGTTGGAGGAGAAGAAGAAGAGGATGAGAAGGACGTTGAAGAAGAGGAAGAGGAACGTCAAAAACCGGCAGACGGGATAGACGCAGACGGGGAGGACATCGGGGAACCTGAAGAGCCTGTCGTACCGGAAACGGAACATAATGTCGTCATGGTTGATCCTGAAAAACTCGGTTTTCAACCGAACATTGACGTATTGGAGCATGTCGTCCTGAAGAAAAAGACGGGAGCGGTAAAAGAAGAGCCCATGGTCGAGCCCGAAGAGAAACCGCACGACGATCGAAAACCCGTTTCAATCCCGAAAGTGGTACGGAAGATGCCGGATCTGCGGAATATCGCGCGTATTTTTTCCCGTATCCCCATGCCCGCGATCAGGGGAATACTCCCGATCGGTGCGGCGTTTGTACTTCTGATCGCGATCGGCGGCCTTTCGTATTGGACGCTACCGAAAGCAACCGTGACCATATACGAACTCCCCATGGAGTTTACGGAATCGTTGACCGTTACCGTTGATCCGGATGCGCAGACAATTGACGCTCTCAACCATGTCATACCGGGGAGCGCACAATCGAAATCCGTCAGCGGCGAAAAAACGATTGCCGTGACCGGAAAGAAGAAAGTCGGTGATCCGGCGAAAGGCACCGTGACGATCTACAATAAGTCGCTCTCGTCGCGGACGTTTCAGAAAGGGACGATTCTTTCGGCCGGCACGCTCCGTTTTACGCTCGATTCGGACGTGACCGTTGCTTCGGCAAGTGAAAATTTAGTCAACGGGACGGTTACGTTCGGGAAAGAGAATGCGGCGGTAACAGCGGCGGCAATCGGAACACAGGGTAACCTCCCCGTAGGAAGCGAGTTTGCGATCCAAGATGTGTCTTCGTCCGTTGCCGTTTCCCGCAATGACCAGGAGTTTACCGGAGGAACAAGTCGTGAGGTGACGGTCGTTACCCGCGATGATCAGGATATATTGGTCGGAGAATTGACGAAAGAGCTTGTGGAGAAAGCCAAAGAGGAGCTTGCCGCAAGCGTCACGGGCGGGGAGAAACTTATTGACAGTACCGTACAAACGAAAGTCACGGAAAAGACGTTTGCGCAGGAGTTGGACCAAGAAGCCACGAGCTTGGAAGGGAACATCACCGTTACCGTAACGGGCATATCCTACAATGAGGCAGATGTCGTCGGTATGCTGGACGAGATGGTTTCGAAGCGCTTACCCGAAGGCTACGCCCTGCACGTTGGTCAGGGAGTTCTTGAGACGACCAAGGTTACTGCGCAGAAAAACGGGACGATCCGTTTCACTGCTTCCTACAAAACGGTGGCAGCCGCGAAACTCAATCTGGATGAAATCAAACAAAACCTTTCCGGTAAATCGCTCTCCCGGGCACAAGAATACCTGCAGGGAATCCATGGCGTTGCAGCCGCGTCGTTTGAGTTCCGATGGACGCCCGGAGATAACCGGATGCCCCTCAATAAGAACAATATATCGGTCAGCGTCGCGTTTGAAGGAACGTAACCCATGCTCTATCAGTACATAAAGGCGCCCATACGGACGACGCGCAATAGAAATCCTGTCATTCCGATCGTTCTCATCGCCGCGGGTACAACGATCCTCGGGTGGGTGATCTGGCCGATTGCGTCGTTTGCACTCGTTGAGGAAAATCAGTATTTGCAGACTCTTTCTCCGCTTCCGGAACAATCGGAGGAGATATCGGTGCGAGCGTTCTCCCCCGTTGTTCTTGCCGCCGATTCGAAGACCATGGGAACGTCGGAATTGGACTATACGAATGCAAACGTCTGGTTTCCCACGGCTCCGCAAAAACGCATCGTCACGCCGGTCAACAGTTACACGCTTACCATTGAAAAGCTCCATATAAACAATGCCTCGGTCATTATAGGCGGAGAAGATCTCACAAAAAGTCTTATTCACTACGGGGGAACCGGGTTGCCGGGGGAGTACGGCAATAGCGTGGTTTTTGGCCATTCGACGCTCCCGCAATTTTTCAGCCCGACGAATTACAAATCCATTTTTTCGACGCTTCCGACGCTCGAAGTCGGAGACAGGATATACGTAACCTATGACGGTGTTACCTACGCATACGATATTGAAGCAATGACCGTCGTTGAAGCCACGGATCTCTCGCCGCTCGAGCAGCGTTTTGATGATTCCTATTTGACGCTCATCACATGCGTCCCTCCGGGAACCTACTGGAAGCGGTTGATCGTCAAATCCAGACTTACACGCATCTGACCCCAATGGTAGACAATAATCAACTGGCGATTGATGCCATCAAAAAGAAGCTCGTCGGCAAAAAACTTTCCTACCGGGAAATTTATGCCATTATGGACGAGATTGCCAACCGGCGGTTGGGACCGATTCTCACTACCTATTTTGCTGCTGCGGGATTTAAGGAAGGCTTCAGCGATGATGAACTCTATTATTTAACGAAAGCAATGGTCGCAACGGGGCCGAAGCTTCACTTCCGGGGAATCGTAGCGGATAAACATTCGACCGGGGGTGTCGCCGGAACGCGCACAAGCATGATTCTCGTTCCGATCGTTGCCGCCGCAGGATTTACCATACCGAAAAGCTCGAGTCGTGCAATCACGTCTCCTGCCGGAACCGCTGATACGATGGAAGTACTCGCGCCGGTGACCTTTACCGCAAAACAAATTGAAGCAATCGTCCGGAAAGTCGGGGGCTGCATCGTATGGGGCGGACACGTGGGACTCGCGCCAGCCGACGATATCATCATTCAGATCGAACAGCCGATTGCGTTTGAATCCTTTGACAAAATCATCATTTCGGTCATGGCGAAGAAAGTCGCCGCATCGGCAACGCATTTGGTGCTCGATATCCCCGTCGGTCCTACCCTGAAGATTCAGCATTTTAAAGACGGCGAGACGATTGCCGAAAAATTTACGTTTCTTGCCAGGAAATTCGGGATAAAGATTGCAATCGATATTCACGAAACGAGACAGAACGCCGGACGCGGCATCGGCCCGGTACTGGAAGCGCGCGATGTACTTCAGGTTCTCGAACAGCGGACAGAGCGACCATTGGCTCTTGAGTCACTTGCGGTGCGGCTTGCCGGGAAGTTATTGCATCTCTGTTATGCCGACACGAAATCAAAGAAACATCTGGTCGGCGAGGACGTGGCGCGCGAGATACTTGCGTCCGGCAAAGCGCACAGGAAAATGCGCGAAATCGTCCGTGCTCAGGGCGGTGATCCCGATTTTATAAGTGAGAAGCTGACACCGGGCAAAGCGAGGTACGAGGTAAAGGCGGTGCGGCGCGGAAGAATTTCCGCGATCAACAACAAGGAAATAAGCACGGTGTGCCGGGTTTTGGGATGTCCGGCCGACCGGAAGGCCGGCATGTACCTGAACCGAAAACTTGAAGAACAGGTCGATAGAGGTGATATACTATGCACGCTTTACTCAAGCGACACGTGGCGGCTGAAGGAGGCACGGGAAACACTGAAGAATGTACCGATGTATACGATCGTGTAAAATGCGAAGCACGTTCCGTTTGACGGGTCATGAAAGTCGAATATCGAAAGTAGAAATAATTATTGCATTTTAAATTTAGAAATTAGAAATTGTTTAGAAATTAGAAATTAGGAATTAGAAATTGGGATTATTGTCTATGTTTAAAAATATCATCGGTCCCATGCAAGCGTGGCTCATTTCTCAAGGCCGGTGCGTGGGGTGCGGCAAACAGTTGGAACGCAAGAAAGGCAGCGGCATCCAACGGGTAACGTGCACATGCGGCCGTATGTATATGTACGATCCGCAGGCAAAAACATTCCGTCGGGCAACCCTTGATGAAATCAAATAACACCAGAACAAAGCGCTTCTCGATATTCCTCCTTGTCTGTGTGGTGAGCATTGGTCTTGGGTGGCTCTGGTGGTCGGACGGCATAGCCCCGGTCGATCCGGCGAATAATGAATCCGTCGCCTTCGTGATCAATCGCGGCGAAGGCGTGAAAAATATAGCCTCACGGCTTGCTCAGGAGCACCTGATCAGGAGTCCGACCAGTTTCTACATCCTGGTGAAAATACTCGGCATCGAACGGCAGTTGCAGGCGGGTGATTACCGGTTGAGCCGTACGATGGATGCAAGAGCTGTCGCACTGGAACTTACCCGCGGGATCGTCGACGTGTGGGTGACGACGCTTGAAGGATGGCGTGTGGAGGAAGTGGCGACGAAAATAGCGAAAGAACTGGATATCCCGGAAGGTGAATTTCTCAAACACGCAGAGGAAGGGTATGTGTTTCCTGATACGTACCTGATACCGCAGGATGCATCGCCTGCTGCCGTGGTACGGATGATGCGCGACAACTTTGATCGAAGGGTAACGGAGGATCTGCGGCAAGCGGCGGAGAAAACCGATGTACCGTTCAAGGACGTGATGACGCTCGCATCCATTGTCGAACGTGAGGGGATTAGCGCCGACGACCGGCCGGTGATTGCGGGGATACTTCTTAAACGGCTCCGTGCGGGGTGGCCGCTCCAGGCAGATGCGACCGTTCAATACGCACTGGGATATGATCCGGGCGAAAAGACGTGGTGGAGAAAGAGTCTCACCGCCGAAGACAAGAATATTGACTCCCCGTATAACACGTACCGGAATACCGGCTTGCCGCCCTCTCCCATTTCCAATCCGGGACTTGCGTCCATACGGGCGGTGATATATCCCGTAGAGACGGGCTATTGGTACTACCTCCACGATCCGCAGGGCGGCGTCCACTACGCCGAAACGATCGAAGAACACAACGCAAATATCGCCACATATCTCCGGTAAACGCATGGTGGAAAAGGGACGATCCCCACGTGAGCCATACAAAATTGGGGAACCCGTTCCTATCACCAAACATCATATGAATGATGATTATCCCGGCGATATCATGTATACGTCGTATTGTTCCTCAACAACCGGTGTTGTGATAAAGCTCATTGGCAGAGGACTCTCTTTGGCAACGGCGCGATGCACTGCGTGTACGTTTACGTCAACGGTTCGTCAGGAGCAACAAAATGATGCAGGAAGACCTGACACCGTATAATAAAGTTACACACCGCATGAAAAAATACGTCGTCTTTCTCATATGGCTCCTTTTCACTCTTTTTCTTCCGGGTCGTATCTCTGCTGAGGAAATTGCCGATTTTCATACGGACTACACGCTTGAGAAGGACGGACATGTCGACATTGTTGAACGCATAAAGTACGACTTTGAGAATGAAAGCAGGCATGGGATTTATCGGACTATCCCGTTTGTAAAAGTGAATGAAGACGGGAAAAAATTCCGACTGACGATTGAGAATTTTTCCGTATCCGACGAGAACGGTGCATCCTACAGGTTCGTACAATCAACGGAAGGCGGTTTGACAAAACTGCAGATCGGCGACCCCAACCGCACTGTCAGCGGGATGCATACATACGTCATTTCGTATCGCGTCGGCGGGGCGCTGACCTATTTTTCCGACCATGACGAATTCTATTGGAACGTGACGGGGGAGGGATGGTCCGTACCGATCCGTGAAGCGGATGTCCGCGTTATTTTCCCGGGTGCTCTTTCTCCGGAAAGTGTCACGACTGCCTGTTACACGGGAGCCGGCGGGAGCCGAATAAGCAATTGCACCGGTTCGTTCGCAAACGGTGTAGCGACGATTGCCCTCACCGATCCGTTGGGTGCGTATGAGGGTTTGACGATCGTCCTCGGTTTTCCGAAAAATACGGTCGCGGAGCTCAATCCCGTACCTGTTATATCGTTTTTTGATACACCGATCGGGAAAATCGTCCGGGTACTTCTCTTTATAACCGGTACAGTCGTCGGGATCCTCTGGTACATCGCATACCCCATCTGGATTATCTACAAATGGTATCGAGTCGGCCGTGATCCTACGCCGCTCGTGGGAGTTGCGAGCGCGTGGTTTGATCCGCCGAAAACCCGGGATAAACGCTCATTAACGCCGGGAGAGACGGGTGCGCTCTACGATGAGCGTGCGGATCTGTCCGATATTGCGGCAACCATCGTCGATCTTGCACGCCGGAAGTACCTGCGGATCATTGAGAATAAAAAGAACGATTTTACGCTCGAAAAACGGGAGAATCCGCAGGAATTGGATCTCCAACCGCATGAAAAGAAACTCCTGACGGGTCTTTTTGAGAAGGGAGATCTCTTAAAACTGAAAGGTGCGGATGTCCATACTACCGTCGACTCCGTCAAATCACTTCTCTATAAACAGTTGGTTGCTGACGGATTTTTCCCGAAGGATCCGAGTACGATTCGTACCTATTACGGCATAATCAGCGGGCTGTCTGTGGTGACGCTCAACCTACCGCTTCTTATTTCCTCGATTATTTTCGGCCGCGCCATGCCGGCAAAGACCATATTCGGCGCCGGTCAATGGGCTGTGGCTAAATCTCTGCGGAATTTCTTAAGCTCACAGGAGCGCCAACTGGCATATCAGGCGAAGAATCAGCTGTTTTTTGAAAAACTGCTGCCTTTTGCGGTTGCGTTCGGTGTAGAAAAGATCTGGGCCAAGCGTTTTGCGGATATCGAAATGAAACCGCCTGATTGGTATGTCGGATCGACACCGGGACAAACGTTTTCCAGTATCTATTTTGTCAACGCACTCGGTTCGACGATATCAAGTTTCTCCGGCGCGGCAACGCCGACACGCTCATCATCCGGTTTCTCGTCGGGCTTCGGCGGCGGAGGGTTCTCAGGCGGCGGGGGCGGCGGGGGCGGGGGCGGGAGCTGGTAGCGCTTACGGGGTTTTCGACAGTACCTCGAGGAGTTGAAACACAGAAGTGCCGTCACTGCGCCTCACAACATCGAGCAGTTGAACACCCCGAGGAAGCGAACACGTACCGTAGTTTACATAGAGGATATTCGGCTTTCCAAGTAAGACTTTTGTCGGCTTCCCCGTTGCCTCGTCCGTTCCGACTTCCTCCCGTACCGGGCATTCCTCTTGAGTGAATTCATACGAGGCAAAGTTCCTCCGGTCGATACTCTGGTCGCTTGGGGTTTGGGTTTCCTCTTGGAAGCGTGCAGGGTCGTACGAAGTATAAAACAGGAAGAATATTGTTGGAGAAGACTCACGATCGGTAATGACAGCCTTGGTATATCGCGGAAGATATTCATTGACCTTTGCGACGAGATTCCGGTACCCCTCATGCCGGTACCACGGTCTATGGACAACTTGTTGGACGTAATACTGGTGGAGGTAGTAGACGACATTCATGCCGAAGAGTGTGACGAGAAAGATCGTGACGATGCGTCGTATTACAGATGTCTTCGGCATCCCGGTAACGGTAATTACTCCTAATGCAGACAGGATTGCGAATACCGGGACCGCAGTGAGGGTCCGTTGGAGATTCGGTACGTCGTCAAATGTGAGTGCACTTCCCACAAACGAGAGCATGCCCCAACCGATAAGGAAACTCTTTTCCGGTTTTTGAAGACGGAGTACGGAAGCTATGCCGATCAGAATGAGCGGAAGTTCAATAAGGTAGAGAAGGCCGACGCCCGGTACGCGATATCGGTCAGGGAGGCCTTTGTCGGTAAAAAGAAAATCATACGAAACATGCGCAACGTAGTTGTCGATAAACGCAAGTGTGTATGCGACGGGTTTATTGTGAAAAACACGCGAAGCAAGCGGAGATATGCCCATTGTTCCGTCTTCCCGAATCTGTTCATCTACCGTGAGTTGTGTTTCCCGGGTACTGAAAATACTGACCGTACGTAACCGGAGCGTGAGGTCATTTGATGAAAGTATAATTCCCAATGGAAGAATAATCGTCAGGAAAAACAGGATCCACGATATGCGCGTATGTCGCGACTTTTTCCGCAGAATGAGGATCGGTATGAAGAAAGGGAGGAATGCACGCGGTGCCTGGTAGAGGATGAGCGTTATGCCGAATGAAAGAAAAGCACCAAACCCCATGATCAATCGCGCGTTTTTTTCCCACAAGAGATACAACGTAATGCCGAGGATAATGAAAAAAACAACGAGAATATTCTCGGTTGCCGTGCGTGAGAGATTCACGTGCCATGGCGAGAAAGCAAAGATGAGCGTTGCTACTAACGCGAGGTCGGTATTGCGACTGTTTTGGCGGAAGATCAAGCGTACCGTGGAATAGAACAGGAGTATGGAAAGCGAACCGAAGAACGCCGAGGGGAACCGTACCGCATACGGCGTGAGTCCGAAGAGGGCGATGGGAGGAATCGCGGCATACGCGTATCCGGCGGGGCTATAGAGGAATGACGAAAGATGCAGGGGCCACGGTTGCCCGCTCATGTCGCGGCCGGTTTTGAGAATCGAATACGCGTTGTAGCCCAAGAATGCTTCATCACGATGAATTCCGACGGGTACGTCACCGAGTCGGTAGATTCGCAGAATGCATCCGAGGAACACGATGAATGCGAGTATGAGGTGACTTTTTTTCATGGTATTTTTTTTCTCGTTGTATCCAGCACGAACGAGAAAGCGATTGCCGCGATCGTTATTAAAGACAGTACGTCAGATATAAGTCTGACCGGCGATTCTCCGAATGTTACCGACACTCGTGAGGTTCCTTCAGGGACGCTGAAGGTGATGAGTCCTGGATGGAGCGGATCCTGAAATTCAATCGGCGTTTTTTGATCATTCACGAGAACACGCCATCCCGGAAAATACAGTACGGAGAGAGCTATGCGTACGGGTTTACTCGCATTCACGACAAATCGATGACTCGTGGTCGTGTGGGTGTAGTTCCGGATGGAGGCTCCGTCTTCAATAATAGAAAGTGGTTGTTTCGGAAATTCATACGGTTCACCGGGAAACCAACGCGTTGATGCCTCACCGTGATAGTACGTACTGTCCGGAAACGTGAAATAGTACGAATCAGGGAAATCGATTCTTTCATGAAGCGCGATATACGATGAAGCAAGGACAATCAGGAGAGCAATGAATGCCGTGTCAATTCGGACGTTGTTCATATGTGCGAATGTGTACCCTGCTATGACTGCCGATGCGGTCGATGTGACGGCGGTGAATCGCCAGGGAAACTCAAGTTTTTGTATGGCGGGGAGTTGTCGCCAGAAGAATGAGGAAGCGGATGTGCTGAAAAAAAGCGCTAGCCCCAATACCGCAAACCAAAAGAATGCCATTTTCTTATCTTTCATCACCGTAAATGAAAACAAACCCAAGAACACAACTATGCCATGGAGCGGGCCGATCTGTGGAGAAAGGCCACCCTGTGCAGTTACGTCCGGACCAAATCCCCATGGCGACCAGAAGAGCTGTCCGAGCGTTGGAAAATGCTGGCGATAGAAGTCCGTAAGATAGAGGTCGATATTTGTGAATCGCGATTCAACAAGAGCAGGAATCCAGAAATATGCCGATAGCGCAAGTCCCACGGCAAGAAGAAGACACGCGTTGCGCCGCTTCGTGTTCGTCGTCGCGCGAAACAGAGCGTATGTGAGAATGACCGGAGTGAAAAGAAAACTTACGGCATTATGCGAGAGGATAAGAAGAGCATATGATATTCCGCCGAACAGTACGGAGCGATTCGACGGATTTTCCCGTATCTTTTCCAGAAAAAGAAATACGAACGGGAGAATAGCCAGTGCGAGAAGTTCACCAATGTCTCCTCTTACATAGAGGTTGAGGAAGTGGTACGGTGCCAAACCATAGAAGATCGAACCCGTGAATGCACTGCGCAAAGGCAGAAAGCGCGAAAGCCAGAGAAAAAATCCGACGGGTCCAAGAAGAAATGCAGCGGCAGCAAGAAGTTTAAAACTCCCCTGTAACGAGATGCCGAACGCATGAAACGCGCTCCCGATGTATCCCGGAAGCGGGTAGAAAAAAGAGAGGACCGGCGTGCCGTACCGATAGTTAAGATCACCAGCCCACCGAGGAGGAATATGCCAGTCACGGAATGCTTTAAAGTATGTGCCGATCCGGACGACATGGTTTTCTCCGTCATGCGTACGGTAAAATCCCGGTGCTGTCAGCGGAGTAATAAATACGGCGTGAATGAGGATGAGACCAAGGATATACCGCCACATAGTGCATTTCACTTGCGCTCTTACTGATCTAAGGTGTGATAATACTATATTACGGAAAGGCGTATTCCGAAAGGAGAAATCACCGTTTGCATCGAGCATAACATTGCGAGGTCGTTGGGTTTATTTTTTTTGCGTAATGCGCCATACTGGAAAATAACGGAGCAAGCACTTTCTATGAAAGATGATGCCATTGTCACGCAGGGGCTTACGAAGCGGTTCGGGTCATTTTCTGCGGTAACTGAGGTGAATCTGCGCGTTCGGAAGGGTGACGTCTATGCGCTTGTCGGACCAAACGGCGCCGGAAAAACGACGCTGGTCAAGATGCTTGTCGGGCTCCTTGCGCCGACCGGCGGTTATGCGTCTCTTTTCGGTCACAATGTCATGACGCAACCCGTCAGTGCAAAAGAACTTTTCGGATACGTCTCGGACGATCCGACGGCGTACGAATACTTATCGGGCAGGGAATTTCTGACTTTAACGGGACGACTGCGCGGTATGACGGAGCGGGTGCTGACCGAAAGAATCGGAAAACTCACCTCTCTTTTCCCCATTGAAGACATTCTCTCCCGACCCATGTCCGAATATTCCCGCGGTAACCGACAAAAGACCGCATTTCTCGCAAGCATCATGACCACGCCGCCCGTACTCATCATCGACGAGCCGATCGTCGGTCTTGATCCCGCAAGCATCGCGATACTCGGAGGAAAACTCGTGGCGTATGCGCATGCAGGAGGGACCGTCTTTTTCGTAACGCATATCATGGATTTTGCCGAACGGTTTGCCCGCACGGTCGGCATTATGAAAGCCGGGAAGATTGTACGGGAAGTCGAAGTCACACAAACGCTTCGTCTCGAAGAACTCGTCCGGTGACGGACTCCTTTTACGTATGGGAACGATTACTCCGCTTCTTTGGGCCGATCTCATTGGTTTCCGGCGTTGGTTTTCTTCGCAGTCCGTCAGTAAATTCGTTGTTTTTGCCGCGTTCGTCGTTGTATTCGGCGGCGTCGCATGGGTTCTCTATGGCATCAGCAGTATTTTTTTTCGAGCGCTTGCCGGTTTTGAAGAATACGGAATCATAACCGCGTCGTATCTCATACACGCATCCGTCCTGGTTGTTCTGTGGCTTGCTATAGGAAGCAGTATCGCGTCATCCGTCGGTCTCCTTCTGTCTCCGTCGCGGAATCTCGCTTACCTCGTTGCGCTTCCCGTCAGATCTTCGCGTATAACGTCGTGGTTATTTTTGAAATCCGCCGTTGCCAGTACGGCACTTATGGCGGTTGTGTTTGTACCCATCATGAGCGCGTATGCCCGCGCGTTTGACGTTGCGTCGTTCGGATTTATCGTGCGCATTCTTTTTGTTCTTTTTGTGATTATTATTATTTCGGGAAGCATCGGGTCACTCGTCGCGTATCTCACCGCCGCGCGCATGAAAGGTCGGGAGTACGTATGGGCGATAATCGGGATATCGCTCTTTTTTGCCGTCATGATTGCGCTTCTGCGTTTTATTTTCCCGCCGACTCTTGCCCGACTCTCCGATGTAACGGCTGAAGAATTTTCCGGTGTTTATGCGTCGCTTCCGCTCGTTAAGTACTGGCTTCCGACGGTCTGGTTTTTGGAGACCGTTATCGTGGGTTTCGGAAGTCACAGCATCATGGCGTTCATTGCGGCGGTGGTTTGCGTCGGATTGTCACTCCGATACCAGTCGGAGCAGCTTCTCTTGCGTTTTCAGTCCGCACGAGCGCAACCATATCGGGACGCTGCGGTTTCTCCGGTCTCCGCGGAACGTTTGAAGCGAGTAAAATTTCCGTTCCTGTATAAAGATTGGCTTTCCATTTCGCGGATGCCATCGGAAACCGGCTATGCGCTGTTTTTGACATCCATCGCCGTATTTTTCTTTGCATTCCTTTCATTCGGCGTTTCGTGGCAACTCCGTGCCGCCTCTTGGCAGACGGAACTGACGGTTTTTTCGTTTGCCTGGATCATGTTTTTCGCAACGGCGTATCTTCTGCGGATCGCATTTCCCCTCATGGCGCGGGAAGGAACCGCGAGCTGGTTCATTTTTGCTCTTCCCGTCGTTCGCAGCCGACTGCTGTGGTCAAAGATCGCTTTGGCTGTCTTTTTGAGCGTACCGATCATGGTTTTTTCCGTCGTTGTCTGGCAGATATTGCCGTTTACGGTCGGAAACCGGATGCTTTTATCCGCGGTCACTCTTGTCGGAATCGTAAGCCTTGCGGTGTCGCTCGTTTTGATCGGTGCCATTGCGCCGAATTTCCGTGAGGGCAATGACCCGGAAAAAGTATCAACGAGCGGGATGGGCTTGGTTGCTTTAGCCGTTGCGTCACTCCTGACTGCCGGCGTGTGCGATCTATTTCTGAAGCATTTTAACGGTGCACTCGCGGCGTCCTTCGTATTTTTGAGTGCTGCTATTTTTGTTCTTTTGCTTCTCGTCCTTTCCGTCGCCGCCCGCGCCTCAGTCGGGAAGTACCAATTCCCATAGATACGTCGTTGCGTTTCATGTCTGTTACAATCTCACTACGCGGTATCCGAGGGTTCTCAACCCTTGGTGGAAACGCAGGCCTGATACCGCTTCGAGGCATTCCTGCCTGCCGGCAGGCAGGTCAGCTTTTTGATCTCACAGGATATTGGTATACTCATAAAGGAATCCGAGGACTGAAAGTCCTCGGAGCTTCAATACCGCACATGGATCGCAGCCGATTTGAAGAACTTGTCCGGGAGGCGCTCGTCGGGCTTCCGGACAGGTTTGCCGAAAAACTTGAGAATGTGGACGTCGTCGTTGAAGATTTTCCCACGTTAGAACAACGAATAAAATTGAGATTGCCGGCACGGGCGCTCCTGTTCGGTCTTTACGAAGGAATTCCGAAACCCAAGCGCGGATCGGGATATACGATGGTGTTACCGGACAAAATTACGATTTTTCAAAAACCCATCGAGATGATCTGCCGGACGGAGGACGACGTTCGGACGCAAGTGCGCGCAACGGTCCTTCATGAAATCGGTCACCACTTCGGGTTGTCGGAAGAGGAACTTCGCGGGAGATAGCGTGCAGTCAGGAGACGAATGAGATCTGTTATACTCCACATATGGTTCTGACGCTCTCTACCATGTTGCCGCTCGGATCAACGGCTCCGTCTTTCATATTACCGGAAGTTGTTTCCGGACGAACCATTTCATCCGACATATTCAGACATAAGAAAGCATTCCTCGTCATATTTCTCTGTCGACATTGTCCATACGTGAAGCATGTTCAAAAAGAACTTGCGAGGATCGGTAGAGATTATAAAGAGAAAGATGTTGGAGTCGTCGCGATATCAAGTAACGATGCAGCCAGTTATCCCGATGATGCGCCGCCGTTGCTGAAAGAATTTGCCCAAAGAGAAGGATTTGATTTTCCCCTCTGTTATGACGAAACGCAAGAGACGGCAAAAGCATATACTGCTGCCTGTACTCCGGATTTTTTCCTCTTCAACGGCGAGGGGAAACTGGCGTATCGCGGACAGCTTGATAATTCCCGCCCGGGAAACGGCATACCCGTTACCGGGTCGGATTTGCGGGGGGCGCTTGATGCGGTTTTAAAGGGCGACAGTGTTTCAGCCGTTCAGAAACCAAGTTCCGGCTGCAATATCAAATGGAAACCGGGAAATGAGCCGGACTACCCCAGTACCAGTCCCGCTTAGCGGGGACGGTAGGTCCTGCCTGCCGGCGGGGCGGAGGTTTCGCCAGGTACCATCCGGTACCTGGTTTCGCCTTCAGTATCGGAGGGAAGCCGCCCCGCCGCGGCGGGGCGGAGGCTCACTTCTCAACCTCGTGAACGGACGTATTGTCACCACTACTTGCAGTTAGGCCATGAAGCGGACCCCTGCGTTGAGAGTTTGAATGCAGCGGTACGGATGGACTCTTCGGCACTCACGCGCAATTGCGGGTTCGTGTCCGCGTTCATAATGCTTCGGGTCGTGACCCATGTCCGTGACGAGAATTGGTATAAACCGACATAGTCTCCGTTGACCGCTTTCGGATTGAGTTTTGACTCGCAGACCGCAATATTCCACAGGAGTTGCCGGTCGACACTATAGTACGAACTGTAGCCGGTAAACCATGCATCAAGTTGTTCGGCAGTGATGGGTTGGCTCGTCGGAGATGGTACCGGCGTTTGTGTCGCGCTTGGCGTGGGGAAGGGTGTCGGTATATGCGTGGGACTTGGTTTATGGGTAGCTGACGGGGTAGCGGGCACCGGTGTTTGGGAAGGAGGCGGAGGTGTAACAGAAGGACTGTATATTTCGGCAGTTTTTTCCTGAGTCGGGGCATTGGCAGAAAAAACCTTGGTAAGTGACAAGATGACGAGTGCACCCAACGCAAATCCCGCACCTCCAAATGTTATCAACCGAATGAGCCGGACCATACGGTAGGCGCGATTATACACTACCCGTGTGCTATAATTGGCCCGATTAATGTACGTACCTGCCCGAGTCCACTAAACCTGTGGGTAATCACGAACGACTATCGCGGGGTGGGGCGAAACACCGGCGTAAGGTATTAGCCGCAGAACGTCGACAAGTGCTCGCTCAAGAACGGCGAACTGAAATATCCGATATCAATCGTAAGATCTTCGAACATAGCCAAGCTGAAAGAAGACTTATCGATGTTGAGTATCAACTTGATCCGAAGAAAAACCCTGAACTGGCTTCTCTCGATCCTCGCTTGAAAGCATTACTGGAACTCGAAGGATGCTTTTTGCAACAAAGAGTCGGTAAGATTACTCCCGAACAAAGGAGGACAAATATTAGTGCGATGTTGGACAATTGGGAACAACAGAATCCAGAATTGTACAAATGGCTCACAACGGCAGAAGATCATGGAAGCAAGTCACCTGTCATGCAAATAAGTGATAAAATCTTTCCACCAAGGCAATCGGAGAGAAAATAAGCGTCTATCTTACGAGACGTTAGCGATGCTTATATAATAATGTAGGCAATGAAAGGGATAACGATAGTTTTTATACTCGCTATTTTAGTTTTCGGTGCGGTAGTATATTTCCGTTCGACGTCAAAAAATAATCAGAAACCTCAAGATGTACTCGTTACGGAGAAGACGACGGAATCGACAGCGAATATGACGCTGACAAGCACCGCATTTCTTCACGATCAGACGATTCCGACAAAGTATGCATGTGATGGTGACAATATAAATCCACCCTTGACCATAACCGGTGCCCCAGAGACCGCACGGACTCTTGCTCTTATCGTTGACGATCCCGACGCACCGGTGGGGACGTGGGTACATTGGCTCGTTTGGAATATTTCACCGACGACCACGGAAATTGCCGAAAACTCCGTTCCCGAAAAGTCAACGCAGGGAACGACGAGCTTCGGAAAACCCGGATACGGGGGCCCGTGTCCGCCGAGCGGCACGCACCGATATTTTTTTACTCTCTTCGCACTTGATGCGCTCGTCGAACTGGACGGAAAGGCAACGGTTACGGAACTCGTGGAAGCAATGAAAGGTCATATCGTTGCACAAACCCAACTCATCGGTCGCTACGGCAGATAACGTTTCTCTGAATGTGCGTGTCGTCGCGTCGTACGCGCCCTTATGATACAATAAGAACGTAGTCCTGCCGCGGGTATCCTTCATGAAAGACTACCTCACCGTAAAAGAAGTTGCCAAGAATTTTAAAAAGCACCCCTCGACAATCCGCCGTTGGATCCGCGAACGTCACTTGAAGGCAGAGAAAGTAGCGGGGAAGTTTGGTCTCTATTTGATCTCCCGAAGCGACATGCTTGAATTTATGATGTCGAAAGTCATGGAGAAACAGCAGTAAATGCGGCGGTTCTTGACAACGACATTCAATGCGTTATAATAGGCCTTAATTAAATAGCCAAAAGAGGCGAACGTTCATTGTTCGCTTCTTTTTGTCGTTCCCTACAGCAAAAATCTCACGGCGATAAAGGATTTATTGAATGACCAAGGACGGCATTATTAAGCATTTGTATTGGGGAAGAGAGAACGTAGATCTTCCGCCACTTGATCTCACCCTGGTACAGCGGGAATCGTACCAGTGGTTCCTCGAACAAGGTATTCAAGAACTTCTTTCGGAAGTGTCTCCTATTACGGATTTTACCGGTAAGAACTGGGAACTGACGCTCGGAGATTATTATTTTGGTAAACCGCGACTTACCCCGAATCTCGCAAGCGAAAAGGGACTCACGTATGACATGCCGTTGCGTGTGTCCGCAACTCTTACGAATAAGCAAACAGGCCATCATGTGAGCCAAGAAGTATTTCTTGGAGATATCCCAACGATGACGGATCACGGTACTTTTATTATCAATGGCATTGAGCGTTGTGTGGTAAATCAGTTGGTTCGTTCACCGGGCATATATTTTACCGGAACCGTGGATCAAACAACCGGTCGGACACTTCATAGTGCAGAAATTCGTCCCATGCACGGGAGTTGGCTTGAATTTATTGTGACAAGAAATAATGTACTCATGGTACGGATTGATCGACGCAGGAAATTCGTTGCGAGCACATTTTTACGGGCAATCGGTTTCTCGACCAATGAAGATATACTCGCGGCTTTTGCAGGCGCCGATACGGCCGAAGACAGGAAATATATCGACGCAACGCTTGCAAAAGATTCTACGACAAATCAAACAGAAGCGGTACTTGAACTCTACAGGAAACTCCGTCCCGGAGAACCAATCGTTCTTGATAATGCCCAAGAGCTTCTGCGCACGATGTTTTTCGACTATCGGAGATATTCTCTTGAACGTGTCGGTCGATACAAAATGAATAAAAAGCTCGGTATTACCGTAGAAAATAAAAAAGAATCATGGGTACTGACGAAGGAAGATATTATCGGAAGTATTCGATATCTTATCGATCTCAGTAACGGCACCGGTGATGTTGATGACATTGACCACCTCGGGAACAGAAGAGTCCGTCGGGTAGGTGAGTTAGTTGCAACGAGCGCATTTCGGATAGGGCTTCTGCGTCTGGAACGGTCAATTCGCGAAAAAATGAGCCTTGCAGGTCCGACGGCAGAAGATCTTACTCCGACGCAACTCGTCAATGCCCGACCAATTATTGCTGCAGTGAACGATTTCTTCAGAACGAGTCAATTGTCTACAATACTTGATCAAACAAATCCGTTAGCGGAAATCGATAATCTGCGCCGGCTTACGGTTATGGGCATCGGCGGCATTTCTCGTGAACGGGCTTCTTTTTCGATCAGAGATATTAATGCATCACAGTATGGCCGTATTTGTCCTGTGCGGAGTCCGGAGGGACCGAATATCGGACTGGTCACCTATATGGCCCTCTACGCACGGGTGAACGAATATGGATTTCTTGAGACACCGTACCGAAAAGTCGAAAAAGTATCGCGATCGGGCAAGGAAACGGTACGCGTTACCGGTGAGATCGTGTATCTTGATGCAAGCGATGAACAGAATCATTACGTTACGCATGCAGGCGTCCCCGTAAATCAGGAGGGTTTCATTATCCCGGATCGAATTCCTGTTCGTTACAAAGGAGATTTTCTTGAAGCACAAGCAACGGTTGTTGAGTATGTGGATGTTATACCGCGTCAGGTTGTTGGCGCTCCTGCGTCTCTCATTCCATTTCTTGCTCATGACGAAGCAAACCGAGCGCTCATGGGCACACATATGCAGTGTCAGGCAGTGCCGCTTCTCACACCACAGGTTCCGCTCGTCGGTACCGGCATGGAGGAACCGATTTCAAAAACAATGGGAAGAGTCATTTCAGCAAAAGACGATGGGACTGTGATATATGCGGATGGAGAGAAAGTTGAACTGAAACTGAAAAACGGTCAGAAGGAAACGTATATTCAGGAAAAGTTTTCTCGCACTGCACAATCCACATGTTATAACCAGCGGGTGATTGTTAAAACCGGAGATAAGGTGAAGAAAGATCAGGTTCTTGTTGAAGGACCGGCAAGTCAAACAGGAGAGTTGGCACTCGGGGCGAATCTTACGATTGCCTATATGAGTTTTGACGGACTCGGATACGAGGATGCAATCGTTATATCAGACAGACTGGTAAAAGAGGACGTACTGACGTCCGTTCATATCGAGGAGTATGACGCGAGCGTTGTCGATACGAAGCTTGGTCCGGAAGAAACAACGCGCGATATTCCGAATGTCGGCGAAGAAGCATTACGGAATCTCGATGAAGATGGCATTGTTGTTGTCGGTGCGGAAGTTGGTCCAAATGATATTCTCGTGGGAAAGATCGCACCGAAAGGAGAGACGGAATTAACGGCAGAGGAACGACTCTTGCGGGCGATATTTGGAGAAAAAGCCCGTGAAGTTCGTGATACGAGCCTTCGGATGCCGCACGGAGAACGGGGAACTGTTATCGATGTTCAAATATTAGATAAAGAAAAAGGTGATGAACTTGATCCCGGCACCAACAGAAAAATTATCGTGAAAGTGGCACAAATGCGAAAAGTTGTCGTCGGCGATAAGCTTGCCGGTCGGCATGGAAATAAAGGGGTAATCTCCAAAATTGTACGTCAGGCGGACATGCCATATCTTGCCGACGGGTCGATTGTCGATATTATCATTTCCCCTTTATCGGTTCTCTCACGTATGAATTTAGGTCAACTCTTAGAAGCGCATCTCGGAATTGCAGCAGAGAAACTCGGCATCCGGGTGTCTCTGCCGGTTTTTGAACATATAGACGAGAAACGAATCGTTGATACTCTTACGGAAGCGCATGTGCCTGTGTCCGGAAAAAACATGCTCTATGACGGACGTACGGGAGAAGCGTATCGTGAATCGATCGTCGTGGGAATCGGGTACATCATGAAGCTCATTCACATGGTAGAAGATAAAACTCATGCCCGATCAACTGGTCCGTATTCTCTGGTCACACAACAACCACTCGGTGGGAAGGCACAAATGGGCGGTCAGAGACTCGGTGAGATGGAAGTTTGGGCGCTTGAAGCACATCGTGCAGCACATGTCTTACAGGAAATGCTGACGATTAAATCAGATGATGTTGTCGGCCGTGCAAAAGCATTTGAAGCGATCGTCAAAGGAACCGACATTCCGGAGTCGACCGTTCCCGAGTCGTTCAAAGTTCTCGTGAAAGAGCTTCAGGCTCTCGGTCTGAATGTCATCCCGACCGGCGTCGTTACTGCGAAACCTAAACCGGTCCGGCAGGCCGATGAAGCGGTGGGAGTAACGGAGAAAGTCGAAGTACAGACAGCGACAATTCCCGAAACAAAATAACGATCTATGGATAAAAAAGGAAGCTTTGCCAATATTGTTGATTTTTCGGGGTTAAAACTCACGCTCGCATCGCCTGAGGAAATCAAAGCATGGTCGTTCGGTGAAGTGACGAAACCCGAAACGATTAATTATCGCACGTTGAAACCGGAAAAAGACGGGCTTTTTGATGAACGGATTTTCGGTCCGACAAAGGACTGGGAATGTTACTGCGGTAAATATAAGCGTATTCGGTATCGCGGTATCATTTGTGATAAGTGCGGTGTTGAAGTAACCCAAAGTAAAGTACGACGCGAACGCATGGGGCATATCATACTCGCAGCTCCCGTTGCCCATGTCTGGTTTTTCAAAGGGGCACCATCGAAACTTTCACTTCTTCTTGATGTAAGTCCCCGATCGCTCGAAGAAGTTATCTATTTTGCACAATACCTGGTCATTGAAGTAGATGAGAAGAAGAAGAAGGACGTGCTTGAGCATATCGGGAAAGTCGGCAAAGTTCGCACCGCCGAGGTCGAAGAACGATTTCGAAAAGAAAGAATAGAGAAGCATGATGCGTACGCGAAACAGCAGGAACAGGTAAAGGATCGTGTCGCCGGCGGGGAGCCACGTGAACTTGCGGTTTCCGAATTGACACTGAAGGAACGCCAGGAAATAACGATTCTTGAAGGCGAATTGGATAAAGAAAAGGAAAAGATACGGGAGATTACTGATTCACTTCAGGCAAAAGTCCGCTCCGTGAAGCCGTTAACGACAATAACAGAAGATGAATATCTACGTCTTTTGGAATACGATGCGGTTGGTTGTTTTCGAATCGGGATGGGCGCGGAAGCCATTCTCAGCGTTGTGAAAAAAATCAATTTAGATAAACTCGCAGCTGAACTGAGGGAAGAAATACAAAGTGCAAGCGGACAGCGTCATATTAAAGCAACGAAACGGCTCCGTCTTGTTGACGGCATGCGGAAAGCCGAGCTTAACCCGACGTGGATGATCCTTTCCCAGCTTCCGGTCATTCCGCCGGATTTACGACCCATGGTGCAGTTAACCGGCGGTCGGTTTGCAACGAGCGATTTGAATGACCTCTATCGTCGGGTCATCAATCGCAATAACCGCCTCAAACACCTTATAAACCTCGGCGCTCCGGAAATCATTCTTCGAAATGAAAAGCGTATGCTTCAGGAAGCGGTCGACTCATTGATAGATGCGACACAGAGACCGTCGTCACGTGCCGTTATC
>Ga0214473_10002706_pt1 | contig 21718 bp, 14 predicted proteins | sample RVTome_7_FD_203509 | JGI IMG/M metagenome (GOLD analysis project Ga0214473, IMG submission 203509) | Soil microbial communities from uranium-contaminated site in the Upper Colorado River Basin, Wyoming, United States - RVT98D197 | ecosystem: Environmental > Terrestrial > Soil > Contaminated >... | reverse complement strand
ACAATGCTAAAAGTTAATTCGCTTACGTCATAAACATTTGGGTCATCGTATTTGCTTATTTTAATTAAGCAGTTATTTGATTCGACATTTGAACCTATTTGCCATGTTGAATAAGAACCATAAGCCGCCACTGCGGCCGGAGAGATAGATTGCCATGAAAGTCCGGCATCAAAAGAAATATCAATTTTTATTACAAGAATATTCGTGCTTTTCCAAGTAATTCGCGGAAATGAGCCTGTTGTCCAGTGCTCCCCGCCGTTGGGTGAAAGTAAGGTAAGATTAGTTTCAGTCTGTGCAATTAGATTTATGGAAAGTGTAAATAAAAGTAGAAATAATAAAATACTTTTATGCAAAAAGTGATAAATCATTATGTCTCGCTCAATTCAGCTTTAAATTATTAAAATTCATTCTGAAGTGAAATTATTCATTTTCACTTTTCTTCAAACCCAGTTCTTTTGCCATTCGATAATAATTCGGCGGGGCTAAGCCAAGTTTGATGGCAGCGTCAGTATCAGAGTTTGAATTAAGACGAACAAATTTAAAATACCTTTCACGCAAAACCCTCTCCATATCCTTCAATGGCACAATATTATCAGGACTGAATATATCGCCGAAGCCAAATTCATTAGCAGGTTTTAAATCATCTGAAATTTCTAAAGCTCTTTTTGCTTGGAGCGGTGTAATTCGTTCTTCGGAACTGAAAAGGATTCTTTGAACAACATTTTTTAATTCTCTTACATTACCCGGCCAGTCGTAATTTAAAAACACTTTCATTGTGTCGTCAGAAATTTCAGGTTTTTCTTTTCCCATATCGATGCTAATGTTAGACAGGAAGTAATTTATTAATAATGGAATATCCGAAGTTCTTTTTTTAAGGGCAGCAACATGAATGGGCAGGACGTTAAGTCTATAGTAGAGATCTTCTCTAAATCTTTTTTCTTTAACTTCTTCTTCAATGTTTTTATTAGTTGCAGCAATTATTCGAACATCTACTTTAATTCTTTCAGTTCTTCCAATCTTCTCAATTTCCCCGTCCTGAATTACCCTAAGTATTTTAACTTGAGCTTGCAAAGGCAGCTCAGTTATTTCATCCAAAAATATTGTACCGTGATTCGCAATTTCAAACAGACCAAGCTTCTTTTTATCGGCACCTGTAAATGCTCCCTTCTCATAGCCGAACAATTCGCTTTCAACCAGCTGACCGGGAAGACTTCCGCAGTTTATGATTACAAAATTCTCATATTTCCTGTTGCTTCTGTAATGAATATTGTAAGCGACCAATTCTTTACCGGTTCCGGATGAACCTTTAATTAAAGTGTTTACATTACTGTTGGCGAATTTATTAATCTCCTCTTTAAGCTCTAATATAATTGATGATTCACCCACAATTCTCTTTTGAATTAAAATGTCTTCAACATTTTTGTGCATTTTCTGATAAGAACGGGAGCGCTCACGTTCAAGCAGGCATTTTTCATGTGCATTAAAAATGCTCATAATAAAATCAGTGGGCTGATAAATAAATTCCTCAATATCTCCAGGATATTTAGTACAGTACCAAAACGCCCCCGCTTTAATAAGCCTATTAGCAAAATTGTAATCTGTTATATTGATTGTCATTTTTGTTATAACGATAATCTGAAAGGACGTATCAATCTGTTTTATTTTTAATATTAAGTCTTCGCCCATAATCCCGCCCGCAATCTGATAATCCATTACCACAACATGATACTGACCTCGTTTATTTTGGAGTAATTCCAAAGCGGCTTTACCATTTGATACCGTGTCAACAACCTTCATAACATTTTCAAATGGTCTAAGAGTATTCATAACTCTTCGAATATCGTAATCTTCATCCTCAATAAGGAGAATATTTATTTTTTTACCCTCAAACATCATTTTAATTCTCTACTTAATTTAAAATTGTTATTGTAAATCTGCAGCCCCCATTCTCAAGATTGGCCGCGTTAATATTCCATCCACATCTCTTAGCAATTTCATACGAAATATAGCAGCCATATCCAGTGTTTTGTGATCCCGCATTTTTAGTTGTTGTATTCTCAACAAAAATTTTCTTAACTCCGTCGCTATTTATCTCAAGAAGATCGGATGAAATGCCTTTACCATTATCTTCGATTATCACATAAATATTTTTTAATTCCTTATCATATTTCGTTTTACAAGTTATAATTAAATTAGCTTCACCACCGTGGTCAATACTATTCTGAATTAATGGTTCGATAATTTCCCAAACAACAAACTCATTTACGGGAACGAAGGGAATGCTGGAATCAGTTTCCAATCTTATCTCATAAGCACTTGTTTTAGATGAAATACGCAAAAAAATATTATCAACTATAAATTTTATTACTTCATTAAGATTTGTACGGAACATCTGGCTGCGTATTGTTTGTACCGGCGGGTCGTACCATTTCATATCGTAAATAACTCGTGAAATGAAATTTGAATACTTGGTAACCCTGTATTTCACATCGTTAATATTTTCGGGTGAAAGCATTCTTAGATCTTCCTTAATAAAACCCATTATCTTTTCGGCTTTATGATGTGTATGATAAATTCTCTTTGTAAAAATAAGTTCTTTTTCGTATGTGACTTGCTTTTTTATATTTGTTTCATGTTCTTCAAACAGCATCTTTTGAGTTTCATCACGCTCTTTTACCGTGTATGATGAAATAAAATACATTGCTATTAAGCCAAGCAGAATTAATGATAGATAAATGATGGATGTTTCATCATAATTAGTGATAATTTCATTGGTGATAAATGAAAAATCGGGTGTATTCTTCATGTAGACAGCACCAATGTATTCTCCCCTTAACACGAAAGGGACAAAAATGTTAAAAGTTTTTTCGTCCGTAATAATACTCTGAATTTGTTCATGCGAAGTCAATTCTTTCTCGATCTTTTTGTACATATCAATAACGGATAATTTTTTTTTATCGTTAGTATGGGCGGTTTGATCATGATCTCTGAGAAATGAAAGTAGAGTTCTTCCGTCATCGATTGCAAATACATTATCTGCAAATCTTACAAGAATATACAAGCCTTGTATATTGTGTTTGAGCTGTTGTTGACTGAATATAATATCAAATGCTTGGACAATTTTTTCCTCCGATTCCTTTTTTAATTGCCCTTTGGAACCTATTGATTCAAGAACTAACTCCAACGACGTGGTTGTTAGATTCGCTATTTCTTCCGCCGACTCTTTTTGATACCAATCCTGAGTATTATTTAAAAAACTTTTTATAGCTGATTTGTTGATAAATGAAACTATCAGCTGAAAAGCAAAAAGAATAATGAACAACACTGTTACGTGTTTAAACTCAAAATGATATTCCTTTATTTTTTCAACTAAATTTTTTGTTTTCATACCTACTTAACAAGAATTGTTTTTTCTTTTATCCTCAGTTCAGCTTCTTCAAGAGCTTTATCAACCGGTATTTCCTTTTTGATTGCTCGGTTTATAAAGTAAGAAAGAATGTCCGACATATTTGTATAATCTTTCATAAATGGCCTATGAAAGCCAATTTTGTATAGTTCTTCAAAGAATCCTATCTCTTTGTGCTTATTCACAAATGCGGTATCGTTGTAAAGTTTTTTGTTCGTTGGCAGGTAACCGCCCTCTTCATACATTATTTTTTGAGATTCTTCACTCAATAGAAATTTTGTGAATTTTATTACCTCGGGAATTTTTTCTGAGAATTGGGATATCATTAAATTCCAACCTCCATAAACAGCAGATGGTTTTGTGTTTTGAAAATGTGGTAATGGAGCCATTCTTAATGCTGATCTCATTTCCTTAGTAAGGTATTCTACACTATCATCATACATACTTGACCAGCTGCGGAGAAATAAAGCATTATTTTGCGCAAAGTATCTGAAGCTTTCGTTCTCTTTCAAGTGAGTAACCTCTTTGGGAGATACATCATATTTGTTTACCAAATCAACTAAAAGCTGAAGTGATTTCCTGCCTTCGGGTGAATTGACTAAAATTTTTCCTTCAGTATTCACAATAGGTTTATTCTGATTTGCCAGAAGGTCTGCAAAAGTGCAAAGCAAACCTTCATAATCATCAGCCTGAAAAATGTAAAATGGATTTTTTAGTTTACTGTTTTGCAGGTGAATAGCTATAAATCGTTCCCACGTTATTGAATGTTTGAGCTCATCAAGGATTTTCACGTAGTCGGGGATTTTCTTTAGTAAGTCATCCCTATAGAACATAACTGCAACATCGATGTAAAGCGGGACTGCAACAAGAGTATCATTGAACACGCATGTTTGCATTGCATTTGGAGTGACATTACTTATTTCGGAGCTATCCAATAACTTTTGAAGCGGGACGGCCCATCTGGCAAATCGCGGTACCCAAATTTGATCAACAGCGAATAGATCGATGCGATCGTTTTTACTCCTTAAATAGCGGGCTAAAAGTTCCTTTCTTTCATTCGTGCTGAATTTTTCAAAAGAGAGATTTACAGTTTCGACCTTTATCGAACCTTTATACCTCTCATTAAAGTGATCGATCACTTTTTGATGAGCCGATGAGATATGGTCAACAAAGTAAATAGTTTTAATTTTTGATGAACTTTCTGAACCCCCTGGAGATGGTGAGAATACAAAAGTAAAATATATAAATACCGCAATCAGAATAGTGCTTATGATAATATAAAAAATTTTTTCGACGTTCATTTTATTTTTCTTAGTGAAATGCTGACCGTTTTTTTCTTTTTATCTTTTCAAATATAGAAGTTATTTTCTTTAAATTTTTAATTATTAATTCACGTTACGTAGCATGCTGATTAGAATTTGTTAACAAACCCAGTTTCTTAACGAAAGAATCGATCCATGCTGAGAAACTGGGTTTGTAATCTTAACATTGCATAAAGTGAGTTATTAAATCTTCAACAAATTGGAAATTACTTATCAATTTAATAAGCTACCGTTATCAAAATAATAAAATTATTTGAATAGTAGTTTCTTGGTTCTGTCTCGTTTTATATTAATAAAGAATATTTTAACCCACATACAATGGGCATAAAAATTGGACTATGTATGTGCTTAACATCAAACCATGATAAGATTAATTATCGCGAATCTTTATAACTTTAACCGGAGCAACTGATGGCTGTTTCATCCACTTCTATAAATTTGGGTACCAATTCAAACAGTAACAATACCAATTATGGACCGGCACTTACTGTTTTAACTTCACTGTTTTTTATGTGGGGCTTTATCACATGCTTGAATGATATTCTCATTCCGCATTTAAAAGCCATTTTCGATCTCAATTATACTCAGGTAATGCTGGTTCAATTCACTTTTTTCACGGCTTATGCAATCGTATCACTTCCTTCCGGAATTCTGGTAGAAAAGATAGGCTACAAAACTGGAATAATTATTGGCTTATTAACTGCGGCGGCTGGAACAGCATTATTTTATCCTGCCGCTGGATATCGTTCTTATGGAATATTTCTTTTTGCTTTATTTGTTCTTGCCTCTGGCATTACATTACTTCAAGTTGCTGCCAATCCATATGTTGCAATTTTGGGTAAACCTGAAACAGCACCAAGCCGTTTAAATCTTTCACAGGCCTTCAATTCACTTGGAACTACCATTGCACCTATTTTCGGTTCGATTCTGATTTTGTCAGTGGCCGTCAAAGGTGCCGACGGATTAGCTAAAATGACAATGAGCGAAGTTGATGCTTACAAACTTATGGAGGCAGAATCTGTGCAGACTCCTTATTTACTTCTTACAGGAATGTTGGTTTTAGTCGCAGTTATCATTGCACTTTTCAAACTGCCCAAAATTGAAGCTGCTGCACAATCATCCGGTGATGGGGAAGGTGGAAATTATGATCATCATCATCGCAGCGCATGGGGCTACAAGCATTTAGTATTAGGTGCAGTTGCAATTTTTGTTTACGTAGGTGGTGAAGTGTCAATCGGTAGTTTTCTTGTAAACTACTTTAACGAACTTCTTGGAATGCATGAAGCTGAAGCAGGAACTTATGTCGCACTCTATTGGGGCGGCGCCATGATCGGCAGATTCTTTGGTTCAATTACACTTTCCGAAATGAAGGATACAAAGAAAAAGAATATTTATGCCGCACTTGTATTTGTTCTCGCATTATTTCTTGCTTTATATGTTTCGAAAGAATATCAAAACCTTTCTACTTTCTCTCTTTCAAGTTTTGGTAAAACATTAACTTTCTTAGTCCTAGTTGGATTAAACTTTATAGCATTTAACTTAGGAAAGCAAAAACCGGGAAGAACTTTAGCTATACTTGCATTTTGCGCTGCAATACTTGTAGTTACTTCAATGCTTACTAATGGACCATTTGCAATGTGGAGTATCTTAGCAGTTGGTTTATTTAATTCAATAATGTTCCCAACTATTTTTACCCTTGCAATAAACGGATTAGGAAAACACACCGGCCAGGGATCCGGAATTCTTTGCACAGCAATTGTAGGAGGAGCAATAATTCCTGTAATCCAAGGTGTATTTGCAGATAGTATCGGAATACATCATGCTTTCTTTTTACCGGTTTTGTGTTATGCGTATATAGCCTACTATGGTATTAAGGGACATATCCCTTCATACCAAAAAGCAGCTAAGGCTTAAATAAAAATGAAAACTAATGTAACGCTTGGAATTGATGTTGGCGGAACAAATACCGCTTTTGGATTTGTTGACATAAATGGCAAATGTCTTAAAGAATCTTCACTTCCTACCAAAGCCAATAATAGTGCGGCTGATCTTTTTGCAAGATTAAATCCCGAAATAGATAAGTTGTATGATACAATTTCAAATAGGTGTGTGCTTAAGGGCGTAGGCATTGGTGCACCGAATGCAAACTACTATCGAGGCACGGTGGAAAATCCACCAAACCTTCGCTGGGGGATTATAAATGTTGTCGAGATCATAAAACAGTATTATGATGTTCCTGCTGCAATAACCAATGATGCAAATGCTTCAGCAATCGGTGAGATGTTATTCGGTGCCGCAAAAGGAATGAAAAATTTTATTGTAATTACACTTGGAACCGGTTTGGGAAGTGGAGTTGTTGTAGACGGAAAATTAGTCTATGGTTCTGATGGATTTGCAGGAGAAATAGGACATACCGTATATGACCCGAATGGAAGGTTATGCGGATGCGGACGAAAAGGATGTTTAGAAACTTATGCATCTGCTACCGGAATAAAACGTACTGTGATGGATTTACTCGCAAATTCTAATCATGATAGTCCTCTTAGAAATGTAAGTTTTAATGATCTTGATTCAAAAATGATTTACTCAGCTGCATTAGCTGGTGACCAACTCTCTAAAGAAGCTTTTGAATTTACAGGAAAAGTTCTTGGTTTAAAGCTTGCAGATGCTGTGGCAGTTACAAGTCCGGAAGCTATAATACTTTTTGGAGGGTTGGCACTTGCAGGTAATATGATCATCGAACCAACTAAAAAATCAATGGAAGAAAATTTATTTCATGTATTTCAAAATAAAGTAAAAATTCTTCAATCTGGTTTACCGGAGGGCAATAGTGCAGTGTTAGGTGCAAGCGCATTAATTTGGAATGAGATCATTAAAACTGATAAGATTTCAATATAAGAATTAATTTGAAATTTTGACAAATTAATTAGTTATTCAAGGTAACAGTTTTTATAAATAATTTTATTTGAGCCACGAATTTCACGAATACACTAAAATAAGTTTTTTAAAATTTGTGAAAATTAGTGTAATTCGTGGCAAAAAACTTTTTAACAGACAACTTGAATTAGTTAAATCATTATTATAACTCTGCTCTGTAAAAAATTTCGAGGATTTGCTGCTTACATAAATCAACTTTTAAATTATAGAGGATGAAATGAAAAAAATCACTGCGTTTATCTTTGTCGTTATCGTTCTATCACTATTTAGTTTGGGTGGTAACAACCTTCAAAAATCCACTGATGAAATAATTTCCGAGAGAGTTGATTCAGTGCTCTCTTTGATGACTCTTGAGGACAAAATAGGACAGCTTAATCAATTGTCCTTTGGAATTGGTTGGGGACCTGAAGTTAAAATTTCGGTTCCGGATGAATACAAGGAATTAATAAGACAAGGTAAAATAGGTTCATTCCTAAATGCCATTGGAGCGGAATTCACATACGAACTTCAAAAGGTTGCGGTGGAAGAATCTCCTTTAAAAATTCCATTAATTTTTGGATTAGATGTCATTCATGGATTTAAAACAATCTTTCCCGTTCCACTTGGTGAAGCCGCAACATGGCAGCCTGAGATAGTTGAAATGTCAGCTCATTATCAAGCTCTCGAAGCAGCATCAGCAGGAATTCACTGGACTTTTTCTCCAATGGTTGACATAGCCCGTGACCCGCGCTGGGGCAGAATAATGGAAGGTTCAGGCGAGGATACTTACCTTGGCTCATTAATGGCTGCTGCGCGAGTTCGGGGCTATCAAGAGAATCTTTCAGATTTAAATATTATCGCATGTGCAAAACACTATGCTGCATATGGCGGTGCTGAAGGTGGAAGAGACTACAACACGGTTGATATTTCCGAACGAACATTAAGAGATGTTTATCTTCCTCCATTTAAAGCGGCAGTTAATGCAGGTGTGAATACGCTTATGGCTTCGTTTAATGAAATCGGCGGGGTTCCTTCTTCCGGAAGTAAATATTTATTGAAAGATATTCTAAGAGATCAATGGGGATTTAAGGGTTTTGTTGTCAGCGATTGGAATTCAATCGGTGAATTGATCAATCATGGATTCGCAGCTGATTTAAAGCAGGCAGGGCAACTTTCTTTAAATGCTGGGCTGGATATGGATATGGAATCACGCTCGTACATTACCCATCTTAAAGACCTTGTTGAGGACGATAAAGTAGATGAAGATCTTATTGACGAATCAGTAAAAAGAATTTTGAGAATAAAATTTATGCTTGGTTTATTTGATGACCCATACCGCTATTGCAATAAAGAAAGAGAACAGAAAAATATCGGAACGGAAGAAATAAGAATAGCCGCACTTGAAGTAGCAAAAAGATCGATGGTACTGCTCAAGAATGAAAAAAATATTCTTCCACTAAAAAAGAATTATAAAAAAATTGCTGTAATCGGGCCGCTTGCTAACTCCAAAACAAATCCGCTTGGCGGCTGGAGTGCATTAGGAGATTCTGTTGACGTAAGTACTGTAGTTGAGGGATTTAAAAAATATGTCGATAAGAAGACTCAAATACTTTATTCCGAAGGATGCAAAATTGATGATAATTCTACTAAGGGATTTAAGGATGCTGTAAATAATGCTAAAAAATCTGATATAATTATTCTATGCCTCGGTGAAAGCAGAGATATGAGCGGAGAGGCTTGCAGCAGATCAACGCTTGATTTACCAGGAATTCAAGAGGGACTTGCCAAGGAATTATTAAAAACGGGTAAACCGATTGTAACTGTTTTAATGAATGGCCGTCCTCTTTCAATTAATTGGCTGAATGAAAATGTTAGCGCCATTGTCGAAGCATGGTTTCCTGGAGTGACTGCAGGAGATGCAATTGCAAAAGTTCTTTTTGGCGATTACAATCCAAGCGGGAAATTACCTGCGACGTTTCCCAGGAATGTAGGTCAAGTTCCTATTTATTATAATCATAAAAACACCGGGCGACCTGGAGATCTCAAAACTCACTATACGTCAAAATATTTGGATTTACCTCTTACTCCTCTTTATCCATTCGGGTATGGATTAAGTTATACAACTTTCAATTTTGATAACCTTACTTTAAGTTCCACTAAAATAACTGCGGATGATTCTTTGACTGTATCGGTAGCAGTTAAAAACACTGGTGACTATGACGGCGAGGAAGTCGTCCAACTTTATGTTCAAGATCTGGTTGGAAGTGTTACCCGTCCTGTTAAGGAGCTTAAAGGTTTTAAAAAGATAATGCTTAAAAGAGGTGAGGATAAAACAGTTCAGTTCACAATTCATGAAAAGGATTTAAAGTTTACAGCCGCCGATATGAAATTCAAATCGGAGCCAGGAATATTCAAAGTTTTTGTAGGTAATAATTCTGTTGATGTATTAGAAGCACAATTTGAATTAATCGAATAAATGAGTTTGAGGATAACAATGGAGCTATCACGGAAAATAATTTTAGTTATAAATGTTTTGTTCATTTCAGTAACATATTCAAGCTGCAGCAAAGATGATTCTTCAAATGCGCCGAATAATTCAATACCGGAAATCCCCGGATATACATTAGTTTGGAACGATGAATTTGATAAACAAAATATTGATTTAACTAAATGGGAATATGAAATAAATGGTGACGGCGGCGGAAACAACGAACTTCAATACTATACAGGTCTTCCGACGAATTCTTATATAGAAAATGGACATTTAATTATTAAAGCTGTAATTGAAAATTATATGAATAGGAGTTTTACGTCTGCAAGAATAAGAAGCAAAAACAAAGGGGATTGGTTGTATGGAAGAATTGAAGCATCTGCTAAAGTACCTACAGGAAAAGGAACATGGCCTGCAATCTGGATGTTATCAACCGATTGGGAATACGGTGGCTGGCCCGAAAGCGGAGAGATCGATATTATGGAACATGTTGGTTATGATCCAAATGTGGTTCATGGTTCAATTCATACTAAAGCATACAATCATACCATCGGGACACAAAAATCTGCAATGCTTCCAGTTTCAACTGCAACAACAGATTATCATAAATATGCGGTAGAATGGTTTTCAGACCACATTGATTTTTATATTGATTCAATAAAATATTTTACTTTTAATAATGAAAACAAAGGATGGGCTTATTGGCCTTTCGATAAGAGATTTCATATTATCCTAAACCTTGCAGTTGGCGGTAATTGGGGTGGTGCTCAAGGAATTGATCCAAGCGCTTTCCCTGCACAAATGGAGGTTGATTATGTAAGAGTTTACAAAAAAAATTAAATGATTTATTAACAAAATTATTGGTCAAATTAAATGAGAAAAATTTTTCCAATTGTCCTGCTGTTTCTATTTCAAGTCTCAGCATTATTTCCTCAAACTACTAAACAAACAGTTAAAAATTTTGAAAAAGAAATCACAATAAAGTTATCCGCTAATTATCTTCTTTATCTTCCTGAAGACTATAATGAAAGTGACAAAGAATTCCCGCTCGTTCTTTTTTTACACGGTTCAGGTGAAAGAGGTGCTAACATTGAAAAAGTCAAAATTCATGGCTTACCAAAATTAATACAGCAGGGAAAAGAATTTCCGTTTATAGTCGTATCTCCGCAATGTCCCGATAATATGTTTTGGAATGTGGAACTTCTTATTTCGCTGTTAGATGACATAGTGCAAAACTATCGTATTGATAAGAATAGAATTTATGCAACAGGATTAAGCATGGGCGGGCACGGAACGTGGGAACTTGCGATTGCACAACCAGATCGCTTTGCTGCAATTGCACCTGTCTGCGGCTGGAGTGATCCCGAGAAAGCATGTATACTGAAAGATGTTCCGATTTGGGTCTATCATGGAGCCAAGGATATGGTTGTGCCGGTTACTGCTTCTGAAAAAATGGTTGAAAAATTAAAATCATGCGGTGCAGATGTTAAGTTTACAGTTTATCCTGAAGCGAATCATGATTCATGGACAGAAACCTACAACAATGGAGATTTATACTCATGGTTTCTACAACATTCTTTGAATAAATGAAATTCATCAATGTGATCAAATCAATTTTAATGAGAGGTAATTCAACTCAAGACGAAAAAATTATTCTCACTCAAAAACAATGTCCTCAATGTACTGGTAGAGGAATGCTGGTTTTCAAATCTGACTCAAATAATAAAATCACAAATAGGCAATCAAATGAAACTAAAAGTTGAACTCATATTAAGTTTAATCTTGTCGCTTTTCATTCTGTCATCATCATATCCACACGAAAAGTTATTTGTTTATACCGAAGGTAAGGAAGTAAAATCGCCGGATGGAAATTCAATTTTACTTAAGGGAATAAATCTTGGAAACTGGCTTAATCCTGAAGGTTATATGTTTCGATTTGAAAATGTGAGTTCATTTCGATTGATAGATAACAGCATCAAGGAATTAATCGGCGCAGATGAAGCACGCAAGTTCTGGAAATCTTTTCGGGATAATTACATCACCAAAGAAGATATTCATTTTATTAAATCGACAGGATTAAATCATATTCGTGTTCCTTTTAACTTTAAATTTTTTTTAGTTGAAGACCACCCTGACATTTGGCTCGATGAAGGCTTCAAAAGGTTGGACGATATAATTCATTGGTGCAAAGAAGAAAATCTATATGTTGTACTCGATCTTCACGCAGCACCTGGTGGACAAACTGGTGATAACATTGATGATAGCTGGAGTTATCCTTTTCTACTTGAAGATGAACAAGCGCAAAAAACTACAATTGCATTATGGAAAAAACTTGCCGAGCGATATAAAGATGAAACAATTGTGATTGGTTATGATCTCTTGAATGAACCAATTCCACATTATATGGACAACAAAGAAAAACTAAACCAGCTGTTAGAACCACTCTATAAAAAAATTACCAAGGCAATTCGAGAGGTTGATAACAATCATATAATTTTTATTGGCGGCGCTCAATGGAATACAAACTTTACGATGTTTAGTGAACCGTTTGATGCAAAATTGGTTTATACTTTTCATAAATATTGGATGCCGCCGGTTCAAGAACAAATACAGGATTATGTTGATTTCTCCAACAAACATAATGTCCCAATGTGGCTTGGTGAAAGCGGTGAAAATGAAGACGCATGGATAGATTCGTTTAGAGTACTCTTAGAGAAAAATAATATTGGCTGGTGTTTTTGGCCCTACAAAAAAATGGAATCAACCCGCGGAATGGTTCAATTCCCCAAAACAAAAGAGTGGGAAGAAATTATAAAGTACGCTGAAACTCCTAAGAAGAATTTTGAAGAATTAAGAAATGCAAAACCCAAAAGACAAGTTATTCAAAAGGCTTTTTCAGATTTGATTGAATACATCAAATTAAAAAACTGTACGATTAATGAAGGTTACTTAAAAGCCCTTGGATTAAAATAGTAACTGTCCGTTGTAATAAATATTTATTAACTATCGCCTGCTTAAGATCGTATGAAGAAATACCTGACGATTTTCCTTTTATTTCCTCTGATCACCTATTCGCAATATGAAGATACTGGGAAAAGAGGCGTATACTTCTCAAAAAAAACTTATACGGAAAAATCAATCCCAACCTTTGAAACAACCAAAGATAAACTTCCCTCGCCAATTATTGAGGACAAACCGGAATTGATTAAGCTTTACTGGAAAACATGGCGATTAGCTTTTGATCATTTTAGAAAACCACCGAAAGGCTCGCCCTTTGTTTCAAATTATATTGATGAGGCATTTGCACCCAACATATTTCAGTGGGATACTTTTTTTATGATATTGTTTGCTCGATATGCTCATAATATTTTCCCATCAATTGAATCCCTTGATAATTTTTATTGCCGGCAGTACGAAAACGGATACGTCTGTCGTGAAATAGTTGAAGCAACCGGAGAGGATTTTATCTTTGAGGGAAGAGAACATACCGTGAACCCACCATTATTTAGTTGGGCTGAAATTGAAAACTTCAAAATCACCGGCGATAAAACAAGATTTGAAATGGTCTTACCGGTTTTAGAAAAATATGCTGAATGGCTGGTAAAATATCGGAAAAAAGAAAACACAAAACATAATCTGTTTTGGCAGACTGGATTAGGTTCCGGAATGGATAATACACCGCGCAGCGGTTCGGGCTGGGTTGATATGTCGTCACAAATTGTGATGATGTACAATGATATGGCTGTTATGAGTGATGAATTAATATTAGATGAAAAAGCTCGAGAGTTGCGTAATAAGGCAAAACAAATTGCCGATAGAATTAATTTATTTATGTGGAACGAAGAAGATGGGCTATATTACGATGTTGATGATAATGGAAATCAAATAAAATGTAAAACCGCTGCATGTTTTTGGCCAATGCTTGCCGGAGTTGCAGGTGTAAATCAATCCTCAAAACTTTTAGCTAACCTCAAAGATCCTAAATCATTCTGGCGAAAAGTTCCGTTTCCTTCTCTTGCTGCAGATCAAAAAAATTATGCGGCCGATGGAAAATACTGGCTTGGCAGCGTTTGGGCTTCAACCAATGTGATGATAATAAAAGGACTGGACAAAATCGGAGCGGGAAATGATAATGCTTACAACTTCAATGAGTTTGGTACCCTTGCAACAGAAGAATACTTGAATGGAATTTATCAGGTCTACAAAAAGACCGGAACGCTTTGGGAAAATTATTCTGCCGAAGCATTTGCACGAGGTGTTTGGTCTCGCCCTGATTTTGTTGGTTGGACCGGCTGCGGCCCCATCGAATTATTAATTGAAAACATTCTTGGCTTTCGTACTAATGGTGTAGACAATTCTATAACCTGGCACATAAACAGGATTGATAGACATGGAATAGAAAAATTGAGATTTGGAGACGTTACAGCTTCATTGATTTGCGAGAGAAGAGAAAGTATTAACTCCCCGGCAACTTTAAATATTCAAACAGATAATGATTTTGACTTGTTAGTTGAATGGGGGCATAATAATTACAAAGCTTTTCACGTTACAACTGGTAAACATAAAATTTTAATGGAATAACTGAAATGTTAAAACTACAAATTCATGCACTTCTCACTTCTCTGGTTTTTAGTACAGTAGTTTTCTCGCAAACAATCGTATTACCTGATAATTGGATTTTTAAAACAGGCGATGATTTATCTTATGGGAGAATTAATATTGATGAATTAAGCTGGATAAAAATTAAAGTACCCGGTAATTGGGAAGATCAGGGCTTCCAAAACTACGACGGTTATGCTTGGTATCGACTGCACTTTACTGTGGAGGAAGATTTAGGTAACCGGTCGCTTTATCTTTTTCTTGGAAAGATAGATGATATCGATGAGACTTATTTAAATGGAGTTAAAATAGGTTTTTCAGGAACCTTTCCGCCAAACCCGATTACCGCATGGAATGAGCAGCGCGTATATAAGATTCCGCCAGGTCTTTTGAAAAAAGAAAATGTTGTTGCAATCAGGGTGTATGATATCTTTTCACCCGGAGGTGTTCATAGTGGCTTAATTGGAATTTTAAATGAAGAGGAGTATCAGTACGAAATGAATCCGCCTAAAGGAGCAAAAAAATCTTTTTATCAAATGCCAACGGCAAACGGTTTGATAGCAGCAGTCTATAACGAGCGGAGAAATGAAATAGAAAATATTTTCTCCCACATCTTTAAAGCTTATGATGAGAATAAATTTGTTAAACCTTTTATTAAAACGTTAAAACTTAATAGCAGAGAAAAACCAAAATCAGTTAAATATCTTGAAAACACTCATATTATTTCAATTGATTACAATAATTTCAACTTGAAGTATTTTGCGCCTTTTTCATCGAATGAAAAAATATTTTATGCCGTCCTTCGCGGTAAAAAAGAAGATATCTCCAAACTCACCTTTTCACATCAAGTTTTAGAAACCGAAGCATTAAGGGATTCTGTTCTGCTTAAGTTAAATGAAACCACTTTTGAAAAATATTTTCTCTTCTCATTTAATGATTCACTTCACAATAATTCTGATATAATCAAAAATGCAGTCGAACGAATAAACCATAATAAATCCAATCTTGTTTCGGATGAACTTAAATTTATGAAGGATGTTTTTACACGCGCTCAGTATCCAAAAGGATTAAAAGAAGACGAAAAGAATCTATATCAACAATCTTTAACTGTGCTTAAAATGGCTCAAACAACAGAGAATGAAATTTTCCCAAAAGCAATAGGACAAATGTTAGCTTCCCTTCCACCCGGTGTATGGAACATCTGCTGGCTGCGTGATGGAATGTATGCTTTGTTGGGGCTTAATAGCGCAGGCCTGTTTGATGAAGCAAAAAAACTGCTAACTTTTTATTTAAATGCTGACGCAGGCTATTATAAAAATTTCACTTGGAAAGATGGAAAAGATTACGGAGTTGGTAAGGATTATCAAATTTCTATAACAAGATACTTTGGAATCGGTAAAGAAGAATCAGATTTTAATGATCATGGACCAAATATTGAGCTTGATGGATTTGGATTTTTCTTATTTACATTTTCTGACTTCATAAATAGAAGCGGCGATAAAAAATATTTCGAAGATAACTACAAACTTGTTTCTGAAAAAGTTGCTGATGTTTTAATTAATTGCATTGATAATAATGATTTAATCAGAATTGATTCCGGTCCATGGGAAAGACATTTGCCAGGTAAACATTATGCTTATACTTCAATTACTGCTGCTGGCGGTTTAAAATCTTATGCTGAGCTTCTTGAAAAGATGGGATACAATTCGAAAAAATATTTTGAAGCCACGGAGAGAATTGTGAGTGGAATTAAAAACAATTTAGTGGTTGATGGTATATATCTTAAAGGAAATGCCGAAGCGGTATCCAATGAAGAATATGAGTTTTATGATATGGGAATGATTGAAGCTTTTAATCTTAATGTTATAAACGATCTTAACTTTTTTAATTCGAATATTGCTGAATATGATAAAAAGCTTAAGGTGGAAACTTTCCGCGGATACTCTCGAGTTAATGGCGTTGATCTTTATGATATATCTGAATGGATCATGATTGATTTGCGAACCGCTTCAGCTCACATAAAATTTGGACAAAAAGATAAAGCAAAAAAAATAATAGATTGGGTTAGCGATCAGGCAAAACTAAACTTTAATTTAATACCTGAACTATTCGATTACACTAAAGCAACTTATGATGGCGCCGTTCCAATGGTTGGTTTTGGTGCTGGTGCATACATAAAAACTCTAAACGATTATTATAACAATTAAGCATTAGGAGATGTTTCATGAAATCAAAAATATTTTTTTTCATAGTTGTATCAATTCTCTCATTTTTAATACTCTCATTCAGTTTTATGGGAAATAACAGCACCGAGATTCTTAATTATAAAAATTCTGCTCTTTCCATCGATGAAAGAGTTGAAGACCTATTACACCGGATGACTCTTGAGGAAAAAATAGATATGCTCAGTGGAACTGGATTTGAAACTAAGGCTATAGATCGGCTTGGTATTCCGCCATTGAATATGACTGATGGTCCGCTCGGTGTTCGCTGGGGAAATTCAACTGCATTCCCTTCCGGAATCATGATGGGGGCAACTTGGAATCCTGAACTAATATCAAAACTTGGTTCTTCAATTGCGCAAGAAGTAAAAGCTAAAGGACGTCATGTGATCCTTGGACCTTGTGTAAACATAGCTCGCATTCCCATGGGTGGTAGAAATTTTGAAAGCTTTGGTGAAGATCCGTACTTAACTTCGCGCATAGCGGTAGATTATATTAAGGGGGTTCAAAAGGAAAATGTTGTCGCTACAATAAAACATTATGCTGTCAATAATCAAGAACATCAGCGTGATTTTGTTAATACAATTGTTGATGAGAGAACATTAAATGAAATTTATCTTCCAGCATTTAAAGCCGCTGTTGAAGAAGCTAATGTACTTGCAGTTATGTCGGCTTACAATAAAGTAAATGGATCCTATTGCAGCGAGAACGATTTTTTGTTAATTGATAAACTTAAAAAGGAATGGCGATTTAATGGCCTAGTTATGTCAGATTGGGGTGCTGTTCATAGTGTCATCCCCACATTTAAAGGCGGATTAGATCTTGAAATGCCAACAGGACAATATCTCAATAGAGAAACTCTTTTTGAAAAGATAAAGAACGGAGAACTTAAAGTATCAACGCTAGATGAAAAAATTAGAAGAATATTAGGAGTAATGTTCACAATAGGGCTGTTTGATGATTATAAATATGATGAAACAAAATTGAATAGTGCTGAAAATAAACAAATTGCTTTGGATGTGGCAAAAGAAGGTATAGTCTTGCTTAAAAATGAAAAATCCATTCTTCCAATAAACTTAAATAAAATAAAATCGATTGCCGTGATTGGACCGAACAGTAAAATTGCAACGACTGGTGGCGGAGGAAGCTCGATGGTAGTGCCGTTTCAAACCGTGAGTCCATTGGAAGCTTTGCAGAATAAAATTGGCAGCAAGATAAAAATTAATTTTGCGCAAGGATCGATGCTCGATGGTGATTCAAATCCAATTGAAAGTAAATTTTTGTTCACAGAAAAGAATGGAAATGAAAATGGTCTCAAAGCGGAATACTTTACAAATAAAGATCTTCAAGGTATTCCCGATAAAACAATTATTGATAAACAAGTTGACTTTTCATGGGAGGATAATTCACCTTTTACCGATTTTCCTACCGATAGTTTCTCGGTTCGTTGGACAGGTTATTTGAAATTTAATAGAACTGGCAATTATACTTTGGACGTCTCGAGCGATGATGGAGTTCGGCTTTATCTGGATAATAATCTATTAATTGATGATTGGAATGACCATGCTATGATGACGAATTCATTTACAACTTACTTCAAAGCAAATGAATACTATAAAATTACACTTGAATACTATGAGAATGGAGGCTGGTCAATCGTTAAACTTGGATGGCGGCTGCCTAATAAAGAATTGCTCGCTAAAGCAGTAGATGCAGCAAAAAACTCTGATTTGGCAATCGTCTTCGCTGGAACAAACTACAATTACGAAAGCGAGGGTTATGATCGAAAAAATCTTATTCTTCCAAATGATCAAGACAATCTCATAAAAGAAATTTCTAAAGTAAATGGAAATACCATCGTTGTACTTACAACTGGTTCACCCGTACTCATGAGTGTGTGGTTAGAAAATGTGCCGGCAATATTAGAAACATGGTTTGCAGGTGAACAAGCTGGAAACTCTATTGCTGAAGTGTTACTTGGGGAGACAAATCCTTCAGGCAAACTTCCCATGACTTTTCCTGTTAAATGGGAAGATTGTTCGGCATATGACACTTTCATGAAGAATGATGGAATAACCGAATACAAAGATGGAATTTATGTTGGATACCGTTATTTCGAAAAGCATAAAATCAAACCACTATTTCCTTTCGGATATGGTTTATCATACTCTACATTTGAATACAGTGGACTAAAATTGTCATCAAAAGAAATGGATGAGAATGGTAAGTTAACGGCAAGCTTTAAGTTAAGGAATATTAGTAAAGTTACAGGTGCCGAGGTTGTTCAACTGTATATAAAGGATTTAATATCTTCACTGGATCGTCCGAAAAAAGAGTTGAAAGGATTTAGTAAAGTAACACTTCTGCCCGGCGAGGAAAAAATGATAGAATTTGAAATTGCTGCCCAATCTTTAAGTTTTTTTGATCCTGTGAAAAAGAGTTGGATCGCGGAATCAGGAGATTTTGAACTTCTAATCGGGAGTTCATCCGAAGACATTCGGCTGCAAGGTAAATTTAAATTAGAATAGTACTTGTAATGAAAGAATCAATTATTTTTTTTTTATTTGTTTGCTGAGTAGTATAAATGTTTACGCTCAAGATGACAATTCAGTTATAGTAAAAATTGGAAACGAAAATATTACCGTAAAAGATTTCAGGCTACGGATTGAACTTTCACCATACATATCAGCTAATAAAACCATTGATCAGCATTCGGATCGAGAATTCAAAAATGACTTTCTTTACTCACTCGTCGCAGAAAAATTATGGGCAAAAGATGCAGAAGCCTTAGGATTTATAAGCTCGGATAAATATAAATTCTACTTTAAACCACTTGAAGATTTGTTTGTACGCGATGCCCTATTTAAACGCGAGGTGAACGACAAAGTAAAACTTTCCGCGGTTGATGTGAATAACGGAATTCAAAAATCCCAATTCAAACTTGTCACTCAGGTCATTAGCACTAAGGACTCAGGCAAGATCTATAGTTTTTTTAATCAAATTAAAAAAAATAAAAATTTTGATTCCACACTTACTAATTTTTCGGAATTTGATACAAGTGATGTCAACGTAACTTCAGGCAGCCTGAAAGATGAAGAGATAGAAGATTCTTTATATTCTCTTAAATTGAACCAGTTCACTTTACCGATAAAAAGCGAAATTGGCTGGATAATATTTAGATTAAAAAATAAAATATTCACACCGATTGATCTTAACGATAAAGTGACAATGGATAGAATGAAAAAAGCCATAAGGGAAAGGCGCATTGAGATTCGATACCATGAGTACATGGAGGAATTACTTGCCGGCACCAGAATCGATATCAATCGGGAGTCTTTCCTATTTGTTTTTCGTTCGCTTTGGGATATTATTAGGGGAAAACCCGGTGATACCGATATAATAAAAGTTTATTCCGTCAACGAATTCGATTTTGCGTCTATAATCAAATCCTCGACGCAAGAAGATCTAAACAAGCCCCTTTTCAGCATTGAAAAAAACAATATTAGTGTAAAAGATTTTCTCGGAGATTTATCTTTCAATGGATTCAGTGTTCCCCGTCAAGATTCAATTCTTGTTTTTCAAAAGCTTGAAAAAAGAGCAAAACAATTTGTAGAAAATCAAATCATTACGAAGGAAGGTTATAAACGTAAATTAAATTTAGCTCCCGACGTAGTCAAAGATTTATCTTTATGGAGGCAAAAATATTTGGCGGAGCTGTATTCAAAATCTATTTTAGATTCAATATATATCTCAGACGATGAACTTTATGATTATTATCTCAATGAGATAGTTAATGAAAAAGAATATCCATTGTTCAATTTGAGAATAGTGACTTTAACCGAACTAGATGAAGTTTCAAAAATTTTCGATCTGTTAAAAGAAGGAAAAGATTTTGCAGAAATAGTTAAGCAATATGGTAAAACCGATCCTTTAGTAAATGAAAATTGTGAGACTGGATTAAAGCCTTTTCCTCTATTGAGTGATATTGGCAAGCTTGCTCTATCATTGAAGCTTAATGAAGTTTATGGCCCGATTCGGAGGAACGATGCATATTCCATTGTACAGCTTTTTGACAAGAGTAAAAGCAGTGATTCGCTGCAGCTTTCATTCGAGTCCGTAAAAAATGAATTGAGAAGTGGTCTTCGTATTAAAATCATGACAGAAAAGTTAGAAAAAATAACTTCGAATCTCGCTGAAAAATATAACGTTAAAATTTATAACGACGCACTTGACAAAATCCAGTTCACAAAAATTCCAATGTTTCTTCACAGATTTATGGGATTTGGGGGAAGGATTGCCGGAGTACCGCTCTTAACACCCTTTTCAGGTTGGATGAATAATAGTGTTCGAAAAAAACTCCTACCCTGATTTTTTCTGTCGTTGCATTATTTAGGGCAGTACCATGCAATTAAAACGTTATAAAAAGGGAAGATGGAACCTTTTCAATGATTATATCATTCAAATTATAATTATCGAGAAGAACTCCATTAATCAAAACTTTTGAAGGACTGTCTTTTTTAAAATTCTTAAATATTATTTTATTATTAGGGATTTGAAGATTTCCAGAAACAACAATCTCGTATCCAGATTGAAGTTTATTAACTGTGTAGCTGACATCACCATAATAAGAAGGCATATTAGTTACTCTAACTCCTTGGGGCGAGTCAATCCATTCTTCTTTTAACCCTGCTCCCAAAATTAATGAGGTATCGGAATCATTTTCGTAAACAAACATGGTTCTAATCGCATTTATATAGTCCGA
>Ga0214473_10002705_pt1 | contig 21719 bp, 22 predicted proteins | sample RVTome_7_FD_203509 | JGI IMG/M metagenome (GOLD analysis project Ga0214473, IMG submission 203509) | Soil microbial communities from uranium-contaminated site in the Upper Colorado River Basin, Wyoming, United States - RVT98D197 | ecosystem: Environmental > Terrestrial > Soil > Contaminated >... | reverse complement strand
GTGACCAGGCAAACAGGGAGTCATCTTTAAGAAAGAACTCCAGCGGGACATTGGTCGTCCAGCCATAATCGTAAGCTGAAGCGACCACAAACTTGGCGTCAGGCTTCACGCCTGAAACTCTGGCCACTTCTCGAGTTGGTACGCCGCCCCATACATTGTCCAATCTGGACCAACGCGTAACGCAATGAAAGTCGGCATACACTTTGACAGCCGGCAATTGCATAAATTCGTCCAGTGACCACTGTTGCGGATTTTCTACTAAACCATCGACCGAAAATTGCCAGTTCGCCAGGTCGATTTCGGGTGTACCGTGGGCGTCGAGAACAGGCCATTTTTTCGTGCGCGACTGTCCTGGCGGTAGACGGTTATCCCGTCGCGTGTCCGGGCTAATGACGATCTCGGGATCGGAGACTTCTCCAGGCTTTCTTGGCGCCTCCGTCTGGTATTTGGGATCTTTGATCAGGCTGTTGAGAAAAGACATTTACTAGTTGATCCGTACTCTGTAGGCAGCCGCCGTTGTCCAATTGTGCCAGGGAAGTTGTGCGTGCTCAGTGGTCCGGGTTTCCATCAACGCACGACTGGTTACTGACCACCGACTAGTCTCTTCAACTCCTCGGGCATCCACTTGCCCAAAGCTTTCGCCGTGGCTTCGCTGACACCCACTGATCTATCATGCCAGTCGTCTCTCGAACCTTCAGGTCCTCGCTCGCGCTCGTAGTTCTCGGTTTGTTCCAGGCTAAGGACGATACCTGCAGCAACTTCCTTCCAATCCTGAAACTGAATTCCTCGCCGAACAAGCGGTAGTCCCGCAGTCCAATCCTCCTCCGGCGCGCGAGCGTCCTGCTCTGGAATCGTCAGATTATACAGCTGTGGAAACGGCTTGCCCTCAAACTCACGAGCCAACATCTGCTGAATCTCCTTGAACGATGCCTGCTGATTTTCACGCCTCAGTGTTTGCGCGCGCCGAAAAAGGTCTGCTACTGAGGGTTGCTCCGTTGCCATCGATTTTGAACACACCTCGTTCTACATGTTTTTTCATACCTTACACGGGGAGGCGGCTTAGCACAACCAGCAATAGAAATGCTCACGAGACTGTTTCATTCCACGGGTCTCCTGTGCTAGAAGAATTAATGTCGAGTGTCTTGAATCGAAGCACCACGGCCATGGCAGAATCATTAATCTCGTCGAAAGCAGCCACTCCGGCCCAGCCCCCGCACTCAGCCTGCCAGTTGTGTGGGCGCGCTTGTGAGCATCTAATCGCCCTCGGCGAACTGCCCCCGGAACTAGGCGACATCATCAAGGCAAACGCTCCACCGGCGCGCCCCCTGGAGGATATCTGCCTGCAGTGTGTGGAACTCTTTAGGCGCGCCAAAGCACAGACCGACGCTCACGCAGCAATCTTCGCTCAAACTAACCAGGTATTACCGACCCCCTTGCGTCTGTCTGCAGATCAACGGTTTACGGGGCGCGACGTGACTATTGCGTTCCTGGATTCAGGTTTTTACGCCCATCCTGATCTAACAAAACCTTCGAATCGGATACTGGCATATAAAAGCATTTTTAGCGCCGGCGATGATCTGAGTTCGCTGGAAAATATTGATGTCTCCAGTTGGCACGGGATGATGACCTCGGTTGTAGCCGCCGGAAATGGTTACCTTTCCGAAGGATTTTATAGAGGCATTGCGCCCTCATCGCAGCTGGTGCTGGTGAAGATTGGTCGCACAGGGCACATTCCGGAAGGCAATATTCAACGCGGACTCGAGTGGGTCCTGGAGCACCGCGAGCAGTATGGCATCCGCATAGTCAACATTTCGGCGGGGGGAGACTTTGAGCAGTCATATCTCTTGAACCCGCTGTGCCAGGTGGTGGAGGAAGTTGTACGCCATGGCCTTATTGTTGTTTGTGCGGTAGGCAATGCCGGAATGACGCCGGGCCACGTTGTGCTTCCACCAGCGTCTGCTCCCGCCGCAATTTCAGTCGGTGGTCTTGATGATCAAAACTCGCTGGATCGGGCCAGGCGCGGCATGTACCGATCCTCATATGGACCGACCATAGATGGGCTGCAAAAGCCGGAGATCATCGCACCCGGAATCTGGGTTGCAGCTCCAATCTTGCCCCACACTCCCACAGCCGCCGAAGCACATCTCTATTCTGAACTAAATGCGGCAACCGATGACAAACTGCGGGGAATCATTGAGTACCACCAGGGTACGGATAAGGATTTGGATGAAGCGCGGGATCTGCCGGTGCCGCTAATAAGACAGTTGATCACCATCAAGTTGCGCGAAGGAAACGTAATCAATCAACACTACAAGCTGGTTGACGGAACATCTTTCGCTTCACCGATCGTCGCATCAACTGTGGCTTGCATGCTCGAGGCAAACTCTCGCCTGTCGCCGCAGCAGGTCAAGCGCATTCTCATTGAGACAGCAGAACGCGTGCCCGGGGTCGAGATCGAGCGGCAGGGCTGGGGCGTAGTTGCACCTCAACGCGCAGTTGAGCAGGCACTTTCTTTGCGGAGTAGCCTGTAACGCAAACTGTCAGTTTGCGACTGAAATTTGCATAGCCTTCCACGAACGTAGGACACTCGCCATACCCGAGTTCAGTGGACACATGAATAGCGCTGTGCCACAATTCCTTCGATAACTACACAGTCGAATAGTCACTCTGAGAGGAGTCGTATAATTTAGATGGTTGAGCAAGAACCGGTGTCAAAGGAGAGTCGCCCTGATCAGGCTACTGAGAATGCAGGCGCCAATTCAAGCACCGAAGAGATCACCTACCACGCTGTAGAGAAGGATGGTGTGGTGACTGCCATCTGGGAGATGCAAGGACGCAAACACGTTCGCACAATCGACCCACGATCGCGGCAGGGCCAGGACATTCTTCGGCTCTACACTACTGAACATCACGACGAGCACGTCCCGGAAGAGTCAAGGGACGCAGCAACCCCGTGAGCACGCTCTGCCTCTCGCACGCAGAGAGAGCCTCAGCATAAAAGTTCGATTATGGCTGGCAGATTGTCGTTCGAACGAAAGGCGACAATGTCTACCTCGTAATGCTGCTATTGCCGAGAAGCACCTCGTCAGCGGGCCCGGAAACTGATGTTTCAACACTCAAAGTGTACTGTACTAATAATCCTCTCACTTAGCATTGTCGCGACAGTTGCTGGGCAAGGCCTTCCGGAGGCCAGGGCAGTAAAGACATTGACCAACGATTCGCGCATCGTTGCGGCAAATGAGCATATCGAGAGAAACCGAGAGGCAATTTTACGCGAGTGGATTGCAATCACCGAAATCAATGCCCCTAGTAAACAGGAACAGGAGCGTGCCAGGTACATCGAGAAGGTGCTGCGGAGATCGAAACTCGATAGCATCAGGTACGACTCAGCCGGGAATCTCATCGCGCTTCGTCGGGGCACTGGCGGTGGACCAGTTATCGTTCTCGATGCGCATATGGATACCGTATTCCAACCAGGCCTCAAGATAGAAGCGACGGTGAGGGAAGGGAGAGTCTACGGGCCGGGTGTCGGGGACGACACGCGCAATATTGAAGCCATCTTGGCGACGATTCGTGCGCTCGATGCAGCGCATCTTAAGACCAAAGGCGATCTCATTTTTCTCTTTACAACGGATGAGGAGACGGGGTTAACAGGTGCCGAACAATTTGTGAAAGATAACAAGGGGAAGGTTGATGCTTATATAGCTTTGGATGGTGGGTTCGAAGGATTTACGTACGCTGGGATTGGCATCAACTGGTATCGCCACCATTTTATTGGTCCCGGTGGTCATACTCGGTCTCGCACTCCGCCCTATTCCGCTACTCTACCGCTTGCGCGCTCGATTACTCGCATCTCAGAGCTTCCGGTCCCAACCAATCCATCGTCTAACTTAAACATTGGGATGCTCGGAGGTTCGGATGTAGTCAATGCAAAGGCTGCGAATGCCTGGTTTACCGTAGATTTACGCTCTACGGACCGCCATGTGATAGCCGATCTGGAGAGGAAGATTGCGACTATCCTCGAGGAGGAAGGCAAGCGGGCTGGGATGACAGTAAAGACGGAGATTATCTCCTCAACTCCTGTTGCTGTCCTGCCTGGTAATCGGGATTCTCATCTGGTAAGGATTGCGGAAGCCGTGCATCGGGCGATGGGGTTTGACCCGCCGATAACCCCTACGGGTTCGAACAACGCCAGTGCCGCATTGCTGGCCGGCATCCCTGCCATATCCACAGGAGCTGGCCCCTGCAGCAATTCTCACGCACTTACGGAGAACTGCGAAATTGAGCCTTTTTACAAAGGAATCAAGAAAGTGCTGCTATTGGCGGTGGCATTGGCAGAACTTTAGGCCTGGCCGAATTGCAATGTCGCTTGTCACCTGCGGATTTTCTATTGGTATTTTGTGTTGCGGATACGCCGCTTTTCGCTGCCGTATTACCACGGCTTAACGTGTGTAATATTCAATCGGCCTTAAAACCCATCACCCTGGAGCATGACTCCCGCCGTGCGCAGTAGGATCCGCAAATCCAAAAATAGCGACCAGTTCTCAATGTAAAATATGTCGAGCTTGACCATCTCCTCAAAAGGTAGGCGGTTGCGGCCCGACACCTGCCACAAGCCCGTTACGCCCGGCTTCATATCGAGCCGCTTGCGATGCCATAGTTCGTAAGCTTCCACTTCGTAGGGTATTGGTGGACGAGGTCCAACTACACTCATCTCGCCGCGCAAAACATTCAGCAGTTGCGGCGCCTCATCCAGGCTCCAGCGCCTCAACAACCTTCCCACTCTAGTTATTCGCGGATCATCCCTCAGCTTGTAAGCCGGCCTTTCTGAATCGCCGACGTTTGCTTCATCGATGCCGGCTATGAACTTGCGTTGATACTCGCGGTGAACTTCATCGTCTGCCCCGGTTTGCATGGTTCGGAACTTGTAAACCAGAAAGATGCGGCCGTCCATCCCGACTCGCTCCTGAACGTAGAAGACTGTTCCCCGGGAATCGAGCTTAATCAGCAACGCAATCAACAACCAAAGTGGAAGGAGCAGAATGAAAGCAAGGAGCGCTATAGCCAGGTCGGATGTTCGTTTCAGAATTCGCGCTGAGTTGGAAAGCGGTTCGCGAAAGAGTCGGATCATCGGGAGCGCACCAATCTGATCTACTTCAGCCTTGCGAGGCAGGCAGTTAAACAAATTTGGCGCTATTCGAAACTCCACTCCGCGGCCCCGCCCAGCGCGCATCATGACATCAAACAGTCCATCACCATTGACGCGTGAGTCGGCAATAATCACTTCATTGGCATGAGACACTCTAATGGCTTCTGCAAGCGTATTCATATCTCCGATCACTGGCACGGCTTCATAAATAGGAGCCACTTCGCGGTCAGAGTTCCCAGTGTCTATGACGCCAATTACGCGGTAGCCGAGAGTTGGCCGTTTGCGCATTTCTCGTATGCATAAGGCCGCCTCTGAACCACGGCCGACTACGAGAGTGGGAATTAGATTTATGCCGTGCCTACGTACAAGAATTTGACCGCTACGCACTAGCATGCGCACAGTACCGATGCCAAGAAAGAAGAGAAGGAAGTCGATCACAAAAACGCCGCGGGCGTAGGAGAAAGCACGGTATTGAAAGCCACCTCTATACAAGAAAGCGGCCGCAACAACCAACAATGATCCGATGGCAGCAGCCTTGAAGACACCTAGACCGTCTTCCACAAATGAAAACTCTCCCCGCAAACGATATAAGTCGTAATTACGCAGGCAAAGCAACCGTATCAGCACGACAAAACCTAGCAGCACGCCGTACGGCGCAAAGCTAGCGCTCCATTCAATGGTTCCCGAGGCGGTGCGTTGCAAGACGGGATCACCATGGCGCAGGTAGTAGGCAGCCAAAAAGCATGACGCGGCGATCAGCGCGTCTCCGATCACGAGCGCCAGCTTTACAGTAGGAATGACCCACCGCGGCGCACGCGCCGGCACCCGAACAGAGCCAGGCAGGATCGAACTATCCCTCTTAAGTTGCGCCCTCAAGGTTTATGATTCCCCTTTGAATTCACCGCGTTCGGCAATAGACGATAACCTAGTTATCAGAAAAACTGAATTTACTTCTCACCCGTAGGGGCGACACTCACAAGCAATCCCTGGGCGCACCGAGCACCTTACTCATTGAGAATCAGCGTCGTAACCTGGGAGCGCACATCATGAGATCGGCGAGCCGAAGGCACACCCTTCTTCTTCATCGGTAATTTCGCGAAGTCTTCACGAGAACTGACTCGCATCAAACGTCCTTCGCGCACCAGTTGATCGTCCACTGCCGCCCATGCACCCTTGTAGATGCTGGCCGCTGGAGTTCCGAGTGCCGCGGCTTCGCGGTTTATCGTGCCACCAGCGCTGATAACAAGGTCGCATGTGGCCAACAGGTTTGGACCACTTAGCGGGTGCGGCGGAAGAATCAGGCGGTCACCACACGTGTGCGCATAAAAAGCCCGCTGTGACTCGCTTCTGGGAAGCAGCAGTACCCTCGCGGTTGGGTTATCCAGCAAGTAATTTAAACAGGCATTGAAGAGTTCATTTTCAAAGCGGTGGTAAAGGGCTTCGGTAGCCGGTGGCCGCACAACTATCAATAGGTCGGACTTGTTAATTCCGAGCAGGCGCAATTCTGACAGGAAATTTGGATCCGGTTGAAAGTCGGCGAGATACACATCCTCTTTCGTGCCATTGTATTGCCTTAACTTTCCTGGCTTGGCGCCAAAGCGGCGCAGGGATGACAACGGAATTGCCTCTGGAACAATGATTCTGGAGGCCAGGCGAAAGGCGAAATGGTTTGCCGGTTGGTGTTCGTAATCCATCAACGTAACGGTTCGCAGGCGCAGCAGACGTCCAGCCAAAATTTGGGAATAGGAGTTATGACTCAAAGCAAGGTCAAACCGGCGTCTGTGGGCCCACCGAGCCAGGGTCAAGGCGCGCCCAACCAGATTACCAAGCTTTCCCTTTAACTCGCGGCCGCCATGGGTACCAATGACCTCTACACTCAGGCCCGCTGCCTTTGCCAGGAACACAGTCTCAGCAAAGTCGCGTGCAGTAAACTGAATTGAATGTCCGCGCTTAGTTAGTTCCGGTTCCAGGGCGTGAAAGAAGGGAACGTGAGGAGAATTAGCCAAATCGATCCAGATGCGCATCTCAGCCGAGCTCGACCAACTCACCGCGAGCGCGCAACGATCGTTCGGCGGCCTCAACCATCTGTACCAGCCTGAGACCTGCAAGACCGTCGGTTATGGGCTGCTTCTCCTGTTCAACACATTCGATGAAATGCAGGGTTTCGCAATGGAGTGCTTCGGTATTGTCGAGACGAGGCGCCCACATGTCGCCGGAGCGGTAACTCACCAGCAGCTCGTAGACGGCCTCACCATTCTGTGAGACGGTGACTCCCTTATCGTAGATCTTCACCTTTTCACTGGGTTCCAGATCGTCGTAGAGAATCATCTTTTCACTGCCGCCAATCAAGGTATGTCTGACCTTTACGGGTGTTAGCCAGTTCACGTGCACATGTGCAATCTGCGGTGTCGCAAAAAAGAGAGTGATATAGGCGACGTTCTCCGGCTGCCCCGGTATGTTGCTGATGCCGGTTGCCGAAATCGCTTGGGCCCGTGAGGGTAAGACGTGATCCATTATTGATAGATCGTGAATTGCAAGATCCCAAATAACATTTACATCGTGTTGAAAAAGTCCCAAGTTCACGCGGACTGCGTCGTAATAATAGATGTCGCCCAGAGTGTTTGCGGCAATTAGTTCCCGAATTTTGCGAACAGCCCCTGTATACACAAATGTATGGTCCACCATCAGAATGAGCCGCCGTCGGAGAGCCTCATCAATCAGTCGCTTTCCCTGGTCAGAGTTGGCCGCCAAAGGCTTTTCCACGAGAACGTGTTTACCCGCTTTGAGTGCTGCTTGAGCCAGCTCGAAGTGTGTTGACACCGGAGAGGCTATGACAATGGCGTCGATGGCAGCATCTCCAAATAATTCGTCAACCCTGTTCGTTGTCTTGACTGAGGGATAACGCTTTCGGACCAGACCCAGACGTTCGACCCGCAGATCGCAAACAGAAACAACAGTGGACCCGGGCGCCTCCATGAAATTGCGCACAAGGTTTGGACCCCAGTACCCGTATCCAATCACGCCAACTCTAATCATGGCTGCCCCCACGTTTCCGCACATCACCGATGACACGTGCTGGAATGCCAGCCGCAATTGCATAGTCTGGTATGTCGCGCGTCACAACGGCCCCGGCGCCAATCAGTGCCGCTTCACCAACAGTCACGCCGGCGATTATAGTGGCATTGCTGCCAATTGCTGCGCGGCGCTTCACTACCGTCGGCACAACCTTCCAGTCTGTTTCAGTTTGCATTGACCCATCACTATTGACTGCCCGCGGGTAACGGTCATTAGTGAACACTACGCCATGCCCGACAAAAACCTCATCATCAATCGCCACACCTTCGCATATGAAGGTATGCGAGGAGATCTTACAACGGCTGCCGATGGAGGCGTTCTTTTGAATCTCTACAAACGCGCCGATCTTTGTCTCGGCGCCAATCGTGCATCCATAGAGGTTTACCAGCTCAGGCTGAAGAATCCTGACACCGGCGCCCAGGATGACGTCAGCGGCTACAGGCATGCCGTAAACCCTTTCGCTCTCTTATAGCAGTGCCCTCTGTTCCCGCATTCGCGCCAGAGCATAGAGCATCCATGCCTGACCCCAACGCATGAAGGGAGTACGAACCAGAACAAAACGGCGCCTCTGATAATAAAAGAACCCTTGTGGATCCTGAAGATTGCGGATAGTCCAACCTGCAACCTCTTCGGCGAAGGGAACTGCGTCTTCTTCCAGATCCGCTAAATCAATCAATGTCACAATAGCGCTGGCGGCCGTATGCACATCGGCGGGATTAGATCGCTCATCGTAGTATTTCGGCCTCCCATCCGCAAGAAAGAAGTGCTCCCGCCAGTAAATGTAGCCACGTTGCAGGGCGGGTCTGATGAGTTCAGCCTCTGCCGGCAACTGCCGCAGGATCCGGGAAAGGGAACTCAGCACAAATGCTGTATGCAAATTATCGCGCCACGATTGGCCGGGTGCCGCTCCATAGGCCCAACCGCCATCATCGTCCTGTTGATTGACAACATAACGAGTGGCCATCGCAGCGAACCTGGCGAGCTCAGCTTCACCAGTTAGACATGCAGCGCCCGCGAGTATTTCCGCAGCAAGTAGACTCGCGTTGTATATTCTCGTGTTGCTTTCGGGCGAATAACTAAAACATATTTCAGTGGGTGATTCATAGCTTCGGTGAAGATCCTGAAGTATGAAATCGCAGGTGCTCCGAGCGCTATCTAAGTGGCTTGTCTTCCCAAGAGTGGCCGCTGCCTCTAAAAATGCGCGCGCCGCAAACGCCGTGGGTACGATCATGGGTGTGCTCCGTGGCGCAAAGAAATTTCGCGATTGCCAGTCGAAGTTGTAGCCCCAGGCGTCTCCATGCCAACCAGTCAGACTCATGCTGCGCAAGAGCTCTAGTAGCTTCTGCGTTTCAGATTCGGTAACTGAACTCTTCTGCCGCCTGTGATTCGCCAGAGATGCGAGAGCAAAGAGAGCCATCGCCTTTGCGTTTGTGCCGGTAGGGACTAGCGCTAGATTGCGGAGATTGACCGGAGAGCGTTTTATTAACTGCGTCCAGGCAAGCCGCGCTACAGAAGAGTGTTTGAGCGGTGTTGCCTGGAACAACCGGCTATTGAGGGCATCGAAAGGATCGTGGCCGGAGTAGTCGCGTTCCCGGCACCAAACCAACAGGCGATCATATGCCTTCGCAAGTAGGGAATCGTCCATGAAGGAATTGCGGATTGCGGATTGCGGATTTCGAATTGCGAATTTGATAACGAGGAGCAAAAAGACTGGGAATTCTCCAAACCACTAAAAGCCATTCGCGGAACATTCTATTCCAACGTCTTTAACTTCGATAATGGAATACATACTTCTTACTCCGGTTCACTCCGTTTAGTGACCACTCCTGGCGGCAGTTTCTTGGCGGACATCGGCGACACGTAATCCTGGAAGCTAATTGGTAGAGACCCTTCGCCAAGTTCTTTTATGAGAACAGCAAAGTCTTCAGCCAACTGTTTCTTGTTACGTCTTTCATCCTCTTCTTTTTCAAGTCGGTGCTTTCGTTTTAGCACATGGATTAAATGCCAGACACCAATCGGAAGTCCGGTGAGAATCACCAAAGCCAATAAGCAGGCAATAATAATTTCAGTTAATACCATGGGTTATCTACCGGTAGGCACTTGAATCTGTGTGTTGCCCCCAAAGACAATTGGAGCATGATTCTGTGCCCACGCTTCGGCAATATATTTTTGCCATTCCAGTTTCTTTAGTTCGAACGCTTGCGGCGATGAAGCATAAATCCGGTTTACAATTTCATTTTTTTCCAATTCAGTTTGAGCCGCCTGTTTATACTGTTCTTGAGCTTCCTTCTCTTTCTGGGCAGCAACTACCCGACTGGCAGCATTTTCAATGTCGTCGTTGTCAAAGTCCGGCCGGTCGGTAATTTGAACCGATATTAATTCTGCGAACAACTGATTAGCAAAAATTTCTTTCAGTCGTTCCTGAATAAACATTTGAATATTTTGTTGCTCCTTGTAGATATTATAAGCGGTATGCATAGCAACAGCGTCACGGGTGATTGTCTGTACTGCTCCAGATTCAATTTGGCCTCGTCGTTTGTACCGTTCCTCTGCATCAAATCCAAAAGTAGTTAGATAATCACTAACCCTGTTCGGCAAAATTCTTCCCACAACCTTTACAGTTAACTTAAGTCCGGCATTGTCAGAAGTACCCACGTGCACAGGAATATCATCTGCCCACGGACGAGTATCTACCGTGTAGGCTTTTTTGCCTGGTGCGATGGTCGTGTACCATTCACCAGGCTGATGGACTTGAATCACTTTACCCCAACTAGTTTCCACACTGACTTCTCCTTGATTGGCTTGGTTACAGCCTGTTGAGAAGGAAAGCATCAAAGCACTTATGCACAAAATTACGTACTTCATCTTTTTCTCCTTTTTGGAATTTTCATAATTAATAATCTTCTTCACAGGCTTCTTCTTCTGAGATTCAGGACGACTAACAAGTCGGGGACTCGGCCTACCGCTCGGTGTTTACAGAATCTTCAATTCGCCGCGGCGTTTCGATGAAGCTCTCATGCCAGAGCTCGAACATCAAAAGTGTCCAGAGCAATTTACGGTGATTAGCTATACCCTTTTCGTGCTCGTCTTGTAACCGCACAACATAATCCGGATTGAAAACGCCGGCCCTACGAACGCGAGCGGGCGACAGGAGGTCGCGAGCTAGTGGCCGCAAATTTAGCTTCAACCATTCGGCGACGGGCACGCCGAAGCCTTTTTTTCCTCGGCGGGTTACGAATGGCGGGACAAAACCAACAACAGCTCGCTTCAATATGTATTTTGTCGTTTTACCGCGTAGTTTGTAGTTTGCCGGCAAAGAGGCTGCATATTCCGCCACTCTCTGGTCGAGAAACGGTGCGCGCACTTCTAACGAAACTGCCATGCTCGCTCGATCCACTTTAGTCAAGATGTCTTCCGCTAGATAGAGCTGAGTGTCTAAACTTTGCAGGCGCTCTATTCCGTCGTTCGCATCACACTCTGCCAGCAATGAACGAGCTTCTCGATAGATGTCGCCGTCGGTTTGCGCCAGCGTCTCTTGAGTGAGGACTTGCTCCTGCTCAGCAGGGGTAAAAGATCCGAACCAAACATGGTGTCGAGCTATGGTATCGTATTTTGAACCTGCGATGAATCGCGCCGCTTTATAGTCGAACGAAAGATTTTTGGTCTTTTTTGGCAACATCCGAACTAACGGTTCGACAATGCTTTCTCTAATCAGGTGGGGGACACGAGAGTAAAGAGTGGCCCAACGATGCCCGACGTACATTGGGTAACCTGCGAACAATTCATCTCCGCCGTCTCCTCCCAGCGCGACCGTTACATGCTTGCGAGTGAACCGTGAAAGAAGGTAGGTTGGAACCAAAGAAGGATCACTGAATGGCTCATCCATCCAGGAGCCAATTTCTCCGACCAGGTTAGCTGCCAGGTTCGCACTCAGCCGCTCTTCGTGGTGGTCTGTTCCCAGAAACTTTGCGACGCCCCGAGCGTAAGACGACTCGTCAAAAGACGATTCAGCAAAAGAGATCGAGAAAGTTTTGACAGGGTCGGAGGAAGCGCGCACAGCCATTGCCGCTACAGTTGAAGAGTCGATTCCGCCGGAAAGCAAGACTCCTAAAGGCACGTCCGACACCAAGCGCATTCGCACCGAATCGAACAACAGACTGCGCAGTTCCCGTGCGGCTTCGTCTACCGTAGGTATCGCATCCGTTTTTCGGTAGCTCAAACGCCAATAACGTTCAATATCTACGCGTCCATCTTCCAGCGTGAGTGAGTGCGCCGCCGAAAGCTTATATATTCCCTCGTAAATTGAATGCGGGGCTGGGACGTAGTCGAACGACAGATAGAGCCGCAATGCCTGGAGGTTAAGGGCCGGGTGGACCTCAGGATGCGATAGCAGCACCTTTGGCTCAGATGCAAATAACAAGAGACCATTAAACACCGCCCAGTAGAGCGGCTTCTCTCCAAAACGATCCCGTGCAATAAAGAGGCGCCGGCGCTTGCTGTCCCAGAGAGCAAAGGCAAACATCCCGTTGAGATGTTGGACCATGTCTCTGCCGAACTCTTCATAGAGGTGCGGCAAGACTTCGGTGTCTGAGGCGCTGCGGAACGAGTGGCCGCGCGCTTCCAACTCCTTGCGCAGCTCGCGATAGTTATAGATCTCGCCGTTAAGGATAACTACTACAGACCGGTCCTCGTTGAAGGTCGGCTGTTCTCCCGTAAGCAAATCGATAATGGCAAGCCGGCGCACGCCCAGAGCAACTCCCTCTGAGACGAGCAGCCCTTCCGAGTCTGGCCCGCGATGGACCATGCGCTCACACATTGAATGCAGAAGTTCTCGTGCACCGTCACGGGGCGGTGTGCGTGAGTCAAGATAGGCCCAACCAGTAATGCCGCACATGGGAGTCGTGAATCGCGAATCGTAAATCGTAAATCGTGAAATCGTGAATCGGAGAAGTTGAATCTAGATGTTTACATCGCAACTTTTTAGATGACTTGAGATGCTAAGTTCGTAAGCTTCGACATAATCCCGTAAGCATCCGGCCAATATCATCCAGATCCGTTTTATTGTGAAGTTAGTCCGAACTTTTCCTCGGTTGGGAAGCGTTCGGTTATCTTGTAAGTGGCTCGGACGAACTCGATCACTTTTTTCCAAAGATCCAGTTTTTGGTGAGGTCTCATGGTTTTCTCCTTGTTGGTGGTGAAGATTTGCTAGACGCTCCGATTCACGATTCACGATTTACGATTCACGATTGAATCCAATCTTTTCCCGCACTGAATAGATCGATTTCGCTTGTGATTCATGGTAGGTACGCACCAACATTTCGGCGAGCAGCCCCATAAGCAGAAACTGGATTCCAACAGCAAACATTACTACCGCCAGAATCGGAAGTGGTGTTTGCACGAAGTCGGCTTTATGGAAGAGTTTGAGGAATACGGCATACAGGCCTGAAAGCAAGGAGACTGTGAACGCCAACATGCCGAAAGAGCCAAAAACGTAGATCGGCTTGGTCTGATAAGAAGCCATGAATTTGATCGTCATCAAATCAAAGATCACCTTCAGCGTGCGAGACAATCCATATTTCGACTTGCCCATCTTGCGAGCGTGGTGTTCGACCGGAATTTCACTGACTCGGGCGCCAGCCCAGGACGCGTAAATAGGAATGAACCGATGCATCTCTCCATACAAACGCACATCCTCGAGAGACTCTCGCCGGTAAGCCTTCAATGAACAGCCATAATCGTGTAAAGGCACGCCACCAATCCAGGAGATCAGCTTATTAGCGATCATCGAAGGGATCTTACGGGTGATTAGCTTGTCCTGCCGATTCCTTCGCCAACCCGAAACGACGTCGTAGCCTTCATCCAGCTTTTCGAGAAGACGAGTAATATCCGCCGGATCGTTTTGCAGATCAGCATCCATCGGGATCAGCACTTTGCCTCGAGCTGCATCAATGCCGGCTGCCATTGCGGCGGTTTGCCCGTAATTGCGCCGTAACGCCAATACATGTACTCGAGGGTCGGTGGTAGCGATCTGTCTAAGGACCTCAAGGCTGCCATCAGTTGAGCCATCGTCGACATAGATGATCTCAGCCGTGCGGCTGAGTTTACTGAGGGCCTGGTCCAAGCGAGAGTGCAGGAGCGGGAGGTTTGGCTCTTCGTTGTAGACGGGAAGAAAGACTGAGAGTTCCGGCCCTTCTCCATCGGTTAGTGGGAGTTCGGCACGACCTTCCACCACTACTTTTTCTGGTGCGTACACTCTCATCTAATTTGCTCTTCGAGCAACGCAGATTGCCGACACCCCGAACGGGAGGTTGAATCGCCGAAGCACTGAGGTCTCGGCCCCTAGAATCCGACCAAAAAATCCATTTAGCGCGCCGATGGTGATGTTGTTCTCTGAAGCCGGGCGCCATCCGGTTATGCGCATGAGGAGGCGACCCATGAGAATAGGAAGAAAGAAGGTCAGGTTTAGATATGTGGCGCGCTCGACTTCAAAACCTGCTTCCCCCACCAGGAGCTTCAGTTCAGGAAGAGTGTAACGGCGACGATGGTTACTTATGTCATCCTGAACGCCCCAAAGGAACATGAACGCCGGCACAAAGAGAAGTATGCGACCCTGCGGACGCAGCACGCGATGCATCTCTTTCAGCCCGGCCAGATCATTGTCTAGGTGTTCGACAACGTCCAGACCCGTTACGAGATCAAAGGAGTTATCAGGGAAGGGTAGACGCTCCGCCTCTCCCTCTCGTACGTTCCTCAGACCTCGCTGCCGGCAAAATGCAAGTGCTTCCCTTGAGACGTCGATTCCTTCGGCTTCACCAAACTGAGAAAGCATTTCGAGGTTGGCGCCTGTTCCGCAACCGACATCCAGGATCTTATGTGGGCGCTCTGAGTTTGCATTAATTTGCGCCAGAAAGCTCGAAATTATCCGACGACGCCCCACAAACCACCAGTGCGTTTCCTCGACCCGATACATGATCGAGTAAGTGTGCTGCTGCATCTCCTGCGGCAAATTCCTACCGCCGATTGTCGTAGTGCTCGTGGCCATTCAGCTCCTTGTAACGCAAACTGTCAGTTTGCGCTGGTTGCAAGTGTTAGTTTGCGTCGCGTCGCAAGCTGACAGCTTGCGTTACTTCATTTTAGAACAATTCAGGCCAACTTTGCTTCCCGAAACCACTTAATGAAGTTTTTGAGGCCTTCTTCGATCTGAGTTTGGGGGTTGTAATGTAGTAAGCGGCGTGCTTTTGTTATATCAGCGTACGTCTGGGGCACATCGCCGGGCTCGAGCGGCCGTTTGTCAATGACTGCCTTTGTGCCCAATAGGTCTTCCAGCAGCAATATCAATTGCCGCAGTTCCACAGTTCTCGATTCACCGAGGTTGATGACCTCATAAAGCGAATCTTCGTAGCGAATGGCCGCCCGAACGCCATCCAGGATGTCATCAATGTAGGTATAGTCGCGGCGCGTTGAGCCGTCGCCAAATACGGGTATTGGTTTCCCTGAAGCCATCAACCGGGTGAACTTATGAATGGCCAGATCGGGCCGTTGTCGCGCGCCGTAAACAGTGAAGAAGCGCAAGCAGATGCAGCGGATACCGTAGAGGTGTGAATAGGTATGGCAGAGCAACTCGCCAGCGGCCTTGGTGGCGGCATACGGCGAGATCGGCTGAAAGATTGGATCGTCTTCGCTAAACGGCACCTTTGCGTTAGTGCCATAAACAGAGGACGATGAGCCAAACACAAATTGCTGAACGCCGTGAGCACGCGCAGCTTCGAGTAAATTGAGAGTGCCATTAACGTTTGTTTCCGCATAAAGCAGCGGCTCGCTAAGCGAGGGTCTAACACCGGCCCGAGCTGCCAGGTGAACCACCGTTTGGAACGGAGTGGCCTGAAATAGGTGTTCAATAGCCGAGCGGTCGCGTATGTCTGCTTCAACTAAGCTGAAGTGCTTGCTCTCCAGGTGAGGTGATACATTCTGACGTTTGAGCGACGGATCGTAGAAGTCGTTGAAGTCGTCGAGGGCTGTGACCCGCCAGGTGCCTTCAGGCATCAACCGATCAACCAGGTGTGAACCAATGAAACCCGCGCCGCCGGTAATCAGAATATTATTTTGTGGCATAAATCCAGAGGTGCCAGCCCCATCGCCGGGCCAGGGAAGATTCCAGGGAAATAGGTAAAATACTGCCGATGAAGGGCATGAAACGCTTGTTGAGGAAATAAGTTTTCATTTCAACTTTGGCGAACTGACGGAAGAGCTCACGTGCTTCTGACTTTGCATAGACGCGGGCCAGAGGATTGCCAGCTCCATCCGTGTTGCCACTGAGAAACTCGCCCGAGCGCAGGTAGTTTCTATCTTGGAGTAACCTCTTTGCATGCTCTCTTAAAGATTCCAGAGGCTCTCGTGTGACGATGTGCACGAGCTTTACTCCAGGTTCCCATCTGAGCAATTGCACGCCACCGCGGCGCAGCAAGCGAATGTTGATTCGGTAGTTATAGGAATCGCGATGATACAACATCACGATCGCGCGGCCATTAGGACGCAACACGCGGTGAATCTCATGAACGGCTTGTTGCGTGTCCGGCGTGTGATGAAGCACGCCGTGGGAGTACACAATATCAAATGACTCATCAGGAGACCTGAGGTTCTCCGCGTCGGCGACCTCAAATTCACCGGTTAAGCCGCGCCAGGCAAAATTCTGACGAGCCAGGTTAATAGCAGCATCCGTTAGATCAATACCTGTGTAATGCGCACCCGCTTTTGCGAACAGGGCTCCGTCAGTTGCAAGGCCGCAGCCTATTTCCAATACTCGCAGTCCTCGTGCTCCGGCAAAATCCGCTGCCAGAGGGATATGCCATTCAGTGGCATAGCGGTGGGCTTCAATGGTCTCATAAAAGCTGGGAGTGCCGGGTTGGACGTCGGAGAACTTGCTTCCACACGGGTTCTCTTGCCAAAAAGCACGCACACGCTCCTTGAGTTCCTCATTTGGAGTGCGGCGACTTGTCGCCGCTTTCATTAGCGGTTTCATAGAGAATGAAAAGCATGGCTCAGATTAAGAGTCGTGACAAGTCGCCGCACTGCTTGAGGAGTTGTGCCTATCTGGCCGCTGAGAGAATGCGCTCCATCAACTTCGGATCATCAGGAAGCAGGCCTGCCCTGGGCAACCGTGGAGTCAAGGTGGCCCAATTGCGATCCATCTTGAAAACTCGCCGAAACAGGTTAATTGATTTATCGACCTGCCCCATGTTCACCAGTGCCACGGCATGCCAGTAGATCATCTCTGCATTGTCGGGGACCAGCCTTTCGGCGGCACTGTATTCCCGTAACGCGCCTTTGTCGTCCTTCTTTTCCACAGCCAGGTCGCCTGCATTCATGTGGTTGTATGCGCGTTGGAGAGTGACCAGCCGGCGAAGGTCCTGCAAGGGCCGCGAACTATCGTCCACTCGCAAATCGAAGATCCGGTCTTTCCAGGGCTGTCCGGTCGGTTTGCCAGTGACTACTATCATCGCGGCGGATTGTTGGCCACGAATATCGCCGCCTACCGATTGTGCGGCGTCAAGCGCAGCCAGCATTCTGTCGGCAAGATCGCCCTTAGCCTTTTCAAAAGCTCGCGCCATTGCCGGCCACACGCGTTCATTGAGCATGAGATTGGCCTGAACCGAAAAGTCCTTCCCAACAAAATGGCCCGCAGCTTGTATGTCGTTCTTACCAGTCCAAGCGTCTACTTTGCCCTTCGCATCGATCATCGCCACCTGTCGAACGTCGCGACCATTGTCCCTGGACAAAAGCTCTCTCAAGGCTTCGGGTGCAGCTCTGCCGCTTCGCATCAGATCCAGGCCGTTTCTGCCATAACTTGGATCGACAAACGACTGAGTAGCGACCGCGCCCACGCCCGCTTCGGCCCAGGGGACGACCGAACCAACAGAAAACCAGTGTGACTGTACAGCCACTCCCAACTCACCTGTTTTTGGATCGCGAGCGACTATCGAGAACGTGTGCACCGGCCGCGTATAGGAAAGGTCCGTTGAGTTTCTGACCGCCTGAGCATTGCCAGGTTGGACTGCAGTCAAAATCAGGATCAGAAGAAACAGCAGTCGCATCATTGTGACCTCCGTAAGCATTAGGTTTTGCATTAAGCTACAAGGCCAAAGGGGCCCGGCGAAAGCTTGTTCTTAAATGAGTTTACCGAAGTGAAAGAAATAGAGGCTACACCCATTGGGAGTAGCCTCGATATATGACTGGGGAGGACAATAAAGTAACTGCAGCATCACCGGTAGCGGTGCTGTCGACCCCATAGTCGCAGGACTGCGGTCAGAACCAACCGCGCTTGCTCTGGATGTAGGTCCTCACAAACTCCTCATCGGATTTAGTGAGGTAAATAATGCCTTCGATCAGTCCTACAATGGATCCTACACCACATGTTACGAACGTGATCACGATCTGAATGATACCTTCGGTGGTGTAGCCGAGCACGAATTTGTGCACCCCAAATCCACCCAAAAGTATCCCGCAGATGCCAGCTACCAATTTCTTGTCGGCACCCATGGCTTTCCAATCAGTCATCTGCCCCTGATTTACGGCTTGCATCGGCTGGTAACCACCCACGGAACCGAGCGGGGCCTGGCAGGCCACGCAATATTGGGCCGTCTCGTCGTTAGTTGCACCACATTTCGTACAGTATCTAGTCATTGGCATCTGCCGCGCTCCAGGTCGAGAGCGCTCTCCATTAATTATTTGTTATGAGCACGAGCATCAGAGCTGCTTGCGGGGTTATGCGCTGGAAAGAGTCGAAACTACAACATTGAGAATGCCAAGGGCGAATCCTATAACGATGCCGAGAACCGCAATCACAATTGAAACGAGAGCCCACATCTTGGCCTGACGGGCGGAATTCACAGCGCCTACCATATCATTCATTGCAACTTTTTTATTTACCTGAGTAGCGAAGATCAACGAGATAAGGCCATGTGGCAAACCGCAACAGAAGACCACCGACACCACCGTGGCTATGATCGCCAGCGTCAGATTGTTATTGGGCGCCGGCATGCCGGGTGGCGGTGGAGGGGTCCATTGGGCCATTCGATTTCTCCTGTCTCACGAATCGCGTGAAACAGCACTACACGGCAGAACCATAACCGCCTGGCCCGCCGAAATTCTGTGGTGGCGGCGGTGGTGCGCCGCCCGGGCCCTTGCGTTTCTCAAAGATCGGAATTCCTAGTAGTCCACCCAGAGTGGCAAAAATCACCAGCAGGATTGCTGTAAAAATTCCGTTCAGAATTGCCCCGCCGGTTGACTGGCTCGCCTCCAATTGCCTTCTTATCGCCTCCGCCTGCCCTGGATTGACGTTTTCCATCATTGAGCCCACGAATCCAGTCATTACGCTCCCCATCAAAATGCTAATAGGGATTCCAATGACGACAAATATTGCCGCGCCTGCGATTCCGGCGAGCACACCCAATATCGCTCCTTCACCAGCGCCAACGGGTGTTGGCGAACTCTTCACATACAAGTAGGAAGCCAGAATTCCGCCCAGAATGGCCCAAAGGCAGCAGCAGATATTAACAAAATTTACAAACGGAATTGAGGACAGTACTCCGACCACAACACCGCCAATCAATGCAGGCTTCAACTTGTTATTCATCGGAAGAGTACTCTTTTCTCAAGAATATCTAGACAACAACAAACTGGGAAAGCTGGGTGGCGACGCAGCATAACTAACAAAGAGGGACTTGATTGTCAATAAAATCTGTTGTTAGCGGATGATGTCGATGCGGTCGCCAGGTTGCAGTTTTGGATCAGGGATCTTGCCCGATTTAATGTCCTTCAAAGCTATTTTTGTGGTTGTCAGATGGTCATCGGAAGTCTCGCGCGACAATTCAACCGTGCCGTCCCCCGGTCTACTCAGGCCGCCGGCCGCAAGAATCGCCTGCAGTAGAGTAAGACCACTCTGAAAGACCTTTTGGCCGGGGTAGTTGATGCGACCGCCAATATAATAGAACTCCGGTGGCCGAGCAGCGACACTAATTACGTCCCCAGAACGCACGAAAAAATCTAATGAGCCAATATCACTGAGATCAAACGAGCGCGAACCTGCACCCTCACGCACAACGCTGACGATTGAAGCGTCAAGTCGCGGTTGGGCCTCAGCCAAAATTACGTAAAGCGGGACAGCATCACGCTGCAGCACTTTCCTCCCGGGATTACCAACAAGCCCGGTGATAAGGATGCTATGGCTGACATACTGCCTGACGCCGACCGTGACCTGGGTGCCTTCTTCAACTGCCCGGCGTTTTAGCTCTGCTGTTATTAATTCCTGAACGTCTTCGGTTCTCAGCCCTTTTACCTCAACAGGACCCCCTACAATGGGAAGATCAATGACGCCCCCTTCAAGCACTGTGTACAGTGTTGAACGATTTGACGGTGAGTTGAGAAACCTAATATCCAGCACATCTCCAACGCCGATCCTGTAAGTACTTGTTAGTTGAGAACCCTGCTCCCGGCTCTCCGAACTGGTTAGACTGCCAGCGATCTTTTCCAACGATGGTGCGCCGGTGTTGGGCACTTTCTGGATTTGTGGCGGGATCGAGGTCTCGCCCGCTGAAATCGCCCCCGTCGTCGCTGAGACGGAGGTCGCCTCAGCAGAACCTGTTGCCGGTAGCACACCGCGTTGCAGTTTTATTGTTTCGTCGGGCCTACGGCCATCTTGAATAATTTGATAGAGACTATTGGCTAATGGTGAATTTAGTTCGAGCAGTCGGCGATATTCTTCCCTCGACTCATCCATACGACCTATCACGTACAGCAGCATGCCGGACTGCAAATGAGCTTCCGGCCAATCGGGCCTGAGTTTGGCGGCACGCTTGAAAGCCTCAGCTGCGTCTTTGTAAGACTGCAACTTTGAGTAGGCCATTCCCAACACGTAGTTGGTTTGGGCGTCCTCGCCGTTCAGTTTCTTTGCTTGCTTGAGAGCTGCAGCGGCCTCAGTGAATTTGCCGGCTGCGTAGAAGGCCACACCTGCTTCGTAATAAGTTTTGGCCTCGAGAAGCTGCCGAGCTTCGTCTGTGTTGTCTCTCTCCCTGCTCTCCTGAGCGGATGTGTGTTTAGGATTCGCGCGATCCGGCGACTTTGCAGAATTGATCTCTTGGGGGACGCCCGGAGACACGCTGAGCAGGGAAAGGATGCCTGTGACTAATACACTCTTCATGAGAACCTTCCAGCTCTTACTGGCTTAGCATTATTGGGATTTCTGTTGCGGTTTCAGGGGTGAAATTATACACGACTTGGAAAATCAATAGCAGCGACGAGTGGGAATTTCAATTTCCGCCTAACACGCGCCCTACCCAGAACCTCTTCTAGACACCACACGCTTTAGCGTCGTGGAGTTGTGCGCCTGAAAGCGCGCGTAGTCAGAGAGGTGCAAGTCCTCTCCAGGAAAACGCTCTCCGGCCTGTAACCGAATGCAACTGCGACGCAGCGATGCGTGGTGGAGAGCAGCAGGAGGTGA
>Ga0214473_10002704_pt1 | contig 21727 bp, 21 predicted proteins | sample RVTome_7_FD_203509 | JGI IMG/M metagenome (GOLD analysis project Ga0214473, IMG submission 203509) | Soil microbial communities from uranium-contaminated site in the Upper Colorado River Basin, Wyoming, United States - RVT98D197 | ecosystem: Environmental > Terrestrial > Soil > Contaminated >... | reverse complement strand
CCGAAGTTGAAAATATGACAAAATATTTAACCCCGGAGGGGTTGGAAAAATTTAAAAAGGAACTTGATTATTTGGTAAAAGTTAAAAGAAAAGAAGTTTCAGAAAGAATAGGAGATGCTGCCTCTCAGGGCGATTTGAAAGAAAATGCGGGTTATGACGTAGCCAAGGAAGATCAGGGTTTTGTTGAAGGAAGAATAAAACAATTAAAAGAAATTCTTTCCCAAGCCAAAATTATTGAAAAAAAAGAAAGCAATAAAATTCAAATAGGTTCTTTTGTTTGTTTGGAGTCAGAGGAAGGAAAAATAAGTTTTCAAGTTGTGGAGCCGGAAGAAGCAGATGTTTTACAAGGGAAAATATCGTTTAAATCTCCTTTTGGCGGCGCGATTTTAAACAAAAAGAAAGGAGATGTTGTAAAAATTAACAGCCCTGAAGGCAAAAAAGAATATAAAATTGTTGAGATTAAATAATGGAATACAAAAAAGCAGTCGCTATCTTAATGAGTCTGTTAGACAAGCGCTCGCTTGACGAGAAAGAAAAAGAAGCAGTTTTGACTGCCATCGGTGTTCTTGATTTGGCTTCCCTGGCCAAAAGCAGTATTAAAAGAAAAATAAAAGCGCAAAAAGCCAAATGGGAAAAGAGCACCGAATGGTAATATGTAAAATCGCCCTTCGGGCGATTTTTTGGTATAATAAAAATATGGACGAAGAAAAAGTCATTTTTAAGATTAATCCGACGGCGAAATTTGCCGAATTATTTCTGGCGTTGGCGTTGCTGACTTTATTTTTGACACTGATAAATAAATATTTGGGCTTGTTCAGCTTGCCTTTTTTTATTCTGGCGTCAAGCGCGGCAATCAGCCGGAAATTCATTGTTTTTTCGATGAACGATGAATATATTTCTTCAAAAACCGGGTTCTTGAGCAAGAAAATTATCAGCATTCCCTTGAGCCGGGTTCAGAATGTCAGCTTAAGAATGGGTTTTTTCCAAAGATTGATCAATGTAGGAGAAATAGCGGTGGAATCAGCCGGTGAAGAGGAGCGGGGCGGAAAAGCGGAAGAAAATGAAGTGGTAATGTCTAATATAGATAAGCCCGAATATTGCTATAAATTAATCATGGAAAAAGTCGGCCGGAAGTAAATAAAAATATATAAATAATGTTATTCAATTTTATGGAACAAAATCAAAACTCAATTAAACGGCTTTATCGTTCCAGAACCAACCGCATAATTTTCGGCGTGTGCGGGGGATTAGGAGAATATTTTGGAATAGACCCGATTATTTTCCGGCTCATTTTCTTAGCCTTAACCTTTGGGGGCGGCGCCGGAATTCTGCTTTACATCGTTATGGCTTTTCTTGTGCCCAATGATCCTTCAGGCAAAGCAGGCTCTGAACCATATTCAACCGGAGCGGATTTTAAAGAACGGGTGCAAGGATTGGTTTCTGAAATAAAAGAAGGCGGAAATTGGCATAGTAGAAGAAATTGGATCGGGCTGATAATAGTGATTTTCGGATTACTATTGCTTTTGAACCAGCTGTTTCCGAGGTATTTCTTTAACTGGGGATTTTTCTGGCCAGTTTTAATTATCGCTTTGGGCATTTTAATTTTGCGGAGGAAGAAAAGAATAAATAATAAGAGCTATGATTCTCCAAGCGAGATCCCGTCAAAAAATCCGGCGCCGAACGAAACGTCTCAAAAGGAAGCTGCTCGAGAAATCCATCGCCATCATCATCGCCGCGGCGGGGTTTGGGGATTATTTTTCGGACTGTTGTTGATAGTTTTAGGCGCAGCTTTTCTGCTTCAAAATATGGGTTTGGTTTCCAATATTAACTTTAGCTATTTATTAAAATTCTGGCCGGTTTTGATTATTTTTTGGGGATTGTCCATTTTGTCCCGCGGCACGCGGGCAGGAGCTGTATTATCCGTGATATTCGCGCTGATGATTATCGGCTTGATTATTTTTTCTTTTTTCTGGCCGGCGTTTCCAATGTTTTCGTAAATTGGCGTTAATCATACGACATACAAGAAAAAAGCGCAGTTAAGACTTGTAGAAATCAAATTTCTACAGAAGAAAGAATTATGAAAGAAAAAATTAAAGAGATATTTAGAAGTATTAAAAAGTTTATATTATTTTGGGGTAATGTGCTATTCCCGTATTGGATTCGCAGAAAAAGAGATGAATAAACCCATGAAAGAAATGGGAAAAAAATCGCCAGCAAGGCGATTTTTTGATAAGGTAAAATAATATGTTAACACTTTCAGATTTGAAAAAAGAATTAAGAACCAAAGCAAACCCCGGGAAAGCGAAGATCCTGCAAGGGTTTTTCAAGACGGGCAAAGGCGAATATGGCGCAGGGGATATTTTTTTAGGCATTACAGTGCCGGAAACAAGAAAAATAGCCGAAAAATATAGTACTCTCAGGCTGGCAGAGACGGTAAAGTTATTGCATTCTAAAGTTCATGAAGAGCGTCTTGCGTCTCTTTTGATTATGGTTAATAAATTCGAAAATGGAGAAAAAGAAGAGAAAGAAATGATTTATAAAACATATTTAAAAAACACCAAAAACATAAACAACTGGGATTTGGTGGATTTATCAGCTTATAAAATAGTAGGGGATTATCTGTTTGACGAACCGAAAGCAATTCTTTATAAATTGGCCAAATCAAAAAGCGTTTGGGAAAGAAGAATAGCCATTATGGCAACTTTTAACTTTATTAAAAAAAATAAATTTAGAGAAACTTTAAAAATTGCAAAAATTCTATTAAGAGATAAGCATGATCTAATTCAAAAGGCAGTTGGCTGGATGCTGAGGGAAGTTGGGAAGAGAAATTTTAAGACAGAAGAAGGCTTTCTTAATAAATATTATAAAAAAATGGCGAGAACTATGCTTTACTACGCCATTGAGAAATTTCCGGAAAGAAAGAGGAAACGATATTTAATAGGTTAGCTTATCCCGTGTTTATCGAAGGGTTAGAATAGGGTATATGTGAATAATTGACATTTACATAAATAAATGGTAAAGTAGAAAAAGATAAATCGCAGCTTTTTAAATTAGTTCACTAAAAACTGAATACAAAAAAAGCAAAGAGAGGAGGTGGTGAAAATGCAAATCAAGAAAAGCGATACCCGAACCGTTTTATTGGCAGGAAGTTATGTTTTTAAATTTCCCAGACTTTTTCATTTATTCCGCATATTGCGGAAGGCAATTGAGTTAATACCCGAGAGAAAGTGGGATTTGATACGGATTAACAGTTATTGGAAATGGCGCGACTTCTATGAAGGGATACGCCAAAATTTCAGTGAATACCGATGCTGGCGAGCAACAAAAGCTAATTTTCTGGCGCCGACCTTCTTTAGTATCGGCATCATTAACGTCCAAAAACGGGAAAAGGGGGATATTCCTTTTTCCAAAGAACTGCGTATTGCTTTTCAAAAATTACCGAAAGAAGCGGAGGAGGAAAGATTAAAAATAGATCCTCATTATTTTTCTTCCAAAAATTTTATAAAAAACACGGAAGGGATGCGGCTGATTGATTATGGCGATAAAAGTCCAGATTTAAAATTCGTTAATTTTTTAATCCGCTGGCAAAAAGAACTTTCAAGCGCTTTTTACAGTAATTAGGCGCTTTTTACAGTAATTAGGCCGCCCGAGTGATTTATTCTCCGGCGGCTTTTTTATTAAAAAGCGGAGCAAAACTATTAATAAAATGGCAAGAAAATGATATTCTGGTATAATAAAATAATATGCAGTTTATTACACAAGGCAAAACCAATTGGAATTTCCTTTTGATTGTTTTTGTTGTGGCTGTCATTTTCGGCGGGGGAATTCTGTTGCTGGCAAACAACTTCTAATTTTAGCAATAGAAGTTTTTCGGAAAATGAAAAACTCTTTTATCGTCACACGAGGTGATTTTCTGTCATGAAGAAAATTTTCATTATACTAATTATTATTGCGTTCCTTGCGGCAATCGTTTATGTGGCGTTTTTGAGGTCGCCGGCAGAAAATAATTTTAAAGACACAGAAATAAATAATCCTGCCAAAAATAATATGAATCACATCATTACCATCAAGACTAATATGGGAGAAATCCGTTTTATGACTTACGACAAGGACGCGCCAAAGGCCGTCAATAATTTTATAACCTTGGCCAAAGAAGGATTTTATGACGGCGTAATTTTCCACAGGGTGATAGACGGATTTATGATTCAGGGAGGGGATCCGACCGGCACGGGAAGCGGCGGCCCGGGATATACTTTTGAAGACGAACTTAATCCGGAAGCCGAATCTTACAAGGAAGGATATAAAAAAGGCGCAGTTGCCATGGCTAACGCCGGGCCCGATACCAACGGCAGCCAGTTTTTCATTATGGTTGCCGATTATCCTTTGCCCCACAATTACACCATTTTTGGCAAAGTGATTTCGGGGCAGGATGTAGCCGAGGCTATTGCCAAAAAGGAAAAGGACTCAAACGACAAGCCGGTTTCTCCAATCACAATGGAAAAGGTGACGGTGGAGGAATCTCCGGAGAATCGGTAAAATAAAAAAATGTCTTTTCTCTTTATCGGTAGAATTAATTAAAGGTGAAGAACATCATAATTCAAATTATTTTAATATTAGTTATGAGATGTACGGGTTTGACTAAATAACAATAAAATTTTATATTTTAGTAATGGGTAAGAAAAAAAAGAACAAATCAAAAAAATTGAAGGTTTTAGTAAAAGCGGTAAAATCAGTGAAAATAACAGCCGAGAAGAAAAATTTAGAACCGGACGGCGTGAAAAAAACAAAAATCAGGGTGATTGGAATTGGCGGAGGAGCGGGCAATATTGTTTCTGAAATTGCTTCAAGATTGAAATACGGCAGTCAGCCGCGAAATTCGAGTTTCGTGGTTGCCAATACGGACCTGCAAGCCTTGAGAGCGACGAAAAGAAATACCATCCATTTTCAATTTGGAGAGAATTTTACTCGCGGATTGGGAGCCGGAATGAACGTAGAATTAGCCGAGACAGCCGCGCAAACCGAAAAAGAAAAAATAAAAAAACTGTTTTTAGGCCAGGATTTGTGTATTTTGGTTGCTTCTTTGGGCGGCGGCACAGGATCTGGCGCCGGTCCCGTTTTTGCCAAAATTGCCAAAAACATGGGAATTATAACTTTAGGAGTGTTTACTTTGCCTTTTAAATTTGAAGGGGAAAGAAAATTAGAGATTGCCAGAGAATCTCTTTTGAAATTAAAACCCAATCTTAATGCTATAAGCATCTTGCCCAATGAAAGAATTTTCCAAATTATTGACAAAAGCACTCCCTTAAAAGAAGCTTTTTCGTCCATAAATAAAAGCCTGGCCGAAAGTCTGCAGGGTTTGATTGAAATGATTTATTTGCCCGGACTAATTAACATTGACTTCGCCGATTTAAGAGCAATTCTGCAGGGTAAAGGCAGATTAGCTTTTTTAAACGCGGTAGAAGTTGAAGGCGCCAACCGTTTGGCAGAGGCGACAAAATCAGTGCTTGTTTCTCCGCTTTACCCTTATACAATTAAAGGAGCCAAAGGGGTTTTGTTTAATATCGCCGGGGAGCGAGGATTGTCGCTTTCTGAAGTTTCCCAAATTTCAAAAACGATTTCAGAACTGGTAAACCCCGAAGCAAAAATTATTTTCGGCATTTCAGAAAACAAAAAATATCAAGACAAAATCAAGGTAACCTTACTGGCGACCGGTTGCTCGACAAAAATCTTTTCTGAAGAGGCAAAAAAACCAAAAACCTCCGCTTCTAAAAAGAAACGCCGCCAGAAACGTAAGATAAAAAAGGTAAGCGAAGAGGATAAATCCTCTTCTTCGCCCCTTCGCTTCGCTCGGGTAAAAGAAAAAACCGAAGCTGAAAAGAAACCAAAAATGAAAAGCAAAAAAAAGAAACCTGTTAAAAAACCGCCGAAAACGGGCAAATCCGAAGGGGTTGAACTCGTTAAAAAAATTAAAATTAAAATTTCCGAAGAACCCAAAAAAAATGAAATTCCCTCGACCGAAAGCCGGGAAAGCGGTTCTACGCCCGCCGTTTTTTCTGCCGAAACAGGCGAAGTTAAATTAAGGAAAAACGCGCTCCAGATCAGAAAGGAAACGGAAGAAATGGAAAAAGAGTACACGGAAAAAGAGAAAATTTGGGAACCGCCCGCTTTTTTAAGGCGGCAATAAAAAAATAAATTAAAAAATGACCGAGATTAAAAAAGTCATAATACCCATTGCGGGTCTGGGAACCAGATTTCTGCCTTTATCAAAAGCCGTTTCCAAAGAGCTTTGGCCTTTGGTTGATAAACCCGTGATCCAATATATTGTGGAAGAAGCAAAGCTTTCCGGAATTTCAGAAATTATTTTCGTTATTTCTCCGGAAAAAAAGAGCGTCTTGGATTATTTTAAAGAATCTCCGGCCATCGAAAAAATTTTAAAAGAGAGAAAAAAAGATTATCTTTTGACGGAATTAAAAAGTTTAAAAGAGCTGTGCCAGGGACTTTCTTTTTCTTATGTTTTCCAGAAAAAGCCTTTGGGCGACGGTCACGCTATTTTACAAGCGAAAGACAAAATTAATAAAGACAGCACTGCCGTTCTTTTTGCCGATGACGTTGTTGAAGCCAAAACTCCTTGCCTTTCCCAATTACTGCAGCTTTTTAAGACATGTGAAAAACCGGTGGTTGCTCTTTGCCGATTGCCCAAAGAAAGAATTCCTTTTTACGGAGCGGTGGCAGTTGAGAAAATTGCCAACCGGATGTATAAAATCAAAAAAATTATTGAAAAACCCACTATTGAAGAAGCGCCGTCCGACTTGGCCATTGTGGGAAAGTATGTTTTAACCCCGGAAGTATTTAATTATTTGGCAAAATCAAAGCCCGGGAAAAAAGGCGAAATAATTTTAGGAGAGGTCTTAGATAAAATGTTAAAAGATGGTAAAATTATTTACGGATACGAATTTGAGGGTAAGTGGCTGGAATGCGGAAATAAATTTAACTGGCTTCAGTCTCATTTTTATCTTTCTTTACGACACGAGGAATATGGGCCTAAATTAAAAAAATATTTAAGAGAAATTAAAAACCTATGATTGAGGTAGACAAAAAAATCTTAAAGGAAATTTACAAACCGAGATTAGGTCACGTTAAAAAATATGATTTCGGGCATTTAGTGGTGATTGGCGGTTCCGAATTTTATTCAGGTTCTCCGGCGCTCTCGGCTCTGGCAGCTTTTCGCGCCGGGGTTGATATGGTCAAAATTATAGCTCCCAAAAGAGCAGCCGATATCATTGCTGGTTTCAAACCCGATTTAGCGGCTCTCCCTTTAAAGGGAGATTTCTTGACCAAAGAACACCTGTCTATCTTACTTACTTTGACTGAAAGCGCCAAAGCAGTCGCTTACGGCAAAACAGCCGTGGTGATTGGGGGCGGCGCAGGAAGGTCAGCGGAAACCCAGGATGTAATTTTAGAATATCTTTCTCAGATTTCGGTTCCGGTCGTCATTGACGCCGATGCCATTCATGCCTTAGCCAAAAATCCACAAGTTATTTCCGGAAAACCATTTTTAATCACCCCGCATACCTATGAATTTTTTGTTTTGACAAAAAAAGAGGTTTATCAATTATCTGACCAAGAAAAAATAAAATATGTCAAATCAGAAGCAGAACGTCTGAGAACCACCATTTTACTTAAAGGGAAAATTGACATAATTTCTGACGGCAAAGAGGTAGCTTTAAATAAAACAGGCTCTCCCTTTATGTCAAAGGGAGGAACAGGGGACACCCTGGCCGGCATTGCGGGAGCCTTTTTGGCTCGCGGTATTGATTTATTCACGGCGGCCCAAGCGGCAGCTTATATTAACGGATTGGCCGGAGAAATAGCCGGAAAGAAATTCGGAGAAGGACTGATGGCGACCGATTTAATTGAAGCAATTCCAGAAGTGATTAGTCAAAGAGGATAAATCCTCTTCTTCACCCTTCGTTGCGACTCGGGTAAATAACTAAACTCTAAAAGGGAAAGTCTTGAGTTTTTTATTTTTTTTTGTTAACATCAAATATTGGTCTTTTACAATTTTTCCAAGGAGAGGAGGTGATGAAACTTGAGGAGGGCTTATTGGAGATTAAAAGTATTTTGGCTGGGGCGTGATCTTATTTATTATATTTGCAAATTTAAAATCACAAATTTCAGATTCAAAAGAGGAGGGTAAGATGGTAAATAAAAAATTGCCGGCACCGATATTGGGAGAACTGATTTATAATTCAAAAATGGACGCTCATCCAGATTTGAGACATCTGCGACCGTATGCAGGTAAAGAAGGAACTGTCAGTGTTACGATTTTAAGTTTCAGCTCTGGTCCGCTAGGCCAAATTGCTCGTTTTCATCCGACCGGTGCCCCTGCGCTCGAGAGAGAAATCTTAGCTAACTTCATCAAATTCAGATAACCAACCCCTTTCTTGTAATTAAAAGGGTCAGTTCGTAAAATATCGACACTGACCCTTTTTCTTTTTGCTAAAAAACAGGCCACCAAAATTCGGTGGCCTTTTGCCCTGTGAGAAAGCAATCTTTCTAACGGGGCTTTAAATCCCAGACAAAGCTTTCCAGAAGCTCTTTGTCTAAGGGGTCTCCATAAAAAGAAAGGTTAAGTACGGGTAATCCGGTTTGCGATGAAATTAGAGCCAACTGTGTTTCGGCAATTCTGGTTGGCATACATTCAAAGGGTCCCACCAAGACCGCTCCGTCTATTTCTTTATTTTCCCAGAGCAATAATGGTAGTCCGATGGTTAAGGCTGACTCTCCCAAAGGTCTGAGTTTTGTCAGATATGGTTCAGCCTTCTTGAGGATTTCCTCAACACTGTGGTCGCTTGGCCAATCCAGGGCCGCAGAGAAGATGTCGTATAGCTTACCCTCAATTAAGTTTTGGATAAACCACGTCAGGTAGACTTTCCAAAATTTTTGTTTCTGAGTTGTTACTCCTTTTCTTCTTTGCCAAGTGGTATAGTTTACCCATTCGCGAAAAGGAGACAGCTTGACCCTTACGCCGAGGGACTCCAACTCTCTAATAATCCTACCATTAGAAAATTCGTCTAACCTGACAAAAATTTCTCCTGTTACCAGTACGTAAGGTTTTTTATCTTTGGTTTGAGGAATTTTTTTGAATTCTTTAACCGCGATTTCGGCCAAATTTTCCATTCCCCACAGATTCCCATATCCTGACCAATCGTTAGACGTTTGCGAAATCAGGCTTTCTAATTTTTTGAGAGAGCGGTTGAAAACTTGTTCGGCAGCTCCCTTAATCTTTTCTAAAGGTCTTGTTTCTAACAAAGCGTCTTTCAAGAGGTCTACCAGAACAAAAGCTGACCAAGATTTGGCGATGGTGGCTGACCCGAATTTTCCACTTAGCTTATAGCCGGTTTCTGAAGTAGGGGAGATAACATTTACTTGGTCCGTTAATCCAAGCTTTTCGAGAATAATCTTGGCGAGCAACTGATATTCTCCGAAACGGCAAGGTCCGGTAGCTTGGGGCATAAAATAAGCCAGTTTCTCTTCCGGATGGTTTTTTTGATACTTGAGCAAGGAACCGATTGTCACAATCATGGGCAAACACTCTTTGCCCGACGTGCATTGCCGGCCTAATTCCAGAGCAGCTTCGTCGGCCATTGGCAGATATTCTGCTTCTAATCCCAATCCTGCCTTCAAAAGAGCAGGGACAATTTTGGAATTTTCTCCCATCCAAGGAATCAGAATTTTTCTTCCCTCGGTTTGGTCTAAGGCCGTTTTGATTTCAAAGCGGCTTAAGTCAGGAAAATTTTTTTCTTCTTCTGGTTGGTAGTTTTTAATACTGTAGAGAAAAACCTCAATTCTGGTTTTAAATCCTGCCTGACCTGTGTAAGCGTCAGACTCCAGAATGGTGTAAGGTTTTCCTTGCGAAAGATACTGGAAAAAATGAATCAAAAATGAGTCGGGGCCGCAGGAATAAACTGACAGCCAAAGGGGATAAACTCCGCTCCGACGCCTTGCTTCAAAAGCGACATTCAAGAGGCGGTGGCCATAGCCCCAGTAGATGTTGTCAAGATTCGGTGCCTTATCGTCCAACGGGTAACAGTCGGCCGGTAGGGAAATAGCCGTTTTTTCTTGAATATTTTCGGCAATGCCGGCAGATAACAAAGGCGAATTGATGATATAGGGGTGTCCCAACACGACCACTACCGGAATTTCTTTTTCTGTGGCATACGCCAGAGCGTACTTTCCGATTTGCCGACACTGTTCCTCAAATTTCTTCTGGGCATTTACCGCTTCTTTAAAGGCAGCCAAAGTTTTGCCCCGAGAGCAACCGAGTTTTGATCCTAATCTGATAAATTCTTTTTGGTTTCTCTCATAGCCTCCCTTAAGATCCAAAAATGGTTGCAGTACTTTGGGCGGCAACTTTGGCGAAAAAAGATCCGGAGTTGCTTGCGATAAAGGACAAACCCAACATCTCCTTTCTTCTTTTTTGCCGGGAATTTCGGTGATTTTTGGAAGAAAAATAAAATTTTCCTCTTTCAGTCTTTCTGCTTGACCTGCTAAGATTTGAACCGGCGAGCAGAAAGTTGCTTGGCAAAGCTTAGCTCCTTCTTCTAACGATTTTAAACCGTAATTCTCAAGGACTTTAACGGTGAATCCCAATTCCTGGAAAAAGACAACAGCCAGCGGCAAAATTTCTTCAGTTTCTAAACCGCGCGGAATACCGATAGTTTTTTTCGCCAGCTGACTTGAATTGTCTAGAATAAAACTCGTGATCAGTTTTTCTCTTTCCAAGAATGGTCGGGGAGCTTCTGCCATCGCTTTGCTCTTGCCAATTTTCTCATACTTATCGCAGGCGCCGCCGGATAAAAATTTAAATTTTCGGTCTTCCTGTCCAATAGTCATCACCTTGATGCGGCATTGATTACCGTCGCGACAACCATCTTTTGCCTGACAGATAAATTCTTGTATATCCAGGACTTCGCTTTTAAGGAACTTTTCTAAGTTAATGGGTGAACTTTCCCATAACTTTGCGTCAAGCTCTTCTTTTGCCAGGAGAGCAATTCCTAAAGCTCCCATACTGCCGGGTGAGGGTGGAATGACGATTTGTTGTCCGGTAACTTTTGCCAGAGCACAAGCTAATGCCAAATTTTCAGCCGGTTTCCCTTGCAGGAAGATTTTGCGGCCGTATTCTCTCAATCCTTTTACCCGATTATTGTAATTTTTAATAATTGAATAATAGAGTCCAGCCGCTATTTCTTCTAATTTCGCTCCTTTGCGCTTTGTTTCATCGATTTGTTCAGCGATAAAAACGGCGCAATGCTGGCCCAAATCAACGGCGCGGGGAGATTCCAGAGCCTTCTTCCCGAGTTGTCCAATATCTTTGAGACCCAAGAGTTGAAGTTGTTCGGCTAAAAAGGAACCGGTGCCGGCTGAGCAGACAGTGTTCATGCAAGAATTTGTTACCCGGCCGTTTTCTAAACGAGTGAATTTAGCATCCTGACCGCCGATATCAACTACTGTGTCAACTGCCGGATCATAGTATAGAGCGCCCCGGGCATGAGCGGCAATTTCGTTGAGAACAAAAATTTGTTTGTGATTTTGTTCTGGTAAAGAGGCGCGCAGAAGAGAAGCAACAATCTCTCGGCCAGAACCGGTACAGCCAACAGTCTTAATCTTGTCCAAATATTTTTCTGGAATTTGCCGAACTAAATCTTTGGCTGCCTGAACCGGTTGGCCTTTCGTTTCCGTGTAAGCCTCAAAGATTGGGCCTTTTGCTACAAGAACCAGTTTGGAGCCGGTAGAACCGATGTCCAGTCCCAAAACTAAGTTTTCTGAACACTCCTGAGTTTTTGGGAAATCAATTTTTGTCACTTGCTTTACAGAGTTTTCCAGCCCCTCAAGAAAAACCAAAGGCAAAGCCAAAGGTTTATTAGTTATTTTGGGCAGATTTTTTTCCAACCCTGTCAAGGCGGCTCCTAAAGCTTCAAAATATAAAGCTTGAGAAGGAACTTCTACTTGGGCAACATTTAGATTCTCTCTGATAGTTTGGACAATGCGTTGAGAAACCGACAAGCCGCCGATAACTAAAGTTTTTGGCGAGACTCGCGATTTCAATGCCAGAGCTGCCGCATTTTTAGCCGAAGAATCCAACAAACCCGCAATGACATCGGCAACCTGATTGCCTTGATTCAAAAGGTGAGTGAAATCAGTTTTCATCGTCACGCCGCAACGGGAGGTAATTTCCAAGCCTTTTACATTTTTTACCATCTGGTCTGCTTGAAAAATATCCAATCCGAGACGGCCCAAAATTTGAGTCAGAAAACTGCCTGTGCCCGCCGCGCAGCGCGGATTTTGGCGATATTCGCTCTGTTTGCCCTTTCTGGTTTTTAGCACAGAGAAACCGCCGCCGCCCAATCTGATGAGTGTGATTTCCTTTTCTGGATAGAGAAAGCCAACTGCTTTTTCTTGCGCCACTCTTTCAGGCACTGAAGGACAGGGTAACATGTCTCGGAAACGACCCGTGACTAATACCTTGTCCTTGTCCTCAATTTGCCATCGTTCTTTCAGTTCTTTCCAGGTCTCCTCAATTTCTCCATCGTGCGCTTTCCAAAAAATTTCCTTGATTTGTTTTTCTGTGTCCAGCAGAACTGCTTTAAAACTTATCTTGCCTATGTCTATGCCAATGAACTTCATATCCTTACCTCCTTTCAGAATTTTTTTATTTTCTAAACTTTCCTTATTAAATTGACAATGTTCTGTTATTAACATCCTAATCTTAACTAAAATAAATTCAAGCCCCATAATCAAAAAACCTTGTTTTTAATTGGCGACAAAAAGATTCTTTGGTATAATAATCTTAGTAGAATATGCAGAAAAACAAATTCTTAATTATAGCAATAATTATTCCCTTTTTGGTTACGGCTGGGTTGGTTTATTATATTTTAAGGACAACGAGCCAAATGCCTGGGATACCGCAAGAAGAATATATGACAGTAAAGGCGTTTTTTAATAATAGCGAGATGGACCCTGAATTTTCCTGCAATAAAGTGTTTCCGGTGGAAAGAGAAATTTTAAAAACAGAAGCTGTGGCGAGGGCGGCTTTAACCGAACTTTTGAAAGGCCCGACTGAAGCGGAAAAGACGCAAGGATTTTTCACCAGCATCAATCTCGGAGTTAAAATCCAGCAATTAACCATAGAAAAGGGCCTCGCCAAAGTTGACTTTGACGAACAATTAGAATTCCAGGTTGGCGGTTCCTGCCGTGTGTCAGCCATCAGGGCTGAAATTACCCAGACTTTAAAGCAATTCCCGACTGTCAACAGCGTCATAATTTCAATTAATAACCGTACAGAAGATATTTTACAGCCTTGATTTTAATGACAAGTAAATCTCAAATTAAAAACATTAAAGCGAGAGAAATTTTGGATTCAAAAGGAATGCCAACAGTTGAAGTAGAATTAAGCACTGATTTTGGCGTTTTTTTAGCTTCGGTGCCGTCAGGCGTTTCTACCGGCAAATACGAGGCAATGGAATTAAGAGATGAAGACGGCAGGGGAGTTACAAAAGCGATTGAAAATATTGAAAAAATTATCGCGCCGGCCTTGGAAAAAGAAAATTTGACGGACCAGAAAAAAATTGACGAAATTTTGATAAAATTGGACGGCACGAAGAATAAGTCGCGTTTGGGGGCAAACGCTATTTTACCGGTTTCCATCGCTGTTTGCCGCGTCATAGCTTCCGCTAAAAACCTTTCTTTATATCAGTACATAGCGAGATTAGCGGAGAACGGTTCTCCGCTAATTCTGCCAAAACCATCGTTTAACATGATTGAGGGCGGAAAGCATGCAGAATCTGGTTTGGCTTTCCAGGAATTTATGGTAATGCCTCAGAAAGAAACTTTTAAAGAAAATCTGGAGATTGGCTTGGCAATATACAAAAAATTAAAACAGATTTTGGAAGAAAAGTACGGCAAAGAGAATATTACATTAAGCAAAGAAGGCGCCTTTGCCGCGCCTCTTCAAAGAATTACCCAAGCTTTCGATTTGATTTTGGCAGCGGCAGATAAAGTAGGTTTCAAAAAAGATATAAAATTTGCCATTGATGCCGCCGCTTCCAGTTTTTTCAGCGATGGAGGATATAAGATAGACGATAAAATTTTACTTAAAGAAAAACTGATTGATTTTTATAAAAATATCATAGAAAAAGAAGAGTATCCTTTTGTTTCTGTGGAAGACCCGTTTGAAGAAGAAGATTTTTTGGGATTTCCCGAAGTTATTGAAGAAATGGGGGAGAGGTTAACCGTTTTCGGTGACGATTTACTGGCGTCAAACACAGAGCGAATTAAGATTGCTAAAGAAAAAGGAACTTATAATGGCTTACTTTTAAAACCAAATCAAATAGGGACGGTTAGCGAAACAATAGATGCTGCAAAATTGGCAAAATCTTATGGCTGGAAAATTATGGTGTCAAACAGGGCAGGTGAGACAGAAGATGATTTTATTGCCGATTTGGCAGTCGGTATCGGCGCTGAATTTATTAAATCCGGCGCTCCCTTTCCCAAAGAAAGAATGGCAAAATACAACAGATTGGTTAAAATAGAAGAAGAGATAGTCGCTCGGCAATAAAAGTTTTCAGGTACCGATAGTCGCCTCGTCCAGCGACTCGGCGCTATCTAAATTCTCGGCGGCAAATTCTGAGCTTTACTCAGAAACCATGCTTTGCCGCCTGCGAAATTTACCGTGAAAACTTTATTGCCTCGCTCAGAAAAGATATATGAACCTATAATAGATACATACGATCAAATCCTTTCCACTTTTAAATTTATTGAATAAGAAATTTACTTTTTAGTAAAAATGCGGTATTATTTAGAATATGGAAAAACAGGAAATTAAAAAGAAAATTAAGGAAGCAATTGAGAAAAATCATCATAAAAAAGACATCAAAAAAGTGTCTTTATTCGGCTCGTATATCAAAGAAACAGCTGAAGAGGATAGCGATGTCGATGTGCTTGTGGAATTTAATCCGGAAGCTACAGTAGGTTTCTTTAAATTTGTGCAGATTCAGAGAGAGCTGAGCGATTTTGTCGGCAAACCCATTGATTTGCTAACTCCCGAGGCTCTTAGTAAATTTTTTAGAGATAAAGTGTTAAAGGAAGCAGAAACGATTTATGAAAGAGAGTGATTTAATTTATTTGCAGCATGTACTCCAAGCAATACAGAATATTGATGAATATTTAAAGGGATTTAATTACGAATCTTTTTGTAAGGACAATAAAACAATTGACGCTGTTGTCAGGGAGCTTGAGATTATCGGCGAAGCATCGAATAACATTAGCGATGAGTTCAAAAAAGAGCATTCTGAAATTCCATTTAGAGACATTAAAGATACTCGCAACCGTTTAATACATGAGTATTTCGGCGTTAATCAAAAGATAGTCTGGGACACCTGCCAATCTGATTTAAAAGAACTAAAAGCTTTAATCTTGCCCCTAATTAAGAAAGGGGTTTAATTTTAGTTATGCAGAAACCAAACTTAAAAATTTTAATTTTGGCGATTATCGTAGTCTTAGCTATTACCGGAGGAATTTTTTGGTGGCAGAAAGATAATATTAATAAGCTGATTTTTGGCGAATCTCCCAAGGCCTGCACTCAGGAAGCCAAGCTTTGTCCTGACGGCTCTTATGTCGGTCGCACTGGTCCCAATTGCGAATTTGCTGCGTGTCCCCAAGACCAAACCGCTGGCTGGCAAACTTATCGGAATGAGGAATATGGCTTTGAGGTGAAATATCCAAAAGAATGGAAATTTCAAGAATATAAAGATACAAATGAAATAATTAAATTTATTGATATAGATCCAGTAAGGGTTTATTCTGAAAAAGAAATGTCTGAGAGAGAACTTCCATTCCCTCTTGTTAATATTAATTTTGAAGAAAAGGAAGACCCTGCTACACCACTAAGTTATGAAGACAGAATAAAACAATATTCTTCTTGGTCAGATATAATTCTTAAAAGCGGTGAAAAAGCCAAGAAAAAAGATGAAATTATTGAATATTCTCCAAATCCATATTATTCAAACAAGCATAATATCGTTTATAGAATAGGGAATTATAATTATTCTGACTGGCATAAAAATGTATTTATAAGATATGTTTCTGATAGAGAAGACAAATATTTAGACATCTTCGACCAGATCCTTTCCACTTTTAAATTTATTGAATAATTTTTAATTTTGAACCTGTGTAACGTCGGGTTTTACACAAGTTCAAATTTTGATTTCAGAAGTATGTCGAAATTAATTTTACTAAGACATTTAAAATCGCAATGGAATTTGGAAAATCGGTTTGCCGGCTGGACTGACGGGCCTTTGTCAAAAGAAGGAAAAGAAAAAGCCAGAGAAATTATGAATAAAATATCTCAAATAGGCATGGATGTGGTCTATACTTCACCGTTATTCAGGAATAAAGACACAGTTGCCAGAATTTTAGAACACAGTACAAGGTACCCGATGTTTATTCATTTGGATGGCGGAAAGATGCAAAAATGGGGCAGATTCTCAGATATTAGCGAAAGCGATATGCCGGTTTTTGTTTCAGAGAAATTAAATGAAAGGTATTATGGTGAATTACAGGGATTAAACAAAGGCGAGACAAAAAGGCGATATGGCGAGGAAAAAGTCCAGCTTTGGCGGAGAAGTTACGAGACAGCTCCGCCCAGCGGAGAAAGCTTAAAAGATGTAGTGAAAAGAACGATTCCTTTTTATAAAAAATATATTGAAAGGGACTTAAAAAGCGGAAAGAATGTTTTGATAGTGGCCAGCCACAATTCCTTAAGAGCAATAGTAAAATATGTTGAAAAAATTTCCGACAATGGTATTATTAATCTGGAAATTCCTTACTCAGGTATTACAGAATACGAATTTGACGAATATCTGAATTTAAAAAACAAAAAAATACTGTAATCATTTGACAGACATTGTTTGAAAATTAGATTTGTAGTAATATTAAGTATAATTAGCAAATTAAATTATGGTAAATATGCAGACCGACAGTATAAAGAAAAATTTAGTACCTGCGGCTATTGTTATAGCCGGTCTTTTAGTTGCCGGAGCTGTTTATATAAATCAAGCAAAAGATAAAGTTGGAAAAGAGATTCCGGGACTCTTATCTTCCCAGCAAGCGGCTGATAAAGCGATAAATTACATCAACACCACTTTATTGGCTTCAGGCACGGCAGCTTCTTTGCTGAATGTAGTCGACCAAAATGGTATTTATAAATTCCAGCTTAAAATCGGGGATCAGCAATATGATTCTTATGTGACTAAAGATGGACAACTTTTGTTTACTCAGGCGATAAACATCGGGGAAAAAGCCAGCAGTACTCAGGATACCGCTCAAGAAACAGGCTCCACCATCGGTAATTTTTCTGTCAGTCAAGACGAGGTTTGCAAGGAAAACGAAAAACCTATTGTATATTTTTTCGGATCAGAAAGCTGTCCGCACTGCGTCTGGGAAAAGCCGATTTTTGAGAAAGTAGCAAATAATTTTGAAGGATATATTTCCTTTCATGAAAATATTGATTCGCAGAATGACATAGCCATATTCTCAAAATACAGCACCGGCGGCATTCCGACTTTGGTGTTGGGCTGTAAATATTACCGGGTTGGGTCAGGGGAACAAGCTGGAGAAGAAGCTGAGACCAAAAATCTGGCTGCTTTATTTTGCAAATTAACCGGGGAAAAACCAGCTGAGATTTGTGAACCGGTTAAAGATTTAATAAACCAAATTAATGAGTGAAAATAAAGCATCTAAGGTGCGATTGTTTTTGACGCCCGGTTGTCCTTACTGTTTTACTTTGAAGGAATTTTTAAAAGAACATAAAATTTCCTTTGAAGAAGTTGATGTTTCAAAAGACGAGAAAGCCAGGGAAGAGATGGTAGAAAAATCAGGAAAAATGGAAGTGCCGATAATTGAGATTGACGGAGAAATTGTGGCAGGATTTGATAAAGAGAAAATCGTAAAATTGTTAAATATAAAAGAATAACTCTCGGGAATACAATTTTTAGGAAACGCTCTGCGACCCAGCGAGTCGCAAGCTCAGTTCCTCGGCAAATTTCGCCTCGCTCCGCTCGGCGAACCGTGCAATTTGCCTGCGGATGGTCCATAAAAATTGCATTCCCTCGCTTCAGTAATTATGATAAAAGTTGCCATAAATGGGTTTGGTAGAATTGGACGTCACACTTTCAGACGAATTTTAGACAATCATTCTGATTTGGAAGTGGTGGCGGTTAACGACCTGAGTGAACCTGAAATTTTGGCTCATTTATTGAGATACGACTCTTTGTACGGAATTTATAAAAAAATTGTAAAATTTACCAAAAATGAACTTTTGATTGACGGCATGTCAGCAGGAAAAAAAGTTAAGATATTGGCTGAAAAAGACCCGGCTAATTTACCATGGAAAGAGCTTGGAATAGATATTATTTTAGAATGTACGGGAAACTTTACTGATTATGAAGGAGCAAAAAAACACTTAACAGCCGGAGCTAAAAAAGTGATAATTTCCGCTCCCTCAAAAAACGCGGACAAAATTCCTTCTTTTGTTCTGGGAGTTAACCAGGAGAAATTTGACGGGAAATCATACGATATTTTTGATATGGGTTCTTGTACCACCAATTGTTTGGCTCCGGTGGCTAAAGTTTTGAATGAAAATTTCAAAATTGTCAGAGGTTTTATGAGTACTATCCACAGTTACACCAACGACCAAAGGATTCTGGACATATCTCATAAAGATTTAAGAAGGGCGAGAGCCGCTGCTTTAAATATTATTCCTACCACCACGGGTGCTGCCAAAGCCATTGGCAATATCCTTCCGGAACTGAAAGGAAAATTAGACGGCTTAGCTTTTCGGGTTCCGACGCCAACCGTTTCAGTTTTGGATTTAATTTGTGAAGTGGAAAAACCAACCACGGCCGAAGAAGTGAATTATATTTTTAAAAAAGCTTCACAGAAAAAAGAGTTTATTGGAATTTTAGGAATTGAAGATGCGCTTCTGGTTTCTTCTGATTATATTAGGAATTCATTTTCCGCCATTGTTGATGCCAACTTAACCATGGCTTCTGAAAATTTAATCAAAATTGTTGCATGGTACGATAACGAATGGGCATACGCGTGCAGGTTGGCAGAGTTTACAGAGTTTGTGGGGAAGAAAAGTCGATGAAGTTTAGCGCCTTCGGGTTTGCCTTCTTCTGCCCAAGCGAAGCGCGGGGCGAGAGATGAACGAAGTTCAGCGAACCCACTCTTTGCTCCGCTCGAGTATATGAAATTATTTTAAAGAAGGACTGACTTGAAGGCAGTCCTTCTTTTTTAATTTTTTTTGTGTATAATAAATAAACAGACATTAAAAATCTTCGCTTCCGAAAACGGAAGCTCGATATATGATTAAAAAAGGAGAATTATATTACCCGAGTCAGGAATTTAAAAAAAAGGCCTGGATAAAAAGTCAGGCAATTTATAAAAAAGCGGCGAAAGATCCAATTGAATTTTGGGAAAAATTAGCCCTAGAGCTTTTTTGGTGGAAGTCGTGGAAAAGAGGTTTTGAACATAAACCGCCATATTTTAAGTGGTTTTTAGACGGAAAAATAAACATTACGAGCAATATCTTTGAAAAAAACACGATTGGTTTTGGCAAAATAAAGAACAAATCTGCTTTAATCTGGGAACCGGAACCGCTTGAGGAAAAGCCTCAAATCCTAACCTACGGAGAACTGCTATCTAAAGTTAATAAATTTGCCAACGCTCTTTTGAAATTAGGAGTAAAAAAAGGGGAGAGGGTGGGAATTTATCTGCCGGTGATTCCGGAAGTGGTAATTTCAATGCTGGCCTGCGCCAGAATCGGAGCTATACACAGCGTGGTTTTTTCAGCTTTTTCTTCGGCCGCCTTAAGAGTGAGATTGCAGGACACGGAAGCTAAAATTTTAATTACAGCCGACGGTTATTATCGTCGGGGCAAAGTTTTAAATTTGAAACAAAACGCCGATGAGGGAACAAAAGAGACAAAAGTAGAAAAAATAATTGTTGTAAAGAGGGCAGGTAATGAAATAAATTGGGAAGGAAATAAAAATCTCTGGTGGCACGAGTTGATTAAAAATGAAAAAGATTTTTGCGGGCCAGAGATAATGGATTCGGAAGATATTTTTTTCATTCTTTATACTTCAGGTTCTACCGGCAAACCCAAGGGCTGCGTTCATACCTGCGGCGGCTATGCCGTTCAGGCTTATTGGACCGGGAAGTGGATATTTGATTTTCAACAAAATGATGTTTTGTGGTGCACTTCAGACCCCGGATGGGTTACGGGTCATACCTACACGATTTATTCTCCTTTGCTTAATGGAATTACCACTTTAATATTTGAAGGCGCACCCGATTGGCCAACACCTGACCGATGGGCCAAGATTATTGAAAAACACGGGGTAACCATTTTTTATACGGCTCCTACCGCCATCAGGATGTTTGAGAAATACGGCGCCGAAATTATAAAAAAATATCAATTTGAAACCTTGCGACTTTTGGGTTCGGTTGGCGAGCCAATCGATGAAGAGGCCTGGTCGTGGTATTTCAAAGAAGTGGGCAAAGAAAGATGCCCGATTGTTGATACCTGGTGGCAGACCGAAACGGGTGGCATTTTAATCAGTTCTTTGCCGGGAATAGGACCTTTTAAACCTGCTTTTACCGGATTGCCTTTCCCGGGCGTGAAAACAGACATTTTAGATGAGCAAGGTAAAACTTGTCCAGTAGGAAAAGAGGGAAATCTGGTCATTCTGCCGCCTTTTAGCCCGGGCCTTTTCAGAGGAATTTATAAAGACCCAAAGAAATATCTTGAAACCTATTGGGCTCAATACGGCAAGGACATGTATTTTACTTCAGACGGCGCCTATAAAGATGAAAATGATTTAATTAGAATTGTGGGCAGAGTGGATGATGTTATAAAAGTGGCCGGTCACAGGGTGGCAACAGGTGAATTAGAAAACGCGGTTGCCAAACATCCGGATATTATTGAATGCGCGGTCATAGGGGCTCCGGATAAAATAAAAGGGGAAGTGCCGGTGGTTTTTATGGTTTCAAAAACACCCGCCTCAGCTATTGCTTCGGCTGACGAGGAAAAATTTTCAGAAGAATTAAAACAAGAGGTAATTTACCAGATTAAAAAAGAAATTGGTCCTATTGCCTTGCCAAAAGAAGTTTATCTGGTTGAAGATTTGCCGAAAACCAGGTCGGGTAAAATAATGAGAAGAATTTTGAAACGGTTATTCGTCGGAGAAGAATTGGGAGATTTGTCTACTTTATCTAATCCGGAAAGCGTGGAAAAAATTAAAAAAATCTTAACCCTCCAAAATTTTTCAAAGAAAAATTTAGGCGGGTTAACAAATAAAAACGGCTTTTCGGTATTTTTACTTGATTTTTTATTTGTGGCTGTTGGAATCGGTATTTTGATCATTTCCGTTTTGCAAAATAAGGAAATAATAAATTGGTTATTAAGAAAATAATCAGATGGAAAATAAATCTTTTACCCCCATTGAACACGAACGCTCAAAGAGTGTGAGGCGAAATGAGGGTTTTACCCCCATTGAACACGAACGCTCAAAGAGTGTGAGGCGAAATGAGGGTTTTACCCTCATTGAGCTTCTGGTGGTGATAGCGATTATCGGACTTTTGGCCGGAATTGTGTGGGTGGGTCTGA
>Ga0214473_10002703_pt1 | contig 21732 bp, 21 predicted proteins | sample RVTome_7_FD_203509 | JGI IMG/M metagenome (GOLD analysis project Ga0214473, IMG submission 203509) | Soil microbial communities from uranium-contaminated site in the Upper Colorado River Basin, Wyoming, United States - RVT98D197 | ecosystem: Environmental > Terrestrial > Soil > Contaminated >... | reverse complement strand
GATCCTGATCGCCAAGCTCGCCGAGTGTCCTCTGTGCCGCCGCAAGCTGAGCGCGCGCGCGCCGCCCGCCGGCCCGTCGCTCATGTGATGCGATGACTGGGGCGAAAAATGCGATCAGGTAGTACTATGGTCCGGTTCAAGAACTTACGTGTCCCCCAAATTGCGTCAGCGCTGCTCCTCCATGGTTCGGTTCAAGAATTCACCTGTCCCCAGAATTGCGTCAGTACTCGCCGAAGAGATCCTGGATGCGGACGTCGAGCGCGGTCGCGATCTTGTAGAGCGAGCTGATGGAGGCACTGGATTCGGCGCGCTCGATCTGGCTGAGGAGAGAAACGCTCAGGCCCGTGCGCCGAGCCATCTGCTTGAGCGTGAGCGCGCGGTCCTTGCGGAGGCCGCGGATCGTCTCGCCGATGACGCGGTGCAGGTTCTCCTCAGGCGTGCGCAGGAGCCCCTTCTTGCGAACGACGCGCTCGAGCACCTCGCGAAACTCGTCCGGGTTGAACGGCTTCTTGAGATAGTCCACGGCGTCGAGCTTCATCGACTGCACGGCCGTCTCGAGGGACGGGTAACCCGTGAAGATGACGACGGCGACATCGCTGTCCACCTTGCGGATCCGCTTGAGGACCTCCACGCCGTCCATCTTGGGCATCATGAGGTCGAGCACCACGAGGTGATACCCGCCCGCCTTGACCTCCTCCGGCGCCTTGACGGGATCCGATAGCGTCTTCACTTCGTATCCGTCCTTCGCGAGGAAGGTCTCCATGTAGTCGCAAATGGCTCGGTCGTCGTCGACTACGAGGACCTTCACAGCCGGAACTGCCTTGCTCATGTCCCCTCCAGGTCGCTCTTCCCAAGGCTGCCGAAGTCTAGTCGGGGCGAGAGGATTCGAACCTCCGACCTCACGGTCCCGAACCGTGCGCGCTACCAAACTGCGCTACGCCCCGAATGCAGTGAGGGCGGAATCTAGCCCTGCCGGGCACCCCTGTCAAACGCGTTCAGCGAACCTATTGTAGTCTGCGGAGGAATCGACCATGGCCCGTGCTTTCGTGATCCGGACGGCCGCCGCGTCGGCGGCGCTCTTTCTGTCGCTGACTTTCGCTTGCCGAGACGGCGCGGGCGAAGGTGGCGCCGCCTCCAACGCCTCGACCGCGATCCCCTCGGTGTCGGGCCCCGAGGCGCACCGGCTCGTCGAGCAGGAGGGAGCGACCCTGCTCGACGTGCGTACTCCGGAGGAGTACGCGGTCCGGCACGCGGAGGGAGCCGTCAACATCCCGGTGGGTGATCTCGCCGGACGACTCGGCGAGGTCGCGCGAGACAACCCAGTCGTCGTGTACTGCCAGTCCGGCAGCCGGTCCGCGAGGGCGGCCCGCATGCTCCGGGACAGCGGCCACGACGTCCACGACCTCGGCTCCCTATCGGCCTGGTGACGAGCGCCGGCGCCAGCGCCAGATCTGATAGGCGTCCGCGTCCCCTGCCCAGGGCCCGAGCCGGACCATCCCATCGGGATCGGAAGCGATGCCTTCGAGGGGCCAGGGCTCAGGTGCGGGCTCGAGGTCGCCGACCGCCGCGGAGACGCGTTCGACCACGCCGATGCCCTCCTCACGGGTAGGCGAGCACACCGCGTATACGATCAGACCACCGGGACGGACCAGGGATGCGGCCCTCGACGCGATGGCGAGCTGCAGCTCCGCCACGCGCGCGGGATCGTCGGGACCGAGGCGCAGGAGCAGCTCGGGCCTCCGGTGCACGGTGCCGAGACCGGTGCAGGGCGCATCCACGAGGACCCGGTCGAAGCTCCCCGCGAGCCCGGCCACACCCACCGTGAGGTCCACGGCCTCGACGTCGACTCGCTCACGGTTGATGCCGAGGCGATCGAGGTCCTCGAAGACGTGCTCGAGCTTGGGCTCGTTGACGTCGATGGCGGTCACGTGCCCGCCCTGTCCCACCGCTTCGGCGAGCTGCGAGGTCTTGCCGCCGCGGCCGGCGCACGCATCGGCCACCCGCTCGCCCGGTTGCGCCCCGACGAGCAGACCGATGACCTGCGCACCCTGCTCCTGCACCGACAGGGCGCCCTCGGCGTAGCCGGGAAGGCGTCGCGGGTCACCGGCGCCGCGCACGAGAAGGGCCGCAGGTGACAGGGTACCCGGCTCGATCCGCGCTTCTGGACGGGCGGCACGGATGCGGTCGAGGACGGAGGCGCGTGATAGGCCGGCCCTCACGCGCAGGCCGATGGGCGGCGGGAGCTGGCGGGCGACGAGGAAGGCGCGGGCGCGCTCGGGGCCGAGGGAGGGGGTCAGCCTCCCTTCGAGCCAGGGAGGGACCGCGATGGTCTGGGGAGGCTCGGGGAGCTCCGGGCGCTGCTTGGCCACCTTGCGCAGAACGGCGTTGACCAGACCGCCGAGCTGTCGACTCCGCTCGCGCGAGACGATCTCGACGGCATCGGCCACGACGGCGTGGGCCGGGACCCTCGACAAGTGCAGGAGCTGGTAGGCACCAACGCGGAGCGCGGCGCGAACGAGGCCATCGAGGGAGGTGCCCGGCTGACGGAGGTGAGCGGCGAGCGCCGCGTCGAGGACGGGGACCACGCGCAGGGTGTCGTAGACGATGGCCGTGGCGAGCGCCGCGTCGCGTCTGTCCATGCGCGCGCGCCCGATCTCGGCGTCGAGTGCCGGAGCGGTCCATGCACCGCGCTCGGCCACTCGGAAGAGCACGCGCGTGGCGACCTGACGAGCGGGAGCGATCATCGTTCTGAGCCGAACCGGTCGCCGAGCTCGGGCCACTGACGCTCGATGTCGTTCTTGAACGCGATCACCATCAACACGATGAGCACGAGGAGCCCCGCGAGCGATGCGTACTGGCGCACGCGCGGGCTCAAACGGCGTCGCGACACTCCTTCGAAGAAGAAGAAGATGAGATGGCCTCCGTCGAGCATGGGGATGGGCATCAGGTTGATCAGGCCGAGATTGATGCTCACGAATGCCATGATGCTCAGGTAGTCGCTCGGACCCTCCCGGGCCGCCTCACCAGCAACCTCGAAGATGGTGAGAGGACCTCCGATGGCATCGACTGAGAGGCGCCCCTGGAGCAGTCGAATCACGGTGTAGACCGTGACCTCCGTGAGCTCCCAGGTCTTCTCGAACGCTCTGATCACGGCGTAGGTGAGGAGACTCTCGTTTTCGGTGGGAGGCTCGGTCCGCATGGGGACCCAGTGCTGCATGCCGACGACGTACCGGTCGATGGGTACGCCCTGGTCGGTCACGCGCCGTTCGTGCTGAAGCCGAAAGCGGGCTCCCATCTGCTCGTCGCCCCTCCTCCAGGCGAGCTCGTGCTCGTCCCCGCGGCCCGCGTTGAGGTCCTCGAGGAAAGTTCGGAAGTTCACGGTCCGACGACCGTCGAGGGTGAGCAGGCGATCCCCACGCAGCAGGCCCATGTAGTGCTCCGGCGAGCCCACCGTCACGTCCGAGACGTACAGGTCCGCAGATTCCAGGCCCGCGCGCTCTGCCCCGCTCGCGGTGCCAGGATCCGGAGTGAGCGTCGTGACGCGCGGCTCGTAGACGTCCATCTCCACCAGGCCGCCCAGGGCGTGGTCGACGCGGACCGGTCGCAGGAATGTGACTGGGCAGCTCGTCCCGCGGTTTGCGTCAAGCGTCCGCTCGAGCGTGCGCCAGGTGTCGATGGGCTGGCCAGCCGCCGACACGACCACGTCGAACGTGCGGAGCCGAGCGGCAGCCGCCGGACCGGACGGCGACGCGATACCTATGACCGCGGATGGCTGGTACTTCCAGATGCCGATGCGGCCCACGTCTTCGTAGAGCGCGAGCTCCGGAGGCTCGCGCGCGACCCGTGTGAGGTCCGGCGTAATCGGGATCGTGAGCGTCTCGCCGCCGCGGTCGACGGAGAAGGCGAGCTGGCGGCCCGGGCTCCGTTCGACGATGCGATTGACGTCGTAGAACGTCCCGACGTCTGCGCCGTCGACGCGGAGAATTCGGTCGCCGGGCACGAGCTTGCCGTAGGCGGGAGTGTTGGGAAAGACCGTCCCAACGACGGGCGGGGGCAGCTCCGCGTCCCCCAAGAAGACCACGAAGTACAGGACGATGGGGAACACCAGGTTCATGGCCGGGCCGGCCACGACGATGATGAGCTTCTTCCACAGGGGCTGTCCCTGAAAGGAGCGCTCCTCCTCCTCGGGCCCGACTGCGTCCGCGCTGCTCTCGCCGAACATCCGCACGTAGCCGCCCAGCGGGATGGCAGCCAGGACGTATTCGGTCTCGCCGCGCCTGAAGCCGATGAGCCTCGGACCGAATCCCAGGCTGAAGCGCAACACGCGAACGCCGAAGAACTTGGCCCACGCGAAATGGCCGAGCTCGTGCACGAAGATCAGTACACCGACGAGAACGACGAAGTAGAGGACGTCCATGGGCCCGGCGGGAGGAAGGTAGTGCGTCGACGGTCGGGCCACAATCCGGGACGGGGACTGTTCCGGAAAGGGCTGCACGAGGGTCCCCGAGGAGCTATGGAGAGCGCGATGGGCAATGCGGATGCCGATTACCGGGCTCTGGTGGTCAGGGTCGATGGATTCGCCCGCTCCGTGGCCGAGCGGCGAAGGGACGACATCGCCTGCCGCGCTGGCTGCTCTGGTTGCTGCCAGGCCTCCCTCACCGTGAGCGCCGTGGAGGCCGACGCCATCGAAAGGCACCTGGTCACCCTGCCGGAGCCGGTACGCCGTCGCCTCGCCTCGCGCGCGGAGCGCGGTGAGGTGGGCGAGTGCGTCATGCTCGACGGGGGCGAATGCACGATATACGCGGCCCGGCCGCTCATGTGCCGCACGCAGGGCCTGCCCCTGGCCTACGACACCGGACCAGTCGGCGAGGGAAACGCGCAAGGGCCAGCCGGCGGGCGTTCGGTCTCCTGGTGTCCGTTGAACTTCGTCGCGTCGCCGCCCGACCCCGGAGACGTCCTCGATGCTGGGCGTGTCGACGAGATGCTGGCGCTCGTCAATCGGCTGTGGGCCGAATCCCGCGGGCGGGATCCCATGGCGCGCACGCCACTCGCGGCCCTCGGGCTTTCCACCGTGGAGCCCGGCATGCTAGGTTCTCGGCCGCGGATGACCGGGCAAATGAGGTCGACTGACTCTGGTTCGAAGACTGCATCGGCTCGACTCGAGGCGACGCTGCCCGGTGGCGCCGTGATCACGGTCGAGGTGAGGGAATCGCCCCGGGCCCAGGAGCTCGCCCAAGCGGCCATCGACCTCATCGACATCCATTTCGAGAGGACAGGGGGACCCGACGAGCGCGCGTCTACGCCGAGCCACGGGATCGTCGGTACGAGCCCGCCGATGCAGGACCTGTTCCGCATGCTGGAGCGCATCAAGGGCAGCCACGCCACGGTGCTGATCAGCGGCGAGAACGGCACGGGCAAGGAGCTGGTGGCGAAGGCCATCCACCAGCAATCGACCAGGGCGAAGAAGCGATTCGTCGCGACCAACTGCAGCGCATTCAACGACAACCTGCTCGAAAGCGAGCTCTTCGGACACAAGCGCGGGTCGTTCACGGGGGCCGTGGTCGACAAGCCGGGCCTCTTCGAGGTCGCCGACGGCGGGACCTTCTTCCTCGACGAGGTCGGGGACATGTCGCCCGCCCTGCAGGTCAAGCTCCTGCGCGTGCTACAGGAAGGCGTCTTCATGCCCGTGGGCGCCACGGAGCAGAGGAAGGTCGACGTGCGGATCGTCGCGGCCACCAACCGCGAGCTCGGGGCGATGGTCAAGAACGCTCAGTTCCGCGAGGATCTCTACTACCGGCTCCACGTCGTCGCATTGCGGGTGCCGCCGCTGCGCGAGCGCCGGGAGGACATCCCCGTCCTCATCGAGCATTTCCTGCATCGACTGGCTGAGCGCGACGGCGTCAGGAAGGTCATCGGCCAGCAGGCCACGGCGCGCCTGATCGAGCACCAGTGGCCTGGAAACGTGCGCGAGCTGGAGAACGAGATCGAGCGTCTGTGGGTGCTGTCCGGCGACGAATCCGTCATCGACGAGGAGCATCTGACCCCGAGCATCCGCGACACGGGCTCGCGGCCCGCCACCGGGATGGCCGCTGCGCGCCCGCTCGCCGACCCGGCGACGCCGACCCGGACACTGCCCGAAGCGGTGGAGGCGCTCGAGCGCGAGATCATCTCGGAGCAACTGCGACGCGCCCGCGGCAACAAGACGAAGGCCGCCGAAGAGCTTGGGATCAGCCGCCGCAACCTCATCCGCAAGGTACAGGCGTACGGCCTGGAGGCGGCGTGGGGCGGGGCGGGCGAGAGGGATCCGGCCGACTGATGGCGGCGAGAACGGAACCTGGGCGCGGGGAATCGACATGAGCTCTCTGGTGCTCGTCGCCGACGCCGATCCGTTCAACCTGGGCCTTCTCCAGGAGCTGTGCGAGGCCGCAGGGTACGAGGTGCGCACCGCGTCGACCGGCACCGAAGTGCTGGCGATCGCGGCGCGTGAGCGGCCGGACCTGCTTCTCCTCGACATGGCCATGGTCGGGCTCGATGGCCTCGAGATCATGCGGATCCTCAAGGCGGATGCCGACACGTCGACCATCCCCGTCATCCTGATCACGAACGCGAACGAGGTCGGCGCGCGAAGCGAGGGCATCGGACTCGGCGCTGACGACTACATCAGCAAGCCATATCGCGTGTTCGAAGTGCAGCAGCGCATTCGCAACGCGCTGAGGGTGCGCGCGGCCGAGGACGAGGCGGCCAAGATGCGCGATTCTTTCATCCCGGGGACGATCGACCCCCTGACGCGCACGGGCACATCCCAACAGCTCACGATCAGCCTCGAGTACGAGTTCACGCGAGCGGTTCGGTACGGACACGCGCTGACCTGTATGGTCGTACGTCTCGACAACTACCAGGACATCGTGAAGGCGATGGGTCAGGACGCGGGCGACGGAACGCTGGTCTCCATGGCCACGGGTTTGCGCGCGTGCATCCGCGGGATCGATCACCTCTTTCGCTCGGATCTGCACGAGTTCGTGATCCTCCTGCCCGAGACCGACGAGGCTGGCGCCGCGGTGGTTCGGGCGCGCATCGAGGAGAGGGAGCACGATCGTTCGCTTTGGGGCGGAGCGGTAGAGCCCAAGCCACGGCTCCGCCTCGGGGCCGCTTGCTCGAACCATGCCGGAGCAAGCGACGGCACGGGACTGCTGCACGCCGCCCTCGGAGCGTCGCGAGAGACAGGCTGACCGCCCCGGTCGTGAGACGCGCGGATTCCGTCCGCGGCGAGGCGCTCAAGGCGCCGTGGGGACTGGCTGCGGCGGCGCGCCAGGGGCGTGCTCGGCGGCCGCGGGCTCGGCGGCCGCGGGCTCGGCGCCTACGGTGGTGAGATAGTGGAGCACCAGGATCGCGATCAGCGCCGACAGGGCCCCGGCGACGAGACCACCGACGATGAGCCAAACGCGGCCGCTGTGAGTTGGGAGACGGAGCTCGTCCGTCGTCGGCGTGTGCGCCGTCGTCGACGCGGCCGGGAGCACCTGAACGGGGAACTTGGGCGGCGTGCCCGGCCGCGACAGGCGCGTGGCGTGCTCGGGTCGGGCGGCGACGGGAGCACTCTCCGCGACGAACGGTGGGGCCGCCACCGGAACGGCGGGAGCTTGGATGGGGCTGGCCGGCACGGGCGCCTGCGGGAGCTCGCTGAACGTGCCCGGGCGCAGCGCCTCGGCGGGGGCTCGGCTCACGATCGGTTCCGCGACGTTCATGCTGCCCATCGGTGCCGTCTGCAGGGCGGGACGGGCAGGAACGGGCGCAACGGCCACCTTGGCCGTGATCGCGCTCCAGGCGGCGAGGAGCTGGTGCGCGCTCGCGTATCGGGCATCGCGGGCTCGTGACATGGCGCGAGTGACCACGGTCTCCACGTCCCCGACGAGATCGGGGCGGAAGGAGCGCAGCGGCGCCGCCTTGCCGTGCAGGATCGCCACGATCAGATCGGTGGGCGTGCTCGCCAGGAAGGGCGGGCTGCCCGCGAGCGCTTCGTAGAGGATCACGCCAAGGGCGTAGATGTCCGTGCGGCCATCGAGATCGCGGTCTGCCGAGAGCTGCTCGGGTGCCATGTAACGGGGCGTCCCCACGACCTCCCCCGTCTGGGTGAGCTTGTCACTGCCGAAGACCTTCGAGATGCCGAAGTCGAGTAGCTTGACGTGAATCCCGGAAGGTCCTTCGCAGAGAAAGATGTTGTCGGGCTTGAGATCGCGATGGACGACGCCCGACTCGTGGGCTGCGGCGAGGGCCGCGCAGGCACCATCGACGATGGGCGACAGGTCGGCGGGCTCCATGCGGCTTATCCGGCGCATGCGCTGACCGAGGGTCTCTCCGGAAAGGAGCTCCATGGCGATGAAGATCCGGTCGTCCTCGAGCTGACCGAAGGTCTCGATCCGCACGATGGAGGGGTGTCGCAGGGCCGTCAGTACCTCTCCCTCGCGCCGCAGACGCTGGACCGCCTCGCGGTTCTGGGCGATCTCCGGCCTGAGGAGCTTGAGGGCCACGGGTTGCCGGGTCGCGATGTCGGTTGCCTCGAACACTTCGGCCATCCCGCCCGACCCGAGCGTTCGGCCGATCCTGAATCGGCCCGCGACGATGGATCCCTCCCGGGTGGACACCGGGCCATGGTCGTTGTCCGGCATGGTCGCCGACCATGATCGACGTGCAGAAGCCGCGCCGTCAACGTGAACCGGCGCGCACCGGTTCGGTCGAGGCCGTCAGCCGAGCAGCAGCGTGGCCGCCCGGATCAGCCACACGAGGATGGAGCACGCGGCGAGGAGTATCGCGATCTTGTCGGCTTGCAGGCGATCGAGGGTGCTGAGGACGGGCCAACCTCGCACTGCCCCGACGAGGGAAACCGGGATCGCGGTGAGCGTGACGAGAAAGAGCATGACGCCGAAGGCGTTGGCGGCGGCCGCACCGGCGGGATCGATGTGCATCATGTGCGAGAACGAGGTCGTGAGGCCGCAGCCCGGGCACGGGAGACCCGTGATCACGAGGAAGCCACAGGGGGGCAGTCCGAGCTGAGTGTGGGTGCCGTGACCCGCGGGGTCGGGCGTGAGCAGGGCGGCGGTGACCAGGACAGAGGTCGGCACGACGAACAGGACCGCCCACACGAGGCGAGACAGGAGCGTGCCCCGCTCGGGGATCGGGTGCGCGACGGCACTCGGCGGGAGCGCGACGGCACTCGGCGGTTGCGCGACGGGGATGGTTTGGGCCGGCTGTGTCATGCGAAACGGGCTTTGCAAGATGGCCTCGGGGCAGCGGTCCGGTCAAGTCTGGGCAACCCCTCGACGTGTGCGCGACTCCCCAGCGGGAGCACACGGAGCGTTCCGGGCTCCGCCTGGACGCCTGATCCCCGGCGAAGTGTCCAATGATCCCGGGTCGTCAGTGTGGCATGGGGATTGAAGTGATCGCCCTTCATGCGCCTCGCCCGACCGGCCCTGGTCCCGTTTCTGCTGGCGTGGGCGGTCGCCTCGGGAGCTGCGGCGCAGCAGCGGATCGTGGTCGAGGACTTCGTCGGACCCCAGGCCGGCACGTTGCGCGCCCAGGTGGTGCGCGGCCTCGCCGGCAATGACGTGGCCATCGTGTCCCGATCCACGATTGCCGAGGCCGGGAGCGCGCGTGGTGACGACGGCCTCAGCGTCGATCGCTATCGCGGCGTCGCGCGCGAGCTCGACATCTCGGCTTTCGTGTCCGGCTCCGTTCAACACGGTCGCGTGTGGCGCGTCACGCTGTGGCTGCGTGACGGCGCTTCGGGCACGGTCGTGCAGGAGACCATCCTCTCGGCGCGCGGGCTCGGCGGGCTCGGCGGAGCCGTCCGCCGCAGCGTCTGGAGACGCCTCGGCCCGGCGATCCGCTCGAGCGGCTCACGGTCGAGCGAGGCTGCGCGCTTCGCCGCCCTCGACGACGAAGCGCCGCCCACGCGGGAGCGCAGGGAGGTCCTGGACCGCGCACCGAGCACCTCGTCCGACCTCGATCCAGAGCTGTTCCCCGCATCCGCGAGGGGGGAGACGACGACGACGGACCCCGAGGCCACGAGGTGGTCGCCGCTCGAGGCGATGCTTGGCGCGAGGGCCATCAACCGCGGTTTTCGATACCGGAACGACGCCACCGAGGGCATGCGCCCCTACGACATGCCCGCCGGCCCCGAGGTCACGCTGGCCGCCGAATGGTATCCGGGCGCCCACTTCAGCAACGGCCCACTGGCTCACATCGGGCTCACCATGCAGCTGGAGCGGTCGCTGTTCATGAGCTCGGCTGGGCCGAACGGCGTGTCCTATCCGACGTCCGACACCTTCTTCGCGGTGGGGACACGTCTGAGGCTACCCGTCGGCGCCAGCTGGCTCGGAGCCAGCGTCGGCTACGGGCGTCACGGGTTCTCCGTCGAGGCGGCCCATCCACGTGATCCCGCGCCTGACATGGCCAGCGTGGAGTACGAACAGGTGCGCCTCGGCGCGGACGCCCGCATCGCTGTGGGCTCGACGACGTTGTTGCTCTCCGGATCGTGGCTCGCCGTGCTCGACACCGGGGAGATCGGCGAGGCCCACTATTGGCCCGGCGCGACCGCGCAAGGGTTCGAGGCGGTGGCCGGTTTTGCCTATCCCATCGGCGCCGGCTTCGAGCTGCGTGGGGCGGTCGACCTCCGCATGTACATGCTCGAGCTCCACCCCGACGCGGTTGCGCGCCAGGTGGGCAGCGCGACGGACCGATATATCGGAGCCACGTTCGGCGCGACGTGGCGCATGGACCCGGGCGGCTGAGCTCGATTCGGGACAGGCCTGGAAATCGACCGAGCGAGCCCTAGACCGTTTTCGCTTCGACCTGAGCCTGAGTGCCGGCCCGGGGCCCCCGGCCATGCTGCGCCTGGCCGCCCCAGGCACCCCGCGGAAGCGAGGCGAGGGAGTGCACTTGGCGTGCATGACGGAGCCGAGCGCGGACGTAAGCCGGGATCAGGTCGAATGGAAATCGGTCTAAATCTCGGGATCGGGGTCGCCGATGATCAGACCGCGCAGGACCTGGGAGGCGTCGTACAGCTCGTCCCGACCGTGGAGCTCGAGGTGCAGGTGGGCCGCCGAGGAGCGCATCCCGGTCCGGCCGACCGTACCGACGATGTCGCCGCGCGCTGCCTGCTGCCCAAACTCGACCTCGACGGTGCGCAGGTGCATGTAGCAGGATCGCAGCGGATCCCCTTCCGGTCGATCGTGCGCGATGCAGACGAAACGACCGCCGGCGCCCAGCTCGACATCGCCCACGGAGTCGTACTGGCTTCGTCGCAGGGGGCGGTGGGCCTGATGGCCAGGTAGATCGATTCCAGCAAACACGACGCGCCCATCAGCGATGGCCCGGACAGGCTCGTTGGGCAGGGACTCGAGGTCGACGCCACGATGGCTCCGGTGGCCGCCGTCCCGCTCGCTGCCCAGCCCACTGCTCACCACGCGCGGAGCGCCGTCGAGCGGAGACCCGAAGAGCACGCCGAGGCGGCGGAGGGGCTCCGCGGCGCCCACCGCGCCGTAGTGGTAGAGAAGCCGGCGCCGGTCGGTCAGGATCCGGTCCTCGTCCCGGTCACTGCGCACGCGGTCGCCCCACACGAAGTGGGAGACGTAATGTCGATGGGGCACCTGAGTGAATGCCTCGTCCACGGTGGCGTGTTGGTCGCGCCAGACAGAGAGCAGGGCCGCGGCGAAGTATAGGTTCTCCTCCGCCCGCCGGAGCCTGGGACCCGCAAAGGGGAATCGATCGAGCCGCACGCTCCGGTCGACCCACCGGCCGCCCTGGCGGACGCGGTACCGGAGAGTCCCGTCGCGCAGGTCATCGGCGTACATCTCGCGCCGGATGTCGGTGAGCCCGAGTCCTCCGTAGGGACCCTCGTAGTCCGGCCGGCATGTGCCCAGGGTCTGGCGGTAGACGAGCGCGCCGAGCAGAAACGGATCCTCGCCGAACTGCTGCGCATAGCGGACGATCCAATCCGCGTACCGGAGGGACCGGCCGGGGGGCACGTAGTCGCACATCGTGTCGAGGGACCGGCCGAGCCGGTCCACATCGATCTCGGCCGGCGACGCGGGCTCGACGGGCCATTCCTCGAGGCTCACGCGGGCCGTTGCGATGCGGTTCGGTCGCATGCCGGGCATGGAGCGAGCTCGCCAGGGCGGCGCGTCAGCGACTGCGGACCCGACGACGCACACGAGTGCCGCGGAGGCGATCGCACAGGTTCGGGGCAGGAGGCGCCTCACCCCCCAACCATCGACAAAGCGGCCCTCGCGGTCAACTTCGGGCCATTCCCCCGGCCCGTGGGGCCGGAGCCATCACCGCCGACGTCGCCGCGCTCGGGCGATGACGGCGACCGTGATGGGGAAGAGCACCCAGAGCGCCGAAGCGGGCCGCGCGGGAGCGCCGACTCTGCAACCGCAGCCTGCGCCTTCGTTCGGCACCGCGACGTCCTCGGGCTCAGGCTCCACCGGCTCTTCTGGCGGCTCGTAGATGTCGCGGCACGAGCCGTCGACGCACATCCGGCCGGGACCGCAGTCAGCGCCTTCGTCGATTTCGCCGTCGCAGTCCTCGTCGACGCCGTCGCAGGTCTCCGCCGCTGGCCCGATGTCCCCTTCGCAGACGCCCCAGACGCCGGACACGCAGCTCTGCGTCCCGAGCATGCACGCGCCGATCTCGGCGCCGCAGGAGCGCAAATCGGCCTCCAGGCAGTCGCACCCCGGATCCACCGAGCCGTCGCAGTCGTTGTCGAGGCCGTCGCAGATCTCGGCTGCACCCGGGTGCACGGTCGGCGCCGCGTCGTCGCAGTCCACGAGCCCCGGCTCGAGCACGCCCGGAACCGTCCCGGTCCCGCACACGGTGTAGCCGTCAGCGTCCAGGTCGAACCCCTCATCGACTTCACCGTCGCAGTCGTTGTCGTACCCGTCACAGATCTCGTCGGTGATGAGCCGCGCGATCTCGTTGAGGGCCGTCTCGAGCTCGGCCAGGTCATCGACCTGCAGGTAGCAATGGTTTTCGGCCGCCGGATCATCGAGCGTGGAATCGCATCCGGGAAGCGCGGTGCCCGCCGCCACAGCCGCGCGGTTGAGGGTGAGCGAATCGACCGCAGCGCCGAAGCCCACGATGTGTGCGGTGATGCCCGCCTCGCGCAGGGCCGTGACCGCGGGAACGGGCGTGAAGCGAGTCGTCGGGTCGTAGGGGCTGCACCACTGCCAGCCGTCGGTCACGAGGATCAGGTGGTTGTCCCGCGCCGGATCCTGGAGGCGTTCGTAGCCCAGGAGGGTCTCCAGTGTCTGGGCCATCGGCGTGTAGTTGCCGCCGTTCGGCGGAGGCGTCCCGAGCCCTTCCACGATCGTCGCCGGCACGTTCGCGCCCACGTCGATGGTCACGCGCCCCGGCTCGCACCGATCCGGAAAGGGAAAGACCTGAAGGCCAAAGTCGATGCGATCCGCAAAGCCCTCGACCACGGACGCGACGGCCGTGGTTGCCGCCTGCCACTTCGAGCCACCGCCCGGAAGGGCCCCGAGCATGCTCGAGGACTTGTCCACGCTCAGGAGCACCTGGGGCGCGTTGCACCGCGGCTGGGCCGAAGCGGGCGCAGCGCCCAAGAGCAGGCACAGGATGACGCCGAGGGAGGCGGGGGAAGATAGACGGAACATGGGGGGGAACCTCCTGTCCCTGCGCACTGCACGCGTTGTGCCGGGATGTGGTCGGGTTCCGAGATCAATGATCCCGAATAGTTGGCGGCGCATCGGGCTGGCGACTGGCGGGCGATTGGCGGGCGAGGTCGCCAGGGACGGCGGATCGTGTGGTCATCCCGAAAAGCGTTCCACCACCTCGGTCCACCAATCCGAGGCCCCCACCGCATCCACCACGCACAATGCCTCCGCCGTCGCCCGGTCGGCCCGCAGCCCGCGGCGGACCAGTCGGTGTTGGATGTGGTCCGCGATCGCCAATCGGCTGCACAGATCGTCTCGGGCGCGCGTCAGCGACGCCCGCGGCCGTATGGCCCAGTCGAGAGACCAGATCTCATCGGCGACCCAGTCGGCGAGCATGGCGCGCGGCGGTCGGACCTCCGGAGAGCGCTGCTCGGCCCGGTCGAAGGCGTCCGCCCAGGGTCGCTCATGGACTTTGGGCCGCCGCCCTACGGCGAGCGCCAGGACGGACTCGGCAAACCACGCGAGCGCGTAGCCGAAGCGCGTGCCGTCGAAACCGTCCGAGAGCATGTCGACGGCCTCACCCCGATGGGAGCCCCGGGTGAGCGAGGGCAGCGTCCGCCCGGAGAGGATGTCCGCGGGGTCCTCGTCGTGCTCCAGACGCTTCAGCAGGCGCGCCTCCACGGTCTCGTAGGCGTTGAAGTCGACGCGTCGGCGGCGCCCGATGCGCACGGGTCCATCGACCTCGGTGTCCGTTTCCAGCTGACCGCGCGCGTCGAGGAGCGCGGCGCGGGCAGCGCGCTCGTCGAGCGCGGGTCGATCGCCCATGGTTCGGCAGGGGCAGAGATGACGGGTGGTGATCCTGCCGCCGGCAGGGGTCGCCGTGAGGCCGAGGGGGAAGCGTCGACAGCCGCTCGGCTTGGCGCTGTCGCCGACGCTCTTGTGCAGAAGGCAGCTCTCGTCAGAAAGGAACAGACAGCATCCGTCCCCGCGCGTGCGCAGCATGGGCTCGTCGAAGCCACCCTCGCCGGGCGCCGCGACCACGCCGGCTGAGATGAGGCTCAGCTGCTTGGTCTCGGGCTTGCTCAGAGGACCGAGGCCGTGGATGTCCGTGCAGCACAGGCCATCGCCGAAGCAGCGGTATCGGGCACCGGGCCGCGCCGTGAGGGGCAGGGGCCGCGCCCGGGTATCGGGCAACCTGCCCATGGACGTGCCGAAGTAGCCCAGACAGTGGACAGGCGCAAGCTTCAGACACATGATGCGCGACGTCGCACGTCCGTTCCCAGGACCGCACACCGGACCGCAGCCGATGCTATACTCGCGGTTTCGCGGCTCAGCCCGTGCGCATGAGTGATGAAGGGTCCTTCTCCGCTACTGGGTTACAACACCAACGTCAGGCATGGCGGGCGCCTGTACCACATCCAGACCGAGGACTCGGGTCTCAAGCACCCGCACATCATCACCCACCTCTTCGCCGACGGCGGCCGCATCGTGTCCTCGAGGAAGACGACCTACGCCGACTACGTGGGCCTCGAGGACTGCCAGGTCATCGTCAAGAAGCTGATGCAGGAGCAGCACAAGGCGATGTTCATCGCCCTGCGCGACGGTGAGTACGACGACGATGCGGTGGCGGAGACGGGCGAGGCGCCGATCGTGCCTGCCCCCGACGAGCCGGTCCCGGTGCTGCCGACCGGCGACTTCGACGCGCTCGACGAGGCCGCCGCACGACTGAGTGCCGACGTCACCCAGCCCCCGCGCTCGCGGCCAGGGGGACCCGGCCTCTACCGACACAGCGAGCCGGCCCGGGCCCTCAGCGACCTGGCACCGGTCGAGTCGATTTTCGGCGGCGACGTCGTGAGCGAGAAATCGCTGGACGAGGTGATCCTCAGCTACCTCGCCGAAGACCTGGCCGAGCCCCAGGAATGACCGCCCAGGCCGCCCTCAACGGGTCGCACGCGCGCGCTCGAGCGCGGCGATCTCGTCAGCGCTGAAACCCGCCTCCTCGAGGATGGCCCGGCCGTGCTCGCCCTGCGCGGGCGCGGGACCGGACGCGACTGGAGCCACCGGCGTTCTGAGGGCCACGGCGGGAGCCTCGGACGTCGGCACGCGCTCGAACACGCCGCGGTCGGCATGCTGCGAATCGCCCGGGAGCTCCTCGGGCTCGAGCACGGGCTCGAGGCAGCAGTCGACCCGCGAGGCGAAGTCCGCCCACTCGGCGTGCGTGCGCGCGCCGATGGCCTCCGCGACGCGCCGCTTCCACTCCACCTGGTGCGGGCCGGGCACCAGCGCCTCCGAGCCGGGCTCGAGCCCCACCTCCGCGCAGAAGGCGATCCAGAACTTCGGTTCGAGCGCCCCCAGGCTCACGGCCCTGCCATCGCGCGTCGCGTAGGTACCGTAGGGCGCAATGCCGCCCATCAGGACACCCGCCCCGCGCGGCAGGGACAGGCCCGCCAGGGCCGATGTGATGCCGTAGGTCGCAAACGCCAGGGCCCCTTCGCACATGGAGATGTCGACGAGGCGTCCCTTTCCGCTGCGCGCCCGGCCGTGTAGGGCTGCCAGGATCCCGATGACCGCAAAGAGGGCTCCGCCGCCCACATCGGCGAGCTGCACGCCGGGAACCTGCGGCGCGACACCCTCGGGACCCGTGAGGCCGAGCACGCCGGCGCGCGCGAGGTAGTTGATGTCGTGACCGGCCCTGCCGGAGAGCGGACCGTCCTGCCCGTACCCCGTGATGGCGCAGACGACCAGCCCCGGGCTCACGGCCGCAAGCGTCTCGTAGCCCAGGCCGAGACGCTCCATGACGCCTGGGCGGAAGCTCTCGACCAGGACGTCATAGCGCGGAGCGAGGCGGAGCAGGGCATCGCGGCCCTCGGGTCGCTTGAGGTCGAGGACGAGGCTCCGCTTGCCTCGGTTGAGGGCGTGAAAGGTCGCGTTCATGCCCGCGATCTGGGGGGGCATGGCGCGCAGATAGTCACCGGCTCCCGGGTCCTCCACCTTGTCGACCTGCGCGCCCAGATCGGCGAGCACCATCGTGGCGAACGGACCGGGCAGCAGGCGCGAGAGGTCCAGCACCCTTTTGCCGGTCAGGGACCCCTGTTCGGGCATAGGGGGGCTCAGTCGCCCAGGATCTGTCCGAGCTTCGTGGCCAGGGCGACGTTGCCCGTCACCTTGAGCTTGCCCTGAAAGAACAGCTGCATGGCGGCCTGGCTGTTCGTGCTGATCTGGCCCCAATCCTCGGCGGACAGCTCGAGGGTGCAGTCGGCGTTGCCGGCGTCGCCCTCGGTCACACCCACCTCGTCCTTCAGGTTCACCGTCCAGGTGCCGCCCCCGTCACCGGAGATCTTGAAGAGGAAGATGCCGTCGATCTCCTTGGACTTCTCGGGGTCCTTGCCGATCTTGGCGGGGATGTTGGTCTCGAAGTCGGTCTTCGGGTCGGCCACGTTCGCCTCCTGGAGTGACTGAATGGCGGTTCAGTTCGTCGCTGGTTACCACCGGCCCCCAACGCGTGTCAAGCGCAGGCGGAGCCGGCGGCGGGCCGGCCGAGGAGACGCGATTGACACCCCTGGCGCGCACGGCTAAGAACGCGATCCTCCCTCCCTCGAGCCGAAGGAGCTCCGCGCGATGGACCTCAAGAGCTATCTGTTGAAGCAGGGCATGAAGCTGATGCAGGACCCCCGCTTCATGAAGCTCATGCAGGACGAGCGGGTCATGAAGACGGTCATGCAGGCCATGCAGCTCCGCGGCAAGGTGCAGGAGAGCCTCGAACACCGCGTCCAGCGAGTCGCCAAGTCTCTGAATCTCGTGACGAAGAAGGAGCTCAGGGAGCTCGAGCGCGCCATGCGCAAGATCCAGCGGGAGCTCGACGACGCCAGGGCCCGGGAGAAGCGAGCGCCCGAAGGCTGACCGTAGGTCACTCCGCTCGCGCCGCGCCGTTTTTCGGGGGTTTCGCCGATCCGTGCGCCCCCGCAGCGAGATGCCGCAACGTACGTGGGTACGTGAGGACATCGAGCGAGGAGGAAAGCCGGAGCGGGGAATCCCCACGGAGAACGTCCCCGCAGGTGGAGACCCGGTCGCGAGCGCCCGAAGGGGGTTGAATCCTCCGGCCCGGGGTGCAGTCTTCGTTCCATGCGGATCGTCCTTTCGAGCGCCTTCATCGCCGCCTGCCTGTGCGTGACGACCGCGTCGGCCGCCGCCCAGTCGCGAGAGGAACGGATCGCTCGTGCCCGGAGCCTCTTTGAGGAGGGCGTCGCCGCCTACGAGGCCGGACGCATCGACGTGGCCGTCCAGAAGCTCCTCGCGGCGCAGCGGTCCTACCGCTCACCGGAGATCGCCTACAACATCGCGCGCTGCTTCGAGCGGATGGGCGAGGCGACCCGGGGCATCTACTGGTACCGGGCCTACCTCGAGCACGGCCGGCCTGACGAGGCAGCACGCCGTGACGTGGAGAGGAGGATCGCGGCGCTCCGCGAAGTGGAGCAGCGCCAGCGGGCGCAGATCCTCGCCGCCCCGCCCTCCGACAGCGAGATCATGGCCGAGGCGCGGACGTTCTTCGAGAGGGGCGTGGCCATGTTCCAGCGCCGACAGTACGAGGCCGCCATGCAGGCCTTCACGGCCGCGCACCGCTTCGCGCCCTTCCCGGAGCTGCTCTACAACATGGCCCTCACAGCGGAGCGGCTGTCGCAGACGCGAGACGCCATCGACTACTACCGCGAGTACCTGCGCTTGCGGCGCGACGCGCCCGACCGCGCACAGGTCGAGCGGCGGATAGCGGAGCTGCGCGCGCAGCGCGAAGCGGGTCACTGAGCGCGGTCTGAGCGCGCGCGGCCTTCAGCCGGAGAACAAAGCGCTCAGCAGCGCGGCGAGCCCGCCTCCGATGATCACCGCGATGAGCAGCGGCATGGCGATGCTGAGCAGCACGAGGAGGACGCCGACCGCCACGAGCGCGTAGTCGGCGGACGACGGTCGAGCGCCCGGGTCGTCCTGGTACTTCTCGATGATCTCGAGGTTCTTGCGATTCGAGCGCCAGAACAGATCGAACACGTCACCGACGACGGGGATGCTGCCGAGCAAGGTGTCGATGCCGATGTTGACGACCATTCGGCCGATCGCGACCGTCGGCACGCGGCGCTTGATGGCGAGCACGAGGAGGCTCAGGGACCCGAGACCCGTCAACATGTCGCCCGCGCCGGGGAGCAGGAAGCCGATGATGGCGTCGAGCCCGAAGCCGATATTCGTGCCCGGCACGCGCACACCGTCGTCCAGGACTCGCACGAGCTTCTCGGCCCACGGGTCGACGGGCCCCTGCGGCACGCGGACGAGCGGCGCCGGGCCCGCGCCATCGGCTCCGTCGAGCACCTCGTCCACCGCGCCCTGGATGTGGGCGACGCGCTCGTCTGGAACCATGCCGTCGCTCTCGTCGAGGACGTCGTCCACCGCGCGCTGCACCCGTTCGAGGGTGTCCGGCTGGGGAGGTGCGCTCGGATCTCTCGGTCGTTGCGTCATCGTCGTGACAACCAGGCGCTGATCGTTGGCCAGACCGTGACGGGCGCCCGCCGGCCCACGATAAGGTCGATGTGGCCGAGGGGGAAGACCCGGTACGTCTTGTCCTCGGAGTGACTGCGCGTGAAGGCCGGCTCGACGGCCTGGGGCTGGGCGAGGGAGTCGTGGGATCCCGCGATGATCAGCAGCGGCACGTCGAGCCACTCGAACGCGCCGGCGTAGTCGCGACGGCCGTCATGTCCGCGAAGGGGCTCGCCGTTGCCGGTCCGCAGGATGTCCAGGGCTACCGCGACGTTGCTCCAGTCGAAGGCCCGCTGCAGGTACTCGTCGAGCACCTCGTTCTCGATGCTCCCCGGCAGCCAGCCACGGATGGGCGACGGCCAGAGGCGCGAATCCCAAATCGGTCTGATGATTTTGAGCTGCCGGCCCAGGCTTCGGAGAGGCACGATGGGATTGGAGTCCAAGGCGCCGGTGAAGGCCACCGTCCGCATGAGCGCGGCGAAGGCGGTGAGGGTCCGTGAGCCCTTCCCGAAGCGGTAGGGGGTGCCGATGGAGATCACTCCGCGCGTCTCGGCGCGGAGCGCGGTCGCCGCCACGCCGTAGCTGATCAGGCCGCCCATGGAGTGGCCGATGAGGAACAACTGGCGGTGACCCGAGAGCTTCAGCGCCTCGTGGGCGCAGGCGGGAACGTCCTCGCGGATGTACTCCTCGAGGAGTTGGGGGCGCTTCGGTCCAAACCGGCGGGAGCGGCCGTGCCCACGCAAGTCGATGTTGAAGACGTCCCAGCCCTGCGCTGCGAGGTAGCCTGAGAACGAACGCGTGCTGACGTGCCACGTGTAGCGGTTCTGGCCGAAACCGTGCACGAGCATCACTGCGCCGAGGCTCTCGGCCGGAGGCGGGAGAACCTTGCGGACCATCCCGAGGGGCACCGGACCCGGAGTCAGGATGACCTGCTTGAAGAAGGTCCCCCGAACGTCTCCGTCGATCGCCTGCTCGACCGTCTCGGTGCGGAGGATCATCGGCCGCTCACATAGCAGATTCCGCCGTGCTATGCTCTGTCCATGCAATCGCGGTGTGCGCTCGCGTGTTGCGTGATGCTCGCGGCAGCCCTGCTGCCGTCGGCGGCACAAGCGACACCGCCTTCCCGCGAAGTCGTCCGACAGATGCTCTCCGGGTACGAGCAGGTGCCCACGGCAGCCCAGTGGCGGGCGTTGGGCCCGGAGACCCTGCGCGTGCTCGTGGATCTCTACAACGATCGCGACGCGCCCCCCTACGTTCGCCTGCGTGCCGTGACCGCGGCGTCGAGCTTTCCGTCCCGGGCTGCGCGGACATTCCTGCTGGCCGTGGCGCGCCTGCCCGGGCAGAGCGACCTCTTCACGCGGGAAGCGATCCTGAGCCTCGGCCGGGCCTTCGGCGCGCGCGCGATCGACGACGTCGCGCCGTTCCTGTCGAGCCCCGAGCCCGTGGTGCGGGAAGGGGCCGCCCTGTGCCTCGGACGCATTGGCACCCCCGCGGCCGTCGAGGCCCTTCGGCGGCGCCTCACGGTCGAGGGGCACGACAACGTGCGACGCACGATCGCTCGGTCCATCGAGCGCTCGGGTCGGTGACGAGGCGCGCAAGCGCATGCAGCTCTTGCACGATTTCGTCCGAATGCGTTGTCTGCTCGCGTGTGCGCTCGTCGTCGTGGGGCTCGGCTGCGGGCAGGACGCTTCGCCGCCGCCACCGCCGATACCGCCGGCACCTCCACAGGTCCCGCCGACCGTTCCTCCGCAGCTCCTGCCCTCGGGCACGCAGGTACAGGTCGACGGGCGCAACGTGTGGCCGCCCACCGGCCCCGGCTGCGCCGAGCTCGTAGCCTGCTGCGCGGCAGCGCCGAGCTCCGACGTGGGCCTGTTCTGCCAGATGTCGGTGGCGACCCCGCCGGTGGACTGCGCCGCGGCGCTCGGCAACGTGCGCGACTACTTGCGGGAGCGCTCCTTGTCTGTTCCACCTGTCTGCGAAGGGGGCCCGAGCGCTCCACCCCCGCCCGGCGCCCTACCCGGTCCACCGTGGGTCGAGCTGGCGCTTCCCCAGGTCGCCGGTTGGCAGCGCGGCGAGGCGCAGGACGAAGGGCCCGAGCGTGGCTTCATCGTCGAGTACGACTTCGGCGGACGGATCGCCGCGACCGTCTACGTCTACCGCGCGGGCGTGCCCGCCATCCGGCGCGACCCGGCGCTTCTCATGGCCCAGGTGCAGGGGGCGCTGTCGGGAATGCGCCAGGCCCAGCAGGCGGGCCGGTACGACGCCGTGCGCGAGCTCGGACCCGCGTCCATGTCCGCCATCGGCTCCGCGCCCAACGCGCACCCCGCCGCCTACCAGCGCGTGATGATCACGCGCGAGGGGACCGAGCTCCCGAGCGAGACGTACGTCACCACCCACCGCGGCTTCTTCTTCAAGCTGCGGATCTCGCTCTTCGCCGAGCCGTCGGCGACGACCGACCGCGCCCTGAGCGCGCTGCTCAATCAGCTCGCCCAGTCCATCCACGAGTAGTCGCGGCCATCAGCGAGGCTCTCAGAGGTTGTAGTACAGG
>Ga0214473_10002702_pt1 | contig 21735 bp, 19 predicted proteins | sample RVTome_7_FD_203509 | JGI IMG/M metagenome (GOLD analysis project Ga0214473, IMG submission 203509) | Soil microbial communities from uranium-contaminated site in the Upper Colorado River Basin, Wyoming, United States - RVT98D197 | ecosystem: Environmental > Terrestrial > Soil > Contaminated >... | reverse complement strand
GGATCCCGCACGCCGCAGCCTCGAGCACTGCGCGGCACGTCCCATCGCTTCCCGGCACCAGGAAGGTGAAGACGTCGATGGAGCGGAGCACCTCCGCGTAGTCCTCCTTCCGGTATCCGGCGAAGATCACGCGACCCTCGAGACCCATCCGGCGCGCCGGCTCCTCGGCCAGCTCCCGGCGGTGGGTCCCGCGGCCCACCACCAGGAGCCGCGCCCGGGGGTCGCTCTCGCAGAGGCGAGCCGCTGCCTCGAGCAGCAGATCGAAGCGGCGGTGTCGCTGGACCCGCGCGACGATCCCGACCACGCGGTGATCCGGCGAGAGTCCGAGGGAGGCGCGGACCTCGGGGTCCGCCGCTCCAGGGGCGAAGCGCCCGGTGTCCACCGCTCCGAAGACGCCGCGCACCGGGCGGCCGCCGCGAAGGGCGCGGTTGCGCTCCGCCGTCTCCGGCGAGACGCAGATCAGGCCGTCGGTTCCCGACCCGAAGAGCCAGCGGTTCCAGGGAAGCCTCGGGATCGCCTCGGCCTTCCGGTAGGAGCGCACCAGGGCCGTCGCTCTCCGGCGTCTGCGCGCCCCCGCCGCCCGCAGCGCCATCAGATGGTCCCGCGTGTGCCAGGTGTGGACGATGTCGATCTCGTGGTGCTCGAGGAGGGCGCGAAGCGCCTTGCAGTCGACCCGATCGGCAAGGGGCCGCAGCCCGCGGCCCCGCAGGATGGCGAGCTCGGGCAAGAGCCCCACCCGCTCCGCCTCCTGCGCCACGCCTCCCTGACGCGGGTCGGGAGCCATCGGGCAGGCGAGGTGAACCTCGAACCCGCACTCCCTCTGCGCCAACCCCAGGCGCAGCATGGGCTCCGCGGAGCCGGTCCACTTCCAGTCGCTGGTGAGCTGGAGAACCCTCACGAGGTCCTGCGGGCCTTCCCTGCATCCCGCGCCGTGTCCTCCTCAGGGCGCACCCGATCGAACTCCCACAGCTTCGCGTACTTCAGGAATACGTGGAACGCGGTCGCGGCGGCGATCACCAGCCCCGGGACCCCGTCGCGAAAGCCCTGCTTGAGGAGATAGGCCCTCAGGAACCGCGCCGGCGGTCGCAGGATCATGTCGCGGATTCGCGCGGGCCGTCCCCCGTCGTGAAAGGCGTGAGCCTGGATGCGGCTGAAGTCCTGGATCCGGTCGACCTGATCGGCGAGATCGCGGTAGCTTCGATGCTCGAGCTCGCCCCGAAGCCGGCGCACCTCCCCCCGCAGCTCGACGCGGGCATGCGGATTCACCCCCACCCACTCGCCGGCGCCGCGCCGGAACAGCCGCAGCTTCCAGTCGGGGTAGAAGTCCCCGTGGCGAATCCATCGCCCCAGATGGTAGGTGACCCGATTGATCTCGTATCCGTCCACGCCCGCCGGCGGTGCGGAGAGAAGCGAGCGGATCTCGCGCGCCAGCGGCTCGGTGAGCGCCTCGTCGGCGTCGAGCGCAAGGATCCAGTCGCGGCTCGCCTGGGCCAGGGCGAAGCTCTTCTGCTCGACGTCTCCCTGGTAGGGATGCCGGATGACCCGGGCGCCCATCTCGCGCGCGATCTCGTCGGTGGCGTCGGCGCTCCTCGCATCGATCACCACCACACACTCGTCGGCGAAGGAGACCGACTCGAGGCAGCGCCGGATGAGCCGCTCCTCGTTGCAGGCGATGACGCAGCAGCTGAGCGTCGAGCCGCTCGCGTCCGATCCCCCCGCGCCTCGACCACCAGCCTCTCGATCCCGCCCGCTCACGAACGGATTCGCTCGACCGAGATGACGCCCTTGACCCGCTCGATCTCCTTCATCACCCGGTTCAGCACCTGCACGTCGGTGATCCAGAGCTCGAAGTTCTGGGTGGCCGTGCGATCCGGGTGCGTGGTCACCTGAGCCGCACCGATGTTGACCCCCTCGGCGGAGATCGACCGGGTGATCTCCGCCAGCAGGCCGGGCGCGTCCCGGGAGGTGACGCGAATCCGGATCGGGTGGGGCACGTTCGCATCGGTGTCCCACTGCACGTCGATCCGGCGCTCCGGGTCGAGCTCGAAGGTGACGCGGCAATTCTTCTGGTGAACGGTCAAGCCGCGGCCACGAGTCACGAATCCGATCACCTCGTCGCCGGGGAGGGGCGAGCAGCAACGACCGAAGCGGATCAGCACGTCTCCCTGTCCATCCACCCGGATCCCGGTGCTCGAGGGGCGCGGCTCGCGCCGGAAGAGATCCCGGAGCTTGCGCGGCTTCGGCGCGGAGACCCGCAGCTCGTCCGCCTTCCAGTCCGGGCGCAGCGCGCGAACCACCGCCGATGCGGCGATCTTGCCGTAGCCGACCGAGGCGAAGAGATCCTCGACGGAGCCCCCCGCCTGGATCCGGGCCACCTCGTCCAGGCCCTTCGTCTCCAGCAGCCGGGAGAGCGAGAAGCCGGCGCGCCGCAGCTCCCTCTCCAGGATCCCCCGGCCGACCTCGCGGCTGCGAGCGTTCTCCGCCACCCGGATCGCGTGGCGGATCCGGCTGCGCGCCCTCCCCGACACCACGAACTCTAGCCAGTCCTTGCGCGGGGTCTGGGCGGCGCTCGTCAGCACCTCCACCGTGTCGCCGTCCGAGAGCCGGTGTCGGAGAGGCCGGATCTTGCCGTTGACCCTGGCTCCGGAGCAATGAGCGCCCACCTCGCTGTGGATCGCATAGGCGAAGTCCACGGGCGTCGCCCCGGCCGGAAGGTTGACCACGTCGCCCTTGGGCGTGAACACGAAGACCTCGTCGGGGAACAGATCCACCTTCACGGTCTCGAAGAACTCTTCCGGATCCTTGACGTCCTTCTGGCGCTCGAGGAGCTGGCGAAGCCAGCCGAACTTGGCGTCGTCCTTCTGCTCACCACCTCGACCCCGCTTGTACTTCCAGTGGGCGGCGATGCCCTGCTCCGCCTCCCGGTGCATCTCGGTGGTCCGGATCTGCACCTCCATCCGCTCACCGTGCGGGCCGATCACCGTGGTGTGGAGCGACTGGTACCCGTTCGGCTTGGGGAGCGCGACGTAATCCTTGAAGCGGCCCGGCACGGGCGGCCAGATCGAGTGCACCAGACCCAGCGCCGAGTAGACCCCCGCGCTCTCTCCCTCCATGACGACCCGGAAGGCGAGCACGTCGTAGATCTCGTCGAGAGTGAGGCTCTGGGCCTCCATCTTGGCGTGGATCGAGGCGAGGTCCTTGAGGCGACCGGTGATCTCCGCGCGGAAGTCGGCGGCGACGAGCTTCTCGGAGAGGATCCCCTGCACCTCCTCGATGTATCTCTCGCGCTCCTGATGGCGCCCCTTGAGCCTCCCCTCCAGCTCCGCCGCCAGGATCGGGCGCAGGGTGCGAAAGGCCAGGTCCTCGAGCTCGCGCCTCATCCAGTTGATCCCGAGCCGGTGGGCCAGGGGCACGTAGATGTCGAGGGTCTCCTGCGCGATGCGGTGGGCCTTGTCGTCGCCCATGTACTCGAGGGTGCGCATGTTGTGAAGCCGGTCGACGAGCTTGATCAGGAGGATGCGGATGTCCTTCGACATCGCGACCAGCATCTTCCGGAAGCTCTCCGCCTGGCGCTCCCTCGCGGAGGTGAACTCGATCTTCGAGATCTTGGTGAGTCCCTCCACCAGGAAGCCGACTTCCTCGCCGAACAGGCGCTTGATCTCGTCGAGGGTGGTGAGGGTGTCCTCGACGGTGTCGTGGAGCAGCCCCGCCACGATGGTCACGTCGTCGAGGCGCATGTCCACCAGGATCCCGGCGACCTCCAGGGGGTGGACGAGGTAGGGCTCTCCGGAGTGCCGGACCTGGCCGTCGTGGACCTTTGCGGTGTAGACGTAGGCGCGCTGGAGCAGCTCGAGGTCGCATTCCGGATCGTGCTCGAGAGCGCGGTCGGCAATGTCGTTGAAGCGCAGCATCCAGCCTCGATTTCCCTTGGAAATCGGTATCTTGGGCGAGAATAGCCGACCCGCGGCCCGCCCTCAATCAGGGGCCGAAGTCGAAGCGATCCGAGAGCCGGGAGACCACCCTCGACCTCCCGAAGCGCTCCTCGATCCGGCTCCTCTCACCGGAGCGCTCGGCCTCGACGATCTCGCAGACCGCGCCGACCGCGGCTTCCAACTCGTCGTTCACCACGGCGTAGTCGAACTCGTGAACGGCGCGGAGCTCCGAGACCACGATCTCGAGCCGGCGCTCGACCGCCATCGCGCCCTCGGTGCGGCGCCCGCGCAGGCGTCGCTCGAGATCCTCCATGGACGGCGGAAGCAGAAAGAGAAGCCGCGCATCGGACCTTCGCGCGCGGATCTGGCGCGCACCCTGGACCTCGATCTCCAGCAAGAGGTCCCGCCCCCGTTCGAGAGGGCCGTCGAGGGAACTCCAGCTGGTCCCGTACAGGTTGCCCCCGTATTGGGCGTGTTCGACGAAGGCATTGCGCTCCACCAAGGCGCGGAATTCCTCCCGCGTGACGAAGTGGTAGTCCACCCCTCCCCGCTCGCCGGAACGCGGCCTCCGAGTCGTATGGGAGACCGAGAACTCGATCTGCGGATCCCGCTCCACCACCTTTCGGCAGACGCTGGTCTTCCCTGTACCCGAGGGGGCGGAGACCACGAAGGGCGTTCCGCGGCGCCCGCCCATCGAGCTCAGTCCAGCTCCGGGGCGACGAGTCCGTCCTGGGTCAGGCGGGCCGCGATGGTCTCCGGGTTGACTGCCGACAGCACCACGTGATCGCTGTCCGTCACCAGGATCGAGCGGGTTCGCCGGCCCTGGGTGGCATCGACCAGCTTGCCGCGCGCGGCGGCCTCCTCGCGGAGGCGGCGCATCGGAGCGGACTGCGGCGAGACGATCGCCACCACCCTCGTGGCCACCACCAGGTTGCCGTAGCCGATGTTGAGCATCCGCAGCGCCGCCTTCTCACTCAATGTTCTGTACCTGCTCGCGGATCCTCTCGAATTCCGTCTTCAGATCGATGACGCGATGGCTGATCGCCGCGTCGCTCGCCTTGGAGCCGAGCGTGTTGGCCTCGCGGCCCATCTCCTGGAGCAGGAAGTCGAGCCGACGCCCCACCGGACTGCCCGCCTCGGAGGCCACCAGCACGGCCCTGAACTGCTCGATGTGGCTGCGCAGCCGAGAGAGCTCCTCGGTCACGTCGAGGCGATCCGCCGCGATCACCACCTCCTGATACAGACGCCCCTCGTCGAGGAGGCCGGTCTCCTGGCGAAGCTGCTCGGTCCGCCTGCGCAGGCGCTCCCGAGCCGCCTCCTGGACCAGGGCGGACCGGGACTCGAGCTGCTCCAGCAGCGCCGCGGCGGTATCGAGCCGCCCTCGCAGCTCGCGCTCGAGCGCCTCACCCTCGGCGCCGCGCATCGCGTCGGCGGCCGCTGCGGCCTGCTCGACGGCCACGAGCAGGGCCGTATCGAGATCCTCGGCGCGGAACTCGTGCTCCGCCAGTCGGGAGACGCCGGGCAGGGCGAGCAGGGCGACGACGTCCAGGTCGCCCCCGACTCCTTCGGCCCGACGCAGGGCTTCGGCGGCTCCCACGTACTGCTCCGCGAGATCGAGATCGACCTCCAGCTGGGTGTGAATGCTGCTCCCGCTCTGGAGATTCACCGAGACCTCGACCTTGCCGCGCCCGAATCGGCCCTGGAGGCGCTTCTTGATGGCCAGCTCCCGATCCGAGAGAAATCTCGGCAGACGAACGCTCAGATCCAGATGGCGGTGATTCACCGTCCTGATCTCGACGCTGAAGGCCACGTGCTCCACCTCGAAGCAGGAGCGCCCGAAGCCGGTCATGCTGCGGATCACGAAGCGCGCCTCGAAGCCCGGGCGGCAGCGATGGCGCGCGGCAGCAGGGCCAGGATCTCCTCCGGACTGGCCGTCGCCGTGCCGACCTTGCCGACCACCACGCCGGCGGCGGTGTTGGCGATCACGGCGGCCTCCAGCAGGGTCCCTCCCGCCAGGCGCCCGAGAGCGAGGGCGGCGATCGAGGTGTCGCCCGCTCCCTGGACGTCGAAGACCTCGCTCCGCGCGATGGGAACGTCCACGGGGGGAGCCCCGTCCTCGAAGATCGTCATCCCCTCGGAGCCGCGCGTGACCACGATGTCGCCCCGTCCCAGACGGCGCCGCAGCCTTGCCACGGCCCGGTGGAGCTCGTGCTCGCTCCGGATCCGCATCCCCGTCAGCGCGCCGACCTCCCGAAGGTTCGGCTTGAAGAGGTCCGCGCCCCGGTAGGGAGCGACCGAGCCCTTGGGATCGACCGCCACGGGGACGCACGCCTGCTTGAAGCGCCGCATGGCGGCGCGCAGCACCCGAGCCGGCAGGACTCCCTTCCCATAGTCCTCGAGGATCGCTCCCTGAACCCCGGGCAGCGCTGCGTCCAGCGCCCGGAGCAGCCTGCGGCTGGCGCCGGAAGAGATCGGCTCGTCGGTCTCCCGATCGAAGCGAAGCATCTGCTGGGAGCGCGCCTCGACCCGGGTCTTGCGGGTGGTGGGGCGGCTGGGGATGCGAACCACGCCGGTCGGAGCCACGCCGAGATCCTTCAGCAGGTCGATCACCCGGTCACCGGCCCCATCGTCTCCGATCGCGGTGCAGACGGCGCACTCCGCCCCCATGGCGACGACGTTGCGGACCACGTTGCCGGCGCCGCCGAGCGCGAGGGACTCGCGCCTGACGTGCACGACCGGGACGGGAGCTTCCGGGCTCACCCGCTCCACGTCGCCCCACAGGTACTCGTCCAGCATCACGTCGCCCGCCACCAGCAGGCGCAGCCGGCCGAAGCTCGCGATCAGCTTCTCGAGCCGTCGCTGGTCGATGCGATCCATCATCGGGCGAGACCCCTCTCCTCGAGCTCCCGCGCCGCCCGATCGACCTGGTCGACGGCGGTCTGGCCGCGGAGCCAGTCCAGGAGCTCTGCGATGCCGCCCTCGAGACCGACCGCGGGCTGGTATCCGAGCTCACCCTGGATGCGCCGGATGTCCGCGTAGCAGTGGCGGATGTCTCCGGCCCGGTACCTTCCGACCAGCTCCGGCGGCTCCTCGAAGCCGAGCTGCTCGGCCAGCAGGGCGGCGATCTCGAGCACGCTGGTGGGCTTCCCGGTCCCCACGTTGTAGACCTTGCCGTTCGCCGCCTCCGCTTCCATGGCGAGGAGATTCGCCCGCACCACGTCGGAGACGTGGACGAAGTCCCGGCTCTGGAGCCCATCCTCGAAGATCATCGGTCGATGCCGGTTCAGCAGGCGCGAGGAGAAGATCGCCACCACTCCCGTGTAGGGGTTCGAGAGCGCCTGCCGCGTGCCGTAGATGTTGAAGTAGCGCAGCGCGACGGCCGGAATCCCGTAGGCGGCGCCCACCGAGAGAAACATCTCCTCGTGGTCCCGCTTGGTCACGGCGTAGATCGAGGTCGGCTGGAGCGGCTTCTCCTCGGGCGTGGGGATCGCCTGGAGCGGGCGCCCGTCCGCGCCCTCGAGCTCGAAGCGGCGCGCCGCGAGATCCGCCTCCGAGCGAAGCCCCGGGTGGACGACCTCGCCGCTCGCGGTTCGGTAGGCGCCCTCCCCGTAGATCGACATCGAGGACGCCACCAGCATCTTCCGGATCCGGCCCGGGCGCGCGGCGATCTCCTCGAGCAGGACCGCCGCACCGAGGGAATTCGCGGAGACGTAGCGCTGGATCTCGTACATCGACTGGCCGACGCCGACGATCGCCGCGAGATGGAAGACGATCTCCACGCCCGCGAGCGCGCGGCGCACGGCGTCGGGATCCCGGACGTCGCCGACCTGCAGCTCCGCGCCCGCGCTCAGATGGTCGGGCCGCTTCCCGTCCGGTCCATGCACGTCCGCGTAGAGATTGTCGAGCACGCGAACATCGTGACCCGCCCCGAGGAGCGCGTCCACCAGATGCGACCCGACGAATCCCGCTCCACCCGTCACCAGGATCTTCACCCTTCTCCTCCCTCCGCGCCCGGCGTCCGAAGCCGAGCCAGCCCCTCGTCCCCGGGGCAGCGCCGCAGGTGCCAGCGCAGCACCTTGCAGTCCTGCAGCCAGCGATCGCGACCGCGAGCATGGAGGAGCGCCCCCGGGATTCCCCACACCACGTAGAGAATCGCCTTCAGCAGCCGGATCGCCACCACCAGCGCGAGCGCGAGCGGGCCGCGATTCCTGCCGAAGAAGCGATACAGCGACCTGTGGTACTCGATGCGGGTCTCGGCGGGGACCTTCTTCTTGGTGCTGGCGCCGAAGATGTGGATCACGCGAGCGTCGGGAATGTGGACGATGCGCCATCCCGCACGGGCGATCCGGGCACACCAGTCGGTTTCCTCCAGGAAGAAGAAGTACTCCTCGGGCATCGGGCCCACCGATTCCCACACCTCCCGCCGCACGAAGAGACAGGCCCCCAGCACCGCCTCCACCTCGATGGGTGCCGCGTGATGGTAGCGCTTCGAGGGGTAGCGGCCCGGGAAGGCGGTCTCGAGCACCCACTTCGGGAAGATCTCGGTCAGCAGGCCGGGATAATTGTGGATGCAGTTCTGCTTGCTCCCGTCCGGGTTGAGGAGCTGCAGCCCCGCGACGCCGACGTCGGGATGGGCATCCAGGTAGCGCACGCCGCTCTCCAGCGCGTCGCGAAGCAGAATGGTGTCGCTGTTGAGGAGCACCGCGTGCCGGCCCTTGGCGCGGCGCAGCCCCGCGTTGTTGCCGGCGGCAAAGCCGACGTTCTCGGGCAGCGCGATCACCTCCGCCCAGGGATGGAGCTCGCGCACCGCGGCCACGCTGCCGTCCCGGGAGCCGTTGTCGACCACCAGCGTCTCGGTCCGGATGCGCCCTGCGTCGCTGCGCGAATCGACCTCCCGCCGGATCGAGTCCAGGCAGTCGAGCAGCACCTGCTTCGCGTTCCAGGTCACGATCACGATGGAGAGATCGATCACGGCGCGACCCCCGCCGGGCCGCCGCCTTCCCCCGCGGCGCGACGACCGCGCCGCGCACCCGGGGGCTCGCTCCTCACCGTCACGACCTCGCCGCGGAAGCGCTCCTCCGCGTCGGGTGAGAGAGCCGCGAGCGCGGCCTCCGCCACCCGCTCGGCGGAGACGCGGACCATGCAGCGGTGGTCGATCGGGCACTCTCGCAGGTAGCAGGGGCGGCAATCCACGTCGGCGCAGAGGACCTTCACCCGCTCCAGGTTGAGGCTGGTCTTCTCGAGACTGGTCGGTCCCATCACCACCACGCAGGGGACGGCGAAGGCCGCGGCGATGTGGCGGGCGCCGGCGTCGTTGCAGATCACGACCCGCGCGCGCCGCACCACGGCCTTGAGCGGCCCCAGGCCGATCTCCCCGGTGAGATCCACCGCCGGCCTCTGCATCGCGGAGAGGAGCTCCGCCGAGAGCGCGCGCTCGGCGGGCGCGCCCACCACGACCACCGACGCTCCGGCCTCGGCCAGGAGATCGCCGACCCGCGCGAAGCGGATCGGCGGCCAGATCTTGGAGGGTCCGTAGGAGGCTCCAGGCGCGAGCAGCGCGATCGCCTCGCCCACGCCGCGTTCCTCGAGCTTGCGCCGGGCCTCGGCCTCCTCGGCGTCGGTCACGTGGAGCTCGAGCTCGGTGCCCTGGGCCGCGCAGCCCACCGACTCGATCAGGCCGAGCACGTGCTGCTCGCGGGGAATCATGATCCGACGCCCTCCCGCGCGCGGGGGGGCGACGGGGCGATGGAGAAGAGCGCCCCGGCCGTTTCGCCGGTAGCCGACGATCCTTCGGACCCCGCCGAGTCTCATCAGCAGGGCCGAGGAGAAGGAATCCGGGAGACAGATGCCGAGATCGAAGCGGCGGGCGCGAAGCGAGCGAGCCTCCCGAATCAGCGCGGCGGCCCCCCTCCCGTAGGAGTCGAGCGGCAGCACCTCGTCGAACCAGGGCGCACCCGAGACCAGGGGGAGGAGCTCCGCGCGCAGGTGAAGGGTGAGCCTCGCCTTGCGAAACCCGGATCGCAGCGCGCGAAACCCCGGCGTGGCCATGATCAGATCGCCCGTCCAGTTCGGGCCCCGGACGAGAATCTCCTGAGGCTGCGACATGGCTCAAGCCCTTGTGGGGCGGCGCACTCTAACACCTGCCCCCTGTGGTCGCCAGAAGCTCGCAGGCAGCGTCGATCACCGCATCGGGGGGAACCACCCTCATGCAGGTGGCCGCAGCACAGCCGCGGCGACAGGGATTGCAGTGGATCTCGACCCGTACGGTCCGCGAGGGGGTTTCCGGGAAGGGCGCATTCTCGACGGGATCGGTGGGCCCCAGGATCTGGACCACGGGTGTCCCGACCAGGGAGGCCACGTGCATGGGACCGGTATCTCCCCCGACGTAGAGGCGGGAGCAGGAGAAGAGAGCGGCCAGATCGGGCAGGGAGGGCGTCTCCGGCGCGATTCGAGCCGCACCGCCCGCCGCCTCGACGATCGCCGCGGCAAGAGCCCTGTCATCGCGGGCGGGCCCGCAGGTCACCACGGAAGACACCCCCTGGCGATCGGCGAGAGCCCGTGCCAAGGCGGCGTAGCCCGCCACGGTGTAGCGCTTGTAGCGGGTGGCATCGCTGGTCCCCGGATGGATCGCGATCGGCGCCGGCCCCGGCCCCAGGGCCTTCCGGGTGCGCTCCAGGGTCGCCGGGTGCACCCGGAGCGGGCGCCTGTCGGGTCTCGCATCGATCCCGAGGAATCGCACCAGGCCTTGGTTTCGCTCGAAGCGACTGATCCGGGTCGGCTCGATCCGCGCGCGCTCTCCCGCGAACAGGAATGCCCCCTCGCGGGCGAGAGGCCGCGCATAGCTGACGCGCCTCGGCGCCCCGGAGAGGCGCGCCAGGATCCCGCTCTTCAGGATCGCGTGGAAGTCGAGCACCAGATCGAAGCGCCGGGAACGAAGCTCCGCCAGGAATCGGCCGGCGATCCGCCCGGCGCTCACCAGGCTCGACCGGCGCAGGCGCTCGCGGAGGATTTCCCTTGGAAACACGATCACCTCGTCGACCCAGGGCTGTCCTTCGACGAGGCTCGAAGAGGCGGGCTCGACCAGCCAGGCGATGTGGGAGCCCGGGTAGGCGGCGCGCAGCGACGAGACCGCGGGAAGCGTTCGCACCACGTCGCCCACGGCTCCCAGGCGAATCACGAGAATCCGATCAGCCCGGGGGGGGTGGGAGAGGGGATTCGTGCAGGTGGCGATGGCGAGCCTCGCGGAGGGGGATGGCTCCGGTTAGGATAGTTCGCCATGCGGGTGCCGCGCATCCTGTCCTTCTACGTGCTCCGGGAGATCCTGCTCTACACCGGCGTCGGGCTATTCGTCGCCGGATCGATCCTCGTGACGCAGAACCTGCTCCGCCGTCTCGACGACCTCGAGACGGTGGGGATCGGAGCCACCGACTTCCTGACCATCCTGGCCTGCGTGCTGGGGATGCTGAGCGGCTATGCCCTCCCGATCGCCTTTCTCTTCGGAATCATGGTCGCCGTGGGGCGGATCTCCGCAGACTCCGAGTACACGGCGATGCGCGCCCTCGGGATCAGCTTCGGCCAGTTCGCGGTCGCCCCGCTGTTCCTGGCGCTGCTCGCCTGTGCCGCCACCGCCGTGCTGCTCGCCGAGGGGGATCCCCTCGCGCGCCGCGAGCTCCGGGCGCTCCTGGCCGAGATCGCGTCCCGAGGTGCGGTCATCGAGGCCGGCAACTTCAACCGGCTCGATCGCCAAGAGCAGCGCCTGCTCTTCGTGGAGGAACGCGACGAGCAGAACCGGCTGACCGGCGTCCTCATCTCGGATCGGAGCGATCCGGCTCAGCCCTTCACCGTGGTCGCCGAGCGGGGGAGCTACTCCTTCGATCGGGAGAAGGCCACCGCGCTCCTCGAGCTCGAGAAGGGCGACATCCACTTCGAGCACGAGGACGCCGGGAAGGACGAGTACCGGCGCATCGCCTTCGAGCGCTTCGAATACGCCGTCGACATGAGCGCGCTCCTCGGCGCCGGTCCCTCACAGATCCGGCCTCTGGAGATGACCACCAGGAAGATCCTCGAGGTGCTCGATCACTTCGAGAGCAACCAGGGAAGACCGCCCGCCGAGGTGCGGGTGAAGTCGAAGGAGCAGTACGAGATCCAGCTCCACCGCCGCCTCGCCCTCCCCCTCGCCCCGCTCCTCTTCGCGCTGGTCGGGGTTCCGCTGGGCTTGCGCCGCACCCACGGCGCGCGGTCCTGGGGAGTGCTGATCTCCGCGGGACTGGTCTTCGTCTACTACCTGTTGCTGTCCCTCGGGAGCTTCCTCGCCGAGAGCGGCGCGCTCCCCGCGTGGCTGGCGCTCTGGATGCCGAATGCCGCATTCGCCGTGGTCGCCGTGCCGCTGCTGTATCGCGCGCGCCGTGCCGAGATCTGACAGGGTTCCCTCCGGGTTTCGCTGTCTCTCGACGGGTCGGACCTTCGTGGTCGTCGAGCTCGCGCTCGAGGAGGCGGCCCGCGCCCTCTCCCTGGATTCGCCGGGGGTGGTCGATCGACTCTTCGCCCGCGGCGGTGGTGCCGAGGGCCGCGGCGCCACCGCCCGGGTCGAGGTTCCGGGATCGACCGAGAAGCTGGTGCTGCGCCGCCTTCTCCATGGAGGCGTGCTCGGCCCGCTCCTCGGCCCGGCCTTCCTCGGCATCCGCCGGCCGCTCGGCGAGCTCCGGGTGACGGCGCAGCTGCGGAGCGCCGGCGCGCCGGTGCCGAGGCCGGCGCTCGCCCTGGGGAGGAGGATCGCAGGGCCCTTCTGGACCCTGGTCGTGGGCACCTATCTCGAGCCCGGCGCGGTGGACGCCCTCGCCTTTCTCGAGGCCCGGCCGGATTCCCCGCGACTGCTGCGCGCTGCGAAGGCCGCGGGGATCGCGGTGCGCCGGTTTCACGACGAGGGCGGCCAGCATGCCGACCTCCACGTGAAGAATCTCCTGATCCGCGAGAGCGGCGACACCGCCGAGTGCATCATCATCGATCTCGACAAGGCGCGAATCACCCCCGGCCTCACCCCCGACGAGCGAATGGCGCAGATCATGAGGCTGTTCAGGTCCCTGCTGAAGCGCGGCGTGCTGGAGCGCGTCGGGTCCCGGGGATGCTCGCGGTTCTTCACCGCCTACTGCGGCAGCGACCGGCTGCTCAGGCGGGCGCTCTGGAAGCGGGTGGACCGGGAGATGCGCAAGGTCGCCATCCACCGGCTCCGCTACCCGCGAAGCGGATGAGCCGCGCTCCTCACCCGCTCGAGGGCGCGGCCGGCGGGAGGGCCGCATCGCGGTCGATCGGCTGCTTTCGCAGCCGATCCTCGATCCACTCACAGAGGCGCTCCGCATCCTCCACGGCGATCTCGATCACGAGCACGCGCAGGTCGGCGCCACCCACCCAGGAGGGGACGATCTTCACCGCATCCTTCTCGGTGGTGAGCCAGACCGGCGCACCCCTCTCGAGAGAGCGGAGATCGCGCTCTCGGTAGCGGTGGTGGTCGGGAAAGCGGCGCTCGCAGATCACCCGCGCGCCCAGGGATTCGACGCTGCGGCGAAAGGAATCCGGCCGGGCGATCCCGGAGAGGAGCCCCACCTCGAGGCCCTCGAGACTCCCGGGCGGCGCCAGCTCCCCGCCGGCGAGCTTGCGAACCCCGACCGCGAGCCGCCTGGCCTCGAAACGGCTCGCCGCCGGAGCAACCCGCTCGAGAAGCGCCTCGTCGGCCTGGTGCAGCGGACCATCGATCACGAACACGGCGTCGGCCAGGCGGAGCACCGAGGGGAACTCCCGAAGCGGTCCCCTGGGTATCACCCGGCGGTTCCCCAGACCCGCCTTCCCGTCGAGGCAGAGCAGATCCAGGTCCCGAGCCAGCCGGTGGTGATGGAATCCATCGTCGAGGACGAGGATCTGCGCGCCGAAGGCCGAGACCGCCCGCATCCCCACCAGGTCGCGATTCGCTCCCACCAGGACCGGGACCCCGGGGGCGTGGGCGGCGAGCAGGATCGGCTCATCGCCTGCCGCCTCGGCGCGGCTCGTCAAGAAGCGGCCGTCGGAGACCACCTCGACCGGCTCCCGACCGCGCCGACCGTAGCCGCGGCTCGCGAGCACCACGCGGTTCCCGCGCCGATGGAGCGCCATCGCGAGCCAGGCGGCCATCGGAGTCTTTCCCGAGCCTCCGACGACCGGGTTCCCGACGCTCACCACCCGGCAGGAGAGCCGGGTCGGCTGGAGCAGTCCGCGAGCGTAGGCGGCGCGATGGGCCGAGGCACCGGCGCCGTAGAAGAGCGAGAGGAGATCGAGGGGAAGGAGCGCGAGACGCTGGAACGGGCCGAGCTCGCGCGCATCGAACCAGCCCGGGCTTCTCATCGCTCCCGCCCCGAGAGATCGCGAGCGCGCCTGATGAGCCGGGCGCTGCGCTCCGCCGTTCCGCGGTGCTGCTCGAGGGCCTCGCGGCCGGCCTCCGCCCGCGCTCGCCAGGCGCTCGGGTCTCGAAGCGCCGCGATCGCTGCGCGGGCGAGATCGGCTCCGCCCGAGACCCTGCATCCGGCTCCGGTCCGCAGGGCGAGGGCTGCGGCCTCCCTGGCGTTCTCGGTGTGCGGTCCGAAGAGAACCGGCCGGCCTTCCAGGATCGGCTCCAGCAGGTTGTGCCCCCCGACGGGAACGAGAGAGCCTCCCACGAAGGCGACAGCCGCGCGCGCGTAGAGCCCGGGCAGCTCGCCCATGCTGTCGAGAAGCAGAACCTCGCCCTCGGTGAGTGCGCGGGCCTCGAGGCGGCTTCGGCGCCGCACCGAGCGCCCTGCCCGCCGCACCAGCGCCTCCGCCGCGCCGAACCGCTCGGGATGGCGCGGCGCCAGCACGAGCGATGCCCGGAGGCCCGCCTGCTCCACCTGGGCGAGGGCGGAGAGGAGCTCGTCCTCCTCCCCCTCGTGGGTGCTGCCAGCCACGATGAGTGGGACCTCGCCGAGGACCGACTTCAGATCCTCGGCGATCACAGCCCTATCCCGCGGGGGCTCGAGCTTCAGGTCCCCCGTCACCTCGACTCTCTCGGGGCTCGCTCCCAGGGACAGGAAGCGCTCGGCATCGGCGGCGCTGCGGGCGCCGATCGCCGCAATCCTGCGAAGGATCGGCCGCACGCAGGCACCGATGCGCCGGTAGCGCGGATAGCTCCGATCCGAGATCCGCCCGGAGACCACCACCACCGGAACGCGGCGGCGATGCGCCCCGAGGATCCAGGAGGGCCAGAGCTCCGTCTCGACCAAGGCCAGGGCCGAGGGTCGCACCCGTCGAAGCGCGGCCTCCACGGCCCAGGGGTGGTCGAGAGGAGCCAGTGCGCAGGGCACCTGCGGTCGGATCCGCCACAGGAGGTCCCGCCCGGTCCGCGTCATGGCCGACGCCACCACGTTCTCCCCGGATTCCCGCAGCTGGTCCATCAGGGCGGCGGCGGCCCGGATCTCTCCCACGCTGGCCGCGTGCACCCAGATCGCACCGGGTGGATTTTCCGGCCGCCGCCCGCACCGTTCGGGCAGGCCCACCCGCCACGCGGGTCGGAGTACCAGGGCCGCGAGGCCCACGGGAAGGCCCACCAGCGCCGCGAGCGCAGCGAGGCTATGCGCCGCCGGCCCCACCGGCCATCTCCTCCGCGATCGCCGCAGCCCGCTCCGCCGCTCCGCCGGAACCCAGTCGCTGGCGCACGCGCGCCAGGTGCGCGAGCTGGAGCTCGCGCGCCGGTCCCTCGAGCAGCTCGGCGAGCGCGAGGGCAATCCTCTCCGGCCGCGCCTCCTCCTGAAGAAACTCCGGCACCACCGGCGCGCCGACGATCAGGTTGGGCATGGCCAGCGAGGGAACCCGGATCACCCGCCGGGCCAGGAAGGCGGTCAGCGGGTTCGACCGGACCGCCACCACCATCGGGGTTCCCAGGAGGGCGATCTCCACCGTGACGGTGCCCGGCTTGGCGAGGGCGACATCGGCGGCTCGGAGCAGCTCGTAGGTGCGCCCTTCCAGGACTCGAATCGAGAGCAGCGCGGGAAGGGCCGCCCGGGCGATCGCCTGCTCGACACCGGCTCGCGAGATGCTGGGCGCCACCGCGACGGCGAAGCGCACCCGGGGATCACGAGCGTGAAGGGCTCGGGCGGCCTCGAGGTGGAGCGAGAGCCCGTCGTGCACCTCGTTGCGCCGACTGCCCGGGAGCAGCACCACCAGCGAGCCGCCGGGATCCAGGCCGAGCGAGCGGCGCAGCTCCTGCCGGGAGGGCTGCGAGGCGATCTCGCCGAGTCGATCCACCAGCGGGTGGCCGACGAAGTCGACCCGGAGCCCCGACCCGGCGTACACCTGCCTCTCGAACGGGAAGATCACCGCCATGCGATCGACCCGGCGCGCGATCTTTCCGATCCGCCGGCGTCGCCACGCCCAGACCTGCGGGCTGATGAAATAGAGAACCGGAATTCCCGCCTTCTTCGCCCGCCGCGCCAGCGGAATGTTGAAGTCCGGCGAGTCCACCAGCACGACGAGGTCGGCGCCGCTCGTCTCGAGGGCGCGCTTCATCCGGCGCCACGCCGAGAAGATCCTCGCCGCGTCTCCGAGCACCCCCAGCGCGCCGACGGCGAGCTCGCGCTGGTGGACGACCAGCTCGACCCCCGCCTTCTCCATCTCGCTGCCGCCGAGCCCGAGCAGGCGCGCCTGGGGGACGCGCCTGCGGAAGGACTCGACGAAGGGAGCGGTGTGCAGGTCTCCCGAAGCGTCTCCAGCCGAGAGCAGCAGGGTCGTCATCGGAGGTCGTCGAGGGGCGGCATCGCGTCGATCACGCGCAGCGCGGTGCGAAGCGCGGCAAGCCCCTGGTGCGCCGCGCCGGCGCGCACGCTCCGGGTTCGCACCGCCTCGACGAAGGACTCGAGCTGGGAGAGCAGGGCATCCCCCGGCTCGACCGCCAGTCGCTGCCAATCGATCTCCGGCCTGCCGTCCGGCCCCGAGTCCACGCGGCGGGCGATCGCCACCGCCGGCTCGAGGAAGTCGACGGAGAAGTAGCCGTCGCGCTGGAAGAAGCGGATCCTGCGCATCGGCGTGGAGGAGACGCGGCTCGCGGTGAGATTCGCCACGCATCCCCCCGGAAAGCCCACCCGGGCGTTGGCGATGTCGACGCGGTCGGTGATCACCGGGACGCCGATCGCCTCGATCCGCACCGGCTCCTCACCCACCAGCCGCTGGATCAGGTCGAGGTCGTGGATCATCAGGTCTCGCACCACGTCGACGTCGGTGGCTCGACCGCGAAAGGGTCCGAGGCGGTGGGACTCGACGAATCGCGGGCGCCGGATCGAGGCCGCCACCTTGCGCATCGCCGCGTTGAACCACTCGAGGTGCCCCACCTGGAGCACCCGACCGCCGTCCCGAGCCATGGCGACGAGCTTCTCCGCCTCGGGGAGAGTGGCGGCGATCGGCTTCTCGACGAGCACGTCGACGCCCGCTCGCAGCACCTCCGAGACGACCTGGTAGTGGCCGACGGTGGGAACCGCGACGATGGCCGCGTCGATCTCCGCGAGCAGCTCCCGAAAATCGACCACGCCGCGGGCCCCGACCTGCCTCGCGATCTCGGCGCTGCGCTCCGCTTCCGCGTCGGCCACCGCCACCAGCGCGACCGAGGGTTCCGCGGCGGCGAGCGCAGAGACCTTCTGGGCGTGCAGCCGCCCCATGTGGCCGACGCCGATCACCGCCAGGCGAAGCCTGCTCACCGCGGCTCCTCCCAGAGCGGACGCCGGGGGTCGATGCCGACGATCGAGATCCCGTGCTCGTCGGCGTCTCGCGCGACGGCCTCCCGCTCCAGGATCACGGTGCGTCCCGCCTCCACGGCGAGCGCCCCCGCGCCGCACTCGATCAGGGTCGCGAGCGTGTCGGGCCCGATGGTGGGAACGTCGAATCGCGGATCCTGCTTCGGCTTCGCCACCTTCACCACCGAAGCCCCCCGCTCTCCCAGAGCGCAGCCGCGCCGGATCGCGGCATCGGTCCCCTCGATCGCCTCCAGAGCCAGCACCGCGCCTCCCCGAACCACCACCGTCTGACCGATGTCGAGCTCGCCCAGCGCCTTGGCGATCGGCCATCCGAAGGCGATGTCGCGGCGCTGGCCCGGGCCGAGCGCAGTCCTCCCGATCAGCCCTTCCGGGGCCCAGAGCTCGGGTGCGAGATCGAGCTGCCCGAGCAAGGGGAAGCCCTCCTCCTCGATCGCCTGCGCAACCGAGCCGAGGATCGAGTCGTCCTTGCGGTCCGCGAGACCCTGCATCAGGGCGAGCGCCCGGGCGTCCGGGCGAAACACCGAAGGATCGTTCCAGAGCAGGGTCTTGGGAACCTTTCCCGCCATCACCACCTGCTCGACGCCGGCCTCGCGGAGGAAGGCGAAGAGGCGGTTCAGCTCGCCGAGGTAAACCCAGGCGAGCGCGTCGACCTCCGCCTCGAGGGCGGGATCGCTGAGCTCTCGCAAGGCCACCGCCGCCACGCGGTGGCCCCGGCGGCGCGCCCCCCGTGCCACCTCCAGGGGGAACCGACCGAGTCCGGCGATGAGCCCCACGGTGGTCGCCAAGCGGCTCCCCTCAGCGGCAGAAACCGCGCTTCGAATCCTCGATGAAGCGGAGCAGCCGCCCCACCTCCGGGTGCTCGAAATGCTCCGCCCGCAGCCGTTCCAGCGCGGGCCCGAGCCGCAGCTTCGAGCTGAAGAGGATGTGGAAGGCGTGCTTGATCTCCGCCCGGACCTCTGCGGAGAAGCCCCGGCGCCGGAGACCCACTGCGTTGATTCCGCACACCCGCGCGCGACGGCCGGCGACCAGGGCGAAGGGCGGCGCGTCCTTGGAGAGCGCCGAGGCTGCCGCCACCATCACCGACTCGCCGATGCGCGTGAACTGGTGGACCCCGGAGAGGCCGCCGATCACGGCGTAGTCCTCGACCACCGCGTGACCGCCGAAGGCGCAGTAGCTCGCGATGATGCAGTGGGAGCCGATCTGGGTGTCGTGGCCGAGGTGGACGCCATTCATGATGAAGTTGTCGTCGCCGATGCGGGTGCACCCGCCGCCCTTTTGCGTTCCGATGTGGATCGTCACGTGCTCCCGGATCACGTTGTCCCGGCCGATCACCAGCCGCGTGGTCTCCCCGCTGAAGCTCTTGTCCTGGGGTTCCTCGCCGATCACCGCGAAGGGGAAGATCCGGGTCCCCTCGCCGACCGCGGTGCGCCCGCGGACGTGGGCGTGCGGGCGCAGCTCGACGCCGGCGGCCAGCTCGACGTCGGGACCGACGACCGAAAAGGCGCCGATCACCACGTCGTCCGCGATCCTGGCGCCGGGCTCGACGACCGCGCTGGGGTGGATCCGGGGCACACTAGCTCTTCTTGTCGAATCGACGGACCACCTGGTCGGTGATGTCGATGGCCTCGCGGGCGTAGATCATCCCCGGCATCTCGCGCGCCATGATCAGGGTGAAGCCCTGCTCCTTGCCGATCTCCTCGACGATCGTGGCGAGCTTCGCCCGCAGAGGCGCCTCCAGGCGGCCCTGGTCGATCTTGAGCTGGCCCTCGAGCTCCTTGAGCTTGTTCTGGATCCGGTTCTGCAGCTCGGCGAGCTCGACCTGCTTGTTGAAGAGAGCCTCGTCCGAGAGGACGTACTTCTTCCCCTGGAGCTCCTCGTCGAGCTCCTTGTAGCGATCCGCCATGGGCCGGACCTGCGACTCCGCTTCCCGGCTCTTGCGGGCGAGCTCCTCGAGGGCGGCCTTTCCCTCCACGGTCGATTTCATGGCCTGCTCGACGTCGACCACCCCGATCTTGATGGGCTCGTCCTGGGCGCGCGCTGCCCACGGCAGCAGGACGGCCACCGCGAGGAGCAGGAGGATCTTGCGGACACGGGTCATTGCTCTCTTCTCCTTGGACCACCGGGTCTCGGCGGCCTAGAACGAGGCGCCGCCGACCGAGAACTCGAACACCGCGCTGTCCTCCACCTCCAGCTTGTCGAGGGGGAATCCCACGAAGGCCTGAAGCGGGCCGAAGGGAGAGAACCACTGGGCGCCGAAGCCGGTACCATAGCGCCACTTCCCGACGTCGAAAATGCTCTCGTTCTCGGCGAAGGCGTTCCCGAAGTCCAGGAACACGATGCCCATCAGGCCGAGCGACTCCGAGATCGGGAAGCGGTACTCGATGCTCGCCGAGAAGAACTTGCTCCCGCCGATGACGTCGGTCTCCTCGAGGTCGTCGAAGTCGTCGACGTCTTCGTCGAAGAGGCTATTGCACTCGCCGTTGCCGTTGCCCTGGAAGTTGATCACCTCGTTCTCGGTGTCGCGGCAGACGAACTGGGTGTTGGTGGTTCCCGCTTCGACCCCTTCGCCCCTCCCCACCGGCGTGAAGGCGTTCCCGGTGCCGAAGAGACCGGTCCGCCGGAGGATCGCCCGGCGCGGGCCGACGGAGCGGGCCTCGAAGCCGCGCAGCTGGTAGGTCCCGATCCCGCCCAGGAAGTAGCGCTCCGTGAGCGGCAGCTTGAGGTCGGTGTCGATGTCCTTCAGGAGCTGGATCTCGCTGCCCTCGGGGAAGGAGCCCTCTCCCGAGACCAGCGTGTCCCAGTCGCTGACATCGTTGAAGGGAATGACGTAGCCGAAGCGGGCGCCGAGGACGAAGCTCGACTTGTCCCGGAAGGGGAACCAGCGCGGGACCCAGCCGGGGGGCCGGAAGAATCCGGTCCAGCGCCCCTCGAAGCGGACGAACTTGGAGAACCCGCCCAGGCCGGCGCCCTCCACCGATCCGCCCACGATCTGCCCGCCGGTCGGCGCCACGATGTCGTCGCGCGTGTCCCGCCAGTAGTGGACGCCGAAGAGACTGGTGCTCTCCTCGCCTCCGAGAAGCTCGCGGAAGATCAGCGAGGCCGCGTTGACGCCGGTATCCTGCGAGACCTCGCGAGTCGCGTAGCTGTAGCTGAGCGAGCCGCGCGCCTGGTGGGCCTCGTCCAGGAAGTGACCGAGCCTGAACTCGGCGCCGCTTCGCTCCTCGCGGAAATCCTCGTAGAGGAGGTCGGTCCTGAAGATGGTCGAGGCCAGGCTGAAGCTCGATCCCAGGAGATAGGGATCGGCGAAGGAGATGTAGAAGCGATCGCTCTCCCCGCCGATGTCGACCGCGACCGCGGCCGCGTAGCCCCGTCCGAAGAGGTTGCGCTGGGAGAGGCCGGCGCTGACCACGAAGGCGTCCTGGGAGGAATAGCCGGCGCCGAAGCTCAGCGAGCCGGTCGGCTTCTCCACCACCTTCACGCCCAGATCGAGCTGATCGGGATAATCGGTCTGCCGCGGCTCGAAGTTCACCTCCTCGAAGAAGCCCAGCCCCTTGATCCGATCCTCGCTGATCCGGATGGCGCGGGCCGAATAGAGCTGGCTCTCGACGAGGTTCATCTCGCGTCGGATCACCGGATCGATGGTGGTGGTGTTTCCGGCGATGTCGATCTCGCGAATGAAGTAGAGCGGGCCCTTCTCGACCTCGAAGGTGACGTCGACGCGAAGCGCATCCTCCTCGATCATGGTCCGGGGGTTGACGCTCGCGAAGTAGAAGCCGCGATTGGTGTAGTGGAGCTCGAGGGCCTCGACGTCGTCGGTCAGGTAGGAGCGGTTGAAGGTCTCCCCTTCCTTCAGCTTCAGCCGTTCTCGCAGCGCCGCGAGATCGACGGTCTCGTCGCCGGCGACGTCCACCTTCCCGACCTCGAAGCGATCGCCCTCGACGATCTCGACCGTGACGGTGAGACCGTCCTCCAGCGCCTCCACCTCGGGCTCGCCCACCTCGACGCGGAGGAACCCCGCG
>Ga0214473_10002701_pt1 | contig 21737 bp, 19 predicted proteins | sample RVTome_7_FD_203509 | JGI IMG/M metagenome (GOLD analysis project Ga0214473, IMG submission 203509) | Soil microbial communities from uranium-contaminated site in the Upper Colorado River Basin, Wyoming, United States - RVT98D197 | ecosystem: Environmental > Terrestrial > Soil > Contaminated >... | reverse complement strand
CCGGCCAGGGTGATGGCGGTGCCGCTTACCGAAGTCGTGCCATCCGCCTCCCGCGTGAGCAGCACCGGGCCGGTGATCAGGGCAGCCTTGAAAGGCAGCGGCTCCTCGCTCTCCCCCCAGCGGGCCTGGGCGGCCTTCTCCAGGGCAGCGCGCATCCTGAGGGCGGCCTGGACGGCCTGCTCCGGGTCGCTCTCGCGGGTCTCCTCCCGCCCCCACAGCAGCAGCCCGGCTTCGCCGGTGCGGCTCTCCAGCAGACCGTCGCTGGCCTCGGCAGCCCCTTGGAAGGCCATCCACAGCCGATCGATCTCCTTGCGCACGGCCTCGGTCTCTTCGCTCTGGTAAAGCATCTCGGCGTAGTCGGTGATGTCCATGAACAAGGCGGTCATCTGGCGCTGCACGTCGGAGGGGGTGCGGGCCTCCTCGACGGCCAACTCGAGCGCGGCCAATTGCTGGGCGGCGAAAGATTGGGTGAGTGAGCGCAATTGCGCCGGCGCGCTGCTCGAATCGGCCTGCAGCGCGGCCGCCAGCTCCCCCACCAATTCCCCGGCCGTCGCCGGACGCTGCCCCGGATCCTTGGCCAGCGCCCGGCGCAGCACCAGGCTGACGGCTTCCGGCAGCGCCGGGTTGAAGTCGCGCACATCCGGGACTTTCTCCTGGATGTGGGCCATCAGCTCGTCCAGCGGGCTCTCGCGGTCGAACGGCCCACGGCCGGCCAGCATCTCGAAGATGATGACGCCCAGCGAGTAGACGTCCGCCCGGCCGTCGACCTCGGCCTTGCCGCGGGCCTGCTCCGGTGCCATATAGCCGGGCGTCCCCATCACGACGCCGGTGCCGGTCAGGTCACGCGGCGCGTCGGTCACCCGGGCGATGCCGAAGTCGGCCACGAAGACGTTGCCCTCCCGGTCGATCATGATATTGGAGGGCTTGAGATCGCGGTGCACCACCCCCTGGCGGTGGGCGTAGTCCAGCGCCAGGGCCACCTGGCGCAGGGTATAGATCATCTCGCTGGGCGGAAGCGGGCCGGCCTCCATCACCTGCTTGAGCGTGCCGCCCTCCAGGAAGCGCATCACGATGAAGGGTGGGTCGTGCTCGCCATCGAAGTCGTAAATCGGCAGCAGGTGGGGGTGCTCCAGCCTGGCCACTACCCGGGCCTCCCGCTGAAAGCGATCGCGCCCCAGCTTGTCCCCCAGCATGCTGGCCCGGATGACCTTGACCGCCACATGGCGGTCCATGCTGGGCTGGTAGGCGCGGTAGACCGTGGCCATGCCGCCTTTGCCGATCTCCTCGGTGATCTCGTAGGGTCCGAGTTTGGTTCCAATCATGGAGTGTCGCGCAGTCGCTGCTCCAATTCGCCCAGGTCCACCCGCGAGGTCAGGTCCATGCTCATCGGCGTGACCGAGACCTCCCGCCCCATCCGCACGACGTGGACATCCGAGTCGATCTCGAGCTCCTCCGGCTTGAGGCTGATCTCATAGCCCACCGGCGCCGAATCGCTGAGCCGCTCTCTCCCCGGGCTGACCGGCACATAGTACTTGGAGCGCGAGAGCCGGGTGACCCGCCAGGGGGTCTGCGGGGTGGCACCGGAGGGGATATCGACCTTCAGCAGGTCCACGTCCGGCAACGCCGGGCTTCGCAGCAGCAGACCACCAAAGACGGCGGTAAAGTGCATGGCGGCCGAGAAATCGATGTCCTCGGCGTTTCTGAAGGAGTACTCCTGGGGCATTTCCAGCGACACGGCCAGAGCCGGCACCCCGAAGGAGGCGCCCTCCAGCGCCGCGCCCACCGTACCGGAGATGGTCACGCTCACCGTGAGGTTCTCCCCGTGGTTGATGCCGGCCACCACCAGGTCCGGCCGCTGCGGCATCAACTCCAGCAGGCCGTGCTGCACCGCCTGGGCCGGGGAGCCGCCCACCGCGTAGACTTTCCAGGTCAGCCCGTGGATGGTGACCTGCTCCTCTGAGAGCACCCCGTCGGAGCGGTGGGGCATGCTGCGTCCGGCGCCGGAGTACTGCTCGCGCGGGGCGCACACGGTCACGTAACCCAGGCTCGACAGAGCCTCGGCCGCGGCCCACAGCCCGCGGGCCCGGATTCCGTCGTCGTTGGTGAGCAGGATCTGAGGGCGCCTGGAATTCGGGCCGGCCATACCGGCCGAAATGATACCAGCGATTGACTTTGCCCTTTGGCCTCCCCTATAATGGCGGCATCCCGGCGTCTTTTTTCACCCCCGCTGTTACCGGTAACAAGAACTCGGGGACCTGCCCGTGAACCTGCTGGTTTTCGGCAGCATCACCATGGACCTCACCACCTATGCCGCCCGGCTGCCGCGGCTGGGTGAGACGCTGATCGGAGACACCTTCCGGCTGGCGCCTGGCGGCAAGGGAGCCAACCAGGCCGCAGCCGCCGCCCGCCTGGGCGCTACCACGCAGTTCTTCGGCCGGATCGGCGGCGATGCCTTCGGCCAGCAGTCGCTGGAGACCCTGCGCTCCTACGGGGTGGACACCTCCGGCCTGCACGTCGATCCGCAGCAGTCCACCGCTCTGGCGGTCATCAACGTCGACGCCCGGGGCGAGAATGCCATCACCGTGGTGCCGGGAGCCAACATGGCCGTGGACGACTCCGACGCCGAGCGCGCTGCCCAGGCACTCCCCGGCGCCGGCCTGGTGCTGCTCCAGATGGAGATCCCCCTGGCGGCCAACCTGGCGCTGGCGGCTCGGGCGGCTGAGCGCGGCCTGCCGATCGTGCTCGACCCGGCCCCGGCGCCGGACCAACCGCTGCCGGAGAAGTTGCTGCAGTCCCTGCAGGCCGTAACCCCCAATGAAGTGGAAGCCGCCGCACTGGTGGGTTTCCCGGTGGATGACCTGGAGGCCGCCGCCCGGGCCGCCCGGCACCTGCGCGGCTGGGGCGTGCCATTGGCCGTGATCAAGCTCGGGAGCCGGGGGGCCTACTTCGCCGGCCCGCAGGACGAAGGGCACATCCCGCCCTTCCCGGTCCAGGCGGTGGACAGCGTAGCTGCCGGCGACGCCTTCAACGGGGCGCTGGCCGCTGCGCTGCTGGAGGGCCGCCCGACCCGCGAGGCGCTGCGCTGGGCGGCCGCCGGGGGCGCCCTGGCGGTCACCCGCGCCGGCGCTATGCCCTCCATGCCTTCTCGCGCCGAACTGGAAGCGCTGTTGAAGCAGGACGGTTGAGCTGAGCGGCCTGCTGCTGACCGCCGACGCCGTGCTCACCCTCGATCCCCGGGGTCGCATTCTCCGCCCCGGCTACCTGCTGATCGAGGCGGGCCGCATCCGGTCCGTGGGGGAGGGCCCGCCCCCGGTCGGCCACCCCGCCGCTGATCACCTGCACCTGCCCGGCCGGCTGCTGATGCCCGGTCTGGTGAACGCCCACACCCACTCGCCTATGGTGCTCTTCCGCGGCCTGGCGGAGGGCCACTCCCTGTTCACCTTCGAGGGCTGGTTCGAGGCCATCCGCAGCTGGGAGCAGGTGCTGGATCCGGAGTGGATCGCGCCGGCGGTGACGGTGTCCTGCGCCGAGATGATCCGCACCGGCACCACTTGCTTCGCCGACCAGTACTTCCACATGGATCGCATCGTGCCGGCGGTGCGGCGCAGCGGGCTGCGGGCCGCCCTGGCCTACGGGATCGTCGAGCTGGGCGATCCGGGGGCCCGGGATCATGAGCTGGCCGCGGCCGAGGCCTTCCTGGAGGCCATGTTGGATGACCCGCTCCTGACCGGCTGGATCGGCCCGCATGCCTTCTTCGTGGACAACTCCCCGGAGGCCATCGCCCGCGAGCTGGCCCTGGCCGATCGCTTCAGCGCCGGGCTGCATATTCATCTGGCCACCTCCGGCGAGGAGGATCGCTATTGCCAGGAGCACTTCGGCCACTCCGCGGTGGCCGAAATGCAGCGCCTGGGAGTGCTGAGGCGCCGGATGGTCGCCGCCCACTGTCTCACCATCCCGGAGGCAGACCTGCCGGCGCTGGCCGGCGGCCCATTCTCGGCGGTCATGTGCCCCTCCGCCTGCATGCGCAGCGGGGCGGCCGCGCCGCCGCTGGTGGCCATGCAAGCCGCCGGGGTGCAGCTGGCGGTGGGCAGCGACAACGTGGCCAACAACAACAGCTACGATCTGTTCGAAGAGCTGCGCACGATGGCCAAGCTGGCGGCCTTCAGCCAGGGCCGTCCCGGGGCCCTGTCGGCCGAGGAAGCCCTGCGCATGGCCACCCTGGGCGGAGCCCGAGCGCTGGGGCTGGAGAGCGAGATCGGCAGCCTAGAACCCGGCAAGGCCGCCGACCTCATTGCGCTGGACCTGACTCAGATCGGCTGGGCCCCCAGCCGGGGCCAGGATCTCTACACGGCGCTGGTCTACGCCGCCGGCGGCATGCACGTCACCGATGCGATGGTGGCCGGGCGCTGGCTCTACCGCCGGGGGGAGTGGACCACCCTGGACTATCCGGCCGCGGTCGCCGAGCTGGAGCAGGCTCATGCACAGTTGATCCAGGCGCGGGCCGCAGTACAGGAGCCGTCATGATCCGACTGGTGATCGACACCGACCCCGGGGTGGATGACGCCCACGCCATCATGCTGGCCGCGGCCCATCCGGAGGTGCGCATCGAGGCCGTCACCACGGTGGCCGGGAATGTAGACCTGGCGCGGACCACCGACAACGCCTGCAAGATCCTGGACCTGTTGGGCCTGGAGGCGCCCGTCTATCGTGGCAGCCCCCGGCCGCTGGTGTATCCGACTTCCTATGCCAGCTACTTCCACGGCGAGGACGGCCTGGGCGACAGCGGCTATCCGGCCTCCCCGCGCCGCGTCGAAGCCGAGCACGCCGTACTGGCCTTGATCCGCCTGGCCGAAGAGTCTCCCGGTGAGCTGACCCTGGCGGCCATCGGCCCGTTGACCAACCTGGCGCTGGCCCTTCGGCTGGATCCGGACCTCCCCGGCAAGTACCGGCAGCTGACGGTGATGGGCGGTGCGGTGCGGGCCATGGGCAACACCCAGAACCACTCGGCCGAGTTCAACTTCTACACCGATCCCGAGGCGGCCCACATCGTGCTGGACGGCTGGCCTGGGGTGCAGCTGCTGCCTTGGGAGACCGCGGTCGAGCACACCGTGCCGCAGAAGCAGGTCGAGGCGCTGATGGCCATCGATTCCCCACGGGCCGAGTTCTTCCGCCGGATCACGGCCAAGATCCTGCAGTTCACCGAACGGCGCCTGGGCGCGCCGCAGCTCTTCGCCCCGGATGGCCTGGCCATCGCAGCCGCGATCGAGCCCGGCTTCGTGCTGCGCAGGGACGAGCGCCATGTGCGGGTGGAGCTGGCCGGGGCGATCACCCGGGGGCAGTCCACCGTGGATTGGTACGGCCAGTCTGGGCAGCAGGCCAATGTGAGCCTGATCCTCGATGTCGATCAGGCTCGATTCCTGGAGCTGCTGCAGACGGCGCTGGCCTGAGGGAGGGAACCGGTATGCCCATGGATGCTGCGCAGGACCCCTGGACCCGGGTACAGACCCGCCACGGGTTCCAGGCCGACGAAGTCATTTCCGCCCTGCAGAAGGAGATCCGCCGCGGCCACAGCGAAAACGCCGCGCTGCTAGCCTACGAGATGCTGAGCAGCAGTGCCGAGCTGGAGGCGATGCTGTGGAGGCGGTTGAAGATCATCAGCGTGGAGGACATCGGCTGGGGCGAGCCGCAGGCACCGGTGTTGGTCCTGGCGCTGGATCGCATGCGCACCGATTTCGGGCCAGCCTCGGTCGAAAGCACCCTGCTGGCCATCCACGCGGTGCGCTACCTGGCGTCGCTCCCCAAGGATCGTTCCAGCGACGAGATGGCCCAGTGGATCAGGCACCAGGTGGACCAGGCGGGCCTCCGGCCAGCCATCCCGGACTACGCCCTGGACGTGCATACCGCCCGAGGCCAGGAGATGGGTCGCGGCCGCCGCCACTTCTTCGAGCAGGCCGCCCAGTTGGCGCCGGAGCTTCCGGATCGGGATCCGACCTACCGCGATCGGCTGCTGCAGATGCTGGAGGACGAAGGCTGATGCCGGCTCGGACCGGGGAACTGGATCGACCGACCATGGCCGATGTGGCCGCCCGCGCCGGCGTCTCCAAGATGAGCGTCTCGCGGGTGATCAACCGCGCCTCCGGCGTATCGCCGGAGATGTCGGAGCGGGTGGAGCAGGCAATTCGCCAGCTGAACTACGTGCCCAGCCAGCGCGGCCGCAACCTGGCGGTGGGCCGCACCCAGCTGCTGGGCATGATCGTGCTGGATGTGGTCAGCGAATGGGTGTGGCCCTTGATTCGCGGCGCCGGCCGGGAAGCCGAGCGGCTGGGCTATCAGGTCTTGCTGCGCACCACCGGGGCGGGCCGGGTGGCCGATCTGCGCGACCCCCAGCTGGGCAGCGACCTGCTGGACGGGCTGATCATTGTCAGCTGGCGAGTTCCGCTGGCTTTTGCCCGGCAGCTGGCGGCCCGTAGTTACCCGGTGGTGCTGATCGACGCCTTCGATCGTCCCAACGGCATCGCCTGGGTGAGCACGCAGGACCGGGAGGGCGCCCGGCAGGCCACCCTGCACCTGACCGGCCTGGGGCACCGGCGGATCGCCTTCATCAGCGGTGGGGCCGCGCCCTACCTGGCCCGCGAGCGGGTGGCCGGGTACCAGCAGGGACTGCAGGAAGCCGGAGTCCGCCCGGCCGACGTGCTGCAAGGTGATTTCTCGCGCCTGAGCGGTTTCCGGCTGGCGCAGCGTCTGCTGCGCCGCAGGCGGCCTCCAACGGCCATCTTCGCCGCCAATGACCTGATGGCCATCGGCGTGCTGGACGCGGCCCGCCAAATGGGTGTGGCAGTGCCGGCCCAGCTCTCGGTAGTCGGCTTCGATGACATCAGCAGCGCTGGCCACGTGCGCCCGGCCCTCACCACCGTGGCCCGCCCCTATGAACAGATGGGGGCGCTGGCGGTCCAGCAAATGGTGGAGACGGTGCGCGCCCCGGCGGGCTCGCCTCCGGCGCGCCAGCTTGATCTGCCGACGCACCTGGTGGTGCGTGAATCGACCGGTCCGGTGGGCGCAGGGCAGACAGTAGCGTATGAGCTCGCAGGGGCTGGGCTCGGCTCCGGACAGACAACCCCGACAGGCCGATCCGGGAGGAGGTGATCAACCATCCACATGCTTCAGGACCCATCGTCGAGCAACCAAACCTAGACACCGAGGAGGAATTGAGAGATGCGCGAGCGAAACCGTCTGCACTGGCTGACCATCCTGCTGGCCGGCGCCCTGATCCTGGCCGCCTGCGGCGGGCCAGCCACTACGGCAGCCCCAGCCGAACCCCCGCAACCCGAGGAGCCAACAGCTGCTCCGCCTGAGGAGCCAACCGCCGAGCCGATGCCGGAGTTCCACTTCGCCTTGATCACCCCCAACCCGTTGGGCGACCGCTCCTTCATCGACGCCTCCGCCCGCGGCGTGGAGCGGGCCAACACCGAGCTGGGCCTGAGCGGCCAGATCATCGAGACCAACAGCATCGCCGAGCAGGAGACTGCCATCCGGGCCGCCCTGGCCCAGGGCAATGACCTGATCCTGGCCCTGGCGCCGGATGCCGAGACCCTACTGGCGATCGCCGGGGAGAACCCGGATCAAAAGTTCGGCGTGCCCTCCGACATCTTCGTGGAGAGCCTGCCGGCGAACGTGCAGGCCTTCCAGGTCAACGTGCACGAGGGCAGCTTCCTGGTCGGGGTGGTGGCCGGGATGATGTCCGAAACCAAGACCGTCGGCGCAGTGGTCGGCGGGGATGCCCCCGGCTTGAACCAGTTCTTCTGGGCCTACAAGCAGGGCGTGTTGGAAGTGTGCCCCGACTGCCAGGTGCTGGTCAGCTACCTGGCCTTCGACTTCTCCAACCCCACCCTGGGCAAGGAGGCCGCGCTGGCCCAGTACGATCAAGGCGCGGACATCATCTTCCAGATCGCCGGGCGCTCCGGCGAAGGTGTGATCTCGGCCGCGGCCGAAACCGGCAAGTTCGCCATCGGAGTCGACTCGAACCAGGACTTCATCCAGCCGGGGTCCGTGATCGTGTCCATGCTGAAGCGGGTGGATACCTCCACCTTCCTGCTGGTCAAGGACGCCCTGGAGGGGAACTTCCAGGGTGGCTTTAAGCAGATCAGCATGCAGGAAGGCGCCACCGGCCTTTCCTGGGATGAGGGCTCCACCGATTTCGAGGACAGCGGCCCGGACAATATGGTGGCCAAACTGGCTGACGTCAGGGCCCGGGTGGAGGAATACCGGTCGCAGATCCTGGCCGGGACCTTTGAGGTGTGCGACGCGCTGAACGGCGCCGAAGCGGCGGTGTGCGCCGGTTTGGCTGCGGGAGGCTGAGCCAATCCCATCCTGTTCGGCCCCGGGGGCTGGATCTCCCTCGGGGCCGAACAGGAGCGGTCTGCCTGAGATCTGGAGGACCTGATGGACCTCGCCGTGGAGATGCGCCAGATCCACAAGTACTTCCCCTCGTCCGACGTCAACGCCAATCGGGCGGTGGACTTCTCGGCCCAGCGCGGCGAAGTGCACGCGCTGGTGGGCGAAAACGGCGCAGGCAAGACCACCTTGATGAACATCCTGTACGGCCTCATCCAGCCCGACCGGGGCGAGACCCTGGTCGAGGGCCGACCGGTGCATATCGGACATCCGAACGAGGCCATCCGGCTGGGCATCGGGATGGTGCACCAACACTTCAAGCTGGTCCCCTCCTTCAGCGTGGCCGAGAACATCATGTTGGGGATGGAGCCGCATACTGCCGGGGTGCTGCGCCGCCGGGATGAACTGGAGGCGGTGCGCCTGCTGGCGGATCAGTTCGGACTCCCAGTGGATCCGACCGCAAAGGTGCGCGATCTGCCGGTGGGAATGCAGCAGCGGGTCGAGATCCTCAAGACCCTGCAGCGACAGGCCCGCATCCTGGTGCTGGACGAGCCCACCGCAGTGCTCACCCCGCAGGAGGCCCGCGAGCTGTTCACGGTGGTGAGGCAGTTGGCCCAGAGCGGAAGGACGGTGATTTTCATCACCCATAAACTGCTGGAAGTGATGGAAGTCGCCGATCGGGTCAGCGTGATGCGCAAGGGAGAGATGGTGGGCACCAAGGCTATCCAGGAAACCGACATCCGCGACATGGCGCGCATGATGGTGGGAAGGGAGGTGCTCTTCCAGATCGAGAAGCCGCCGGCCCAACTGGGCGCCAACGTGCTGCAGGTCAAGAATCTGGTGGTGGTGGGCCCCAGTGGGTTGCCAGCCATCTTGAATGTGAGCTTTGAGGTGCGGGCCGGCGAGATCTACGGCATCGCCGGGGTGAACGGAAACGGCCAGACCGAACTGGTGGAGGCCATCACCGGAATGCGGCCGCTCGAAGGCGGATCGATCCTGCTCAATGCGAAGGACATCAGCCGGCTGAGCGTCGGTGGCCGTCGCCGCGCCGGTATGGCGCACATCCCCGAGGATCGGCTGGTGGTCGGCCTCAATCTGGGGGCCTCCCTGGACGAGAACCTGGTGGTCAGCCGCTATCGCCTGCCGCAGTTCAGCCGATTCGGATTCTTGCGCCGCGGGAACATCCGCCAATTCAGCCAGGAGGTCATCCGCGATTTCTCAGTCTCAGCCGCCAGACCGGGCGAGGGGATTGCCACCCTGTCGGGCGGGAATTTGCAGAAGGTGGTCGTCGGTCGGGAGCTGGCCGGCGCACCGGACCTGATCGTGGCCAACCAGCCCACCCGTGGACTGGATGTAGGCAGCATCGAGTTCGTGCACCAGACTCTGCTGCAGGCGCGCAGCAAGGGCGCAGCGGTCCTGCTGGTATCCGTCGAGTTGGACGAAGTCCTGTCGCTCAGCGATCGCATCGGGGTGCTGTTCCGCGGGCAGATCGGCGGGGAGATGGCCGCCGCCCAGGCCACGGAGGAGGAGCTCGGTATCCTCATGGCTGGCGGATCGCTGCACCAGCAGGCTGACTCCCCGCCCCGTGCGCGGAATGTGGAGGCCGTATGAAGTCCCGGTTGCGCAGCCGCCTCTTCGACCAAGTGGTCATCCCCATTCTGGCCATTATTTCCGGATTGCTGGTGGCCTCGGTCTTCGTGTGGATGGCCGGCACCAACCCCTTGACCGCCTATGCCGACATGTTCAGCACCGCCTTCAGCTGTGAGGCCTTCGAGCGCTGCGACCTGTTCACCACTTTGCAGCTGGCCACCCCGCTGATGCTCACCGGGCTCTCGGCCGTGGTCGCCTTCCGCTCGGGTCTGTTCAGCCTGGGCCAGGAAGGCCAACTGATGTTGGGCGGGATGATGGCCGCCTGGCTGGGTTACGCAGTGCAGCTGCCGCCAGTGATCCATCCCCTGTTCGCCATCGCCGCTGCCATGCTCGTCGGCGGGCTCTATGGCCTGATCCCCGGGATTCTCAAGGTCAAGCTGGGGGTCAACGAGATCATCAGCACGATCGTGCTTAACAACATCGCCAACCTGTTCGTCACCTACCTGATCAACTTCCCCCTGCGGGCGGATCAGAGCACCACCGCGCATTCCCACCCGATCCTGGACAGCGCCCGCATGCTGCCGCTTGCTCCCAACTCCAAGTTCGGCATCGGTTTCTTCATAGCCATTCTGGCCACGCTGGTCGTGTCGCTGTACTTGTGGCGCACCTCCCCGGGCTACGAAGAGCGCATGTCCGGCCAGGCGCCCTTCTTTGCCCGCTACGGGGGCGTGCCCCACCAGGGCGCGGCCATCCGCGGCATGTTCCTGAGCGGCACGCTGGGCGGCTTGGCGGGTGCCATCCAGGCGCTGGGCGTCCACTACCGCATGCTGAGCGGTTTCTCCGGCGGGCTGGGCTTTGACGGCCTGACCGCCGCCATCCTGGGCCAGGTGCACCCGGTCGGCACCGCGGTCGTGGCGATCTTCTTCGCCGGGCTGCGTCAGGGTGCGCAGGTCGGTTTGCAGTTCACTTCGCGGGTGCCGCGGGAGCTGGGCGGTGGGATCATCGCCTTGATGATCCTGTTCGTGGCCGCCGACCAGATCTACCGGGCCAACCTGGATCGTCTGAGTTCCTTGTGGAACCGGCTTCGCCGGCGGCCAGCGGTGAGGGAGGCAGCCTGATGGAAGGCCTGGGAGACCTCTTCACCACCGACTTGTTCCGCAGCGGGGTCCGACTGGGCACCCCGATCATCTTGGCCGCTCTGGGTGGCGGGCTGTGCCACCAGGCTGGCGTGCTCAACCTGGCGCTGGAGGGCAAGATGTTGCTGGGGTCCTTCATCGGGATCCTGGCCGCCTTCTACCTGGGCAGCAGCACCCTGGGGGCGGTGGTCGCCGGCCTGGCCGGAGGCGTGATGGGGGCCATCTTCGCCTTTCTCTACCTGCGCTACCAGGTCAACCTGATCATCCTGGCTATCGCCATCAACCTGTTCATCGCCGAAATGACGGTGTTCTTCATGCGTACCTTCCTGGGCGACGTCGGCACCTGGTCGGATCCCAGCATTCAGCAATTGCCGGATATCCCGCTGCCGATCATCGACCGCATCCCGGTGCTGGGGCAGATGCTGAGCGGCTACAACATCGTCGTCTACTTCTCCTGGGCGGCCGCGCTGGCCATGTATTTCGTGCTCTTCCACACCCGTTTCGGGCGGCACGTCCGGGCCGTCGGCGAAAATCAGCAGGCCGCCGAGGCGGTGGGGATCAACGTCCCGCGGGTAAAGGTGTTCGCCCTGGTGATCAGCGGGGTGCTGTGCGGGATCGGCGGTGCCTTCCTCTCCGTCGGACACCTGACGCTCTTCACCCGCAACATGACCAACGGGCGAGGCTGGATCGGCCTCACCGCCGCGCTGTTCGGCCAGAATCACCCCTTTGCAGTGTTCTTCGCCGGCGCCTTCTTTGGCCTGGCGGACGCCTTCGCCGTGCGGCTGCAGACCACCACCGACGTCCCGCCCAGCCTGGTGCAGTTCATCCCTCAAGTCCTGGCCCTGTTGGCGCTGGTTCTGGTGGCGCTGCGCGTGCAGGCTCGGGTGGCGCTGGCGCGGCGCGCCTTCCGGCGCCGCGCCCAACGCGAGATCGCCGCGCAGGAGACGCTATAGCCGCCCCGCCGGTGACCGCCACCACGGTGCTGTGCTACGGGGAGCTGGGAGTCGACAACCTCATCCAGGTCCCCAACCTGCCTTCGCCGGAGCGGGCGGCCTTCCCGTCTTCCGACGACTATCACATCGGCGGCGCGGCGGCCAACACGGCGGTCTGGCTGGCCGCCTGGGGTGTGCCGGTCCGGCTGGCCGGCAATGCCCTCGGCCAGGACGAGTTGGGCGACCGCTTGTGGGGTTGGCTGGGCGCTTATCCCTGCCTGGATCTGCGTTTCATCGAGCGCCTCCCCGGAGTGGCCACCCCGTTTTGCCGCATCCTGGTCACGCCGGATGCCGAGCGCTCCATCCTGGTTTACGGGTATCCCCAAACGCCCAAGACCCGGGTGACGGCCGAGATGCTGGCAGGGACCTCCTACCTGGCCCTGGACCTTTACGGCGGAGCGGAGCGACTCCAGGCCGCCCAGGCCGCCCGTCAGGCCGGCGTCACTACGGTTGTAGTCGACCTGGTCGAACCCGATCACCCGATAATGCCCTGGGTGGACATCCTCATCCTCTCCGCCGCCTACTTGCGCAGCGAGCGGCCGGAGGTGGACCCGCGGCAGCGGGCGCAGCTCCTGCGCCAGGGCTGCCAGGGCACCGTCATCTTGACCGACGGGCCTCGGCCCATCCTCACCCTGGACCCGGACGGCCGCGCTTCCAGCCTGCTGCCTCCGCCGGTGCAGCCGGTAGACACCACCGGCGCCGGAGACGCCTTTCGCGCCGGATTGATCTACAGCCTGCTGCAGGGCTGCGCCCTGGCGGAGAGCGTGGCGTTCGCGGCCGCGGCCGGCGCGCTCAGGATCACGGCCTCCGGGAGCGGCGGGCAGGTGGCGCCGGTGCAGGAGGTGGCCCAGCTGGCGGCCGGCCTGCGGGCCGCCGAGGCTTGAGCGGGTCGCAGACGACATGATCTCCTTCGAGCGCATCTACCGTGAATTCCCGGAAGTTTACGAGTCCATGGTGTCGCAAGAGGACTATCAGGGCAACATCCTGCGCACGATCCAGTCCATCCGGCCGTTGGACGGTCTGGCGGTGATCGAACTGGGGGCCGGAACCGGCCGGCTGACCCGGCTGGCGGCCCCGTTGGTCCGCTCCATTCTGGCATGCGACCGGTCCGCCCCCATGCTGCGGGTGGCCCGGCAGCGGCTGAGCCGGGAGGCCGCCCCCGGCTGGAGCCTGGCTCGAGCGGAGAACCGGCGGCTGCCGGTGCGGGCCGCCGGCGCCGATCTGGCCCTGGCCGGCTGGAGCCTGGGGCACGCCATCGAATGGTCGCCCCAGGGGTGGCGGGAGTTGATCGAGGCCACTTTACAGGAGATGCGGCGTGCGGTGGGGCCGGTAGGCACCCTGCTGATCCTGGAAACGCTGGGCACCGGCGAGCAGACGCCCCGCCCGCCCACCGAGGGCCTGGCGCGTTACTACGAACTGCTCGAGCAGACACATGGATTCCAGCGCCGCTGGGCGCGCACCGACTACGCCTTCGACAGCCCCCAGCAGGCGGCGGACAGGCTGCGGTTCTTTTTCGGGGACGAGTTGGCCGGCCGGGTTCTGGACGAGCAGTTGACGATTGTGCCGGAGTGCACCGGCTTCTGGTATAGGCAAGGCTGACCGGGGGCGAGGCGGCCCCGATTGGCTACTTCGATCGCCCAGGAGGTTTCAGGTGGAGTTTCACATCGTCTGTGAGGCCAAGGACATCGCCCGCTACGTCTTCTGCCCCGGCGACCAGGCGCGGGCCCGCAAGATCGCCGATCACTTCCAGGACAGCTATCTGGTCACAGACAGCCGCGGGTACTCTGTCTATTCGGGCAAGTACCAGGGGATCTTCATGACCTCCTGCGGGACCGGGATGGGAGGGCCGACCGTGGCCATTGCGCTGGAGGAGTTGGCCCACCTGGGCGCCGACACCTTCATCCGGGTCGGTTCCTGCGGCGTGTTCCAGCCGGGCCAGAAGCCGGGAGATGTGATCATTGCCAGCGGCACGCTGCGGGCCGGCGGCACTGCCAACGCCTACCTGCCCCCGACCTTCCCCGCCGTGCCGACCTTCTCGGTGCTGCGGGCGCTGGTGCAGGCCTCCGAGAATTTGGAATTCCTTTACCGAGTGGGGGTCGGGGTGGCCGGAGACGCCTTCTACGCCCCCCGCGACCCGGTCTGGAAACAGACGATGGCACAGGCCGGGCTGGTCTCGGTCGAGATGGAGAGCGATACGTTGTTTGTGGTGGGTGCCTATCGCGGCTGGCGGACCGGCGCGCTGTATGCATCCGACGGCACGCCGGAGGAGGTCAAACCCGTCTGGGGGGAGAAGGACTTCCGGGAAGGGGAGCAGCGTGCCATCAAGGTGGCGCTGGAGGCTATGCGGGCTTTGGCAGCGCAGGACGCCGCAGCCAGCGGTGCAGCGCCTCCAGGCTGACCACCAGCATCATCACCGCGATCATCCCATTCCCCAGTTCGCGTGGGATGCGCAGCTGAAGCTGCAGCCCGTTCAGCGCGCCCACTCGCAGCCCCCCCAGCAGTCCGGCCGCCAGTGTGATCCCCAGCGGGTGGAATCCACCCAACGCTGCCACTGCCAGGCCGTCGAATCCGCCACCCCCGGAGAACGCGCCCACCAGCCGGTAGTGCACCCCCAGCACTTCCACCGCCCCGCCCAACCCGGCCAGCGCGCCGCTGATCAGCATCCCGCCCAGCATGGCCTTACGGGTAGGGATACCCCCGTAGCGGGCGAACCAGGGGGCCTCGGCATGCATGCGCTGGGCATAGCCGGCCCCGACCCGGTGGAACCACAGCTGCATCAGCCCGGCGGCCGCCACGGCCAGGAACAGTCCGGCGTTCAGTTTGGAGCCGCCGGCCAGCGGCGCCAGGCGGGCGGTGGCCGCAATCCGGGAGAATCCGAAGAACCCCACCAGCAGCGGCGCCACCTGGTTGAGCAGAATGGTGACGATGACCTCGTGTACCCCCAGCCAGGCGCGCAGCGCACCGGGAATGCCACCCCAGAGGGCGCCCACGGCTGCGCCCCCGGCGAAGGCCAGCGAAAGTTGGGCCCACGTCGGGGCCTCCAGCCGCGCCCCCACCCATCCTGCGGCCGCTGCGCCCAGCAGCATCTGACCGGCCTGTCCCAGGCTGAAAAGCCCGGAGCGGATGGCCACCCCTGCCGAGAGGCCGGTGAACAGCAGCGGCGTGGCGAACTGCAGAGTGGTGGCCAGGCCGCATGACTCAGGAGCCCGGCAGCCGAACCCGGCCCCCAGCAGGGCCGTGTAGGCCTGCCCCGGCGCGACCCCCCGCAGAATCGCCATCAGGCCCGCCAGGGCCAGGCCCAAGGCCACCGCCAGCGCGCTGACCAAGAGGGACCGGTTCGGCAGATCAGACGTCGCCACGCGCCTCCGCGGCCAGTTGTTCGAAAAAGGCCCTCATCACCGCGTGGCGCCGTTCCGCCAGGCGCCGGGCCGGCTCGGTATGCAGGCGGCCGGATACCTGGCGCAGCTTGAACAGGTACTCATGGTAGGCGCTGTGCGGTTCCCCGGGCTCCAGGGCGCCGGTCTCCTGGAATCCCGCGGAAGGCTCGGCGAAAAACGGCTGGCCGGCCTGCAATGCATATCCCAGCGTGCGCGCCACGCCGAAGGCGCCCAGGACATCCAGCTTGTCGGCGTCGAACAGTACCTGGGCCTCCCGGGTCGAGGGCGATTCGGCACCGCGGAATCGGTGGGCCCGGATGCAGTGGGTCACCGCCTCGATGCGTTCCGCCGGCCACCCCTCGGCCCCCAACACGGAGAGGGCGAAGGCCGCCGAGTCCAGCTCGTGGGTGGCGCGGCCGGCGGCTTGCCCCGCCTGCTCGGCTTCGCCCGCGGCGTTTGCGGGTGCGGCCCCGGCCGCGTCATGCAGCAGCGCCGCCGCCCGCAGCACCTCCAGGTCGGCGCCCAGCTCCCGGCCCAGCCGCTCGGCCAGCTCCAGCACCCGCAGCACATGGTCGAACCCATGTACGGGATCCTGGGGCGCATACCAGGCTCGGGCCTGTTCCAGGCTGGGCATCTTCAGCCTCTACTCGCCGGAAAGCACCAACGGCGTTCCGAAAACGGGGTGGGGCATCACATGGATGCGCATCCCATACACCTCAGCCAGTCCATCCGGGGTGAGCACCGCCTCCGGCTTGCCCAGCGCGCGCACCCCGCCGTTGGACAGCAGCGCCACCCGGTCGGCAAAGCGAGCCACCAGGTTGAGATCGTGCAATGCCAGCAGCACCGCCAGGCTGCGCTCCCGGGCTAGTTCGCGCACCAGACGCAGCACCTGATCCTGATGGCGCAAATCCAGATGTGCAGTGGGTTCGTCCAGCAACATCACGGGAGCCTGCTGCGCCAGCGCCCGGGCGATCAGGACCCGCTGTTGCTCGCCTCCGGAGAGTTCGCCCACCGGCCTCTCTGCCAGCTCCGCCAGCTCGGTCCGCCCCATGGCCAGCCGTGCCGCTTCCCAATCGAGCGCTCCTTCATTCTCTAGCCAGCGCAGGTAGGGCGTGCGCCCCATCAGGACCACGTCCAGGGCCAGAAAGTTTCCCGGCAGGTCGGTCGCCTGGGGCACCACCGAAACCAAGCGGGCGCGCGCCGCCGGGCGCAGCGATCGCAGATCCTGCCCGTTGATTCGCACCTCTCCGCTCAGGGGCGGCAGTGCGCCGCTGGCGGCCTTGATCAGGGTGGACTTGCCCACGCCGTTGGGTCCCACCACGGCCAGGATTTCCCCCGGGTCCACTCGCAGCGAAACCTGGTGCAGGACCGGGTGTTCAGGGTAGCCCAGGCTGGCGTTCAGCAGCTCCAGTTCGGCCATCACCAGCCTCGCAGGCGCCGCCGGGCGCGGTGCAGCAACCACAGGAAGAAGGGCGCTCCCACGATGGAGGTCACCACGCCCACCGGCAGCTCACGCGGGGAGAGCACCGCACGGGCGGCCGTGTCGGCGGCCAGCAGGAAGCTGCCGCCCAGCAGGGTGGCCAGCGGCAGCAGTCGGCGATAGTCCGGCCCCCAGAGCAGCCGGGTCAGGTGCGGTACGATCAGGCCGACGAAGGCGATGATCCCCGAGAACGACACCGCGGTGGCCGCCACCAGCGAGGCGGCGATCACGATGACCAGCTTGAGCCGCTCGACGTCCAGTCCCAATTGTCGCGCCTGCTCGTCGCCGAACTGCAGCACGTTGATGGGCCGCCCCAGCAGAACCAGCACCCCCAGCCCCAGCAGCAGGTAGGGCAGCGCGGCCAGCACCGGCTCCCAGCCCCCTATCGAGAACCCACCCACCATCCAGGTGATGGCCCGGTGCAGTTCGGAGGTGGAGAGCAGCAGGATCAGGCTGGTGCCGGCGGTGGCAAATGAGCTCACTGCCACCCCGGCCAGGATCAGCGTGGTCACCGGGGTCGAGCCTCCCACCCGGGAGAGACTGTACACCAGGCCGACGGTGAGCACGGCCCCGATGAACCCCGCCACCGGGACGGCCGCCAGGCCCAGCACGCCGGCCGGCCAATGGGCCGCCATGGCCAGCACCGCCCCCAGCCCGGCGCCGGAGGCCACCCCGATGACATAGGGATCAGCCAGCGGGTTGCGGAACAGCCCCTGGAAGGCCGCCCCGCTGCCGGCCAGCGCCATGCCGGTGAGGGCGGTGAGGGCCAGATTGGGGAGTCGGATTTCGTACAGGATGGTGGCGTAGGAGGCCGGCCAGTCGGCCCGGATGTGCAGGGCCGGCAGCCGGGCCAGTAGGATGCGGGCGGCCGTCACCGGCGGGATAGGCACCGCGCCCACCGCCGCGCTGGCCAGGGCGGTGAGCAGCAGTGCCACCCCCACCCACAGCCAGGGAGTCGCCCGGCTGAGGCGAGCGTTCCGGCCGCTGCGCCCACTCTCCGCCTTGTCGGCTCCGCTCCCGCTCACTCGAACAGCTCCGGATGGATGAAGCCCGCCATGGCCTCCAGCGCGTCCACCAGGCGCGGCCCGGGCCGGTCGACCCAGTTGGCGTCGATCCCGTAAACCGCGCCCTGCTGCACCGCCGCGATCTCGCCCCAGCCGGTGCGGGCCGCCAGGCCCTCCACGGTGGTAGGCACCCACGGCCCCAGGCCGAAGACGATCACAGCCGGATCTCGGGCCACCAGCTCCTCCAGGCTGATCTGTCCCCAGCCCTGCATCTCTTCCGCCATATTCTGGCCGCCCGCCAGTTGGATGAGCAGCGATTGGAAGGTTCCGCTGCCGGTGGTCCAGGGGGCGGTCGGATCGGTTCCGTCCACTTCATAGTACACCGTGGGTCGGGCGGCTCCTTGGGTGGCCTGGGTAACCGCCTGCACCCGGCCCCGCAGGCCGCTGACAGCCGTCCGGGCCTCAGCGGAATGACCGGTGAGATCGCCCACCAGCTCCAGATTGGCGAACAAGCCCTCGAAATCCACCGGGTTGGCCAGCACGAACACGGTCAGCCCCAGATCCTCGAGCGCCTGGACCTGCTCCGGGCTGGTGATGTCGGCGCCCAGAATGAGATCCGGCTGCAGCGCCAGGATGGCCTCGGCGTTGAGTGCGCCGTAGGTACTTCCGATGCTGGCGACCTGCTGCGCTTCGGCCGGATAGTCCGAGAGTTCATCTCGGCCGACAATTTGTGCGCCGGCCCCTACGGCGAAGAGGATCTCGGTATTAGAAGGAGCCAGCGAGACGATCCGCACGGCCGGCGGCGTAGCCACCGCGGTCGGGGCGGCCGTCGCGCAGGCTACCAGCAGGAGCAGGGACAGCAGTGCCGCGGCAGCCGGCCAGCGGCGGGATCGCAATCTCCAGGACTGAGCGACGCGGTGAGACATGGTTCCAGACCTCCCAGGCTGGCGGAGCCAGCCGAAGTTGGTGTTTCGCGGGGGCCATTCCGAGAACAAAAACGGCCTTCCCTCAATGCGGTTCGGGGAAGGCCCCAGGGGTGAGAGCCATGTGCCGCCTCCTTTCCGCGAAGGGGTTCTGTGCCTCGGGCGGGGGTGGGTATCCTGGCTCGAAGAGGCGCAGTGCAGGCCTCTTCCTACAGTTGCGGGACAGCGCCGGACTTGTGGACCGCGCGGATCATCAGCGTCTTCCGCGCGTCGCACTCACCGGCTTCCCCTTGATGGCCCTCGCATCCGGGCGAGAGGCCACCCCGGCCACGGTGTAGATTGTGCTGCCAGTGTAGCCCCGAGGGGGCAGTCCGGTCAAGAACCGGCGTGGGCCCGCGCCCCCGTCACCCGTGCGCCGGCGAGCCGAAATTGGGTGTTGACGGACCACGAATGGCTGTGATAGAATTCACTGATTGGAATCAGCATACCGTTCATGGCCTTTGGGCCATCGAAGTAACCAGGCTATACGAGCCTGGAATCTAAGCAAGGCAAGCTACCCGCCCCGGACGGCCGAGCTGCCGACGGGGTTTTTGCTATCGCGCGCCTTGAAAGGAAACATGAGGTTTCGCAAGACATGACAGTCAAGACACTACGGTTTGTCCCCCTGGGTGGATTGGGGGAGGTCGGGAAGAACATGATGTCGCTGGAGTATGGCGACAACGTGCTGGTGGTCGACACCGGCATCATGTTCCCCGAGAACGACATGTTGGGGATCGATTACATCATCCCCGACTTCGGCTACTTGAAGGACAAGCGCGACAAGATTCGCGGGATCGTGGTCACCCACGGCCACGAAGACCACACCGGCGCCATCCGCCACGTGCTGGAGGAGATCCCGGCGCCGATCTACGCCACCCCCCTCACCCGCGGCCTGCTGGAGGTCAAGCTCAGCCGCGGCGGCATGCTCAAGGGGGCCAAGCTGAATACGGTGCAGGCCGGGGAGCGGGTCAAGCTTGGCCCGTTTGAGGTCGAGTTCTTCCACGTCTGCCATTCCATCCCGGACGGGGTAGGACTGGGGATCACCACCCCCGCCGGGCTGATCGTGCACTCCGGCGACTACAAGTTCGACCACACCCCGGTGGACGGCAAGCCGACCGACTTCGGCAAGCTGGGGGAGTTGGGTGGCCGGGGGGTCCTGGCGCTGTTGGCCGACTCCACCAACGCCGACGATCCCGGCTGGACGCCCTCCGAGGCGGTGATCGATGGCGCCTTCGACCAGATCTTCCGCCAGGCCAAGGGTCGCATCCTGATCGGGACCTTCGCCTCGCTGATCTCGCGCATGCAGCAGGCGGCTGAAGCCGCCGAGCGCCACGGACGCAAGCTAGCGTTCGTCGGTACCAGCATGGTCGAGAACGCCAAGATGGCCCGCAACCTGGGCTACCTGGAGGTCCCGGAGAGCCTGATCGTGTCGCTGGATCAGGCCCTGAAGATGAAGCCCGCCGACGTGGTCCTGATGTGCACCGGGACTCAAGGGGAGCCTTCCTCCATTCTGGGCCGGCTCTCCACCGGCACCAATCGCTCCTTCGACCTGCGGCCGGGGGACACCGTGCTGCTCTCCTCACACCCGATCCCAGGCAATGAGGAGATGGTGCACCGCACCATCAACCGGCTGTTCCACCGCGGCGCCGAGGTGATCTACGACCCCATCGCCCCCGTGCACGTGTCCGGGCATGCCAGCCAGGAGGAGATGAAGCTGCTTCTGCGGCTTATCAAGCCCAAGTACTTCATTCCGATTCACGGAGAATTGCGTCACCTCAAACAGCACGCCGGCCTGGCACGCGAGATCGGGATCGAGTCAGAACGGATCGCGGTGGTGGAGAACGGCACCGTGATCGAGTTCCACGATGGCGAGATGGTGGTGGGCGACCGGGTGCCCGGCGGATACGTCTTCGTGGACGGCAGCGGCGTCGGCGACATCGGCCCGCGGGTGATGCGGGAGCGGGAAGCCCTGGCGCGGGATGGGTTCGTCGTCGTCCACCTGTCCCTGGACCGGCAGAACGGATCCATTCGCCGCGATCCGGAGATTGTCTCTAAGGGCTTCGTCTTCGTGCGCGATGCCGAGGAGCTCTTTGAGCAGGCCCGGGCCCAGGTGCGCGAATTGGCCGGCCGGGTCGATCCCAGCGATCTCAAGGACCAAATCGAGCAGGAACTCGGGCGTTTCTTCTACGCTGAGACGAAGCGCCGCCCCATGGTGTTGGTCTTCACCTCCGAAGCCCCGTGACATGAGGCACATTGCGCCCCCTCCTGGGGAGCGTATAATGCCCGCCGCGATGCGACACGGGCTGGTGGCCTTGGCTTTGTGCGCCCTGGCACTGGCCGGCTGCACCCCCTCCAATGGGGACACGGCCAGCACATCCGAGGGTCCCAGCCCTCGCCCGCCCGCCACGTTGAGTCCGACGCAAACCCCGGAGCCCCTGGCGGCCGTGGTGGATGGGGATGGGGTGGCTCTGGCCGCCTATCAAGGGGAAGTGGCCCGGTTCGAGGCGGCTCAACAGAGCGCTGGCATCGAGCTTGCATCCCTGGGGGACTACCAGACCGAGGTGCTCTGGGCGCTCATCGACCGCAAGCTGCTGGCCCACGCGGCCAGCGTGGAGGGCCAGCAGGTCACGGCGGCCGAGGTGGATGTGCGGCTGGAGCAAATTGCCGGAGGACTGGGCGGAGAGCAAGGTATGGGCGCCTGGCTGGCTGCCAACGGATACAGCCTGGATCATTTCAAGGCTGTGCTGGCGGAGGAGATGATGGCCGCCCGCAAGGTCAAGACTATCGTCGACGGTTTGCGCTCCG
>Ga0214473_10002700_pt1 | contig 21741 bp, 24 predicted proteins | sample RVTome_7_FD_203509 | JGI IMG/M metagenome (GOLD analysis project Ga0214473, IMG submission 203509) | Soil microbial communities from uranium-contaminated site in the Upper Colorado River Basin, Wyoming, United States - RVT98D197 | ecosystem: Environmental > Terrestrial > Soil > Contaminated >... | reverse complement strand
GCGGCGGGGGCGGTCGCCTGCGGGGCCGGGGCCGCTTCCGCGGGAGGCGCCGCCTCCTGCGCGGTTTCCCCGCCACCCCCACAAGCCGTGAGCGTCAGGGCTGCCATTGCCGAAACTGCCAGGAATCGTGCCGACATCACTGCCCACCTCGGGTTGAAGGTCAAAAGAACAAGAACATCTGGCTCTTGAACGACATCTCGTTGGACCCCGCCTGCGGCATCCACAGGTCGAGGTTGTTGTGCCAGGCGTTGCGGCCACCGAAATGTACGATCACGCCCGGCGTCACCAGCCATCCGCCATCATCCGCCACGTCGGTGTCGGGATCTCCGAAGCTGACCCGCGCCACCGGCTCGATGCCGCGCAGATACCGGTGGCCCAGCACCGCCTTGTAGGTCGCAATGACCTGACCGGCGAGAAAGGTCCCCACCTCGGTGGCGGTGGTTCCGATGGTCCAGTTGCCCCCGCCCACGATTCCCGCCTGGACGTGCGGGCCGCTGGCGAAGTTGCCGATCTCAACGTCGGCGCCCCACCCGGTGGCGAAGCGGTCCGCCCCGCTGACCGGATGCACGTAGTCCTTCCGAGCCCCGTTCACGCTCACCACCACGTCCCGGACCGGCGCCACCGATAGCCGCGCGGTGAACTGCTTGTTGCTCGTGGTTTCCCGGGTGTTGAGGCCCGCTCCGTTGGTGACCGCCACCGCGTACCGGATCCGGTCGCCCGGAAGGGTCCCATCCACCATGAGGCCGAGGTCGCGATCCGCATAGTCCAGATCCTCGGTGAGCGCGCTGAGCGAGCAGACCGCCCCCAGGGGGCCGCAGGCGTCCACCCCGCGAATGCCGCCGGCCCGCTCGACCACCAGGATCTGGCTCGAAGAAGTCAGCTCGAAGAGGTCGAACGGCCGCTTGAACTGGCCCACGGTGGCGCGGACCGCCGGATCGAAGGTGAAGCGCACGTACGCGTCACGCAGGGAGAACGAGCTGCCCGTGCCGTAGTCCGGCTCGATGCGCGCCGAGATCAGGTCATTGAGCGTGACGTCGAACGTGAGCCGGGCGCGGCGGATGAGCGTTTCGGACGCGGGCAGGGCCACGCCGCCGGCGCTGTCCACGGACGTCGTGTTGAACTGGACGTGCAGGCGCCCGGAGAGCCGTCCCGTGACGCCCTCGGGAAGGCGAAGCTGGGCCGGGAGCCGCGCGGGGGCGACCGCTACCAGGCCAACTACGCAGGCCGCGATGCGGAATCGGATGTGCGTCATGACTTCCCTGTGGTGGTGGGTAACGCCCTACCTGGCCTTCGGCCGTCCCAGCGTCCAGACGTACGCCGCCACGGCCCGCACCTGCGCTTCGGTGAGCTGAGAGCCGCCTTTGGGGGGCATCGCCACGCCGGTGCTGGATTTGTCGGCGGTCACGCCCTGGAGGATCTGCCGGACGATCGCGTCGTACGACCCGTCGCTGTGGAGCCACTTGGTGTCGGTGAGGTTGGCGCCCAGGCCCTGCACGCCCTTGCCGTCGGGTCCGTGGCACGCGCCGCAGATTCCGGCACCGGCGAAGAGCTTCTGCCCTTCTCCCACCATGGCGGGGGTGACGCCGGGGGGAAGGGAATCGGTGGTCTGACCCAGAAGGGCGTACGGCACCGCAAGCAGCGGGAGGGCGAAGAGCCAGGGGCGGAGCATGCCAACCTCTTGTAGGTAAACGTCCAGTCTACAAGAAGTAACGGGATGGCCCCAGGAAGGCTATCCTCGGCGGGAGGGCGGGGCGGCGGAGGGCCGCGCGGTGCCGGTGTGGAAGGTGCGGTACAACGGACACTCGCGGGTCAGTGCGGTCGCCATGACGATCAACCCCCCCAGCACGGCGGCGAAGGACAGGATGCCGGTGGTCTGGGCCGATACCCCGACCACCACCAGCACCACCGCCAGAATCGCCCGGACCAGCGCGTCCGTCGTCCCCACGTTTCTCCGCATGAGCCGCCCCCAACCGGGTTCCACCGGAACATCGCCGGAAGGGGGTGAAGCGGTCGGTAACTCGGGGTGAAAAAGGGGTAAACCGCCGAGTCGCTAGGGGATGGGGTCGGACGGCTCCCGCGGCAGGCGGACGGTCACCCGCAGGCCGCGGTTATCGGCCCGCTCGGCCCGAATGGAGCCGCCGTGCGCCCGGACGATCGCGGCCGCCACGGTGAGCCCCAGCCCCGCCCCCGCCCCCCGGCCCCGGGCCGAATCCCCCCGGTAGAACCGCTCGAACAGGTGCGGCAACACGTGTTCCGGCACCCCCTCGCCGTCGTCCTCGACCGCGATGGCCACGGCGCCCTCGTCACCGGAAAGCCGGACGATGACCGCCGTGTCGGGCGGCGTGTGCCGGACCGCGTTGTCCAGGAGGTGATCGAGCACCAGGCCCAGCATCCGCCCGTCCACCGCGGCGCTGCCGCCTCCGCCGTTCGGCGCCGGCTCGTAGCACAGGCGGCGACCTTCCATCCGGGGGCTCACCCGTCGCACCGCGCCGGCCACCACCGTCTGGACGTCGGTGGACACCCGCTGCGGGGTCAGGTCGCCGGTCTCGATCCGGGCCAGCAGGAGCAGGGTGTCGCTCAACGTCCCGAGGTGGCTCACCTCCTCGAGCACGCTCTTGAGCACCCGTTCGTACTGTTCGGCCGTCCGCTGATGGCGGAGCGTCACCTCCACCTCGCCCCGCATGGCCGTGATGGGCGTGCGGAGATCGTGGCCCACGTCGGCGATGATCCGGCGCTGCGCCAGCAGCCCGCGGTCCAGGCGCTCGAGCATCTGATTGAGCACCGTCACCAGCCGGTTGAACTCCTCGACCTCGGCGTGTGCCGTGATCCGCTGCTCCACCGCGCCCGGCAGCACGCCCTCGGCCTGCTCGGCGATCTCCGCCACCGGCGCCACCACGGACCGGGACAGCCAGCCCCCACCGAGCACCGTGGCGACCGTGCCCAGGACCACCGTGCCCAGCATGAGGAGCAGGACCTGCAGGCTGGCCGACTGGAGCGGCGCCAGCGAGGCCGCGACCTGCACGATCCGGGCGTCGCCGGACCGCTCGTGTGCCACCGCGAGATACACCGACCGCACCGGGTCGCCGCCCCAGCGCTCGGTGGTCCAGACGATCGCGCCGCGCACGGCCTGGTCGAACAGGGCGGTGTCCACCGGCAGCCCGGCCGCCAGCGGCGTATTGACGTCGAGCACCTGGCCCGAGCGATCCCGGACCGCCACGAACCGGTTGACGTCGCGCACGAACGCGGCCACGCCGAGGTGGGCGCTCTGGCGCGGCACCGGCCGGCCGGCCGCCACGATGGAGGATTCGATGCGGCCCGCCGCCGCCAACCCCTGGTCCAGCTCCCGCCGCAGAACGCGCCGCGCCCCCAGGAACGCCCAGAAGGCGATCACCAGGAGCGCGGAAAACATCGTGAGGGAGAACCGCACGGAGAGCGTGCGGCGCAGCGACTGCATGGCGGCCTAGGCCGAGGACGTCGTGGACGTTCCCGAGCCGTTGAGGCGGAAGCCGACTCCCCGCACCGTCTTGATCAGGTCTTCGTAACCGGCTTCGCGGAGCTTGCGCCGGAGATTCCCCACGTGCACGTCCACCACGTTGCTCTCGGGGTCGAAGTGCATGTCCCAGACCTTCTCGAGCAGCTCCGTGCGCCGGACCACGTCGTCCTTGTGCATCATGAAGTGCTCGAGCAGCTGGAACTCCCGGGGCGTGAGGTCCAGCGCCTTGCCGCCGGCATACGCTTGGTGCTTCAGCCGGTCCAGCTCGAGCGCCCCAACGCTCAGCCGTTCCACCCGAGTCGCCCCGCCGCGGCGGACCAGGGCCCGCAGGCGGGCCAGCAGCTCGTCGAACTTGAACGGCTTGGCCAGGTAATCGTCGGCGCCGGCGTCGAGGCCACGGACCACGTCTTCCGTGGCGTCACGGGCGGTGAGCATCAGGATGGGGGTGGTCCGGCCCTCCCGCCGAAGCTCGGCCGCCACCTGCAGGCCGTTCTTCTTGGGCAGCATGAGGTCCAGCAGAATGGCGTCGTAGTCGTTCACATGCGCCAGGACAATCGCCTCATCTCCGTCCCGGGCCAGATCGACGGCGTAGCCCTCCTCCCGGAGGCCCATCTCGATGAATCCAGCGACCTTACGGTCGTCCTCCACCACGAGTATCCGCATAGGTAGGATGAATATTAAAGACGGGATGTAATCCAATTCTAAACGAACAATGAAAGGGCCTTCACGCTTCCTTGGACCGGCGGGGAACGTCCAGAATGAAACTCGCCCCGGCGCCCGGCTGACTGACCACCCGCAGGTCGCCGCCCAGCAGCAGGGCCAGCTGGCGGGACAGGGTGAGCCCCAGCCCGGTGCCGCGTTCGTCGGACGTGGCGCCCCGGGTGAAGGCCTCGAAGATCCCGGCCAGCTCGGAGGCCGGGATCCCCGGACCCCGGTCCGCCACCTCGAACCGGACCCGTTGGTCGTCCGCCGTGAGCGTGACCGCAACCGTGTCGTCCGACGGGCTGTGCCGCACCGCGTTGCTCAGCAGGTTGATGAGGATCTGCCGGATCCTCTGCGGGTCGGTGAAACAGGCCACCGGCTCCCGGGCGCCGCTCGTCACCACGCGCACCGCCCGCTTGACGGCCGCGGGTTCGAGCGCGGCCACCGCGTCCGACACCAGGCGCGCCGCGTCGGTTTCCCGAAGCGACGGGCGCAGCCGCTCCGCCTCGATCCGCGACAGCTCCAGGAGATCGTTCAACAGGGCCAGCGTCCGCTCGGACGATTCATAGACCTCCCGCGCGGCGCGCGGCGGGTCGGCGCCCAGCTTGCGCAGCAGCAGGTCCGCCCAGCCATACACCGCGGTGAGCGCGTTCCGGAGCTCGTGGTTGATCATCGCGAAGAACCGGTCGCGCGAGGCCTGGACCGTGCGGACCTCGCGCACCAGCCGGGCGCTCTCCTCGTGGAGCTGGGCATTCTCCAGCGCCACGGCGGCCTGGGCGGCGAGCAGCACCGCCACGGCCTCGTCGTCTTCGCTGAACTCGGCGGCGCCGGTCTTCTCCGTCAGGTACAGGTTCCCGATCGCGCCCTTCCGGCCCATGACCGGCACGCCGAGGAAGGACTTCATGTCCGGATGGTGGGGTGGGACACCGTGGGACTTCGGGTGGCGCCGGAGGTCGGCCAGACGAAGCGGCCGGGGCTCCGACAGCAACAGGCCGAGAATCCCCTTGCCCTGCGGCTGGGTCCCGATGCGCGACGCCTCGTCGGGATCGATGCCGGAGGTGACGAATCGCTTGAGCTCGGCGCTGGTGGGGTCGAACACCCCCAGGGCCGCGTAGCGCGCCCCGACGACCTCCCGGGCCGCGTCCACTACCGACTGGAGCACCGTGTCGAGGGAATGCTCGGCGTTGATGCGGATTCCCGCCTGCACCAACCGCCGCAGCCGTCCCTCGCTGTCCAGCCCCCGGTGCGCAACCATATGAGCCCAAACTAGTTGCGGCGACTGCCCCCGGCCAGCCCCGGCCTTCAGCTCATGGGGCGCGCGCCGCCGACCGCCCTCCCGCCGGCGTGCCCCAGCGATCCACATGACCGGTGATCGGAACCACCAGCACGGCGGTGGGCAGCGCCGCGAGCACTCGCTCGGTCACGCTGCCGATGAGGATCCGATCCACCCAGCCCTTCCCGTGGGAGCCCAGGATGACCAGGTCGGAGCCATCGTCCGACGCCTCCGCGGCGATGGTTTCGGCGGCGATCCCGCGGCGGACCGTCGGAACGGCTTCCGGCAGGCTGATCAGCGGCCACACGTACCGCTCGAGGTGGTCGAGCGTGCGGTCGAACAGCTCCTCGTCGTTCAGGTGGAGCGGGGTGTCAGGAATGACGGGGATGGGTTCGACGACATGGAGCACCCGAAGCGACGCTCCCAGCAGCTCGGCGAAGCGTTCGGCGGCGTGGATGGTCGGACCCGCGGCTTCCGAGAGATCGACCGCGGCGAGCACCCGCTTGATGGGGGTGGCCGCGACGGTGACCAGGAGCGGGATATCGAGCATACGCGCCAGCGCCTGAGCGGTGCTGCCCACCACCCAGCGCCCCAGCGCGGAGTGATGCTTGCCCCCCAGGACGATGAGGCCGGCGTCCAGGTCGTGCGCGGCGTCCCGCAGCACCACGGCCGGCCGGCCGGACCGGACGATCAGGCGGTCGAGCACCTCGGGCGCGACCTGGCCCGCGAGCGCCTGCAGCACCACGGCCCGCGCGGCGTCGCACGCGGCCTCGTTGAGGGCGTCCGGATTGACGGCAAAGGTGTGCGGGGCGGGCGGAACCGTCCACGCTTCGGGCGTGGCATGCAGCAGGTGCGCCTGGACACCGGCGAGGGTCGCGACGTCGCGACCGACCCGGGCCGCGTGGACCGACGCGGACGTTCCGTCCACGCCGACCAGGACGGGCCGCCAGGCAGCGTTCGTCAACATGGGCACCTCCGTCGCTCGGGCGGGCCGAATGCGAGCCCCGCTTCCGCACGGTAGCCCCGGCTTCGTGAAGGGGCGGACAAGCCGGCGTGAACCCCGCCTCAACCGGAGGTTGGCGTCGCGCCGGTTGGCGCCGGGCGTGTCGTCCCTGTTAGCCATTCAGTCGAGCGCCCCATGACGATCCCACCTCCCGCCCTCACCGTCCGCCGCGGGACCTGCTACGCCCTGCTGGCCTACGACGTGGGCTCGGCCATCGACCTTGCGGCCTGCGAGCGGCTCCTCAGGGAACCCCGCCGCACCGTGCACGTGCGGAGCCGCGCGGTGGCGTACTTCGAGTACCGGCCGGCCCCGCTGCACGTGGTCCAGGAGACCGAGCCGATCCCGATCGCCGGCGGCGCCACGGCCCCCGAGGCCGGCATCGTGCTGTACGACTTCGGGGCGGTGACCGTCACGTTCGCCGTGCCGCTCGCCGGCCCGCTGGAGCAGGTCATCGGCTTGAGCGACGTGCTGGACGGCGCGCCGACCCTCCGGGAGCGCGGGCGGCAGCTGGTCGAGGATCTGGTGGCGCGGCTGGGTCCCGCGGTCCGTGACGCCCGCCTCGCGGACACCATCGAGGACTACCTGGTCTTCCATCTCGAGGCGCTCGACCCGCCGCTGCCGCCGGCGGCCCTGTGGACCACGCACGCCGGGGAAGTCGCCCGGCTGCTCCGCTCCGAGCCGGGACCGCTGGCCGAGCCCGAGACGGCCGACGCCACGTCCGCCCGCCTCACCTACGGGCCGCGGGACGGCGCGCTGTTCGACTGGAACGCGGCCGTGGTGTACGCGCCCGACCTGGAAGACATCCGGACGGTGATCGAATTCGCCAACGTCCAGCTGCTGGAGATGCGCTACCTGGATCACCAGCTGAATCGCGCCCTCGACCAGTCCTACACGCTGGTGTCACGGCGCGGACCCGCCGGGCTGCTGCGGTCCTACCAGGCCGACGTGCGGCGCGTGTCGCGCCTCCAGGTGGATGCCGCCATCCTGTTCGAGCAGGTGACCAGCGGGCTCAAGATCTTCGGCGACCAGTATGCCGCCAAGGGCTACCAGCTCCTGGCGGAGCGGTTTCGGCTGGCGGACTGGGATGCGACCATCCTCCGGAAGCTGCAGACGCTCGACAGCATCTACGGCAAGCTGAGCGACCAGGCGGCGGCGCGGCGGGCGGAAGTGCTGGAGTGGATCATCGTGTTGTTGATCGCGTTCGAGATCGGGTGGACGCTGCTGGCTTCGTAGCCGGGAAACAGGGTGAGCTGTGAGCTGTGAGCTGTGAGCCGTCACGAATTCGTGGACCATACGTCCGAAATGGCGCTGCGGCTGGAGGCCGACGACTGGCCGAACCTGCTGGCCGAGGCCGTGCGGGCAATCGGGGCGGAGCTGACGCGCGAAGGCGGGCCGGCCGGGGCTGCGGCGGCGCGGACCATCGAGTTGGAGAGCCTGGATCGCGAGGCCCTGCTCGTGGACCTGATCAACGAGCTGATCTTCCTGGCGGAGACCGAGCGGTGGGCGCCCGGCGCGGCGCCGGCGGTGGACGCCTCGGAGCGGCGCGTCCGGATCCGGTGCGCGGGGGTGGCGCTGGCCGGGCCGCCCAGCCGCATCAAGGCCGCGACGTTCCATGGCCTGTCGGTGCGGGCCGACGGGACCGGGACGACGGCGGAGGTGATACTCGACGTATGACCACGGACCCTGCCCTGCCGTATACGCGGCTGGATCACGAGCTGGTCGAGATCCCCGCCCGGGCCCGATCGGACATGCGGGTGGCCGCGCGGGTGTACGCCGACGACGCGCTGTGGGATCAGATCCGCACGGACCGCACGCTCGGCCAGCTGCTGAACGTGGCCACGCTCCCCGGCGTGGTCGAGCCCGTGCTGGCGATGCCCGACGCCCACGAGGGCTACGGCTTCCCCGTGGGCGGCGTGGCCGCCTTCCGCGAGAAGGACGGCGTGATCTCCCCGGGAGGCGTGGGCTACGACATCAACTGCGGGGTCCGCCTGCTGGCCACCGGCCGTCCGGCGCACGCCATTCTGCCCAGGCTGTCCGCGCTCATGCACGAGCTGTCCCGGAGCGTGCCGTCGGGCACGGGGCGCGGCGGGGCCCTGTCGCTCGAGCGGGACGACCTCGACCGCGTGCTGGCCGAGGGCTGCGGGTATCTGGTGGAGCGCGGCCTGGCGACGCCCGACGACCTCGAGCACACCGAAGCGGGCGGCGCGCTCGCCGCCGCCGACCCCGAGGCCGTGTCGCCGCGGGCCAAGCAGCGGGGGCACGACCAGGTCGGCACGCTGGGCTCCGGGAATCACTTCCTCGAGGTCCAACGGGTGGAGCGGCTGTTCGACGCCGACGCGGCGGCCGCGATGGGCTTGGCCGAGGGCGACTGCGTCGTGCTGATCCACACCGGGTCCCGCGGCCTGGGCCACCAGGTGTGCACCGACTACGTGAAGCAGATGGACGCGGTCATGCGCCGGCACGAGATCCGGATCCCGGACCGCGAGCTGGCCTGCGCGCCGTTCGATTCCCCCGAAGGGCGGCGCTACTTCGCGGCCATGTGCGCCGCGGCCAACTTCGCGTTCGCCAACCGGCAGGCCATCACCCACGGGGTGCGGAAGGCATTCCGGAGCACGGTGGGCCAGGACGTCACCCTGCGCCTGGTGTACGACGTGGCCCACAACATGGCCAAGCTCGAGCAGCACGGCCGCCAGCGGCTGGTGGTGCACCGCAAGGGCGCCACCCGCGCCTTCGGGCCGTCGCACCCCGAGACGCCGGCGCGGTATCGCGCCATCGGCCAGCCGGTGCTCATTCCCGGGAGCATGGGCACGGCGTCCTACGTGCTGGTGGGGACCGACGCCGCCATGGAGCGGAGCTTCGGGAGCTGTTGCCACGGGGCCGGCCGCGCCATGAGTCGGGGCGCCGCCAAGCGCTTCCAGTCGGGCCCGGACGTGCGGCGGGCGCTGGAGGCCAAGGGGATACTCGTGGTCGGCGCGGGCAACCAGGAGTTGGCCGAAGAGGCGCCGTACGCCTACAAGGACGTGGACCGGGTGGTGGACGTGGTGCACGCGGCGCGGCTCGCCCGGAAAGTGGCGCGGCTCGTCCCTCTGGGGGTGTTGAAAGGGTAGTTCACGGTCGCTTCATCCACGCTTTCGCCCCCCTGCGGCATCATGAATTCGGGCGCCCCGCGCCCGCAGGGGGGGAACCATGAGTACACGACCCGATCTCCTCGAGGCCATCCGGCTCGCCACGCTGGCCCCGTCGGGGCACAACACCCAGCCGTGGACGTTCATGATGGTGGAGGATGGCGTCGCCATCTTCCCGGACCTCACCCGCCGCCTGCCGGTGGTGGACCCCCAGGATCGCGAGCTGTACGTGAGCCTGGGGTGCGCGCTCGAGAACCTGTTTCTGGGCGCCCGCCACGCGGGCCTCAAGCCGACGGTCGAGTACTTCCCGGCGGCCCATCCCTCGGCGCTCATGATCCACCTGGGCGCCGGGCCCGCCGCGGGCGATGACGCCCGGCTGATCGGGGCCATCCCCGAGCGGCAGTCCACCCGCGGGCCGTACGAACGCCGGCCCCTCCCGGCGGATCACCTGGCCGCGCTCGAACGGGCGGCCCGCGAGGACGGCGTCGCCGTCCACGTGACGACCGCCCAGACCCAGATCGACGTGCTCGCCGGCCTGGTCGAGCAGGCGGCCCTCACGCAGTACCGGAGCCCCGGATTCCGAGCCGAACTGTCGTCGTGGATCCGGTTCAACCACCAGGAGGCCGCCGATCACGCCGACGGGCTGACCTATGCGGCCATGGGACGGGCCAGCGCCCCCCACTGGCTGGGTGCCACCGTCCTCAAGGCGCTCACCTCCGCCAGGAGCGAGGCCAAGCGGGCGGCTCGGTTGGCGCGGAACGCACCGGCGGTCATGGTGTTCGCTCCCCGCGAGGACGACAAGCAGCATTGGGTCGCGGTCGGGCGCAGCTTCGAGCGCGTGGCGCTCACCGCCACCGCGCTCGGCATCCGGCACGCGCACGCGAACATGGTGTGCGAGGTCGCCGAGACCCGGCACCGGCTCGGGTCCTACCTGGGGTTCGGGCTGGCGGAGCCGCTGGTCGTGATCCGGCTGGGCTACGCCAAGCTGCGTCCGCGCGCCCCGCGCCGGCCGCTCGATGAGGTGGTCGTCCGGCGTCCCGTCGCCGCTCCCGCCCCCAACGGGCGCTGACCGGGGCTGGCGCGCCCGCGGGTCGGTGGTGAACTTGCCCGAGACGGCACGAGGAGGGTCCATGTCGAAGATCTCGGCCAGGACGGCGCACGCGTTCGAGGGCAAGGAAGACATGGTGCAGGCCATCGTCGGGGTGCTGGACCGCACCTTCGGGACCGGGGCGAGCCCCGAAGCGCTGGGGCGGGCGGCCACCTTCTTCCGCGGATTGGACGAACGGACCCTGCGGGCCCTGGCCTACCGGCAGGGAGTGTTCGAAGGCGATGTCGAGGTCGAGGACGAGGACTACGAACGGGAGTAGGGCGCCTCAGCGTCCCGGCAGCGAATCGACCGGGACGCCGAGCAGCTGGGCCAGCGCGCCACGCGCCGTTTCCGGGTCCGCCGCCAGCCACACCACTTCGCGATCCCGCGCAAAGAAGAAGTGCGCCCGTCCCTGGCTCAGGGCCGAGTGCACCACGGTTCCCCCGATGTCGGTCTCGGTGTGGTGGCCGAAGCCGCCGCGCCCCCGCCCGATCATCGCCGACATGAGCGTGATCTGTGCCTGCGCGGTGTCGGCCGACGGGAACCGGCTCACGTAGAGCACCGCGCGCTCGCCCTCCGACGCGTAGAACCCGACATCGCTTTCGGCCGGCGCCAGCGGCCCGGGATGCAGGTAGGCGATGAGGGTCTGGGCTTCCCCGCCCGAGACGTTCTGGGTCAGGGCCAGGCCGCCCAGCGTGTCGGGGAGCGTAGGCGACTCGCCGCCGGACGGCGGCGTGCCGCCGCAGCCCGTCAGGACCAGGAGCGCGCCGACGATGCCGTTACGGGACATCCGTCGTCCGGAGTCGTCTGATGGAGAGCAGCAGGAAGCCGGCGAACACGATCACGGACGTGACGATCACGGCGCCCAGGCCCAGATGGTCGGTGCCGGCGAATCGCCGCTCGTCCAGGCCGTGCATCAGGGCGATGGCGTAGTGGCGGATGCTCAGGAATCGCACGCCCGACACGTACCCCGAGAAGAACCCCTCCCACAGCATGATGTAGAGCAGTCCGATGCCGATGGCCTGCGGGCTCACCAGCCCGAGCCAGACGAAGGCCGACGCGTACAGCGCGACCCCGACCACCGCCGAGACGGTGACCGCCACGGTGGCCCGGGTGTCTCCCAGGAACGCCACGTGGGTCGTCACGAGCGCGCTCGCCGCGATGAATGGCGCGGCGATGGTGATCGTCGCCAGCAGCTTGGGCACCGCGATCCGCCATCGGGCGATGGGGGAGAGCATGAGGTTCGCGAGCGTGCGGTCCTCGAGTTCGTTGCCGAACGCGGCGCTCGCGATGGCCAGCACCACGAGCGGGACGATCGCGCCGGCCAGCATGGCGCTGAACACGACGTCCTCGAACTCCCGGACGCTGGGCGCGCTGCTGGAGCGGAGGGTCAGCACCGCGATCAGGACGGGCATCGCCGCCAGCACCGTCATGATCGACAGGCGCCACCGGCCCGCGAGCTGGCGCAGCGTGAGCAGGTACACCGGCCCCATTACCGATCCACCAGGTAACCGAAGACGCTTTCCAGCGAGTCGTCGAGCGGCTCCACCCGGCGCAGGCTGACCGACGCCGCCTGCGCCAGGCGGGGGAGCGCGATCTGCAGGGCCCCCACGCTCCGGCTCAGCACCACGATGGCGCCGTCGGGGTCGACGTTCACGGCATCCACGACGTCGAGCGCCACGATGGCCGCCGCCAGCTTGCGGGGCGCGTCGCAGAGCACCCGGACGTGATACGGCCGCTCGTTGAGCGCCGCGCGAATGGCGCGGAAGCCGCCGCTCGCCGCCAGCTTGCCGTTGACGATGAGCAGGACCGTGTCCGCGACCTGCTCGACTTCCTCCAGAATGTGCGAGGACAGCACGATGGTCCGGCCTTCCGCCGCCAGCCGCCGGAGCAGGCCCTGGAAGTGCACCCGCTGCCTGGGGTCGGCGCCGTTCAGCGGCTCGTCGAGAATCAGGATCTCGGGGTCGTGCACCAGGGTCGCCGCCAGCCGCATCCGCTGACGCATGCCGCGCGAATAGGTGCCCATGGCCCGGTGCTGCGCGTCCGCCAGGTCCACCAGGCCGATGGCGCGGTCGACCGCGGCGTCCAGGTCCGTCACGCCCCGCAGGCGCCCCATCATGCGCACGAATTCCCGGCCCTTCATGAAGCCGTAGACGGTCTCGTGCTCCGACATGACCCCGATGCGCCGGTAGAGCGGCGGGTTGTCGCGCACCGGCTGGCCGAACACCGTGACCGTCCCGGTGGAGACGCCGGCCAGGCCCGTGATCATGCGCAGCAGCGTCGTCTTGCCGGCGCCGTTGGGGCCGAGCAATCCGGTGATGCCCGGCGTCACGTCGAAGGTGACGTCGCTCACGGCCACGACGCTCCCGAACCAGCGGGACACGCCGTCCACCCGGATGACCGGCTCCGCCGTCTCGGTCATGGGGTCAACCGCCGGAACCGGACCCACAGGACGCCGCCCGGGATGATGGTCCACGCGAAGTACCAGGCGACCCGCACGGCGGCCGGAAGCTCCCGGGCGGGCGCGTCTTCCGTGATCTCGCTGACCTGGCCGAAGATCAGGTCGTTCACGTGTACCGGGATGTTGGTGAGGTTGAACATCGAGAGCCACCGGCCGGCCGCGCCGCCGATCTCCTGGGCCAGCCCCAGCGTGAACGGGGTGCTGATCACGAACAGCCCCACCAGGAAGACCGAGGCGTACGCGCGCCGCGTGGTGAAGGAGGCGGTGAGCATGGCCAGCGTGGTGATGTACGCCGCCATCGCCAGCCCGGCCGCCAGGAAGCGCGGAATGTCGAGCCAGTTGTCCCGCAGATAGCCCACCGGAGACGCGTCGCCCATCGCCAGCCCGATCAGCAGGATGATCTGGGGAAGCCAGGTGGCCGCCAGCATGACCGTCAGAAACGCCCCCCACCGCGCCACGATGTAGTCGGAGCCGGTGAGCGGCCGCACCAGGTACAGATTGATCACGCCCTCCCGGCGGTCCCGGCACAGTAGCTCCGGGGCGACCACCGCGGCGAACACGAACACGATCATCGAGGCGATGGCGTAGAAGTCGGCATGCGACGGGAGGTTGAGCCGCTCCGACGCGCCGGGCCCCGCGAACCGCTCTGCCGCGCCGGCGATCAGGGCCATGATCAGGGCGATCGCCGACAGGACCACGATAAAGAACCAGGGGAGGACCTTGGCCCGCCCGCCGCGGCCCAGCCCCAGCGCGGTGCGCACGCCGTCCTTGAACACCGCGAGCCGCCCGCGCCTCCGTCCCTCGCGCGGCCCGGTGTAGCGCTGGTACCCGATGTCGAAGACAGTGCCGCCGCGGGGAGTTGCCGGCGTGGTCATGGGGCCGCTCCCCCGGCCGGCGCGTCGTCGCCGGGACGATGAAACAGCTCGGTCAGCGCGCGCCGGCGCGGCGCCATTCGGCGGAGCGGCGCCTGGGCTTCCACCAGCGCGTCGCGCACCAGATCGTACACCGACTCGTCCGGACCTTCGATGGTGAGCCCGCTGCCGTCTACGGTCACCGCGACGCCCCGCCGCTCGAGCGCAGCCACGAGGCCCGCGCGGTTGTCGTCCACCTCGATGAAGACGGTCTCGGTCTCCTTGGTGAAATGCCCGACCGTGCCGGACTGCACCAACCGGCCGGCCTGGAGCACGATGATCCGGTCGCAGGTCCGCTCGACGTCGGCCATGAGGTGGGACGAGAGCAGGACGCTGATCCCGAACTCCCGGTACGTCTTCCGAACCAGCGCCAGCATCTCTTCCCGCCCGATCGGGTCGAGCCCGGCGGTCGGCTCGTCCAGAAAGACCATGGCCGGGTCGTGCACCAACGCCTGGCCCAGCTTCACCCGTTGCTTCATGCCGGTCGAATATCCGCCGATCGCCCGGTAGCGCTCTTCGAACAGGCCGGTGTGCCGCAGCGTGTCGGCCGCGCGGGTGCGCGCCGTGGACGGCGGCAGACCGGTCACCTCGGCCATATGGGTCAGGAACTCGGCGGCGCTCACGTGGCTGGGCAGGCAGTCGTGCTCCGGCATGTACCCGAGCCGCGCGCGGACGCCGACGCTCTGCGAGGCGTTCTGGCCGAGGATCGTGGCCGACCCCGACGTCGGTTGGAGCAGACCCAGGAAGATCTTGATCGCCGTGCTCTTGCCCGCCCCGTTTTCGCCCAGAATCCCGGTGATTCCCTCGGTGATGCCGAAGCTGACGTCGTTGAGCGCCACCACGTCGCCGTAGCGCTTGCCCAGGTGTTCCGCGGTGAGCAGCGATTCGCCGGGGGTCATCACGATTCCCGGGGACACGCTTCGGAGTACCCGAGGCGGCAGGCCCGGCGGATCAGCGCGGCGGCCCGCGCCGGGTCCCGGGGGATGCCCGTGCCGTTCTGGTGCAGGACTCCCAGGCTGTAACAGGCCTCGGCGTGCCGGTTCTCGCAGGCCTCGTCATAGAGGGCGGCGGCGCGCGCGAGGTCCTGGGCGACGCCTTCGCCACCGGCGTACATGTTCGCCAGCTGGTAGCAGCCGGCCTGCTCTTTGGCGTCGCATACCCGCTGATACAGGGTGGCCGCCCGGGCCGCGTCCTGGCTGACGCCCGCGCCGGCGCCGTAGAGCCGGCCCAGCTCGAGACACGCCGCGACCACCTCGCCCTCGCAGGCTCGCTCGAACAAGCCGGCGGCGCGGGCGAGGTCTTCGCTCACACCGGTCCCCTTCTTGTACAACGTCCCGAGCCGGCTACAGCCCTCCAACACACCCCCGTCGCACGCCTGGCGGTACAAGCCGGCCGCCCGCTCCAGGTCCTTATCGACCGCTTCGCCGTCCTCATGCATGACCCCGAGCCTCACGCAGCCGTCCGCGACGCCGCCCTCACACGCCCGGGCGAACAGCCCAGCGGCCCGGGTGTCGTCTCGGAGGACGTACTCGCCCACCTGGAGCTTGAGCCCGAACGCGTGACAGGCCGCCGCGTCTCCCGCCTCGCAGGCGTCCCGCACGCGAGCGGCTTCCCGGCCGCCGGGATTGCAGCCGGAGAGCGCGACGCCAAAGACGGCGAGGACGAGCAATGATCGCATGCGACGGTGACTGCCTCGGGACGGTGTACGTTCGCTGTTCACGGAAGTTTCGGCGGCGGCTCAGCCCGGTTGCCGGCGTAGCACGTAGTGGCCGCCGCCGTTGTCCAGCCGCACCACCGTGGCGGGGCCGGCGTCGCCGCGGCGCTCGAAGGTAACCAGCTGCCCGCCGAGCATGAATTCCCACCCCTCGAGCCATACGAGTGGCGTCGCCCGCCCAACGTTGGCGGCCAGTGCCAGACCGTCCCCGGTGACCGTCACTTTGACGGACAGGGGCCGTCCCCGGGCGGGACCCGTGTACGTCCCCACCAACGGCGCGCCATCGCCCTCGAAGGCGCGCCGGGCCACCGGCACCCGGGGCCGGAGCACGTCCACCATCTCGGTGGCGAGGGCCGCGGGGTTCAGGTTGCCGGCGGTGTTGACCAGCACCACGACGTACAGACTGTCCTCCGGGTAGTAGCGGGTGTCGGAGACGAATCCGAAGATTCCGCCGCCATGGTGGATGGCGGGACGGCCGCCGGCATCGGGCGTTCGCATCAGCCCCATGGCGTAGCGCACCGGCGTCCCGTCCTCGAGCTGCCCGGGGGTGATCATCTCCTGGTAGGATGCCGCAGGCAACACCGTGCCGCCGTGGAGCGCCCGCAACCAGGTGATGAGGTCGCCGGTGGTGGAGCAGAGAGAACCCGCCGCGTACGGCCAGGTGTGGTCGGTGTACGGCGCCCGGACCAGTCCCTGGGGCGTCAACCCGTAGCCGTGGGCCCGCCGCGGCACGACCTCCGAGTTGGAGCAATAGCTGGAACGGGACATGCCCAGCCTGGCAAACAGGTTCTTCTCGACATAGTCCTCGTACGACATCCCGCTCACCTTTTCGATGATGAGCCCGAGGAGGAAGTAGCCGGAGTTGTTGTAGATCAGGGCTTCACCCGGAGGGAAGTCGAAAGGCTCCGCGGCGATGCGGGCGACCAGGCTGTCCCGGGGGAGCGTGCGCGTCCTGATCTCGTCGAAGGACTCGATCTCGGTGTAGCCCTTGATCCCGGACGTGTGGTCCAGCAGCCGGCGCACGGGAATGCGGTGCCCCTGGGTGGGATAGGTGGGGAGGTACGTGGTGATGTCGGCGTCCAGGTCGAGTTTCTTCTCGTCCCGGAGCTGGAGGACGGCGGCGGCCGTGAACTGCTTGGTGACCGAGCCGATCTCGAAGACCGCGTCTGGGGACAGGGGGACGTCCCACTCCAGGTCCGCCTTGCCGTAGGTCTTCATGAGGAGGGTGTCGGCGCCGCGGACCACGGCCACCGCGATCCCCGCCACCCGGCCCTCCACCACCGGCGACCCGGCGATCGAGTCCATCAGGCGCACGCGCTCCGCCCGGGACATCTGGGCGGCGACGGGGGTCACCGCGAACAGCGCGAGCGCGGCCGCGAGCCCGGCGACGGTGAGCCGACAGGCGAGCGCGGGTCGGTGAATCGTCATCGGACCTCCCTTGGTTACCGCCTACTTGTTGTCGAGCGCGAGGGCCTGCTTGATGTAATAACGTAGCGCGGTCTTGTTGACGTGCTTTACGTCGCTCATCCGGACGTTCTTGGACACCTTCCCCACGCCTACGAGCAGACCGTACTTGTCCTCGAAGTCCGCGCCCCGGGAAAAGGCAAAGGTAATGCCCTTCTTGGTGGGGCTGATGACCGCGAGGATTCGCTTCGCCTTGTAGGCGGGAATGCCGTAGCTGATGATCTCGGCCGCGTTCGGGGCGGACTCGCGCATCAGTTTTCGCAGCGCCTGGACGATGGGGCGGTACGCGGGGAGGACCCGGGCATCGACGAACTCGTCCACCGTCATGCGTCGACCTCGTCCATCAGGCCTGATTCGGGGAATCGACACGGCGGGCGCGTGACCGGATTCGCGGCGGGAGGGTCAAGAGGCGCCGGGCGGAGTCGAACCGCCGTATGGAGGTTTTGCAGACCTCTGCCTTACCACTTGGCTACGGCGCCGTGGAGGTGGAAACTGACCACCTCGGCCCCGCCCGGCAAGCCTCGGCCCGAGATGCGCCCGTGACACCCGGAGCGCATACTTGGGCTGTCACCGGAGCCAAGAGACCGCCATGCCGCTTTCCCGCCGCGACTTCCTGCTGGCCGCCGCCACCCTTCCGGCGCTCCGCCTCGAGCGCATCCTCCGGAACCCCTACGCCCCGCCGCTCCGACTCCCCCGGGCCACGACCCCGCTCCGGATCCGGGGTCGCGTCCGGGCGGGCGGCCGCGGGCTCCGTGGGGTGGCCGTCACCGACGGCCTCCAGGTGGTCACCACCCGGGCGGATGGGTCCTACGAGCTCATCACCACCGGAGACCGGGAGTTCGTGTCGGTCTCGCTGCCGGCCGGCTGCCGCATCCCGACGAACCCCACCGGCACCGCGCGCTTCTACCAGCCGGTCCGCCGCGACGCCACCGAGATGACGGCCACCTTCGACCTCGCGCCCCACGACCGGCCCGACGACCGGCATGCCTGCCTGCTCCTGCCCGACCCGCAGACCGAGGACGCCCAGGAGATGCAGTGGTTCCACGCGCAAAGCGTGCCGGACGTCCGGCGCACCGTGGCGGCGCTGGGCGATCGCGAGGTGTTCGGGGTCGCCTGCGGCGACATCATGTTCGACAAACTGGAGCTGTTCCCCGACTACGAGCGCGCCGTGGCCGCCATGGGCGTGCCGTTCTTCCAGGTGGTCGGGAACCACGACCTGGACCACACCACCACCGACGAACGCTCCACCGACACCTTCTGCGGGTACTTCGGCCCGCGCTACTACTCGTTCGATCGCGGGGCGGTGCACTACGTGGCGCTGGACGACGTGTTCTGGCACGGCACCGACTACATCGGCTACCTGGGCGGCGATCAGCTCGCCTGGCTGGAGCGCGACCTCGCCCGCATCGAACGCGGGCGCACGGTCATCGTCCTCCTCCACATTCCCGTCCTGGGCACCCGCCACCAGCGCCTCGGCCAGCGCAGCCCGGCCGACGGCATGGCCGTGATGAATCGGGAGGCCCTCTACCGGCTGCTCGCGCCCTACCGGGCGCACGTCCTCGCCGGACACGTCCACGAGAACGAGCACACGTTTTTTGCAGGGGTGCACGAGCACGTGAGCGGCACGGTGTGCGGCGCTTGGTGGAGCGGGCCCATCTGCGGCGACGGGACGCCGTCCGGCTACAGCGTGTACCAAGTGGACGGGGAATCGGTCTCCTGGCGCTACCAGGCGACCGGCCAGGATGCCAGTCACCAGCTCCGCGTGTACCCCCGCGGCGCCGACCCGCGGGCCCCCGACGAGATCGTGGCCAACGTGTGGAACTGGGACCCCGAATGGCGGGTCGTCTGGTACGAGGGTGGCGAGCGCCGGGGGCCCATGTCACGTCGGCGCGGACTGGACCCCTTGAGCGTCGAGCTGCATACCGGCCCCGCCCTGCCGCCCCGGCGCACCTGGGTCGAGCCGTACGTCACGGACCACCTGTTCTATGCGCCGGTCTCTCCCGACGCGCGCGACGTGCGGGTGGAAGCCACCGACCGCTTCGGGCGCACCTACACGGCCGGTCTCGACCGATGAGCCGGCTCGACCCGGCCGCCTCACTCCTCCGCGCCTACTCGGCCAGCGCCCGCATCAATCAGTACCTGGTCGAGCGACTGCACCCGGCCGTGTGGCGCGCGCCGGCCCCCGCCGGCCCGGGACGTGGCCGGGTCCGGACCGTCGCCGCCCTGGTGGCCCACCTCCACAACTGCGGGCTCCGCTACCTGGAGCGCACCGACCCCGCGGCCCGCGTGCCGGCCGAGCTGGATCGGGCCCGGGTCACCCCGGCCCAGGCCTCCCGCGCCCTGCGTGCCAAACGCCGGGCGGTCCTCGACGTCGTGGGCGCGGCACTGGCGGACGGGCGACGGATCGTCGGGTTCTCGGGGGACGCGGCGAGCTACCTGGTCTATTACCTGGGGCACGACCACCACCATCGCGGGCAGGTCGTGCTGCTGGCCCGGCTGCTGGGCCACCCGGTCACCCGCGACACCATGACCGGCATGTGGCAGTGGGCCGCGCGCGCCCGGGAGTGAGCCACCCGTCGCGCCCCCTGTGATGGGGGAGAAAAGCGAAACGGGTGGTCCCGCAGCGTGGCTCCGGGGGGCGGCTGGGCGGTGGCTGTCAGGGAGCCAAAGCGAGGGATCACATCGGCCGGACGATGACCGAGTAGGGACCATCGGGCGCGGGCAGCCGGAACTCCTGGCCGGGCGCCGGCACCAGCAGCTCGAACGCCTCGAGCCCCACGCGCCCCACCCCACTCTCCCCGCCACCGCGGCGCCACCAGGTGTTGGCCCCGACGTGGTGGTGGTAGCCCCCGGCCGCGAAGAAGCGGGCCCCGGGATAGCCGCGCACCGTCACCTCGAGCCCCAGCACCCCGGCCAGGAATTGCTCGGCCTCATCCAGATCGCGCACCCGGAGGTGGACGTGCCCCATCACGGTCCCGGCGGGGAGCCCGCGCCACGCCGCCCCCGGGGCCCCACCCATCTCGGCCAGCAGTCCAGCCACCTCGAGCGGCTCGGTCACCATGTAGACCTCGCCGCCCACCTTGCGCCACGCCTCGCGCGGGCGGTCCGCGTAGATCTCGATGCCGTGCCCGTCGGGATCGGCCAGGTAGAGGGCTTCGCTCACCGCGTGATCGGCGGTGCCTTGCAGCGGCCAGCCGGCGCGCTCGAGCCCGAGGAGGGCCCGGGCCAGCTCGCGGCGTGACGGGACCAGCAGGGCGAAATGAAAGAGCCCGGGCCCCTGGGACGGCGCGCCAAGATCGGGTCGCTCCATCAGCCGCAGCAGCGTCAAGCCATCGGGCGCCGCCAGCGCCGCCCCGCCCGCCGTCTCGTGAGCGGTCAGCCCCAGCAGGTCCCGGTAGAAAGCCAGGGACCGGCCCAGGTCGGTCACCGAGAGGTGCACCGCCCCGATCCGCGCATCCGCCAACCCGCCCGAAACGGTCACGGGCGGGAAGCTAATCGCTTCCCGCCCGTGCGAGCCTGATGCCCTCGGTCAGTCTACTTGGTGAACCGTGTGATCTCAGTGCCTGACCCCGCACCGCCCGCGTCACCGCTGCCGGTGAACTGGCTGGTGAACACCTGGGGCTGCTGGCCCTTCACCTGCACGGTAACGACGTAGTCGGTCTGGGTGGCGCCGCACTCGGACCAATAGTCCACCCGCACGATATACTCACCCGCGGGGGCGGTGCCCGTGGCCCAGGTGATGTTCTCGTTGCGGGGGCCGTCCGAGCCGCACCCGGCGTTCGAATCGAGGTCGAGCTCGCCGCCCGTGGCCGAGACGTCGGCGGCGTAGTAGATCTCCTCGCCGCCGGGCTCAACGACGTGCAGATCCACGTCGGCCGCGGAGTTCCAGGAGATGCTCACCTGCACGTCACCCGTCCCCACCGACACCAGGCTCAGGGACTGGGTGGCGTAGGCGCCGAGCGAGCCCGTGCTCCCACCCACCGCGAACCCGAGCTGGAAGGTGCCGAGCGAGATGTTCTGCGCCACCGTCACCAGGATGTTGGCCGACGTGGCCGCGGCGGGCAGCGTGAGCGTGTAGTAGTCCGGCTGTCCTGCGACCGTCACCACGATCACCTGGAAGTCGGCGCTGCCGGTGAGTCCCACCGCCGAGCTGCCGCCGTTGATCGCGGCGGCCGGGGCCGAGAGCGTGAGCGACGGCCCGCCGGCGGGGTCCGGCGCGGCGCCCCGCACCAGGGTGCCGGCGCCGCCCGCCTCGAGCTGGACAGCGCTCAGGACCGCGGTGATGGAGCCGGCGGGAGCGGTGGTGTCGCCCTTGCACGCGCCCAGCAGGGCGGACACGGCGGCGAGACTGACGAGACGGCGCGCGACGCGCATGAGATTCCTCCGAGTGTGACCCGGCGGGCGGATAGGAACGGCCCCCGGCGTTCGGGCCAGCCCAACCATATGGGTTGCCCGCACCTACGATAAGCCCCCCAGCGGCCGGTGCTGTGCGAAGGGTCACAGCCCGT
>Ga0214473_10002699_pt1 | contig 21743 bp, 20 predicted proteins | sample RVTome_7_FD_203509 | JGI IMG/M metagenome (GOLD analysis project Ga0214473, IMG submission 203509) | Soil microbial communities from uranium-contaminated site in the Upper Colorado River Basin, Wyoming, United States - RVT98D197 | ecosystem: Environmental > Terrestrial > Soil > Contaminated >... | reverse complement strand
TTTCCCGAATCATCATCCAGACCCTGTAGTAGAAAAAAACCTTATAGACTTAATTACAAAGGTGAGGGGATTAAAAGCACATGTCGGCATAGGCTATGATGGTGATGCAGACAGGCTCGGTGTTGTTGATGAAGAAGGTGAGATTATATGGGGAGACAGATTGATGATTATCTTTTCAAGAGATATTCTAAAAGAGCATCCAGGGGCAAAGATAATCGGTGAAGTAAAATGCTCGCAGACCCTTTATGATGATATTGCCTCACATGGTGGGAACCCCATTATGTGGAAAACAGGGCATTCCTTGATAAAAGAAAAACTCAAAAAAGAACATGCCTTGCTTGCCGGTGAAATGAGCGGTCATCTGTTTTTTGCTGATAGATATTTTGGTTATGATGATGCAATCTACGCAAGTTTGAGGCTTTTAGAGATAATAAAAAAAGCTGGAAAACCTTACAGCACTAAGGCACTTTTAAAGGATGCACCCATTATGGTTTCAACACCGGAGATAAGATTTGACTGCCCTGATGAGATTAAATTTAAAATCGTTGAGAAAGTAAGGGATGCGTTTAAAGAATATCCTGCGGTTACTATTGACGGAGTAAGAATAAAATTTGATGACGGGTGGGGCTTGGTAAGGGCATCTAATACACAGCCTGCACTCGTCCTCAGGTTCGAGGCAGGGGATGAGAAAAGGCTGACAGAGATAAAGAGTTTTGTCGAGACAAGACTAAATAAAATAATGAAAGAGACCAATGTATAATGCATCGAAATGAAATGCCAATTGTAGGTTTTTGATTAAAAAGGATTGAGATATGACTATTGAAGCAGGGCTTCTTATACTTGAATCAGTGTTACTTGTGGTAACCGTTGTTCTTCTCCTCTATAACATCAGGGAAGGCAAGGGGAGGGAGAGGCTTCTGATAGAAGTGGGAAAAACGACAAAGATTCTTACAAGACAGGAGTACTTTCTCACGGTCACCGATTCCATGATGGATGCAAAAGAGGAGGTAATGGGGTGCATAACAGGAAGAATACCAACAGGAGAGGATAAAAAAAGGACAAGAGATATTATAGATATTATTGAAAAGCTGACAAAAAGGGGTGTGCGTGTTACATATCTCCTGCCGAAATTCCCTGACAGATTACATATTGGTTATCTCTATACAAAGGCAGGTGCTGAGGTAAAATACAGTAGCTGTCTGCTGGCTCATACAATCCGCTTTATAATTATTGATGACAAGATTATTGTTATAGGTATCCCGGAGAGCGTGGGCGAGAAGGAAGCAACAAAGAAGGGCTATAGAATTCCTTCTGAAGGGCTTGCGATGATATTAAAAGACTATTTTAATCAGTGTGAAAAACAAATAAGTTTTGTTGAGTATCTCAAAGAAGTAATCAAGCAGACTGGCGCAACCCCAAAGCATCTTGCACAGGAGCTTCATATAGATGAAAAGGAATTAGAAAGGCTTGCTAAATAACTGTTTTAATGTTCTGTTGCTTCTCTAATCGCCTCTGCGGTTATTTGGATAAGCCTTCTCAATTCCTGCTGAGAAATGCTTAACGGCGGCATCAAGACGATGACGTTTCCAAGCGGTCTTATAATAAGCCCTTTTTCTCTTGCTTTGTAGCAGACCTTCCAGCCCATTTTTTCTTTTAGTGAATAAGATTCTTTGGTTTTCTTATCTTTTACGAGTTCTATCCCGATCATAAAGCCTTTCTGCCTTACATCACCAACATGAGAAAACTCTGCTGTCTTTGATAGCCCTTTCTTAAGAAATTCTATCTTTTTCTGCAGCTTCTTTAATGTGTTCTCTTTTTTAAATATCTCAAGATTTGCAATAGCAGCAGCACATGCAAGCTGGTTTCCTGTATAAGTATGCCCGTGGAAGAAGGTCTTTAAATCCCTATATCTTCCAAGGAATACATTGTAAATTCTTTCTGTGGTAATGGTTGCAGCAAGCGGTAGATATCCTCCTGTAATTCCTTTTGCAAGACATAGAATATCAGGGCTTACTTTTTCATGCTCACAGGCAAACATCTTTCCTGTCCTTCCAAAGCCTGTCGCAACTTCGTCTGCAATCATAAGGATATTGTATTTACTGCAGAGTTTTCTTACTCCTTTTAAATACCCAGGCGGGGATACGATCATACCTCCTGCTCCCTGCACAATTGGTTCTATAATCAACCCCACGATTTCTTTATGATGTTTCTGCATTATTTTCCCCATTGCATTAAGACAAAACATATTGCACGAAGGATATTTTTTGCCAAGCTCACATCTATAGCAATATGGTGAAGGCGCTTTATAGGTTTTAAAAAGTAAAGGAGAGAATATCTTATGAAAGATATTAATCCCTCCAACACTTACCGCGCCTATTGTGTCCCCATGATAGGCATTATTCAGTGACAGGAAACTCTTTTTGCTTTTGATGCCTCTGTGCTGCCAGTACTGAAACGCCATCTTAAGTGCTATTTCAACAGCAGTTGAACCGTTGTCAGAATAGAAGACCTTGTTTAGGGAGTTTAGAGTTTGGAGTTTGGAGTTTGGAGTTTTTAACTTCTCACTTCTAACTTCTAACTTCTGCGCTAATTTTATGAGTTTTTCAGCTAATTTTATAGCAGGTGGATGTGTAAGCCCGAGGAGGGTCGAGTGGCTGATCTTATCAATTTGTTCTTTTATTGCATCGTCTATCTCTTTTTTTCTGTGTCCATGAACTGTAACCCAGACAGAGGATACACCGTCGAGATACCATCTGCCAGAGATGTCTTTAAGAAAAGAACCATGTCCTTCTGTAATAATTATTGGTGTTTCTTCTGCCCATTCCCTCATCTGTGTGAACGGATGCCAGAGGTATTTTTTATCCTGCCTCTCAAGTTGTTTTTTTAATGATTGAATACCCACATCAAGTCCTTTTAACGAGCGATAATTACCTCATGGGCAAGTTTTTGTTTTACCAGAGACCTTACTATCAATTTTCTTATCTCTTCTGTAGCAAAGAGTATAATGGCAAAATGTATCAGGATAAACCATATGTTTATTGGGATTGGATATGTTGAAAAAATCTTATTTCCCCACGGATGATAAACAATGAACAATTGTAATGCTATCTCGAATGCTATACCGATGAATATCAGTTTGTTAGAGAAGAAGCCAATGCTGAATACAGACTCGCTGAATGAGCGGCAGGCAAAGACGTTGGCAACCTGGGTGACTACTATTGCTGTAAGACATGCAGTTGTTGCCTGCATGTAAAGCAGGTTGTTAGATAACAGAGGTTCTCCCCAACTCCAGCCGCCAGTCTTCAAAACATAGAAAAATCCAAACATTCCAGCTGCTGCCTCAATAGGGCCCAGGAACAGATAAGAACGGCTTAATAACTTCAGGTTTAAAAGTCTTTCTTTTGAACTTCTCGGGGGTTGTTTCATGAGCTCTTTTGATGGTTTCTCTGCTCCAAGTGCAAGGGCAGGAAGCATATCAGTTCCGAGGTCAACAGCCAGTATCTGCATGATTGTGAGTGGAAGGGGGATTCTAAAAAGCACATAGGCAAGATAAGGCACAATCTCCGGGATGTTTGATGAGAATATATAGCTTATGAATTTTCGTATGTTCTCATAAACTGCCCTGCCTTCTTCTATGGCATTTACTATGGTGACAAAATTGTCATCAAGGAGAATCATGTCTGCAGCCTCTTTTGCCACATCTGTCCCGGCAATGCCCATAGCAATACCAATGTCGGCTTTTTTCAAGGCAGGGGCATCATTTACACCGTCACCTGTAACCGCGACTCTTTCTCCTTCTTCCTTCAGGATTGATACTACTCTCATTTTGTGCTTGGGCGTCATCCTTGCAAATATTACCTCTTTTTCAAAGAGCTTTTCACGGAGTTCTTTATCACTCATTTTCATAGGAAGAATTTTGTTATGGGTTTTGTGGTGTGGAATACAAAAACCTTTGAGCCAAATACCTCTGCCATTTTTGCTGTGAAATAGCCCCTCTCTTTTATGCGGGTAACTCTTGCCTTGAGCGGAACAAGTATCTTGTGCGGGTGAATTTTCCCCATGTGCGCAACTCTTACAAGGGCTACAGAGCAGGGAAGATGCAGTAAAAGGTTTCTTGCAACGGTTCCCGCATAGAATTTTCTTCTGATGTCTTCTCTTCTTGTTGCTGTAAAAACTATATTTATCCCTTCATGCCTTACGATTTTTTCAATCTCTCTGACGGGGTCACCTGTCACTGTTATACTTTCAACCTGAACATCCATTTCTTCCGCTTCGAAAAAGAGCCTCTTCATCGCTTCTTCTGCCCTCTCAAAATCGGATTGCGGGAGCTTTTTCCCGGCAATGAAACAGAGGTAGAATTTTGCCCTGCTGACTTTTGCGAGGTTTAGTGCATATCTTGCAGAGATTTCGGAGTTTAAATGCTCATTAATTGCTGAGAGAACTTTCTTGTACATGGTTATAACTATATCACAAAAATAAACCCCGTTAGAAGGACAAGGTTTTCTAACGGGGTAAAGAAAAGAATTAAGGGCCATATGCGGGCTTTACAAGGTTAAACTTTCAGATGTATAATTAAAAGATGAAGAAAAAAACAGTTGTAATTCTTATTATAATCTCTATACTCTTAGGTTATCTAATTGGAATCAATTTAAAGGTTTTTTTGCCTAATTCAGCATCGTATCCACTCACTTATGCGCCTCAGGCTCCTAAGTCTGTTACAGGCGAAAATGTAGCATTTTCTGACGTAGTCAAGGTTGTGAGTCCAACGGTTGTATATATCTCTACTACAAAAACAGTAAAGAGGGACATCTCGCCTTTTTCACATTTTTTTGACAGCCCATTTGATGACTTTTCTGAGCCCTTTCGTATACCAAAAAAATGGAAAGAACATGGTCTTGGTTCAGGCGTAATAGTTTCACCTGATGGCTACATATTGACAAACTCCCATGTAGTGGAAAAGGCGGATGAAATAGAGGTAACCCTATATGAGAAGGGTAATTACAAGGGTAAAGTTATCGGTTCAGACCCCACGACAGACATTGCAGTGATTAAGATTGCTGCTAAAGAACTTCCTGCGATAAAATGGGGTGATTCAGAAGTCCTCCAGGTTGGTGAGTTTGTCCTTGCATTTGGGAATCCTTATGGTTTACGCCACACAGTTACAATGGGAATAGTAAGTGCAGTTGGGAGGGCGAATGTAGGTATTGCTCCTTACGAAGATTTTATCCAGACCGATGCAGCTATAAATCCCGGCAACTCAGGGGGTCCCCTGGTTAATATAAAAGGAGAACTTGTTGGTATAAATACAGCACTTTTTTCACAAACAGGTGGTTATCAGGGTATAGGTTTTGCGGTTCCAAGCAATATGGCTGAATCAGTGATGAAACAGCTTATAGAAGGAGGAAAGGTTATAAGGGGATGGCTTGGCGTAACGATTCAAAGCGTTACACCTGAACTTGCTAAAGAGTTTGGTCTTGATAAATCAAGCGGCGCTATCATCAGCGATGTCTTTAAGGCAAGCCCTGCTGAAAAGGCAGGCTTAAAGAGGGGCGATGTGGTTCTTGAAGTTAACGGTAAAACAGTCAAAGATGCCGCATCCCTCAGGAACATGGTAGCACAGAGTAGGGTGGGAAGTAATATAAGAATAAAAATCATGAGAGAAAACAAACCTATTGTACTAACTGTGACGGTTGCAGAGCCTCCAATAGATATGATTGGGGTAGTGTCAGAGAAATCAGATGAAGACGTGGCTGAAAAAAATGCGCTTGCTGGTTTTACTGTAATTGACATTACACAGGAAATAGCCCGACAGCTCGGGCTTTCAAGGGAAGAGAAGGGCGTTGTGATAGTCAGTGTCGAGCCTTACAGCGCTGCCGAAGAAGCAGGACTTAAAAAGGCTGATGTAGTTCAGGAAATTAACAAAAAAAGGGTGAGTAACTTGAGGGACTTTATTAACATAACCTCCCATATAAAAGACGGGGATACCGTGCTTTTATTTATTAATCGTGGAGGAAGAAAGCTTTATATTACCCTCAAGGCATATTCTTAACCCCTCTATGAGTCGTTGACAAAACTACAGGTAAACACAGACTTTTTATTTATAATTTTTATTTTTTAAGAAAGAAGGTGAGAAAATGATTTTGAGGATTATATTTTTGCTTGTTTTTGCAACAGCAGGTTATCTGATTGGTATGAGAGAGGGAATATCTTATCAGGGCGCTATCTGGGGTGCGGGAGTCGGGGGACTCGGGCTTATCCTGGAGTTTCTGTTTAGCAAGATAGGTGTTGGGACTGTATTTAGCGGGCTTATAGGTATGGCGATAGGTATCCTATTCGCAAAATTAATCTATTATCCTGTAAAGACCCTTTTTATCAGTATGGACGGCGTATATATTCCGGTTATACTCAATACCTTATTTGGCTACAGCGGCTTACTTTTAGGGCTTAAAAAAGGTCAGGGTCTTATGTGGTCTGACCTGGTTAAAACCTTTAAAAGCCAGGGGAAAGATGAAAATCTTAAGGTTATTGACACCAGTGTGATAATAGATGGCAGGATAGCTGATATCTGTGACGCAGGATTTATAGAAGGAACGTTTATTCTGCCGCAGTTTATTTTACAGGAACTACAGCACATAGCAGATTCCTCAGACTCCATGAAGAGGGCAAGGGGCAGACGCGGGCTGGATGTCTTGCACAAAATCCAGAAGATGTCCAATATTATTGTAAATATCATCGATGAAGACTTCCCTAAAATAAAAGAGGTAGATACTAAATTAGTTGCCCTGGCTAAGATGCTCGGCGGCAAGATAATAACCAACGATTTCAATCTTAATAAGATAGCTGAGCTTCAGGGAGTGTCGGTACTCAATATTAACGAACTTGCAAATGCCCTTAAACCAGTGGTTTTGCCCGGTGAGAGTATGAATGTCTTTATAATCAAAGAGGGCAAGGAATCTAATCAGGGGGTTGCTTATCTTGAGGATGGCACAATGGTGGTTGTTGATAATGCGAGGAGGCTTATAAATAAAAGCGTTGATGTAACTGTAACCAGTGTGCTCCAGACCACTGCGGGCAGAATGATATTCGCAAAGCTCAGAGAAGAGGCAGAGAAAGAATAGTTCATGAAGATGGCAAGACACTAATGAAATGAGAACAAAGGTAATCGCTATTGTCCCGGCTGCTGGTCGCGGGGAAAGATTTCATCCCTCTATAAGAAAGACTTTTGTTGAAGTTGCAGGCGTACCTCTTCTAATCTACACCTTAAAAAGACTCCATGAGATAAAACCCATTACAGAAATCATCCCTGTGTTGAGAGAGGGAGATATGGAGAAGGGGCTTGAACTTATTGAGGCACATAACCTGAGCAAGATAAAACGAATTGCTCCAGGAGGCGAAGAAAGGCAGGATTCCATTTATAATGCCCTGCGGCTTATCAGAGAGGTCGAAGACTCGACTCTGCGAGATGGTTTGGTTTTAATACACGATGGAGTGAGGCCGCTTATTTTTGCCGGGCTGATTGAAAAACTTCTGCATGATATAAAAGGTGTTGATGGTGTCGCTTTAGGGCTACCTGTAAAAGAAACCTTAAAAGAAGTTGATGCCAGAATGTTTGTGCTTTCCACTGTAACAAGGGAGAAACTATGGGCAATTCAGACACCTCAGGTTTTCCCTGTCAGGGTAATCAAAAAGGCTTATGATAGAGCCTATAAAGATGGTTTCTATGCAACAGATGATGCAGCCCTTGTTGAGAGAATAGGTGGTAAAGTTAAAATTATTGCGGGCAGTCCTTTTAATATAAAGGTCACAACACCTGAGGATCTGGAGATGGTGGAATACTTACTAAGTAAACAGTGAATAGTGAACTGTGAATAGTTTTTTACTTTTTACTATTCACTAAATACTATTCACTTATATTATTATGAGAATCGGTATTGGTTACGACAGTCATAGACTTGTAAAGGGAAGAAAACTCATTCTTGGAGGTGTAGAGATTCCCTTTAAAAAGGGACCTTCAGGTCATTCTGATGCGGATGTCCTGTGCCATGCGATAATAGATTCAATAATAGGTGCTCTTGGGTTAGGTGATATAGGAAAGCATTTTCCTGATACAGATGACAGATGGAAAGATGCGTCAAGTATTGGGCTGCTTTCAAAAACTGTAGAACTGGCTAAGAAAAGCGGCTTTGGGATTTTGTGGATTGATGCAACAGTTATAGCCGAGGAACCAAAACTTATGCCGTTTATGGATAAAATGAAAGAGAACATCTCAATGGCAGGAATACCATTAAATTTAATTAATATAAAAGCCAAGACTAACGAAGGTATGGGTTTTATCGGAAAAGGAGAGGGCATAGCTGCCTATGCTGTATGTTTGTTGAAGGAGTTTAAATGAAATATAAAGGGCTTATCTTGTTAATTCTGGTAGGTATTGCAATTGCTGCGCTGCTCTTCCTTCCTGAAGAAGAGAAATACAAAGAGATTGCAGCAGTTGGTAGACCTGCTCCTGAATTTGAACTTAAAGACTCAAGCGGCAATCTATGGAGGCTTTCTGACCTTAAAGGAAAAGTGGTATTTATAAACTTCTGGGCAACATGGTGTAGTACCTGTAAGGCAGAGATGCCATATAAAGAAAGGCTTTATGAAAAAATGCAGGGCAGACCTTTTCAGATGCTTGGGGTGCTTTTTCGGGATAACCCCGAAAATTTAATCCCTTATTTTCAAAGACAGAGGGTAAGCCCTCCTACACTTATAAGCCCTGATAACGAGATGGCAAAGTTATATGGTATAACGGGCGTACCTGAAACATTTATTATAGATAAGGATGGTATTGTCAGGGGAAAGATAGTAGGTCCAGGAGAGTGGGATAATGCAGAGTCAATCGCTCTAATTGAGAAATGGCTGTAAAGTGGAATCTGGAGCAAACCATGATAAGCTGAAAGAACTTGCTTTTTCTCAGGGCATCTCTGCATTCGGTGCTGCTTATATAGATGATTTAAGAACACACTTTGATGCACTTCCTTTAGAGCAGACAGAGGGGTTATCTTTTGGAATCTCAATAGGAGTAAGGGTTTCTGATTCAGTCCTGAAAGGCGTAGTAATAGGACCTACACGCCATTATCTTCACCACTACAAAATGCTTAACCTCCTTCTTGACCAGACTGCGCTGAAACTTTCCCTTGTCATTCAGAGCAAGGGATATGGTGCTCTTCCAATCCCTGCGAGCCAGATTATTGACTGGGAAAAACAGACCGCCCATCTTTCACATAAAATGATTGCACTCAAAGCAGGTATTGGATGGATTGGGAGAAACAATCTACTTGTACACCCTGAATTCGGCTCTAAAATAAGGCTTGCCACAATCCTTACAGACATGCCTCTTGAGACTGATAAACCTATTGAAACAAATCCCCCTCTACCCCCCTTTGCTAAAGGGGGGTTAGGGGGGATTTTTGAAAAAGAGAGAATGGAATTTTCAGGGCAGGATGGCTGTGGAAACTGTAGGAAGTGCATCGAGGTATGTCCTGTGTCAGCAATTGGTGAGACACATAAACAGTGGAATAAAACAGCCTGTCTTGAAAAACTTAAATATTTTGCAAAAGCACATAATGTTGGTCAGTATATTTGCGGGCTTTGCGTGAAAGTATGTAATCCCTACTAAAGTTTTAAGGTTTAAAGGTTCAAGGTTGAAAAGTTGAGAGAGAAAAATCCACAATTAGTCAAACTATTTATTGGAATGCTTTCCAATGAAAATCTCCTCTTTGATGAACTCAAAGAAAAACTGAAGGAAATCTTTGGTCCCTTGGATATAGAAAGCCCTGTTTGGGAGTGGGAGCATACTAACTATTATTCAAAGGAAATGGGTGAGGGATTGAAAAGAAAGTTTATATTTTTTCAGAAATTAATAAATCCAGAGAGTATTGCAGAGATAAAATTAAAAACAATTGAGCTTGAAAGACAATATCTTAACCCCCCTTTATCTCCCCTTAGTAAGTCGGATCGACTCGATTACGAGGGGGGACAGAGGGAGGTGGGTGGAAGAAAGATAAACCTTGACCCCGGCTACTTAGACTCAGCAAAGGTGGTTTTAGTATCAACAAAAGACTTCTCCCACAGAATTTATCTCGGCAAGGGCATCTACGGAGAAGTCACTCTCATATATTCAGGAAAGGATTATCAGATTCTGCCTTACACCTATCCTGATTTCAGGACTCAGGAGTATCTTGAACTCTTCAAAGAGGCACGGGAAATGTATAAGGAAGAGATAAAATGATGTTCTGCATCACAGAATGAGCAGCGTCAAATACAAACTTACGAAAAATTTATCAACTATCCTATAACCCCTTCATTCTAAAGAATAATTTTCCTTACAATATAATAGAAAAAAATTAAATATTTTAGTATTTAATAAAAGTATTGACTTAACTAAATTTTTCTGCTACTATACCTTTCATGGAAAATAGCATTACTATCATGCCGTTACGGGAATTGGCTAAAGAAATTTTTACTGGCGTACCAATTTATAACGTCTCTGCAGTAAATGGAGATTCTGAATCTATCCCCCTGATAAACATTAAGGATATTATTGAAGGACAAGTAATCAAGTCAGGCTTATCTTATATTCGTAGAACCAATCTTAAAAATATAGAAAAAAGTACTGTGTTCCCCAGTGATATACTCATCACTTGTCGTGGTACACAACTAAAAGTTGCTGTTGTGCCTAACACCCTACCGCAAGCACTTATCACATCAAATTTAATTGCAATCAGGCTTGGTGAGCAAATGATTCCGGGTTTCCTATCTGCTTATCTTAAAAGCACTTATGGGCAACAGGCGCTTCTTTCACGCGCAACTTCTTCTACAACACAATTGGTTCTGACTATTTCACAAATAGGAGGAATGGAAATCCCTGTTCCGCCGTTGTCTTTGCAGGCGAAAATTGCTAATTTTGCTAATGCTGCGGCGGAGCAATACCGTTTAAGTATAGAATCAGCAAATTTAATGAGAATAATTTCAAACCAGATTATAATAAATATGCTTAGTAACAAGGAGGATTAAGTGGCAAAATTAACGAGTACTGAATTAAATAATTATCTATGGGGCGCTGCTGATATTTTACGCGGCTCAATTGATTCATCAGACTATAAAAACTATATCTTTGGCTTTCTTTTTTTAAAACGGCTTTCTGATGTCTTTGAAGAAGAGGCTGAGAAAATTGAGCAAAGGGAAATCAAAAGAGGCGCTCCTCAGGCAGAAGCCAGAAAGATAGCATGGGAAGATCCGGACGAACATCAATTCTTTGTACCCAAACGGGCACGCTGGCCTGAAATAAGAAAGGTCTCGCAAAATATTGGCGAGGCTATTAATAAAGCATGCGGTGCACTGGAAGAACAAAATCAAATCCTGGAAGGTGTGCTTGAGGATATTGATTTCAATTCTAACAAGCTCGGTGATGCTAAAAGCCGCGATTCTGTCCTTTCCCGTCTGATTAACCACTTCTCTCAAATCACCCTGAAGAATTCTGAACTTGAAGAACCTGATATGCTCGGCAGGGCATATGAATATCTCATTGAGAAATTCGCTGATGACGCCGGCAAAAAAGGCGGGGAATTTTATACTCCCAGAAAAGTTGTTCAGCTTATTGTTGAGCTTTTAAAACCAAAAGAAGGAATGCGCATCTGTGACCCGACCTGTGGTTCAGGCGGTATGCTTATTGAGTGCGCCCATTATATTGAAAGAAAAAAAGGAAACCCCAAAAATATTTCTCTTTTTGGACAGGAAAAAAACCTTGGCACATGGGCAATTTGCAAAATGAATATGCTTTTGCACGGCTTACCAGATGCCGATATTAGAAAAGGAGATGTAATCCGCACCCCTCAGTTTGTTAAAGGCGGAGAATTAATGCTCTCTGACAGGGTAATTGCCAATCCTCCTTTTAGTCTTGATAGCTGGGGTGTTGAAGTAGCACAGAACGACGGTTTTGGCAGATTTCGTTATGGGGTTCCTCCAAAAACAAAGGGTGATTATGCCTTTGTCCAGCATATGATTTCTACTATAAATGATAGAGGTATGGTTGGCGTGGTAATGCCTCACGGCGTTCTTTTTAGAGGCGCTTCAGAAGGTAAAATCAGAACTGCCCTTTTAGAAAAAGATTTTTTTGAAGCTGTTATTGGTTTGCCAGTAAATCTTTTTTATGGCACAGGCATCCCGGCTGCGATCTTGCTACTAAATCGCAATAAAGCAAAAGAACGTAAAGACAAAGTCCTATTTATCCATGCGGCAGAATATTATGAGGCAGGGAAAAACCAGAATAAACTCCGTGATGAAGATATTGAAAGAATAGTTAAGGCATTTAATGACTATAAAGATATTGACAGGTTTTCCCGCGTTGTCTCTCTTAAAGAGATTAAAGAGAATGATTTCAATCTTAATATAAGCCGTTATGTTGATATAACCGAGCCAGAGCAAAAAATTGATGTGAAGGAGGCTCTTGGCAGACTGCGGAAACTTGAAAAGCAGCGCGATGAGGCTAAAAAGAAAATGGATGAGTATTTAAAGGAACTGGGGTATGAGTAAAAGATAATGAAAAACTCTCAATACTGTTGAGAGAAAACTATGTTTCTTTGCATTTTTGTGAGGAGTAAAAAATGGAATGGTGTCCATATTGTAAAAAATACACTGAATCACACATGGAAAAGATTGAAATGCATGTAATTAAAAAGATATTTCTAACTTATCATTGTTTGAGTTGTAATAATTTTATAAAAACAGAAGAAATGGTTATGAGGGATTTAGGATGAGCATCAGCAAAAAAATTCAGGAACTCCCCGCAGATTACGCGGTTTTTCTAAAAACAATTAAGCAGCGTATCCATGCAAGCAGGATTCAAGCCCACAGGGCTGTAAATAAAGAACTCATTGACCTTTACTGGAGTATCGGACAAGAGATAGCTTCTCGCCAGGAGCGTGATGGCTGGGGCAAATCTGTAGTTGAGAGATTATCGCGCGACCTGCGCGAGGAATTCCCCGGCACCTCTGGTTTTTCGACTCAAAATTTGTGGTATATGCGCCAGTTTTACCTTGAATATAGAGATTATATAAATCTCCAACAGCTTGTTGGAGAAATTCCCTGGGGCCAGAATATTTCGATATTCTCCAAGGTTAAGGATATAAAGGCGCGGAAATACTATCTTGAAATGACCGCAGAAATGGGCTGGAGCCGGGACGTTCTTCAGCATCAGATAAAGACTCAGGCGCACAAGAGGCACAAACTCGTCGCAAAACAGCACAATTTCCCGGATACGCTCCCCGCAGAACTTGCCGAACAGGCAGATCAGGCTATGAAAGATGTTTATGCTCTCGACTTTCTCGGTATTACAAAGCCTGTTATTGAAAGAGAACTTGAACGACGATTGGTCAATCAGATACGAAATGTTTTATTGGAGTTCGGACATGGATTTGCATTCATCGGCAATCAGTATCCTGTGAAACTCGGCAACGAAGAATATTTTATTGACCTTCTCTTTTATCACCGCAAACTAAAATGCCTTGTAGCTATTGAATTAAAAGCAGGTAAGTTCAAGCCTGAATATGCTGGCAAGATGAATTTCTATCTGAACCTGCTCAATGACTTTGTCCGCGAGCCTGAAGAAAACTCTGCTATCGGAATCATACTCTGTGGAGACCGTAACAGGATGGAAGTAGAATATGCCTTAAAGGGGATAGACAAACCCATGGGTGTTGCTGAATATACACTTACTCGCAAATTACCATCTGAACTTGCTGACAAATTGCCAAGACCTGAAGAACTTGAAAGGCAGATAATGCAGGAGCTTGGGAAAGAGGAAATGGAAGAAAAATCTGAAAAGGTGAATAAAAAAGTTTCTAAAAAGAGGGGAAGGATTCAGTGAGTAAGGCGGTTCCGAAGGGGTGGACAGAAGATTTGCTTACAAACTTGGTTGCTGCACAGAGAGGGACTGAGCCTGGTTCCGAAACTTATTGTGGGCCCGATGAGGGAGTCCGTTTTCTGAGGATTGGCGATTTATCGGGTAAGACAGACAATCCTGTTTTTGCAAAAGCAAATGGATTATTGTTTGTAAATCCTGATGATATACTTTTTGCTTTAGATGGTTCTCCTGGATTGGTTGCAAAAGGATATAGCGGAGCAATATCTTCAGGGATTAGATTAATTAAACCCAAAAACCAGAAAGTCAAAAAAGATTTTTTATTCTATGCCCTACAATCGCCTAAGGTTCAGTCAATAGTTAAAGCTTATACAACAGGCTCGACAATATTACACGCCGGGAGATCTTTACACTTCATTGAAATCCTTCTTCCTCCTCTCCCTGAACAGCGCAAAATTGCTGCAATCCTTTTATCTGTAGATAATGCTATTGAAAAGACAAGGGCAGTTATTGAGCAGACAAAAGTTTTGAAAAAAGGTCTGATGCGGGAACTGCTTACACGCGGCATCCCCGGACGGCATAAGAAGTTTAAGAAGACGCCTATTGGGGTGATACCGGAGGAATGGGAGGTGGTGAGACTGGAAAAGGTTGCGACTGTCGAAAGAGGAAAATTTCAGCATAGACCACGAAATGAACCACGATTTTATGGCGGTGAATATCCTTTTGTTCAAACCGGAGAAGTAACGAATTCTGGAGGCAGAGTAAAAAATTATTCACAAACATTAAATGATGAAGGTTTAGCGATAAGTAAATTATTTCCTAAAGGGACGATTCTTATTACGATCGCTGCAAATATTGGTGAGACTGCAATTACTGAGTTTGATTTAGCCATTCCTGACAGTTTAATAGGAATAATTACAAAGGATTCTTTAGACAATAGATTCTTGGAATATTATTTAAGAACAAGAAAGTTCCACTTTAATAAACTTGCAACAGAAAGCGCACAAAAAAATATTAATCTGGAAACGTTAAAGCCGTATCAAGTACCTGTTCCGCCCCGAAAAGAACAAAAAGCAATTGCTGATTTTCTTGAAGGAATAGAAGGAAGAGAAACATTAGAGAAAAACTTATTAGATAATCTAAATATCGTTAAATCTGCCCTCATGCAGATTTTGTTGACAGGGGAAGTGAGGGTAAAAATTTAAATTCAAAGCAGAGATGTTTTTAGACGGTTGGTTTGTGATGTTGCTTTAGCAGCAAAGGGTTAACAATCTAAAAAAGGAGATAAAAAATGAGCAAAGAAACGCGAATTAACTTAATAAAAAAGCTACAAGATGCTCGTAAGAATAGTTTTGTAATCTGTTATATTACCGGAACACGTCAGGGGCTTTCCTATTCAATGGCAGACGATGCGGTGAGATTGATTTACGAACACGTCAAGGGATTAAAGAAGAATAAAATAATTGATTTATTCTTATATAGTGCAGGGGGTGCGGGAACAGTTCCTTGGAGGCTTATTAATTTATTGAGAGAGTTTTCAAAAAGTGTAGAAGTTTTAGTTCCCTACAAGGCTTATAGCGCTGCTACATTAACGGCACTGGGCGCCAACAAAATTGTTATGCATCCCATGGGGGAGTTAGGTCCGGTAGATCCTAAGGTTCAAAATGAATATAATCCCACAGATCAAAGAGGGACTCCGATAGGGATTAACGTTGAAGATGTTGCCTCATACATCGCCTTAATTAAAGAGGGAGTGGGAATAAGACATGAAGATGAGTTGGTACAGGCTTTTGATATTTTAGCCCAAAAGGTGCATCCGTTAGCTTTGGGTAATGTCCATAGATTTTATTCTCAATCCCGACTTATCGGTCAGAAATTGTTAAAATTACACATGCCGAGAGAAGATGAACATAAAATAAATGAGATAGTTGACAATTTGACATCAAAACTTTTTTATCATGGTCATCCTATAAATAGGAAGGAGGCAAAAGAGCTAAATTTAAAAATAGAGGAACCAGGAGAAGAAGTCGAAAATTTGATGTGGGATATTTATAAAGAATATGAAACAGAGCTAATGCTTATGGAGCCCTTTCGTCCTGTGGATCTATTGAATAGTTCTGGTCAGGATGTTTTAAGTTTGACTGACTTGAAGGGAGTATACGTAGAAAGTACAACCCGTACAGATGTCTTTAGTAGCAGCTTCGAAATTACGAGACCTATCTTACCTCCCAATGCAACAGCTCAGGTAATCTCTCAAGCGAAAGGTCAAGCTGCTATAACGCTTCTTAAACAGGGGTGGAAACAAGAATAAATTATGACTGATTTTCAACAGTTGTTGATTCTGACTGAAAATAGTCGTACGCAGGTTTCGTGTATTCTGATGGCAAGCGTTCAAAAGTATCTATAGTTAGCTGTGTAACATTATCTTCGCTTGTCCCATCTTGATTTTGGCAGGGAATTATTTTGAACATGGCTATTAATAATTATATACATAATTTGATAATTTTGTCAATGGAACTGATATATGCAGGACTGGAATGAAATTCATCTCTCTGAAGACCCGGCGGTTGAGCTTTTGCAGGCGCTGGGATATACCTTTGTGCCCCCAGAGCAGTTCGAGACTGAGAGGGAAAGTCTTAAAGAGATAATTTTAGTTGCTCGCTTAGAGAAGAAACTAAAAGAGCTTAACCACTGGCTTTCTGATGAGAATCTTAAGAAAGCAGTCCGCGCCATAACCAATGTGCCTTCTGCAAGTTTAATGGAGGCAAATGAGAAGGTCTATACTTCTATTGTGCATACCCTGTCACTGGAGCAGGATACAGGGACAGGCAGAAAAAGTTTTGATGTTCATTATATAGATTTTGAGCACCCGGAAAAGAATGAATTTATCGTAACAAGACAGTTTAAGGTTGCTGGTTCAAAGGAAAACATAAAGTGCGATGTAGCAGTATTTGTTAACGGAATCCCACTTGTAATTATTGAATGTAAAAGCCCTACAATTCATGAGCCGATTGATAAGGCAATTAATCAACTGTTCAGGTATCAGGAATTAAAGGATGAATTTAAAGACAGAGGCGCTCCTAAATTATTTGAGCCTGTTCAGATTCTTATTGCTGCCTGCGGGCAGAAGGCAAAATTTGCCACTATCTGCACTCCCTACAGGCATTTTCTGGAATGGAAAGTTCCTTATCCAATTACCCTTGATGAATTGAATGAAAAATATTCATCACGACTTTTTTCAAGAACCCCGACCCCTCAGGATGTTCTTATTTACGGACTTCTTCATCCTTCTAATTTACTTGATATGGTCCGTAATTTTATTGCCTTTGAGATTGAAAGCGGCAGGACAATAAAAAAGATAGCGCGGTATCAGCAGTTCATAGCAGTAAATAATGCAATAGAGCGTATTCAGAAGGCAAAAGACCCTAAAAAGCGAGGCGGAGTTATTTGGCATACGCAAGGTTCTGGAAAATCCCTTTCAATGCTATGGCTTGCAGTTAAGCTGAAACGATGCAAAGAACTTGAAAATCCTATTTTAATTGTCGTCACTGACCGCATAGACCTTGATAATCAGATTGTGGGGACTTTTCAGCGATGCGGGTTTCCAAATCCTGTGCAGGCTGACAGTGTGAAAAAATTACGAGAACTGATTCAGGCTGGCAGTGGGCAGACAATTATGACCACAATACAAAAATTTCAGGAATTAACGGAGGAAGAAGGTTATCCGGAATTATCCAAGGCAAAAAATATATTTGTAATGGTGGATGAAGCTCATAGGACACAATATAAAAATCTTGCCGCTAATATGAGACAGGCATTACCTGATGCCTGTTTTCTTGGATTTACCGGCACGCCGATAGACAAAAAAGACCGAAGCACTGTCCAGACCTTTGGTCATTATATCCATACATATACCATTGAACAGGCGGTTCAGGATGGGGCAACTGTGCCGATATTTTATGAGAGCAGACTGCCTGATGTTCATGTGCAGGGTGAAAATCTGGACACGCTCTTTGACAGATATTTTCAGGATTACAGTGAAAAAGACAGGGAGGAAATTAAGCGAAAATATGCAACTGAAGAAGTAATCGGCCTTGCCTCTACAAGGATAGAAGCCATATGCCTTGATATTATTGAGCACTATGAGAAATTTATTCTGCCCAACGGCTTTAAAGCCCAGATTGTTACACCAAGCCGTGAAGCAGCAATATCATACAAAGAGACACTTGATAGACTGAATGCCCCGGCTTCAGCAGTTTTAATCTCAGGCAGTAATAATGACCCGCAGCGCCTTAAAAAACATCATAAGAGTCAGTCTGAGGAGAAGGAGATTATCCGCAGTTTTAAAGAAGACCCGGTAGAAAGGTCAGCCATTATTGTGGTATGCGATAAGCTCTTAACAGGCTTTGATGCGCCTGTTGAGCAGGTTATGTATATTGACAGCCCGTTAAAAGAGCATACGCTTTTACAGGCTATAGCCCGTGTTAACAGGACAGCAGAAAAGAAAGATTACGGTCTTGTAGTTGACTACTGGGGCATTTCAAGGGATTTACAAAAGGCATTAGGAGTATTTGAAGTTACTGATATAGTTGGCGCACTTACTCCCAAGACTGACGAACTGCCCCGACTTGAAGTCCGCCATAGGGCAGTGATGCGTTTCTTTGATAAAGTGGATAAATCTGACCTTGAGGCTTGTATAAAGATATTAGAGCCGGAAGATATAAGAGCAGATTTTGACCTTGTCTTCAGGCGCTTTTCGCAAAGTATGGATATGGTCTTGCCTGACCCTGCTGCTCTGCGGTATAGCGCAGACCTTAAATGGCTTGGCAAAGTAAGAAATGCAGCAAGGGCACGTTTCAGGGATTCAGCCCTTGACTTATCCACGTGCGGGGCAAAAGTCCGCCAGCTTATTGAGGAACACATAAGAACTGATGGAATCCAGAAACTTCTTGAGCCGGTATCTATATTCTCTAAGAAGTTTGATGAACTGGTTGAAATATTAACAACACCAGAGGCAAAAGCAAGTGAGATAGAACACGCTATTCGTCATGAAATCCATATGCATCTTGAAGAAGACCCTGTTTTCTATGAGTCTCTTAAAGAACGTCTTGAGAAGATTATAGAAGAAAAAAGACAGGAGCGAATAAACGCTGTTGAAGAACTCAAACACTTGCAAGCCCTTGTTGATGAAATGCGCAATATAGGTAAACAGGCGCAGGACATGGGGCTGTCAGAGACAGAATATGCCTTATACAAAATTCTTGCTGCTGATGCCTCATCACATGAACAAGAGGATAAATTTAAAGGTTACATGGTTAGAGAACCATCTGCTCCATATGGTGAGAAAAAAGATACTCATAAAGAACTGACTCGCTCCATTATGGAATCGTTAGAAAATCTTGCTGTAATTGACTGGTTTCATAAGGACGATGTTCAGCGGGTGATGAGAAGACAGATAAAGGGAATCCTACGAGGAAAAGGTTATCCATTTGAGGAAATTGAAACTCTGACAACTAAGATTATGGATTTAGCAAGGGTAAGACTTGCAAGATGAAGCTGGCAAAAAGAACAATTTCATTTGGTAAAACAAAAATAAATTTCTCTGTTAAGCGCAGTAAAAGAAGAAAAACCGTTAGTATCTTTGTTGACCCATTTGAAGGGGTTTTTTTAAGGGCACCTTTACGAGTATCACTCAACTTACTTTCAAAGTTGGTACATTCTAAAGCAGTATGGATTCTGGATAAACAACGACGTATAAATGAAATAATGCGGCATTTACCTAAAAAAGAATTTGTCACAGGCGAGTCTTTTTTATATCTTGGAAGGCAATTGCGTCTTAAGGTATTAAAATCTAAGAGTAAACCAAAGATTAAGGTTAAAGGAGGAAGATTTTTAGTCAGTATTAACGGCAAGAATAGTGATTTAGATAAGATGAAAACAGTAAGAGGTCTGTTATCTATTTGGTATAAAAAACACGCAGAAAAAGTCTTGCTTAAAAGAGTTAAACTCTATTCAAAGAAATTAAAAGTATCAGTTCCAGAGGTAATCTTAGCTAATCAAACTAAGCGATGGGGAAGCTGTAACAGGAAAGAAAGGATTCGTTTCAATTGGCATATCATTATGGCGCCGATGTCCCTTGTTGACTATGTGGTAGCTCATGAACTCTGTCATCTGAAACATAATAACCACTCTGAGAATTTCTGGAAACTATTAGGGAGTGTTATGCCTGATTATGAAGTCCGCCGTGAACGGCTTCGTAAGGAAGGGCCAAGATATTATTTTTAAATCACCACAAGATTATCCCTATGTATAACCTCATCTGAATATTTATACCCCAATATCTTCTCTATCTCAGAGGTTTTTTTGCCTTTAATACGTTCAAGGTCTGTTGAGGAATAGTTGGTCAGACCTTTTGCAATCTTTTTACCTTCCTTGCTAACACAGCTTACAGCATCTCCGATGTCAAAATGCCCTTCTATCTTTATCACCCCCGAAGGAAGAAGGCTTTTACCCTGCATTGTTAATGCCTTCACAGCTCCTTCATCAAGATATATTGCACCCTTTGATTTTAGACCGTAGGCAATCCAGCCTTTTTTAGAGGACAGGCGCTCCTTCTTTGGCTTAAAATATGTCCCGACTTTTTCGCCGCTAAACAGATGTGTAAGGAGCCCGCTCTTTTTACCACTCATTATCACTACCGGAACCCCGTGATTATTAGCCTGTTTAGCTGCAAGGAGTTTTGAGTACATCCCACCTGTACTGACAGCACTGCCTTTGCCTTCTGCAAGTTTCTCAATGTCAGGTGTAATTTCATCAACATTCTCGATAAGCTCGGCATCTTTATATCTGGGGTCTTTTGTATAGAGTCCCTCAACATCAGAAAGGATAACAAGCATATCTGCCTCAACGAGATTTGCTACAAGGGCTGCTAATATATCGTTATCTCCAAACTTTATCTCATCAACAGCGACGGTATCATTCTCATTGATTATAGGAATCACGCCATAGCCCATCAGGGCGAGCAGTGTATTCTTGGCATTTATGTATCTGATGCGGTCTGTTATATCGTCTCTTGTAAGTAACACCTGTGCAGTCTTTTTGTCAAACTCAGCAAAGCTGTGCTCATAAGCCCACATCAGGCTTGATTGCCCAATTGCTGCGGCAGCCTGTTTTCTTTTTATATCTTTTGGTATCTCCTTCAGCCCAAGTTTCTTAAGTCCTGCAGCAATAGCACCTGAAGAGACAATTACTGTTTCATAATCCTTATCCACGACCTCTGAAATATCTTTTGTGAGTGAATGAACTTTTTTTATATTAAGTCCATACTCTGCTGAAGCAAGTATGTTGCTCCCTATTTTTATCACCAGTCGTTTCATTTTTTTCTTCGCTGCCTACTTTTTCCCCTTTTCCCGCCTTACATCCTTTCCCGCTTTTCCCACAGCCTACTCCCTACTGCTTACTTTTTTTATATTCTTCCACCTTTTTCCCGATGTAAGTCATGAGTTTTTTTACTCCCTTCCCTGTAATAGCACATATCGGGAAAAAATCATAGTTTTTATCTTTACAATAAATAGCAAGTCTGCCAAGTCTTTTCCCGTCACCTTTAATATCGAGCTTTGTGCCCACTACCACCTGGGGTTTTTTTAGTAACTGTGCGTTATAGAGTTTTAGTTCTTTATTTATTTTCTCAAAATTATGAATAGGGTCTCCTTCTGCTGTTTCTGATATGTCAACAAGATGCAGAAGAATGGATGTCCTCTCAACATGTCGCAGAAACTGAAAACCTAATCCTGCCCCCTTATGCGCCCCCTCTATTAAGCCGGGTATGTCAGCAATTACGAAG
>Ga0214473_10002698_pt1 | contig 21750 bp, 18 predicted proteins | sample RVTome_7_FD_203509 | JGI IMG/M metagenome (GOLD analysis project Ga0214473, IMG submission 203509) | Soil microbial communities from uranium-contaminated site in the Upper Colorado River Basin, Wyoming, United States - RVT98D197 | ecosystem: Environmental > Terrestrial > Soil > Contaminated >... | reverse complement strand
TTCGCTGACTTCCGTTTGCATCGACTGGTTGCCGATTGCCAACAGCATATCGCCGAGGACCAGGACCAGCACCAAACAAGATAAGATTAATTGCAAGAGTTTCATTGTTAAACCCCGTTACCTCCCGTTTGATTTGCTCTACCCTCGCACGTCAGCGATTATCTTAGTTGCGCAAGCCGGACCGATGATTGCCTAACGAATCAAACTGCCGAGCCGCTCCCAGCGCACCCAGCGATCGCTGCCATCCCACGACCAGTAGATCAAAAACGCCTTGCCGCGCACCTCATCCAAGCTGACAAAGCCCCAGAAGCGGCTGTCATAACTCCGGTCGCGATTATCGCCCATCACGAAAATATGACCTTCCGGCACAATGCGCGGCCCATAACCGTCACGGCTCGGCAGCCCCGGCGCTTGTGGATCGTCGCCTTCGAAATGCGCGTGAGGGTCGTCGACCTGTTTGCCGTTGATGTAAACCTTCTTGCCTCGCACCTCTATGGTATCTCCGGCCACGCCGATGACGCGCTTGATAAAGTCCTTGGAACGATCCTCGGGAAAGATAAAAACGACTACGTCGCCGCGCTGAACGTTCTGGAAGCTCGCCAGATAGTGCTCCAAAAACGGAATGCGCACCCCATAGGATAGCTTGTTGACCAGAATATGATCGCCGATTTGCAGGGTCGGAATCATGGAGCCCGACGGAATCTTGAACGCCTGCACGATAAAGGTGCGAATGAACAACGCCAGGAGGAGCGCCATGCCGATCGCTTCCGCGTATTCGCGGAAGGTCGATTTACTCTTGGTTTTCTGCTCCAATTCCAAAGCAGCCCTTTCCTTTGCCTCACTGAGTTTATTGCCTGACATAAATCACTTCCCAATCAAACCTTCAAGGCCGCCAGGAAGGCTTCCTGGGGGATTTCCACTTTGCCGACTTGCTTCATGCGTTTTTTTCCTTCCTTTTGCCGCTCGAGTAGTTTGCGTTTACGGGTAATGTCGCCGCCGTAGCATTTGGCGGTGACGTTCTTGCGCAGGGGTTTGACCGACTCACGCGAGATCACCCGGCTGCCGATGGCGGCCTGAATCACCACTTCGAAGAGCTGGCGGGGAATGAGCTCGCGCATTTTTTGCACCAGATCGCGCCCCCGATAATAGGACTTGTCCCGGTGCACGATCATCGACATGGCATCCACTATATCGCCATTGATGCGGACATCCAACTTCACCAGGTCTGCCGGCCGGTAGCCGGCCAGCTCGTAATCCATCGAAGCGTAGCCGCGGCTGACCGATTTCAGCCGGTCATAGAAATCCACGACGATTTCGTTGAGCGGCAGCTCGTAAACGAGCACCACCCGTTTCGGACCCAGGTAGCGGATTTCTTTCTGCGCGCCGCGCTTTTCCTCGCAGAGCGCCATGATACCTCCTAAAAACTCCTGCGGCAGATGGATCGCCGCCTGAATCACCGGCTCTTCGAGCTGCTCGATATCCCCCTCGGAGGGAAACTTTACCGGATTGTCGATCATGAGAACCTCGCCCCGGACGGTGGTAATTCGATACACCACCGTCGCCGCGGTAGTGATAAGGGTCAAGGCGAACTCCCGCTCCAGCCGTTCGCGCACGATGTCCAAGTGGAGCAATCCCAAAAAGCCGCAGCGAAAACCGAAACCCAAAGCCAGCGAGGTCTCCGGTTCATAGGTGAAGGACGAATCGTTAAGCCGGAGTTTCTCCAATGCGTCGCGCAAGGCTTGATACTGTCCGGAATCGGCGGGATAGAGCCCGCTGAAGACCATCGGCTTGAGCGGCTTGAATCCCGGCAGAGGGGCGGCGGCGGGACGCTCGTCGGTCGTTACCGTATCTCCGATGCGCGTTTCCGCGACTTCTTTGATCCCCGCCATCAGGAAACCGACTTCGCCTGCCCTCAATTCGGCGACTTCCACCGGCACGGGCGAATTAACGCCGAGGCGGGTGACTTCGAAGGAGCGGCCGCTGAACATCATGCGAATGCGCGTGCCTTTGCGCACCGCGCCGTCAAAGACGCGCATCATCACCACCGCGCCGTGATAGGGATCGAACCAGCTGTCGATGATCAGGGCGCGCAAGGGCGCGTCGGGATCGCCTTTGGGCGGGGGAAAATGGCGCACGATGCCTTCGAGAATTTCCTCTGTGCCGACGCCCTCCTTGGCGCTGGCGAGAATCGCATTGGAAGCGTCCAGGCCGATGACGTCTTCGATCTCCTGCTTGACCCGCTGCGGCTCGGCGCTGGGGAGATCGATCTTATTGATCACCGGGAGAACTTCCAGGTTGTGATCCAGCGCCATGTGGACGTTGGCGACGGTTTGCGCCTCGACTCCCTGGGCGGCATCGACGACCAGCAGCGCGCCCTCGCAGGCAGCCAGACTGCGCGATACTTCATAGGTGAAATCGACGTGGCCGGGCGTGTCGATGAGATTCAGCAAATATTCCCGGCCGTCCTTGGCGCGATAGTGCAGACAAACGGGGCTGGCCTTGATGGTAATCCCTCGCTCCCGTTCCAGGTCCATGCTGTCGAGAATTTGATCGGTCTTGTCCCGATCGCTCACGGCCCCGGTGAATTCGAGCAGGCGGTCGGCCAAAGTCGATTTGCCGTGGTCGATGTGGGCGATGATGGAAAAATTTCGGATGTGGTTCAAACTCATGAAGCAACTTTTCCGCGATAATAGGCGATGGTGCGTTCCAAACCCTCTCTCAGAGAGACTTGCGGCCGCCAACCGAAGATATCCGCAGCGCGCTGGGCAGCGAGGCAGCTGCGGCGCTGCTCGCCGATCTTAGCCGGCCCATGGCGTGCCTCCAATTTGCTCCCCGCCCCTTGGCGGAGCAATTGATAGAGCGTCACGACATCGGTTTCCACGCCGGTGCCGATATTGATTTCGCCGACGTAGGGCGACTCAAGCGCCGCGACGTTGGCATTGACAACATCGCCGACATAAACGTAATCGCGGGTCTGATTGCCGTCGCCGTTGATCACGGGGACCTTGCCCGCGAGTAACAGCGAAATAAAAATCGCCACCACCCCCGCTTCGCCCTTGTTCGACTGGCGCGGACCGTAGACGTTGGCGTAACGCAGCGCGATGTACGGCAAGCCGAAGGCTTGTTGATAGTAAGAAAGATACAGCTCTCCGGTGCGTTTGCTGACGCCGTAGGGGCTCGACGGGCGGGTGGGATGGTCCTCAGCAGCGGGAAAGGTCTCTTGCTCGCCGTAAACCGCGCCGCCGGAGGAGGCGAAGATGATTTTTTTCGTCCCGGCGTTTTTACAGGCCTCGAGTAAATTGATGAATCCCAGGATGTTCACCCGCGCGTCGAATTGCGGGTCGGCGACCGAATGGCGCACGTCCATCTGCGCCGCGTGATGGTTCAGCACGTCGGGCTTGATCTGCTCGATCAATTTCACTGCCTTGGCGTCGGTGATATCGACCTCAAAAAACGTCGCTTTAGGGTTCACGTTGGGTTTTTGCCCGGTGGACAAGTCGTCAAGAATAGAAACTTCATGACCGCGGTCGATGTAAGCGTCGACAATATGAGAGGCGATAAAACCCGCTCCTCCGGTGACGAGAACTTTCACTGTTTCTGCTCCTTCAGTTTGGCGCGGAAATAGTCGATGGTTTTTGCCAGCCCTTCTTCAAGAGCCACTTTGGGCTCCCAACCGAGAACCTTTTTCGCCTTCGTAATATCGGGCTGCCTGACCTGCGGATCGTCTTCCGGCAGCGGTTTGTAGACAATCGTACTCTTGGAACCGGTGAGCTCGATGATTTTCTTGGCGAAATCCAGTACGGTCATCTCATGAGGGTTGCCGATATTCACCGGCAGGTGGTGATCGGCCGCAAGTAACTTTTGAATTCCCGCCACCAGATCGTCGACATATTGAAAACTCCGAGTCTGTTGTCCCTGTCCATATACCGTCAGCGGCTCGCCTTTCAGCGCCTGGCTGATGAAGTTCGGCACCACCCGGCCATCGCGCATGCGCATGCGCGGCCCGTAGGTGTTGAAGATGCGTACGATACGGCTGTCGAGGCCGTGATAGCGGTGATAGGCCATGGTCATCGCTTCGGCGAAGCGCTTCGCTTCATCGTAAACGCCGCGCGGCCCGATGGGATTGACGTTGCCCCAGTATTCTTCGCTTTGCGGCCGGACCAGGGGATCGCCGTAAACTTCGGAGGTGGACGCCAATAGATAAACGGCTTTCTTGGCCTTGGCCAATCCCAAGGTGTTATGCGTGCCGAGCGCGCCCACCTTCAACGTGGGAATCGGCAGTTCCAGATAATCCACCGGGCTCGCCGGCGAGGCGAAGTGAAGAACATAATCCAGCGGCTCCTGAACTTCGATGTAGCGGCTCACGTTGTGATCGACGAAGGTAAAGCCGGGATGCGCGGCGAAGCCCGCGATGTTTTCCACGGCGCCAGTGGAGTAGTTGTCCATGCAGATAACTTCGTGTCCCTGCGCGAGAAAACATTCGCACAGATGGGAGCCGATGAAACCCGCGCCGCCGGTGATCAAATATCTAGCCATGTTTCCGCCCGATGGGAAAATATTTGAAGCCGAGCTTTCGCAGGTCCAGGGGATCGTAAATGTTTCGCCCGTCGAATATCACCAGGTTCTTGAGCGATTGCTTCATACGGGCAAAATCCGGCCGGCGAAACTCATTCCATTCTGTTAATACCAACAGGGCCGTCGCGCCATCCAGGGCATCGTAGCTGTGCGGGGCGTAGAAGATTCGCTCCCCGAAAATCTTTCGCGCTTCCTGCGTCGCCTCCGGATCGAAGGCCTGAACCTTGGCGCCGGCTTTCAGCAACGCGTTGATCACGGAGATCGCCGGGGCATCGCGCATGTCGTCCGTGCGCGGCTTGAACGCCAGACCCCAGACGGCGAAAGTCTTCCCTGCCAATTTTGCGCCAAAGAAACGTTTGACTTTTTCAACCAGGATGAGCTTTTGCCGCTCATTGACTCTTTCCACCGCGCGCAGGAGCGACATTTCGACTTCCTTTTCCCCCATGCCGATCATCGCCCGCACATCTTTGGGAAAGCAGGAGCCGCCGTATCCGGTGCCGGGAAATATGAAATAGGGGCCGATGCGCCGGTCCATGCTGATGGCGCGTCTGACTTCGCCGATGTCGGCGCCCATCTTCTCGCACAGCCGAGCGACCTCGTTGATAAAAGATATCTTCGTCGCCAGCATGGCGTTGGCGGCATACTTGCACATTTCGGCGCTGCGCGCGTCCATGACCATGATGGGATTGCCGGTGCGCACGAAGGGCTCGTAGAGCTCCTTTAGTTTCTCGATGGCTTTGAAGTCGTCTCCGCCGAGGACCACCCGGTCCGGCTTCATGAAGTCGTCGACCGCCGCCCCTTCCTTCATGAATTCTGGATTCGAGAGCACGGCGAAGGAATGCTTGGTGCTGGCTTTGAGCATAGCGCGGATTTCATCCGCAGTTCCCACGGGCACCGTGCTCTTGGTAACAATTATCTTACGCCCATTCATCGCTTTGGCAATTGATTTTGCCGTGGCGCGCAGGTATTCCAGATTCGCCCGCCCATTCGGTCCCTGGGGAGTTCCCACGGCGATGAAAACAACCTCAGATTTTCTGACCGCCGGAGTAATATCCGTGGTGAAGCTCAAACGCCGATCGGCGACATTGCGCCGGATCATTTCTTCCAAGCCGGGCTCATAGATCGGCACCTTGCCTTGATTGAGAGTGGCGATCTTCTTTTCGTCGATGTCGACGCAAACGACATCGTTGCCGCTTTCCGCGAAGCAGGTTCCCGCGACCAACCCCACGTAACCGGTGCCGATGACCGCGATGTTCATACGCTGTTCCTCTCCTCGAGAATCTCTCCGACGACGAATACCGGCCGGTCCTGCGATTCGTGATAAGTCCGCGCCAGCATTTCACCCAATAGTCCCATCGTGACAAACTGAAAACCGATGAAGATCAGCAGGATCGCCAATAAAAGCAGCGGCCGGCCGCCGATCTCCAGGTCGTAGACCCATTTCTGAATCGTCAGATAAATTGCGATCAAAAATCCCGCCACCCCGCTCAGAATTCCGATGGGACCGAAGACATGCGACGGCCGAGTGGAATAGCTGATCATGAACTTAACGGTCAAAAGGTCCAAAACGACGCGCAGCGTACGGGTGATCCCGTACTTCGATTGGCCGCGCAGCCGCGGTCGATGGTTGACCTTCAACTCGGCGATTCGTGCGCCCCGCTCATAGGCGATGGCCGGAATGAAGCGGTGCATTTCTCCGTCGAGTTTGAGGTTTTTGGCAATATCCTTGCGCATCGCCTTCAGCGTGCAGCCGTAGTCGTGGAGCTTGACCCGGGTGGCCCATGAGATCAGCCGGTTGGCGACCATCGACGGCAGCCGGCGATTGAGGAACGGGTCGCGCCGGTTAAAGCGCCACCCAGCCACCAGATCGTTGCCCTCGGCAAGCTTCGCCAACAGCGCCGGGATATCCGCCGGATCGTTTTGCCCGTCGCCGTCCATCAAAATGACGATTTCCCCCCGCGCGTAGGCCAACCCCGCCGCCAGCGCGGCCGTCTGCCCGAAGTTGCGCTTGAGACGCACGACTTTCATGGTCGGTTGCTCGCGGTGAAGCTTCGACAGCACCGCAAACGTTTGATCTTCGCTGCCGTCGTCAACGAGGACGACTTCGTAACTCTTTCCCAAGTGGCGCAAGACACCGTTGATCTCGCCGATCAGCGGCTCGACATTCGCTTCCTCGTTGTAAACGGGGACGACTACGGAAAGCTCCATCGGCTCAAGTGTGAAAATCGGTCAACTCGACGAAGCGCTCAAATCGCTCTTCGATGTCCGGCAGCGATGCCGTTGTCAATCGTTTCACGCCGAAATCCTCCACGGTAAAAGAGGCGACCACGGAGCCGTAAACGATGGCGCGGCGAATTCCCCTCTGGCTCGCATCTCCTGAGCGCGACAGTTGCCCCAAAAACCCGCCGGCGAAAGAATCGCCGGCGCCGGTCGGATCGAAAACTTCCTCCAGGGGATAGGCGGGAGTGGCGAAAACCTGCGAGTCGGAAAACTGCAAGACCCCATACTCGCCGCGCTTGATCAGCACGACCTTGGGTCCCATCTTCAAGATGGCGCGCGCCGCGCGCACGACGTTACTCTGCCCACTTAGCAGCCGCGCCTCGGAATCATTGATCACCAACATTTCAATCCGCTTGAGCACTTTTTGAAGATTGTCCGGGCTTTCCCGGATCCAGTGATCCATGGTATCGCAAACCACCAGCTTCATGTGGTGGATCTGGTTCAGGACTTCAATCTGCATGAGCGGATCGATATTGCCCAGGAAGACATACTCCGCGTCGCGGTAGCGCTCCGGCAGCCGCGGCACGAAGCCGGACAGCACATTTAAATGGAGCTCCAGAGTGTCGCGCAAGTTGATGTCCTCGTGATAACGCCCGCGCCAATGAAAAGTATCGCCCTTTTCGCGCTTGATCCCGTCAGTGTCGATGTTCCGCCGTTTAAAAAGTGCTAAGTGCTCATCGGGAAAATCCTCACCGATGACGCCGACGATTCTCACCGGAGTAAAAAAACTCGCCGCCAGCGCGAAGTACGACGCCGATCCACCCAAAATCCGCTCCGCCACACCGAACGGCGTCTCGATAGAATCGAACGCCACAGTCCCTACAACCAAGACACTCATCGCCTCAATCCAAAACTTGTCCTGAGCGGAGTCGAAGGATCTAAATTTATCATAGATATTTCCCGATAATCGGCTTCAGCTTGGCCCGAACTGCCCTAGAGATACGAGCCGGCTCAGTGATAATAGCATTCTTTAGCGCGGACGCACAGGAGCAGGCTCGCGACGTCGCAAGGGCCATCGCCACGCGGCGAACCGTCTTTTGCGCGAGTATGACGTTCTGCTTTAAAATGGCCAGCACATGTTCGATCTCCACGTCCGCCGCCCCTTCCTTCCAGCAGTCGTAATCCGTGGCCAAAGCCAGGGTCGCAAAACAAATCTCCGCTTCGCGGGCCAATTTAGCCTCTTGCAGATTGGTCATGCCGATCACATCCGCCCCCCAGCTGCGGTAAAGATGAGACTCCGCGCGGGTGGAAAACTGCGGCCCTTCCATGCAGAGATAGGTCCCCCGCGGGTGAACTCTCGCGCCTTCTCGCTTCGCGCCGTCGATCAGCCTGCCCGAAAGCTCCTTGCAAAAGGGATCCGCCAGGCTCACGTGGGCGACGATGCCCTTGCCGAAAAAGCTGCTTGGCCGCTGGGTCGTGCGGTCGATGAACTGGTCCGGTACGACGACATGGCCAGGTTCAATCTTCTGGCGCAAACTCCCGACGGCGCTGATGGACATGATCCGCTCGACGCCGAGCATTTTCATCGCGAAAATGTTGGCGCGAAAATTGACTTCGGTGGGCAGCCAGCGATGCCCCTTGCCGTGGCGCGGCAGAAATACCATCTCGGTGGAGCCGAGCTTGCCCGTGATGAGTTTATCGGAGGGTTTGCCGAACGGGGTCGTCATCTCCACCTCGCGGACCTTCTCAAGCCCTTCCATCTGGTAAAGGCCACTGCCGCCGATGACTCCGAGTATCTTCCGCTCCTCCGCCACGGGCCCTCCTCTTTCTAGTGAGGAGTAAGGGGTGAGGAGTGAGGAGTGCTCCCCGCCCTCCACCGCTCATTGCTCACTTTCTCACTGCTCAGTACGCTCAGTTGGCCGCAGGCGGCCTGGATATCGTCCCCGCGCGGGCGTCGAACGTTAACCTGAAAACCTTGCTCCAGCAAAATCTGCCCGAAGCGATTAATATCGGCTTCTCCCGGCCGCTCAAAAGAACTATCCGAATGGGGATTGAATGGAATCACGTTGACCTTACAACGGACACCGCTCAAGAGCCGGCATAATCCACGGGCATCTTCATCGGAATCGTTCACTCCCTTGAGCAAAACATACTCGAAGGTAATTCGTTTCCGGCGAGGAATGGGCAGCGAGCGGCAACAGTCGATCAATTGCTTGAGTGAATACCTGCGATTGACCGGCATCAGCTCGCCGCGCAACTCGTCGTTGGCGGCGTGCAGGGAAATCGCCAGATTGACGCGCGTCTCCTCCATGAGTTTTTGAATTTGCGGTACCAGCCCAACGCTCGACAGCGTAATCCTGCGCGGCGAGATGCCGATTCCCCAGGTAGCGTCGGTCATGCCTTCCAGGGCCTTGACCGTCTGCGTGTAGTTGGCGAGAGGCTCGCCCATGCCCATGAGCACCACATGGGTGATCCGCCCCTCGCCGTCGAGCGCTCGACTCGCTTCGAGCACCTGGTCGACGATCTCGCTCGCGCGCAAGTTCCGCTTGAGACCCATCAGCGCGGTCGCGCAAAAGGCGCAGCCGAAGCCGCATCCCGCCTGGGTCGAGATGCATAACGTCAGGCGGTGCATTTCCGGAATCAGCACGCTCTCGATGGTTTCACCGTCTGCAAGCTCGAAAAGGAACTTGACCGTGCCGTCGCGGGACTCGGATTGGCGCGCGATGCCCGGACGGCTGATGGAAAAGTCCGCGGCGAGCTGCCGCCGCAGCGCCGCTGAGAGATTGCTCATCTCATCAAACGATACGGCGCGTTTCTGATACAACCACTGCCAGACCTGAGCCGCTCGGTACGAGGGTTGGCCGCGCTCTCTTAAATAGCTCGTGAATTGTTCTTTGCTGAGGTCTTTTACGTTGGGCTTCATCGGCTTCGGTTCAAGGTTCCGGGCCTGCCCTGAGCTTTGTCGAAGGATTCAAGGTTCAACTCCCCCTCCTTCGTCCTCCCCCGCGTCGCGGGGGAGGAAAGCCTGCCCTGAGCCACGTCGAAGGGAGGTGGGGGTTCGAACATGGTACCTTGAACTTTGAACATTGAACCTTGAACTCCGTGTAGCCGGTGGTCATTTGATCTCGCTACTCAATAACCCGGCGCAAGAGGCTGGCATCGGTGCAATATCACGCGCCCAGAATCTCGTCTGGTCTAAAGAAGAAGGCGATCTCGCTTGCCGCGGTGTCCGGTCCATCGGAGCCATGGACGGCGTTTTGCTCGACATCCTTGCCTAGATCTTTTCGGATCGTTCCCGGTGCCGCCTTCGTGGGATCGGTCGCGCCCATGATCTCGCGGTTTTTCATGATCGCATTCTCGCCTTCGAGCACCGACACGAAGATCGGGCCCGAGGACATATAGGCGCATAGGCCCGCGAAAAACGGCCGCTCCTTGTGCACCGCGTAAAACCCCTGGGCGCGTTCCGGCGTTAACCGGAGCAATTTTCCCGCGATAATCTTTAAGCCCGCGGTTTCGAATCGGCGCAAGATCTCGCCGATCAGGTTTCGTCCCACGGCATCCGGTTTGACGATCGACAGCGTTCTCTCGACACTCATGTGTTACCCAAAGCCTCCTGCATCGTTTGGCCGATCAAAGCGGGCGTCGGCGCCATCCGTATGCCCGCCTTGGTCATGGTTTCGATTTTTTCTTTTGCGGTTCCCTTGCCGCCCGCGATAATCGCGCCGGCGTGGCCCATGCGCTTGCCGGACGGTGCAGTCTGCCCGGCGATGAATCCGGCGACGGGCTTTTTCATGTTAGCCTTGATCCAAGCCGCCGCCTCTTCTTCGGCGCTGCCGCCGATCTCGCCGATCATGACCACCGCCGCCGTGCCGGGATCGCGGTTGAACAGTTCGAGCACGTCGATAAACTCCAAACCATGCACCGGGTCGCCGCCAATGCCGACGCAGGTCGATTGCCCCAGGCCTAAGCGGGTGAGCTGGTCCACCGCCTCGTAGGTCAGGGTCCCACTCCGCGACACCACACCGATGGTTCCCTGCCGATGAATATGTCCGGGCATGATGCCGATCTTGCATTCGCCGGGAGTAATCACGCCGGGGCAATTCGGTCCCAAAAGCCGCGAGCTTCTGCCCGCCAGATAGCGCTTTACGCGCACCATGTCGCGCACCGGCACTCCGTCGGTGATGCACACGATCAGCGCGATGCCCGCGTCCGCGGCTTCCAGGATGGCGTCGGCGGCAAAAGGCGGCCGAACATAAATCACGGTGGCGTTGGCGCCGGTCTCCGCCACCGCTCGCGAGACGGTGTCGAAGATCGGTATGCCTTCATAGCTCGTGCCGCCCTTGCCTGGCGTCACTCCGGCGATCATCTGCGTCCCATATTCTTTGCAGGCCGTGGTATGGAATCGGCCGGTAACGCCGGTGATTCCTTGAGTCAGGACGCGAGTGTTTTTGTCGACTAGAATAGCCACTATTGCCCCGCGAAATTCGAGGATGGATGATGGAGGATTGCGCTCCTCAATCCTCGATTCTCGATCCTCTCTTCATCCGCTCACCGCCTTAACAATCTTCTCCGCCGCCTCAGCCATCGTTTCGGCGGAAATAATCGCCAAGCCAGAGTCCTTGAGAATCTTTTTCCCCTCCTCGACGTTGGTGCCTTGCATGCGGACGACCAGTGGAACGGCAACCCTCAGTTCCCGAGCGGCGTCCACCACCCCTTGGGCGAGCACGTCGCAGCGCATGATGCCGCCGAAAATATTGATGAGCACGCCGCGCACCCGCGCGTCGGCCAAGAGTATTTTGAATGCCTGGGCGACTTTCTCTTGGTCCGCGCCGCCGCCGACGTCGAGAAAATTGGCCGGATCGCCGCCATAGAATTTGATGATGTCCATGGTCGCCATCGCCAAGCCGGCGCCGTTGACCATGCAGGCGATGTTGCCGTCGAGCGAGATATAAGAGAGATCGTACTTGCCGGCCTCCACTTCGCGCGAATCTTCTTCGTCGCGGTCGCGCAGCGCAACGATTTCCTCTTGCCGGAAAAATGCGTTGCTGTCGAAATTCATCTTCGCGTCGAGAGCCATGACCTCGCCTTCCCGGGTGATGATCAGCGGATTGATCTCCGCCAGCGAGGCGTCGCATTCGTCGAAGGCCCGGTAGAGCCCCTGCATCACACGCACCATCTTGCCGGTCAGTGGCGCAGGGACGCCGAGAGCGAAAGCGAGCCTGCGGCACTGGAATCCCGCGAGCCCGATCACGGGATCGATCGCCTCTTTTAGAATCTTTTGCGGATTGTTCCGCGCGACTTCTTCGATTTCGACGCCGCCTTCGGAAGAACAGATCACCGCGACACGAGACTGGGCGCGGTCCAGAACCATGGCGAGATATAATTCGCGCTCGATGTTCAATCCCTGCTCGACGAGCACGCGACGCACCTGGCGCCCTTGCGGGCCGGTCTGATGCGTGACCAGGTTCTTGCCGAGAATCTCGCGCGCCTTCTGCGCCGCATCCTGCGGGCCGCGGGCGAGTTTGACGCCGCCGCCCTTGCCGCGCCCGCCGGCATGGATCTGCGCTTTGACCACGCAGACCGGGCCGCCGAGCTTTTCGGCCGCCGCCTGCGCCTCTTCGGGAGTCGACGCGACGATACCGCGGGGTACCGCCACCCCGAAGCGTTTGAGGATCTCCTTGGCCTGGTACTCGTGAACGTTCATATTTTCACGGCCGTAATGAAGCTCCACGGGTTTATGCCCGTGGTGTCATTAATTTCTTCCGCGCAATCCGCCGAAGCACTTACCCTCCTTCGCTCTTCGAGCTACGGAGGGTCCATCCGACGCATTCATTCCCATGGCTCACGCCATGGGTCCTCTGCGTAGGCGGATAAACCGAGACCCCAAGACTAAACTATTAGCCCCAGGGTCTCAATAGATTTTCCGCGCCCGTGAATCAGGAAACGCCCAAAATGCGGTTCATCGCCTGGACGATATCTTTGACATGATTGAGGGACTCGTCGAAGGCTTTTTTGTCGGCGGCGTTGAGATTGATGTCGATAACTTTCTCGACGCCCCCCGCCCCAATGACAACCGGCACGCAGAAATAGTAACCGTTGACCCCGTACTCCCCCTCCAGCAAAGCCGCGCAAGGAAAAATCTCTTTCTTGTCGAACAGATGGGCTTCGGTCATGCGAATCGCCGCCGACGCCGGGGAAAAATAGGCCGATCCGGTTTTCAACAATGCGACCACTTCGCCCCCCGCGTTGCGCACCCGCTTTTCGATCTCGGCGAGCCGTTGCGGCGATATCAGCTTCTCAACAGGCACTCCCCCGACCAAACAGGTGCTCCGCACCGGGACCATGTCGTCGCCGTGGCCGCCCAGGACCATTGCGGCAACACTATTGACCGAGACGTTAAGCTCCTTGGCGACGAACGACCGATAGCGGGACGAGTCCAAAATGCCGGACTGGCCAACCACCCGGTTCTTCGGGAAGCCGGTGACTCGGTGCATGAGCGTCACCATCGCGTCCAGAGGATTGGTCACGACGATGACGAAACTTTGCGGCGCGTGTTTTTTGATGTTTTCGGAAACCGAGCTGATGATCTTGGCGTTGGTCCCGACCAAGTCGTCGCGGCTCATGCCCGGCTTGCGCGCAATGCCGGCGGTCACAATGCAAACGTCGGCACCCGCGATATCCTCATATTTGTTCGTGCCGATGACGTTGCCGTCGAATCCTTCCACCGGCCCGGCATGCGTGAGGTCGAGCGCTTTCCCTTGCGGCAAGCCTTCGATGACATCGAACAAAACTACGTCGCCGAGCCCCTTGAGCAAACAAAGGTGCGCCATGCTGCCGCCGATATTGCCCGCGCCGATCAGCGCAATTTTCTTTCTAGCCATAATTCCCTCTACCTCACTGAATCAAAATTCTCTCTGCAATTCCCCAGCACTCATTACTCATTGCTCAGCACTTCTTTACATATTCGCAATGATCGCGTCGCCGAAGCCCGAGCAACTGACCAGCTTGGCGCCCGGCATCAGGCGCTCGAAATCGTAAGTGACGGTCTTGTTGTTCACGGCGCCTTCGATGCCTTTGATGATGAGGTCCGCGGCTTCTCCCCACCCCATGTAGCGGAGCATCATTTCGCCCGAAAGAATAACCGAGCCCGGGTTAACCTTGTCGAGATCCGCGTACTTCGGCGCGGTGCCGTGGGTCGCTTCGAAGATGGCGTGGCCGCTGTCGTAATTGATGTTCGCGCCCGGCGCGATGCCGATGCCGCCGACCTGCGCGGCCAGCGCGTCGGACAGGTAATCGCCGTTCAAGTTCATCGTTGCGATGACGTCGTAGTCCCTCGGCCGAATGAGTGAGAACTGAAAAGTAACGTCAGCGATCGAATCTTTTATCAGCAGTTTTTTCTTCCACTTGCCGTCGCCGTGCGTCGGCCAGAGCTTCAGCGCCTCTTCGACTTCCTTCTTGATATCGTTCTGCTGGCTGGGCGACATCATATCGAAACCGGGGTCGATCGCCTTGGCGTTGTCCTCCACGCTCATGTTGGGGTTCTGCTCCTTGTTGCCCAGGATCCACGACTCGCGCTCGCTGACGGTCTCGTTGCGAAACTCGCGCTTGGCCAGGGCGTAGCCCCAATCCTTGAACGCGCCCTCGGTGTACTTCATGATGTTGCCTTTGTGCACGAGATTGATGTTCTTGCGCTTGTTCACGAGCGACCACTTGATCGCCGCGCGGACCAATCGCTCGGTGCCCTCGACGGAAACCGGCTTCAGCGCGATCCCCGCCGTATCGGGGAAGCGGATCTTGGCATACTCTTTGGGAAAATTTTCTTTGAGAAAGGACTTGAACTTCTTACTCTCTTCCGTCCCGTTGATGAACTCGATGCCCGTATAAATATCTTCGGTATTCTCTCGAAAAATCACCATGTCCACGTATTCCGGATGCTTGACCGGAGAAGGCACGCCGTTGAAATAACGCACAGGGCGCAGGCAAACGTAGAGATCGAGCAATATCCGGAGTGATACGTTTAACGAGCGAAAGCCGCCGCCGATCGGAGTCGTGAGCGGGCCTTTGATCCCGACGATAAATTCCGTAAACGCCTGGACGGTTTCGTCCGGCAGCCAATTGTTGAACTGCTTGAATGACTTCTCGCCGGCGTAGATTTCCATCCAGTGGATTTTCTTTTTGCCCTTGTAGGCCTTCTCCACCGCCGCGTCGAAAACCCGCGCCGATGCGCGCCAGATATCGCGGCCCGTTCCGTCTCCTTCAATAAACGGGATGATCGGATTGTCGGGAACTTGGAGCTGCTGATTCGCTCCCATGGTAATCTTCGCGCCGTCCTTGGGAACCTTTACGATCTTGTATTCTGCCATAGTCTCCTCGCGTGCAAAAAAAGCCTAAGGGCGCCGTCGCTTTCTATCAATTCCTTAGGCCGTTTTTGGAAAATAAATTTTTAACTCAAGAATGTCTAGCGGATTAGTCCCTATGAGTCAAGGTGCCTAAACTAATCGCTTTTCTCCTCCTCCGCCCTCTTTGCCAGATAACGCTTGATGACTGGCGGACGCCGGAGACCTGCTAAGGAAACCTCTGTGCTTCTTGACCTGCCAAGTCGCTGCTAATGAGTGACCCCGCACCCCGTTTTTAGCGGCTTATGGTGGACTTTCTTTCAGCTCCGCCGGCGATCTTCCAACCGATCCGACGCGGTTCTTTGGTTTCGGTATCGGCCGGCGCGGTGGGCGTCCACGTCCCGCCTTTCCCCTCCTCTTCCATCGCAGAGACGACCAGTTTTAACGTATCCGCTAGATCGCGCATCGTGAGCTGCCTGATTTCGGGAGTTCTGTGCAGACATTGCCTTACGATGTAGTCAACGGTAGAGGAGATTTCCTCCCTCATCGTTCCGGGCGCTACCGGGAGTGTACCCCCCTTTGCAGTGGCGTTAAGCGGAACTTCGCCGGTGAGCATCTGGTACAGGACGACGCCGACCGCGTAAAGATCGGTTTGTTCAACGACCTCTGCGCCTTTGACCACCGGTTCGGGTCCCATGACTTCCGTATAGCCCCGGTTCCGCGCGATGCCAAAGTCCATGAGCTTGAGGGATTCCCCATCGCTCATGATTATGATGTTCTGAGACGTTACCTTGCCGTGAACCACGCCCTCCCGATGGACTGCGTCCAAGCCCCTCCGCGATCTGAATGCCGAAGCGCAGCGCTTTAAGGACGTCCAGTGGACCTTCTTGCTGTATCATGTCGCTGAGCTTCCTGCCCTCGACGTACTCCATCGCGACCAGCAGGCTGCCATCTTCAAGGTTGTCAAAATCGACGACCGAGACCAAATTCCGATGACTCACATTAGCGGCCACGCGAGCGGCGCACCTGAATGCATTTACAAACTCCACGTCCTTTCCGTAGCTCGGATCGAGGATTTTCAAGGCCACTTTCCTACGGAGGGTGATGTGCTCGGCCAAATAGACCGTTCCCATTCCTCCCGCTCCCACCTTCTGGAGCAGGCGATAGCGACCCTTTATCACCGAATCCGCAAACAGGGCATGCGCCTGCCGTGACGCCACCAGGGTCGCGCCATCCACGTCGCAGACGTTGAACGCATCCGCGTAGTTCTTTTCACACAAAGGACAAGTTTTCATACCGGCGCCGGGCATTGTCGACAAAGTAGGCGATCCTAGCCCGATCCGCGGTTCAAGGCAATCGAAGCTCGATCGCGACAAACTGTCGCATCTAACGACCGATCAAGGGTTCAGGGTCAGGTTCAGACGAAACCGTCTCGTTAGCCTGAGAGTGAAAGCTTCCGAAAGGCGGTGAGGTTCTGAATTGCGTTTGGCATTTCAAGTGCTAGGGCGTAAGCCCGTGGATATCTATTTTCGCAATTCGCTGGAGGAGTTGATCGTCGCATGCAAGTTGCGCGCGAAGTCAATCGCCCCCTGGAGGTCCATTGACAGCGCCACCCGGGCGTACTCTTTTGCCGCCGACGTGGCCGGCAGAGGCGCTTTGAGAAGCGCTGCACAAATCTTCTGCACCGCTTCATCCAACTGACCGGCCGGCACAACCTCGCTCACCAGGCCAAAGCTGAGCGCCCGCTCCGCGCCGATAACGGCAGTCGAGTAGACGAGGTACATCAACGCCTTTCGCGGTACACGATCTACCAGCGCCGACATCGCCATGGTCGGCATAATGTTGTGCCCCATCTCCGGCAACTGAAATTTCGCGGCGTCACTCGCAATAGTAATGTCGCACAGGGCCGCAAGCGCGCAACCGAAGCCAATCGCCTGCCCCTGGACCACGCCGAGTATTGGAATCGGTGAGCGCCGGAACGCCCCATAACAAGTGAAGATTACTTCGTTGCGCCGGCGCAGCGCCAAGGCTTCGGGCGGTCCTTCGGGGGCACGGCCTCCGGTGTGCCACCTTCCGGTGCAAAAATCCGAACCCGCGCCGCGCAGCACAACAAACTGAGAAGTGTCTGCGGCGCGGTCAAGGATGCCGGCAAGTTCTCCGGCCATATAATCCGATACACCGTTGCCTGCCTCGGGCCGGTTCAGCGTAACGCGCAGAATCGGTCCATCTTGCTGAACGAGAATTTCGTTACTCATTGCGATTCCTTTCAAGTGTGAACTCGTATATCGGGTGCGCGTCGAATCGAGCGCGACCTCCCACGGTTGCGAATCGTGCGTACCCCAATCTGGAGTAAATGTCTAGCCCGGAATATTCATGCTTCCAGGCAAAGTGCCAACACGCAAGTGAACGAGGGGTGAAGCCTGGAGGGAGAAGGCACCCGGACGTGATGTTGCGTTGACCTGTAAGCACTTGGTCACTCGCTTACTTTATTTCACTGGTGTTTGAGCCAAACGAGCGGCTAGCAACGCACTTCAAGGCAGAGGCCCATTGCCTTCTCCCGGAAGGGTTTTCCCCTCGGTCACTGTCTACTATGAATAATGCGGGCTAGTGTAGTGTCCCAGAAATTCCTCGAACATCGAGGTGGCCCACTTTCAGGCTCCAAAGGGGGTGGGACTGGAGCCCGTGGGCCCAGGAACGCGAAGGTTTCGCCAGGCCCAGCCGTGAAAAATCCCACTCGAAGGGGTCGCGGTGGCGCCCTCAAGCGCCGGCTCATTGACCACGGGCGCAAGGCCCGCCCCCTATTGGAGCATCTTATGTAAAGAAACGTTAGGGACACTGCACAAGCTCCGCACGCTGGGGCCCGCGTATCGTGAATCATGCCGCTGGCTCATTTCCGAATGACCTGCGCTTAACGGCCCTTTTCCTTTAGGCCGTGATAGATTTTTTCGGCAGTGATGGGCAGCTCGAATAGCCGTACCCCCACGGCATCAGCCACGGCGTTAGCGATAGCGGCTGGAGGACTGTTGTTAGCGAATTCGCCAATCGCCTTACCCTCGTACGCCGCCACGCCGCCGCCGGAGTACACCAGCACGGTCTTCAGTTCGGGAATATCGACGGCCGTGGGAAGTTTATAATCCCCGAGGCTCGCGTTAGTGACGTGCCCTCCATCCATGACCATTTCCTCCATCATGCCTTGGCCGACACCCATCACAACGCCGCCATCGATCTGGCCCTGATGCGTAATGGGGTTTATTATTGTGCCCACGTCGTGGGCCGTCACGAAACGGCTTAGCCGTACCTTGCCCGTCTCGCGATCAACCTCGACCTCAGCGATCTGCGCGCAAATGTAGCTTATATCTTCAGGATACGGCGCATCTTCGATAGCCGTTACCGTGATAGGACGACCGGCTTGGGCGACGATTTTTTTCAAGTTCACTTGTTGACGCGGATCTTCACGGAACCGGAATTGGCCGCCGCGGAAATCCACTTCTTCTGTTGAGCACTCTAACATCCGAGCGGCTTGAGCCATGAGCTGCTCCCGTAGCTGGCTGCATGCTTTGACAGCCGCGCGGCTCGCAACGTAAGTCACCCGGCTGGCCCTGGCGCCGCTGTCGCGGGGAGCAACGTCGGTGTCGCCCACCACCACACGCACTTGCTGGACGGGAATATCCATTTCCTCAGCCACAAGTTGTTGCAAGATGGTGTGGGTGCCGGCTCCCTGGTCGAAGGTGGGACTTATCAGCGTGAAGCTCCCGTCGGGCTCAGCAGTAAGCACCACCCCGGTGTCGTCGCCACCGATGTGCCGTCCATAAAGGGCGATGCCGCGACCGTAGCCGGGCTTGTGCTTTTGCCGCCCTGCAGCGCTTAGAGCCGCCTGGAGTACCTCTCGGAAACGCACGCTGCGCAGCCGTTGGCCCACGGCATCCTCCTCGCCTTCACTCAAGAGATTCTTCAACCGAAACTCAGCAGGGTCCATACCCAATTCCCGCGCGATGATGTCCGTGTGCGACTCTAGAGCGAAGAACGTCTGCACCGATCCCGGACTGCGGAAATAGCCTCCTGGGACGGTGTTGGTGTAAACCTGAAGAAATTCAATAGAGGCATTCTCTACCCGGTAGGGTCCGCCGCTATAATGCCACGTGGCTAGAGTAGCATTGGGCTTAAGAGCGCCATAGGCGCCGCTGGCATGGACGGCCCGTAGATAACGGGCAACAATACGGCCGTCTCGCTTCACCCCACTCCGAATTGTCACCACCGTGGGGTGGGCAGGGCTACTCGCCATCAATTCCTCGGTGTAATTCATGATGATCTTTACCGGCCGCCCAGACTGCTGCGCCAAGAAGTAGGCAGCCGGCAGATCCACTGCATCGCCTTTGCCACCGAACTCGCCGCCCACGTTCACTACGTTGACACGTATGCGCTCCTCCGGCACGCCAACGGCCTTGGCCAACTGTGTGCGAATGCCAAACGGGTTTTTCGCTGACATCCATACTTGAATCCGGCCATCGGGATCGATGGCAACTGTACCGGCGTGTGGCTCGATGTATCCCTGGTGCCGGGCAGGGATTCGAAACACGTGCTCCAATACCAGGTCTGCCTCGCCAAAGCCCTGCTCCGGGTTGCCCTTGCGCCAGGCCAGACGTGTAAGCCCGTTGTGCACGTCCAATGCCAGCCGCTGCTTGGGCGCGCCGTCATAGCTCGCGACATCTTCATGAATGCGCGGCGCGTTTGGCTGCATAGCTTCAAACGGGTCGAAGACCGCCGGCAGATCCTCGTACTCGACGTTAATAAGACCGAGTGCCTCTTCGGCGGCTTCCGTTGTCTCCGCGGCGACAGCCGCCACTCTATCGCCCACGAAACGTACCACGTCCCAACAGAGAACGGGCATGTCACGAAAGTTTTTGCCGACAAAGCGCCCTGGGATATCTTGCCCAGTGACGACGGCCTTGACGCCCGGGACTTTACGGGCATTGGAAGCATCGATGTGCCGGATGCGAGCATGGGGGTGAGGGCTGCGGAGAATCTTACCCCACAGCTGGCCTGGGAGATTGATGTCGGCGGCGTAGATCGAGCGCCCAGCGACCTTGTCAGGGCCTTCCGCCCGAAGAACGGGAGCACCGACTATTGTGAAAGCAGCCATAATGATCCTCCTGATGCAACTATAAACTCGGACTCCAACCGCTGGCTTTTAGCTCAGAGTAAACTTTCTTGACGATGCTGTAATCATAAAGCTTCGAGGCGTCTGGCGGCTGGCTGAGCTTGATAAGCTCTGCTCGCGTGGCGACTTCTTCTTTTAACACCTCGTGTGAAACCCACCCCTCCTCCGTCATGCTCGCCAGGCCGGCGTCGTAATCCATAGCAATGACCTCTCGCGGGGAGGGGTCAAACTTCGCCACGATTGCAACGGTTCGCTCCTTGTAGCGACGCGCATACTCCCGCCCCTTTACCACGGCCCGAAGAAAACGTTCAACAAGAAGCGAATTATCGGCCAGAAGTTTGTTTGAAACCGCAACTCCATTCCATACCAGTTGAATCTCCTTTGCCATGTCAGCGAGCACGTGGCCGCCCGATTGTCCCAACATCACAAAATCTCTGTGGGCGAGAGGTGTAGCATCGATGAAGCCTGCCTTATAAGCGGCAGCCCGCGCCTCGTTCGTTCCCACCATGATAAAAAGAACTGAAGAGGGGGGAATCCCGAACTTCTTGAGTGCCAGCAGGGTGGCCAAGTGACCGGTATCTCCAAACGTGCTGATCGCCACTTTTTTGCCGATCAGGTCTTTGACCGTTTTGATCTCCGGTTTATTAGAAACAAGCTTGTAGGTCGGCTTGGAAAGATGCGTGTAGACAATTTTCAACGGGCCGCCCCGTATAGCCGCGCTCAGCGCGGCTCCGGCAGAGGTGCTGAAGTGGAGCTGCCCGGACATTAAAGCGGGCGTCGCTACGCCGCCTCCCGCTCTCACGATCTCGACGTTCAGCCCTTCCTCTCGCAAGTAACCTTTTTCCATTGCGACGACGCGGTCCATATAGGCCGTACCGAGGGATGCGTAAGCAACCAGAATGTTCTCGGCGGCGGCGTTAACACACCAGATAGGGGCAGAAAGTAATAAGATCGTCCTTACGACAATTCGTCGGCTATAGGGTTGCATACGCGTTTCCCCCATTTCCAATTTCATCTCTGTCACTCGCCAACGATGGCGGTGACACCTTTTTTCGATGCGCCCAAAAAATATTGGCCATCGCTGTTGCGGCACAACACACCCTCTTGGCGCAGAGCGTCGAGTTCGAGCGCAATCTCGCGCCCATCGTTACTCCCAAGGCCACGCATGATGTCGACAAAATAAATGGGGCCCGCCCCAAGAGCTTCGCGTACCGTCTGAAAGCGGCGTGAGCCAGCGAACCCCGGCGCCATCGCCACCTTAGTTGACACTGTCTCCTTGCGCCCGAAGGGAACTGTGCAATCGAATCCGGCCTTGGCGCCGATGCGCCGCCCATCCAGGGAAGGGTCCATGCGCATGCCCGGCATGCCCTCTACAAGGACGAAATCACGGTCAGCCTGAAACCGAGTCGACAGCGCCCACTCCATTTGGCGGTCGTCGAAGATATCGATGTCGTGGTCGAC